>JADMIO011127013.1_pt1 | contig 15360 bp, 12 predicted proteins | sample 8958161 | NCBI WGS metagenome assembly JADMIO01 (sample SAMN16585339, study PRJNA669376) | soil metagenome | isolation source: Crop rotation soil | place: USA: Cullars Rotation, Alabama | collected 2011
GTAAGATCTTTGCCAATATCAGGTCTACAAAACTCTCCTGGCTCATTTCCCGCCAGGCTTCGCCATAATCATGATTCTTATCTTCCATCAGTTTTTTGGCTATGTCAACCTTTTCATTGTACAACTGCTCAACTTTTTCATATTCCAACTCTTCCAGTTCATCATCGTTAATATCTAACTGTATTAAACCAATGATCCCATAGTTGAGTATACCTTTAAATTCACTAATGATATCATCTCCAATTTTTTGTGTGCCTGCTTCCTGTATGGTACGGATGCGTTTTGCTTTTATATAGATCTGGTCGGCAACAGAAATGGTTCTGTACACCCGCCATGATGTACCATAATCCCTGGTCTTTTGCAGGAAGATCGTTTTGCAGCCGGCTACAGCCTGATCGTATTGTTGGTTCGTATTCATGTGTTTCTTATATTCATTTTGGTCACATGGAATTCGCCTAGAACATTTCGAGATATTATCAACTCTTGTTATGGCTCATTTCATTTATCAATGTCCATTTGTAACTTGTGCTATATTAGTCAAAAATAATTGAAAAAGATTTGATGAAGAGCATAAACTGCAAAGGAAAACTTTTAAACCTTGATGAACCGGTAGTAATGGGTATCATCAATGCTACTCCCGATTCGTTTTATGAAGGTCATCTGAAATTAAATGCAGATGAGATTTTATTGCTGGCCGGCAAAATGATACATGATGGCGCTGCTATATTGGATATCGGGGGATTGAGTACAAGGCCTGGTAGCCTGCCGGTTTCTATACAGGAAGAAACAGACAGGGTGTTACCGGTAATTGAAGCAATTCATAAGGCCTATCCCGAAATAATTTTATCCATTGACACATATAACAGCCAGGTGGCAAGGGCTGCAGTAAATGCAGGAGCATCCATTATTAATGATATCAGCGGAGGTAATTTAGATACTGATATGCTGCAAACTGTTTCAGCATCAGGTGTACCATATATCTGCATGCATATGCAGGGCACACCGGCAACCATGCAACAGGCACCGGTTTACAACAATGTAGTAAAAGAAGTATTGGATTTCTTTATTTCAAAAATTAACTCCTGCAATAAAGCAGGAATAAAAGATGTGATCATCGATCCTGGTTTTGGGTTTGGCAAGACCAATGAACATAATTTCCAGTTATTAAAAGAACTTGCTGTTTTGGCAATAACCAATAAGCCGATCCTTGCCGGCCTGTCAAGAAAGGGTACCATTTACAAAACGCTGGGGACTACAGCAGCAGAAGCTTTGAACGGAACAACCGTTTTAAATACCATGGCATTATTAAATGGAGCTTCCATACTTAGGGTTCATGACGTAAAAGAAGCTGTGGAAGCTGTAAAACTCTTTAATGCATACAAAAAAGCGCCCTGATAAATCAGGGCGCTTAATATTCCAGATCGTTAATTATTTATTCGGCTTTTTCGGGTCAGCCGGTGCCGGAGCCTGGTTCTGACTTTCCTGTAATTTCTTCATGATCTCTTCCTGCATTTTTTGCGTTGCTTTTTGTTTTGCCATAAAAGCTTCTTCAGTCATTACATCTGTAACTTCTATATCAAAGATCAGGTTTTCACCTGGCTTAATTTTTTCACCATTTCCATTTTCACCATAACCCAATGAGGCAGGGATGTAAGCTGTAGCTTTACTGCCTTTTTTCAGTTGGCTGATAGCATCAGGCCAGCCTAAAATAACACCACCCAACTGGCCAATACTAACCTGCATTGGTTCTACGTGCTTGTATTGAGGATCAATATTAGAATCGAAAACTTTACCACTATCTAAAGTACGGCCTGTATAATTTACAGTAGCTACATCATTAATGCTTATTTTCTCACCGGTCCCTTCTGTAGTAATAGCAACGTATGTACCCCATTTGGTTTTTGTTGCTTTAATATTATTTTTTGACAGGTAAGCTTCTATTACTTTGCTTTCAGCATCCAGTTGAGCTTTTTTGGCAGCAAGTCCTTTCTCAACTTCTTCAACCTGCTTTTTGTAGATCCTTGGTTTGGCTGCAGTAGTTTCTGCCTGGGTTGCACTGTCGGCCTGTTGGCGTGTTTCAAAAATATTAACCAGTGATACATGCGTATACAGGAATTTTCCTTTCTTCATAAAAGGAGGCATCTGATCTCTTTGATCTTTGAATACAGAGTCGGTAAGCATCCTGATCACCACGCTATCACCTTTTCTCAATTGCTTCAATATTTTAAAGAATGCTACGGGTGTGTTTATTGAATCAAATTCCTGAACACGGGACATATAATCATGTGTATCCATTAAAACGCTGTCTTTAGTGCCCGAGTAAACCTGTTTGATATGTATCTGCATAAAGTTGCCATAACTAAGGGTCTTTCCGCTTCCCGAAGAAATGATCTTGTACTCAAGCCCATTGTCGCCTTTTTTAAAAGAACCTGTACAGGCTGATAATGCCAGCATGCAGATCGCCGACAGGTAAATAAATTGTTTCATTGTGTGTACTTTGTTTTTAGTTTTTAAAATTGATAACTGCTTAACTGAGTTACATTTTCTTTTATTGCTTCCTTAAATTTTATTACTACTTCTTCCAGGGGTTCTTTATTAAAACCACCTGCTGCATTAAAATGCCCGCCGCCATTGAAATAAGTGCGTGCAAATGTATTTACATCAAACCCTCCTTTACTCCGGAATGAACTTTTACGTTCTTCTCCCCTGTCTATGATCACTGCCGCAAGTTTTATTCCCTGTATACTTAAACCATAATTAACCAATCCTTCAGTATCGCCGGTCTTAATATTGTATTTGATCAGGTCTGCCTGGGAAATACTCATCAACACGGTATTGTATTCATAAAAAACCTCCATGCGGTTTAAAAGCACATGGCCTATAAAGCGAAAACGGTTTTCCAGGAAATTATCAAACAATGCTTCATGAACATGCGTATGTTCAAGTCCTCTTTCCTTAAGTTCATACACCATTTTATGTACACTTGCCTTTGTAGAAGAAAAGCGGAAGGAACCGGTATCGGTCATTACACCTGCATACAAGCATTCTCCAATTACCGGATCTATTTTATCAATATTACCCGACTCAACAATAAGGTCAAATACCATTTCTGAAGTAGAGCTTTTTTCTGTATCGCTTATACCAAAAGCAAAAACTTCTGTTTGTGGTGCCTGGTGATGATCGATCAGTATCCTGTCGCCTTTCGCCGCTTTCAGTTTTTCCTCCATCCTTTTTGTACGGCTGAGGATATTAAAGTCAAGGCAGAAGATCCAATCAGCTTCGTCGATCAAAACATCGGCTTTAGAACCCTGGCTTTCATAATCCAGCACTGTATCACAGGCAGGCATCCAGTTTAAAAAATCAGCCCAGTTTGTAGGTGATATTACTGTACAGCTATGTCCCAGTTTATTTAAAAAATGATAAAGCCCCAATGTAGACCCCATTGCATCGCCATCGGGTTTCTGGTGCATGGTTATCACTACTTTTTTTGGCTGATCGAGCAGCGGAAATATATTTTTGATGGCTTGCATAAAGGGCGCAAATGTAGTATAAAACAGCTTATAAAACAATTGAAGGGATTTTAGATCTGTAACAACAATTACCAATTTTAAAGATTATTTAAGGCTTTGATGCTCATAAATCTAAAATCTGCAGGAAAAATCTACAATCCCTTCCTATCTTTGCGGCTCAAAAAAAGAATATAATGAGTAACAGAACATTTACAATGATCAAACCGGATGCTACGAAGAATGGTAATACCGGTGCAATTTTACAAATGATCAATGCGGCAGGTTTTCGCATTGTAGCTATGAAAATGACCAAACTAAGTAAAGAAAAAGCAGGTGAATTTTATGCAGTACATGCTGCAAGGCCTTTTTATGGTGAGCTGGTTGATTTTATGAGCAGCGGCCCCATTACAGCGGCTATTCTTGAAAAAGACAACGCTGTTGAAGATTTTCGCAAACTGATAGGCGCTACCAATCCTGCTGAAGCAGCTGATGGTACTATCCGTAAACTATTTGCTACTTCAATAGGTGAAAATGCTGTTCACGGAAGCGATAGCAACGAAAATGCTGTTATTGAAGGCGATTTCTTTTTCAGTAAGCTTGAGCAGTTTTAATATTACGATGCTACTATAATTGGCAATGCCCCTCCTACACAGTGTAGGAGGGGCATTTGTTTAAATCAAGCTTTTTGGGGGTTTGATTTTATCTTCTTGTAAAACGACCATATTTACCTTTTTATTGCAAGTATTTAAAGTAATTTAACACGTTTTCATCTCTACAAAGGAAAGTTGTAGATTTGGGGACTAACGAAAGACGAGTGCAGGCTTATAAAGAAAAAACTATATGAAGAATATCAAATTGATCGAAGTACCCTCTGAAATAGGTGCCGGTACAAGGGGCGCCAGCTTGGGAATAGATGCCATTAAAATTGCTGCCCTTGATTTTATGAGCAATTTTTTTGTTCACTTTCCTTCTGAAAAAATTGAAGTGGAGAACCAGTTATTATACGAACCCATTCAGTCACCCTATGCCAAACGCATGCAGGGCGTATTAAACATGACTGAGCGGATCAGTAAAGCTGTTTGCGATTCAATAAAAGGTCATTTCTTTCCGGTGGTGATCAGTGGCGACCATAGTAATGCCGCAGGTACTATTGCCGGTATAAAAATGGCTAAACCGAAGAGCAAACTTGGTGTAATCTGGATCGATGCTCATTCCGATCTGCATACGCCATATACTACTCCATCGGGCAATATACATGGTATGCCTATGGCTGCATCCATTGGTGAGGACAATAAAGAAATGAGTGTGCATGAACTGGATGAAAAAACATTTAAACAATGGGAGCTGTTAAAAAATATTGGGAAGATAAATCCTAAGGTATTGCCCGAAGATGTGGTATTTATTTCGCTGCGTGATTTTGAAAAAGAAGAGAAACACCTGATAGAAAAGCACGAGATAAAAGTGATCACCACAGCAGAAGTAAGACGTAACGGTGCTGAGAATGTATGCCGCAAAGTATTGAGGTATTTAAGTGATTGTACCGATATTTATGTAAGCTTTGATGTGGACAGCCTGGATTCAAGTATTTCAAGAGGTACCGGTACTCCTGTGAGCAATGGTTTAAGAGAAAGAGAAGCGGAAGACCTCGTCAGTAAATTTATGCAGAACCGTAAAATATGCTGTTTTGAAATTACAGAAGTAAATCCCACATTGGATAAAGAGAACCTGATGGCTGAGATCGCTTTTAATATTTTACAACGAAGTGTGAATGTGTTGATGATGAACTAAAACAGACCTTATTATGAAAAAATTATTCTTAATAGCAGTTGTAACCTGTATTGCAAGTTTGGCAACAGCACAGAAAAAAGATTTTTATACAGAGTCAATAAAGGCGTACCAGAAAATGTATGTTGACAGCCATGAAATAGTAAAAGGGAAAGATAAAAAAGCTTTCCACTTCTTCCCTATCAACAAAGATTACAATGTTACCGGTTATTTTGAAAGGATCGTTGATACGGTTGGTTTTACCATGAACACATCCGCTGGCACAGTAAAATATTTTTACAAATACGGCAGGCTTGATTTTATGATCGATGGCAAGGAATTCCTTTTATTTGTTTACCAGGGAAAAGACATGATGCAAACCGAGCAGTATAAAGACTATTTATTTGTTCCTTTTACCGATGCCACAACCGGTAATGAAAGTTATGGAAGCGGCCGTTATCTTGAATTTTATAAAAGAGATATTGAGGATGGTAAACTGCAATTAGATTTCAATAAAGCTTACAACCCCTACTGTGCTTATTCTACCGGGTTTAAATGCCCCATACCTCCAAGGGAGAACCGTATAAGCATCGCCATCAAAGCAGGTGAAATGAATTTTGGTAAAGCCCATGAATGATGCAAAATACTTCTCACCTGTTAATGATACAGCCGGTTAATTTTGGCTTTAATGCTGAAACGGCTGTTAACAATACGTTTCAAAAAAATCCTGGTGGAGATGTTCAGCAAAAAGCTTTGCAGGAGTTTGCTGATTTTGTAGCATTGCTTCGCAAAAATAAAGTTGATGTAACTGTTATTGAAGATAGTCTGTTCCCTGCTACACCCGATTCCATCTTTCCCAACAACTGGATATCCTTTCATGATGGTGGCCGGATATTTTTATATCCCATGTTTGCTGTAAACAGGAGGCTTGAAAGAAAAGCTGCTGTCTTGGACGCTGTTAAACAAAAGTTTTCTGTTGTTGAAATTGTTGACCTGACCGGTTCAGAAAAAGAGGATCTTTTCCTGGAAGGAACCGGTAGCATGGTTTTAGACAGGGAGAACAAAATTGTATACGCTTGCTTATCGCCTCGAACCAATGAAAAGATATTAGATGAATTTTGCAAGACCACCGGTTATCACCCAGTAACTTTCAGGGCTACTGATAGCACAGGAGTTGTTATCTATCATACCAATGTAATGATGTGTATTGCCGGTTCTTATGCAGTTGTTTGCCTGGATTCAATTGCCGACAAAACAGAAAAAAACATCCTGTATACACAGTTACTGCTAACAACTAAAGACATCATTGATATTTCATTGAATCAGTTGAATCAATTCGCCGGCAATATGCTGCAGGTGAAAAATGCTGAGGGTGAATTATTGCTGGTCATGTCAACTCAGGCATTTGAATCATTGAATGATGTGCAGGTTGAAGTATTGCAAAAGCATAACCGTATCATTCATTCACCATTGAATACCATTGAAACAGCCGGTGGCGGCAGCGCCAGGTGTATGATGGCAGAAGTATTTTTGGATAAGAAATAAAAAAGCCGTCCCGTTAAAAACGAGACGGCTTCAAACAAATATCAATCGAAAAATATTACATACCTGGAAGTTGTTTTTTAGTTCTTAAGCTTGCCAGTGATGGATCCAGTTCAATGGCTTTATCGCACATCTGCATGCCTCTTTCCACCATACCCTTTTTCTGAAAACAAAGGCCGGCCTGGTATAGTGCCTTTCCATCCTTCATGTCCATTTCAAGTAACATCTGGCAAAAGTCCAGGGCCTTATCATAATTCTTACTATCGTAAAAAGCAGTTGCTACGTCTCTTATCAATTCTTTATCTCCCGGCCTGCGCTTTACGAGATCCGTCAATAATTTTCCTCCATTTTCAAAATCTCCGCTATAAACATATGCAAAACCAAGGTTCTCATTAAAATCATTACCTCTTGTAAATCCTAATTCTGCTGCTTTTGTATAAGCAATAACTGCTTTTTTATAATTATTGGTGTTTGAATAAAGTAACCCCAATTCAAAGAACCATTTGCTCTTTGTTGCATCCAGTAGTACCGCATTTTCGTACCAGGTAATGGCTTTGGGTTCCAATCCCATTTCAAGATAGTTACTTGCTAAAGTGTAAGTAAGTTCAGCATCTTTCGGATTTTTATTTACCTGTGCGATCAATAGTTTTTCAGCTTTTCCATAATCCTCCATCTTAAAATAGCACATGGCTATTATCCTGTCTTTATCTGCACAATTCTTACATTTCATTGCCATGTCCAGCGCATTCTGGTATTGCCTGTAATTAAAGTAGATGCTTGTAAGTTCTTTAACAGCTGTTTCATTCTGAGGATCCAGTTCCAGCGCTTTTGTAAAATCCGCTTTTGCAGCATCAGTCCTCCGCATTTCATTATTAGCATACCCCTTCTCAATATAGGCATCAACATAGCCGGTATTCAATTGTATGGCTTTTGTAAAATGATCAGATGCAACCTGGTAACGTTTTGCCTTCTTCTCCTCCAAGCCTTTTTGAAAATAGAACTGGGAACTATCAGAGTTTTGTGTAGCCAGGCCTGTAGTGGCAATAGCAATAGTTGTGAGGAACGTAAGTAGTTTTTTCATAATGGGGGTACGGATGCAAAAATTATTCCAATTAGCGGAATATTACTCCTCCTAACGCCGGAAGATGGATATTTATTTCATAAATGCCTTTCTTTTTATCAACCAGGTTAACCTGCGGCGAAGGATTGAAGACGTTCCCTGTTCCCCAGTACTGCTTATTATCGCTGTTAAAAACCTCTGTCCATGCAGCTTTTCCTTTCACTTTCAGCTTCCAGTCACGTCTTACTACAGGTGTAAGATTTAAAACTATCAGCATATTATTGTTTTTATTCTTTCCCTTTCGCATGTAAGCTACAACCGACTCTGAACGGTGATTCAGGTCGATCCATTCAAAACCCCTGGTATTATATTGCAACTCATGCAGGGCCGGCTCATTTTTGTATAACCCATTCAGATCTTTTACACAATCCTGCATTTGCTGGTGGCAATCAAACTGCAGCAGTTCCCAATCCAGTTCAGTTTTATAATTCCACTCGGTGGTTTGGGCAAACTCATTGCCCATAAATAAAAGCTTGGAGCCCGGGTGTGTAAACATGTAAGTGTATAAAAGGCGCAGGGTGGCAAATTTCTGCCATTCATCACCAGGCATTTTGTAAACCATCGGGCTTTTGCCATGTACTACTTCGTCATGACTGAAGGGCAGCATAAAATTTTCGTCGAAATAATACATCATACTGAATGAAAACTTATCCTGGTGAAACTGCCGCATCAGCGGATCCATCTTAAAATAATCAAGTGTATCATGCATCCAGCCCATCATCCACTTCATCCCAAAACCAAGCCCGCCTTCGGTTGTAGGTTTCGATATTTTTGGCCAGTCGCTGGCTTCTTCTGCAATGGTCTGTACATCCGCAAAATCACGGTAAACCGTTTCATTAAAATGCTTGATGAATTCAATAGCTTCCAGGTTTCCGTTGCCCCCAAATTTATTGGGTGTCCACTCTCCTTCTTTGCGTGAATAATCAAGTCGCAGAATAGAATTCACAGCATCAACCCGGATACCATCTACATGAAACTGATCGAGCCAGAAACGGGCACTGCTTATCAGGAAGGAACGTACTTCTCCCCTGGCATAATTAAAAATATAGCTGTTCCAATCCTTGTGGTAGCCCATGGTCATATCGGCATATTCATACGTGTGGGTACCATCAAACATAAAAAGGCCATGTGCATCATAAGGAAAGTGTGAGGGCACCCAATCCAGTATCACACCAATATCCTGCTGGTGAAAAGCATCTATCAGGTCCCGGAAATCATCGGGCGTACCAAAACGTGATGTGGCAGCAAAATATCCTGTGCCCTGGTAACCCCAACTGCCATCGTACGGAAATTCCATAACAGGCATTAGTTCTACATGTGTAAAGCCCATTTTTTTTACATAAGGCACCAGGTGTTTTTTTAATTCAATATAGCTGTTAAAACTCTCTTCATCTGTTTTAACAGGCCGCATCCAGCTACCTAAATGCACTTCATACACACTCCAGGGAGCATTCAGGGCATTGTATTTTTTTCTTTTTTTCATCCAGCCTGCATCATTCCATTGATGAGCCGTATGCCAGGTTATTGAGGCGGTTGCAGGCCTTAATTCGCAATACTGGCCATAAGGGTCAGTTTTTTTTAAAACAGCACCTTTAAATCCTTTGATATAGTATTTGTAAATTTCTCCTGCTTTGATATGGGGGATAAACCCTTCCCAGATACCAGATTTATCAAGCCGCACAAAAAGCGGGTGGGCTTTTTCATTCCAGCCATTGAATTCGCCAATAACAGAAACCTTTGTTGCGTTGGGAGCCCAGACGGCAAAATAAAAACCAGGTGTATTTAACACCTGTAATTGGTGGCTGCCAAATTTCTGATAAGCGTTATAGAAAGTACCGTTCTTAAAATTAATAATGTCTTCGCCGGTAAATAAAGAATAATTCCACACAGGTTTCAGGGAATCAATAAAATGTTGTTCTTCGTATTTCAATGGCAGATCATTACCTGTTTTATCATTTTTTTCTTTAAGCTCTTTTACCGGCTGTCGTTTTGAAGTTGCCATTTATAGAAATGCCATTTTAATACTTGTTTTAAATGTTCAATTTTGATTTAACGTAAATTTAAGAATTACAAATTAGTTTGTAACGTTTAATGTTTCATCTTTAACTAAGTTTTTAGTTTAGCCATAACCCAATCCAACTACTGTATGTCAAAGCTCTCTGCAATTCTTTTAATAGCGTTGTTTTTTTCTGTAAAAACAAGCGCTCAAACAATTTCTGTGTCAGGCGCTGTTGAGGACACTATAAACAAAAAAGGCGTTCAAAACGCTGTGGTAGCCTTACTTACAGTTAAGGACTCGGTACTGTACAAATTTGCCCGTACAGATGCAAACGGCAAATACAACATCAAAAACCTGAAGCCGGGTGAATATATAGTGATGACAACCCACCGCTATTTTGCGGATGTGATCTTTAATTTAGGGGTGAAAGATGGTGAAACAACTATTCCCCAGATTGCACTTACTTCTAAAAGTAAGTTACTGGAAGAAGTGATCGTTAAAAGCGGAAGCCCCATCAGGATAAAGGGCGACACAACCGTTTACACAGCCGATAGCTTTAAAGTAAGGCCAGGCGCCAATGTGGAAGAGCTATTGAAAAAACTTCCGGGTATAACTGTTGATAAAGATGGAAAGATAACAGCGATGGGTGAACAGGTAAAAAAAGTATTGGTAGATGGCGAAGAATTCTTTGGTGATGACCCGGGCATTGCCACAAAAAATTTAAGAGCCGATATAGTTAAAGAAGTAGAGGTTTTTGATAAAAAAAGCGACCAGGCAGCATTCACCGGCATTGACGATGGTGTAAAAGATAAGACTATCAACTTAAAACTGAAAGAAAATGCAAAAAAAGGATATTTTGGCAAAGTAGAAGCCGGAACAGACTTTAAGAACTATTACAACAACAGTGCAATGGCCAATGCTTTCAGGGGCAAACGAAAGATCGCCGGCTATGGCATTATGAGTAATACAGGCAAAACCAACCTGGATTGGGATGACCAGAATAATTATGGCGGTGGAATGGGCGATAATATGGTGATGCAGGATAATGGCGACGTTTATTTTATGGGAGGCGGTGGTGATGATAATTATTCCGGGGGGCGGCGTGGTATACCTAAAAACTGGAATGCGGGCCTGCATTACAGCAATAAGTATAATGATAACAAGCAGATACTGAATGCAGGTTACAAACTTTCAAAAGTGAACAGCCCGAGTGGTGAAAGAACCTACACCACTAATTTCGTTGGAGACTCTTCCTTTTCCTCCAGCAAAGAGACCAGCGGTTTCACATCTACATTAAAACAAAGCCTGAATGCCAGTTTTGAAACCAATATTGATTCATCCAACTCTTTGAAATTTACTGCAAAGGGGAACCTTAACAATTCCAGATCAAACAGTACTTACAACCTGCGGTCCTTAAATACAAAGTCATTACTCATCAATAATAGCAGCCGCAAAACCAACGGCAAAACAGATAATCTTGCTTTAAATACCAATATACTCTGGAAGCATAAATTCAAAAAACTTGCCCGTACACTTACAATAAATGCCGGTTACAATCACAGCAATTCAAACAACGACAGTTATCTTTTTTCTACAAATGAGTTTTATGATGGCGGTGTCTATTTAAATACCGACACGACCGACCAGGAAAATAAACGGGAGAATAAAGCCAATACGTTTAATACAACAATTACTTATACGGAACCAATTTTGAAAGACTTCTTCATGTCATTGACATATAATTACAGCAATTCCAGTTCTGTAAATGACAGGTTCAGTTACAAAAAAGGTGTCGATAATAAATATACAGTCAGGATCGATTCTTTAAGTAATTCCTACAGGTTCAAACAGGTGAATAATAAGCCTGGCATCAGTTTCAGGATGGTTAAAAAGAAATATAATTACAGCATTGGTACTTCGGTTTCCTTCAATCATTTTGAGCAGGATAACCGCACCACAAATATTTTACGCAAGTATAATTTCGTTAACTTCTTTCCCAATGCTTCATTCTATAAAAAGCTGAGTGGTTATGGCGGTATCCGTGTTAATTACAATGGCTCTTCCAACGCTCCTACCCTCGATCAATTGCAACCCATCACAGATAATTCTGACCCGTTGTATCAATATGTAGGTAATCCCGATCTAAAACAATCTTTCAGGCATAATGTAAATGTGAACTACAATTTTTACAATGTACTTAAAGAGAAAGGTATGTGGGCAGGGATTTATGGAGGATTTACACAAAATGCATTTGTAAACCGCAGCACTATTGATAACACGGGAAAAACCACTTATCAAACTGTTAACCAAAGTGGCAATTATAATTTCGGACTGTATTCAAATTATAATTTTAAATGGAAGAAGCCGAATATCCGCATCTCGTTTGGCCCTAATGGAAATGTATCACGTAGTATTTCTTTTGTTAATGGTCAAAAAGCAATTAATACAAATACCAATTACGGATTACAATTTGGAATTAGTAAAGAAAAAGAAAAAAAATATGATATTTCGCTGAATCCTGAGATAAGCTGGGTGAAAGCAAAGAACTCGATCAGTTCGGCTGCATCTGCAAATTACTGGCAGGCGGGAATACGTGCTGATGTAGAAATTACTTTCCTGAAAAAGTTCAGGTTTGAAACAGATGCCAATTTTAAGGCAAAACAAAAAGATCCACGTTTCCCGGCTAAAAACCAGTTCACCATCTGGAATGCATCTCTAAGCCGTTTCCTATTTAAAGAAGTACTGGAGGCTTCAGTTTCTGTAAATGATATATTGAGTGAGAACCGTGGTTACGAAAGAACTTTTAATGATTATCGCTACACAGAAACTTTTTACAATACTTTAAAGAGATTCTGGATGGTAACACTTACCTGGAATTTTTCGAAGAACGGAAAACCAACTTCTGATTTTTAAACTGATCAAACTATTTTATGAAATATATATTCTTCTTAGCTGTTTCATTTTGCTTTAAAAGCACGCAGGCACAGGTTTTTATTGATAAGGGCCTGGTAGAATACGAAGTAAAAGTGAATAATCATAAAGCCCTGGGCAATGGTACCTGGGCCGAAATGATGAAAGATAAATTCCCAAAACTATCAACCAGTTATTATCAACTTACCTTTAATAGCGATAAAAGTATTTACCTGTTTAACCGTAAGGATGAAAAAACAAAAATGCCCTGGGGAAATGAAGGAGAAGATAACATATGGTACAACGATTATGAAAAAGAAAGTTTTGTTCAGCAGAAAGCTGTATTTGGTGATACCTATATTTTAACCGACAGCCTGATAAAAATAGATTGGAGAATGACCAATGACACCAGGGAGATCGCAGGTTTCAATTGCAGAAAGGCTGTTGGTAAAATATTCGACAGTGTGTATGTATTTGCTTTTTATACCGATGAAATTACTGTAAGCGGCGGCCCGATGGGTTTACACGGTTTGCCCGGAATGATATTGGGTATCACCATTCCCCGTATGTACAGCAGTTGGGTAGCAACCAAAGTGGAAGTGAATGGTGTTAACTACAGTACCATCAATGCCCCAACAAAAGGAAAAAAGAAAAAAGCAAAAGACCTACAGGAAACTGCCGTAAAAGTTACCAAAGATTGGGGCGACTGGGGACAGCATGCAGTGTGGAATATATTTTTATAGCCTGATCGTTTATTTTAGCTGCCAGCCTTTTGTTAATAGAAATGCATGGCAACTTTTACAAAATTCTTTTTCTTCATTGGTAGGGTTTCCTCCTTCTGCATCTCTCATAAAACAGGATTTTACAGGGCAGTGAGGCAATCCAAATGTATGCCCCATCTCATGTATTGCAACTTTAAATAACTGCTTATTGGTTTCATTCTTTGAGAGCCGGAAAGTGGAAGCAATACAGGCTTTGCCGGGCTGAAAGCCCAAACCCATAACACCCCAATCAGCAATATCATTCTTTGTGGTGCTTATATCTTTATTTGTAAGTCCTATGGTTTTATGGCCTGCTTCTGTCAACCTGCTTAAATAATTTATTAGAGAATCTGCCCTGTATCGGCTTCTTGCAGGATAGTAGGCACTTGACGGTAAATCAATGGGTTTCTTAATGCTGATAAAAGGATAGTTCTTTTTCAACTCAGTAAAAACATAATTTACCTGGGCATCAGTAATTCCAACAAATGGCTGTATATCGATTGAGGTTTTTGTTTCAGCAGTTAATCTTATTGAATTTTTATTATTACTATTACTTGTACAGGAACAGAAAAATAAAACCAGCAGTAAAACAGAAACAATTTTGTTGGGCATAAAATAAAGTTCTTATTAAAAGTACTTTATCATCCCTTAATTAAATCACAAAACCGTCCGGTATGATGGCTCTTTTCTTAACTACAACAATACCATCCTTTACGGTGTATAAAGCATGATCCGTATCTGTTAAATGAGCGCCACCTGTAATGCTTACGTTATTACCAATGCGGCAATCTTTATCAATAATAGCATTTTCAATTTTACAGTTTTCACCAATACCAAGCTTTGGAATATTTCTTTCCAGCGAATGCGCCATTTCGGGGATCGTCTCATAATAATCACTACCCATAATGTAAGAACTAATGACCTCTGTACCCTTACCGATCCTTGTCCTGATACCGATCACACTGCTTACGATTCGTGATGCATCAATAATAGAACCTTCTGCCAATATACTATGTTCTACCGTTGTGTTGCCGATCTTCATCGGTGGCAACATGCGGGCACGGCTGAAGATGGCCCTGGTATTATCAAACAAATTGAATGGCGGTATCTCAAGCGTTAAAGCCAGGTTGGCTTCATAAAAGGAATAGATGTTACCGATATCTGTCCAGTATCCGTCGTATTGATAACTCACCACTTTTTTGCTGCTGATGGAATCCGGGATGATCTCTTTTCCAAAATCAGTAGCGTCTTTTTTATCTATCAGCAATTCATCAAACAACATTTTACGGTTGAAGATATAAATACCCATGGATGCCAGGTATTTGCGGCCCATCGACTTCATTTCATCACCGGTATCGCTTTCCCAGAGTGGCAGCAATTCTTTAGCAGGCTTTTCAATAAAGGAAGTTATTATACTTTCATCATTTGCTTTTAATATACCAAATTCAGGAGCTTCCCTTTCGGCAACAGGAATGGTAGCAATGGAAATATCGGCGCCTTTTGCAATATGGTTCTCAAACATTTCCCTGAAATCCATCTGGTAAAGCTGGTCACCACTTAAAATTAAAACATGCTCAAAATCATTGTTCTGTATATGTTTTAAAGATTGCCTTACAGCATCTGCAGTTCCCTGGAACCAACCCAGGCTATCAGGTGTTTGCTCAGCTGCCAGTATATCTACAAAACCACTGCTGAATGCACTGAACTGGTATGCATTCTTTATATGCTTGTTTAAAGACGCAGAGTTGTATTGCG
>JADMIO011449866.1_pt1 | contig 15360 bp, 13 predicted proteins | sample 8958161 | NCBI WGS metagenome assembly JADMIO01 (sample SAMN16585339, study PRJNA669376) | soil metagenome | isolation source: Crop rotation soil | place: USA: Cullars Rotation, Alabama | collected 2011
ATGCTGGTCTTCGGACTGACGACGGCGCTGGCGATGGCCCGGCAGAACGAGGCGCGGGCGCAGGCGGCGCTCGACTCGCTCAAATCGCAGGTGCGCGAGGCCAGCAACGAGCTGGACCAGATGCAGCGTCTCGAGGGGCTGTTGAAGAAGTGGCGCCAGCAGGCCGACGTGATTCTGCGTCTCGGGACGCACGTCGAGGCCTCGCGCATGCTGTCGGCGCTGGCGAAGGCGATCCAGCCGGCGCCCGGGCTGACATTCACCGAACTGGTGCTCGAGACCGAGGAAGTTCCGGTGCAGATGACGAGCGTCGCGCGGGCGGCGCTGAAGGACCCGAACGTCCAGCCGGTCGAACGGCGCCTGCGCGTCAAGCTCATGGGCGTGGCGCCGACCGACGTGGAACTGGCGACGTTCCTCACCGAGCTGAACGCCGTCCCCTTCTTCGAGCGGGTGGCGCCGACGTTCGTCCGCGACAAGCGCGAGGGCGGGCACGTGCTGCGGGAGTTCGAGCTGACCTTCTCGGTCACGCTGACCCCGCCGGGAGGGGCCTGACCATGAGTACACTCGCCTCCACCACGCCCGCTCCGCAACCGGCCTCCCCCGCGGCGCCGTCCGCGGTCGTCCGGCGGTCGCTGAAAGAGCGGACGCAGGCGCTGCTCCGCGTGCAGTGGGCCCTCGCCTCGGCGATGGCGGTCGGGCTGCTGATCTTCTGCCTCCTCGGGTACATGCCCGCGCAGCGCCGCCTGGCGGCGCTGCGGCTTCAGATCGAGTCCAAGCAGCGCGAACTGGGCAACAGCCGCGACAAGACGCGCGACCTCTCCGTCCTGGCGCTCCAGGCGCAGCAGTACCAGAGCACCGTTGAAAAATACGACCGCAGCTTCCCGAAGCAGCTCGACCTCGGGCAATTCATCGGCGACCTGACGGCCTTGCGGCAGCAGACGTCGGTGCAGGACTGGAAATACCGTCCCGGGGCGCCCAAGCGCATCGACACGCTCCAGGAGATGCCGATCGACATGCAGTTCACGGGGGACTTCGTCTCCGCCGCCTCGTTCATGCACCAGGTCGAGAGGCTGGACCGGCTGACGCGCGTCAAGAAGCTGAAGCTCAAGCAGCGCGACGCGGCCGAGGGCGTCGTGGACGTCGAGGCGACCGTGAGCATTTACTTCGCGGACGGCAACTGAACCGAGGACGGGACGGACCTATGGCCTTATCGGCGGTCAATGCTCTGAAGAACGGCGTGGTGCGGCAGGTCCGCGCCGAGCCGAAGAAGGCGGTCGCGCTGGCGGCCCTGGGGAGCACCGTGGCGCTGATGTGGGTGCGCCTGCTGCTGTTCGGGACGGCGATGCCCACGCCGGCGGCGGGGGCGACGGCGGGGTCGGGGGGCGAGTTACCGGTCGCGGCGCCGGGCGGCGCGACGGAGACGCCGGCCCTGCGGGCCCTCCAGGAATGGAACCGCGGTCAGATAACACCGCTCACCAAGAACGTGTTCGCCCTGAAACTGGAGTACTTCCCCAAAGACGGCTCCAAGCCCGTCGCCAGGCCCGAGAACCACGAGGAAACTTTTTGGAACGAGTTGGCAAAGTCGATGGCGGCCAAAGCCGATCAGGAAAAGGCGAGACGGATCTTGGTCGAGAACCTGCAATCCCAGGCCGCCAAGCTTGATTTGCAGAGCACGGTCATGAGCAACGGGACGACCAAGGCGCTGATCAACGGGACCCTCGTGAGCGAGGGGGACAGCGTTTCGGGGTTCCGGGTGGTGAGGATCGAAGCCAAGCGCGTGATCGTGGAGCGGGAAGGCGTGAAGCTCGAGGTTGGATTCAACTTCTGAGCCTTTAGCCGAACCGAGGGGCAAGGGAGAAGACGGTCGATCGGAGTAGCCGGATCGGCCGGACAAAAAAGATCGGTTGTGGGGAGTGCGTGGCCCCGCGGTTTATCAGCGCGACGCAAGCTAAACACCAACACAATCAGCGGCGCGCGCGACGTACATGAGGAGAAGTGCAATGCGAAAGTGGACCAAGACCAAGGCGGCGACGCTTCTTTTTATGGCCGTGTCGTCCGTTTATCCGGCCCGGGCGCTCCGGGCGGAGCCGGCGAACGGGGCAAAGGGCGCCGGCACCGAAGTGAAATTGTTGGACGAGACGGCCGGCCCGGGCGCCGCCAAGGCGGCCGAGGCCGAGAAAGTCAGTGAAGGCACGCCCGTGGCGGCGTCGCAGGTCAACGTCTCCGACGCCGGCACCGTCGAGATCCACGTCAACGACGCCAACCTGGTCGAAGTCCTGCGGATGCTCTCGCTCCAGAGCCAGAAGAACATCATCGCCAGCAAGGACGTGCGCGGCAGCGTGACCGCGAACCTCTACAACGTCACCATCCGCGAGGCCCTGGACGCGATCCTCAAGGCCAACGGCTACGCCTACAAGGAGAAGGGCAACTTCATCTACGTCTACACCGCCAAGGAACTGGCGGACATGGAAAAGGCCGACCGGCAGATGACCACGGAGGTGTACCGCCTGCACTACTCGCCGGCCGCCAACGCCGCGAACATGATCAAGCCGGCGCTGAGCGCCGACGGCGTGGTGTCGATGTCGATCGCCAGCGAGAAGGGGATCGGCAACGGCGGCTCGGACGCCGGCGGCTTCAGCCACGCGACCGAGGACGTCCTGGTCGTCCGTGACTATCCGGAGAACCTGGAGAAGGCCCGTGCGATCATCAAGGAGCTCGACCGCCGCCCGCAGCAGGTCCTCGTCGAGGCGACGATCGCCGCGGTGCGCCTGAACGACAACAACTCGCTGGGCGTGGACTTCAACATCATCGGCGGGGTGGACTTCTCGCGACTGGGCATCGGCAACGGGCAGATCACCAACGCCAACGTCGCAACCGGGACCGGCGGCGCCCCCGCTGGTAACAACACCCGCTTCAGCAGCGTCGGCACCGGCAACAGCTTCACCCGCGACAACCCCAACGGCTTCAAGATCGGGTTCGTCAGCTCCAGCGTCAGCGTGTTCGTCTCGGCGCTCGAGGACATCGGACAGACCGCCGTCCTGGCCAACCCCAAGGTCCTGACGCTCAACAAGCAGAAGGGCGAAGTGCTCGTCGGCCGCGAGGACGGCTACCTGACGACGACGGTGACGGAGTCCACGGCCGTGCAGACGGTCGAGTTCCTCCAGACCGGCACGCGTCTGGTCTTCCGTCCGTTCATCGGCGACGACGGTTACATCCGCATGGAAGTGCACCCCGAAGACTCCGACGGCCGGGTCGTCAGCGGCCTGCCGCAGAAGACCACCACGGAAGTGACCACCAACATCATGGTCAAGGACGGGCACACCGTCGTGATCGGCGGGCTCTTCCGCGAAGGCAGCAGCACCGGCCGCAGCCAGGTGCCGGGCCTGGGCAACCTGCCGATCGTCGGCGCCCTGTTCCGCAATCAGAACGACCAGACGACGCGGGAAGAGATCATCATCATGCTCACCCCGCACATCGTGAAGGACGACGCGTCCTACTCCAAGGCGTCCGAAGAGGCGATGAAGGACATCGACAAGATGCGCGTCGGCGTCCGCAAGGGGATGATGCCCTGGGGCCGCGAGCGCCTGGCCGAGAGCTGCTACAACAACGCGGTCGAGGAGATGAACAAGCCCAGCCCGGACCGCAAGCGGGCGATGTGGTACCTGGACTGCGCCACCAACCTCAACCCGCGTTTCCTGGAAGCGCTGAAGATGAAAGAGCAAGTCAGCGGCAAGGAGCTGAGCACGGTGGACAACAGCACGGTCCGCCACTTCGTCAGGAAGCAGATCATGGCCGAGAAGATGGCCAGCGCCCAACTCCTCGAAGCGCCGCTCCCCGAAGTCGAGAAACCGGCCCAACGGTCGCAGGAGGCCGCCGCGCCGACGACCCAGCCGACCGGCGCCCAGGCGCTGTTGGAGACGGAAGAGATGGACGAATTCGACCCCGAATTCGCCTTCGAGTCCGAGCAGGCGCAGGCCGAGGCCGAAGCCGCCGCGCTCGAGGCCGAGATCGCCAAGACCAAGGTCGTGCAGGTCCAGGCCCCCACGACCCAGCCGACGGCGACGCCGAGCGTCATCACGGCCACCGACGAATCAGACGCGGTGGACGGCGACTACGACCCGGACTTCGACGACTGATCCGTCGAAACTCATTGTAAATCGTCCGCCGCCCGGCGAAGGAACGCCGGGCGGCGCGACACCCCTTCCAGTACAGCAGGTTCCGGGGCCGCGGCCAAAAGGCGCCGGCCCGAAACGTCGGGCCCTCGGCCCCGGAGCCGCACAGGCAACGCAGTCCGGGCGAGATCCGCCCATCGGAGTCACCGTCATGCACACCTTCGCACGAAGCACCACGGTCGGTCTGCTCGTGACGATCCTCTCCGCCGGCTGCTCCGGCATGCCCAAGGAGAAGACCGCCCGCGAGCAAGGGTACGAGAAGTGGAACACCACCCGCGCGGCCGTCCTGTTCAGCCTCGCCAAGCAGAACTACGAGAGCGGCAACCTCGAAGCCTGCCGCAAGGCGATCGACGACGCCGCCAAGCTCAATCCGAAAGACCCCGAGGTCCACGTCCTTTCGGCCAAGGTCTACATCGAACAGGGGAGTATGGAGTCGGCGCAGAAGGAACTCGTCGAGGCGCTGAAGACCGACCCGAAGAACGCCGAGGCCGAGTACCTGAGCGGCGTCGTCTTTCAGCGGTGGCAGCGGCCGCAGGCGGCGCTGGAGAGCTACACGCGCGCGTCTGAAAAGAACCCCAACGAGCTGGCGTACGTGCTGGCCAGGGCCGAGACGATGGTCGAGCTGGACCAGCGCGACGCGGCCTTGGCATTGCTGCAGGACCGGGTCAACGTCTTCGAGAACAGCGGCACCATCCGCGACGCGGTGGGGCAGTTGCTGGTCCAGCAGGGACGCTTTGCCGAGGCGGTCCCAGTGCTCCGGCAGGCGACGATCCTTGCCCCCGAGGAAACGATCATTCGCGAGCACCTGGCGCTGGCGACCTTCTATGCCAAGCAATGGCGCGAGGCGTCGGAGCTCCTGACGCGGGTGCTGAAGGAAGACCGCAACGGACAGCGCGCCGACCTTCTGAGCGCGCTGGGCGAGTGCCAGCTCGAACAGGGAAAGTTCCGCGAGGCCAGAGAGAGTTTCGAATCGGCGGCGCAGATCAACCCTTCCAGCCCGGCCGTGTGGCTCGGCCTGGCCAAGGCGGCGATGCAGCTCAATGACACCAAGCGCGTCGAGCTGTCCTTGAAGAAGGCGGCCGCGCTGGACACCAGGAGCACGGAAGCACTGATCCTCCAGGGGTATCTTCGGATCAAGCAGGACAAGCTGCCCGAGGCCCTTTCAGCGTTCCGCCGCGCCAGCGCGATCGACCCCGACGACACGCTCAGCCTCTGCATGAGCGGCTACGTGCTGGAGAAACTGGGCCGGCAGAACGAGGCGATCGCGTGCTACGCGAGGGCGTTGAAGATGAAGCCCGGGGACGACCTGGCTTCCGCGTTGATGGCGCAGGTGCGCGTGGACGAATAAAGGCGACGCCGCGAACGCGGAATTGGTCGCCTGCGGCGAATAACGGTGACTCGGGCGGGCCCTCCGGAGGGGGGCTCGCCCATTTTGTTGACGCCGCGGGAGACCGGAAGCAAAAACTGGTCAACCATCGAGGGCCGCTGGCCGAAATCCTAGGTGCGGGGTCTCCCTGCGCTTCATGATGCGTCGCGGGTCCTTCATTCTCTCACTGTGTCTGCTTGTGCTTTTGAGCGGCGTGGTGGCGCTGAACCTGGCGCCGGACACGCGCCTGCCGAATTTCCGCGGCGCCCCGATGCACCGGGTTCTCGGACTGGTGCTCTTTTTCCTGGCGGGCGTAGCCGGCCTGCTGGGCATGTTCATGATGACCAGCGCCTGCCGCCGTCTGGCCGGCAACGTGCGGCAGATGAAAAGCGCCGGCCCCCTCGGCCGCCTCGATTCGCCCCATCCCGACCTCACGCCCCTGGTGGACGCGGTAAACGGAGTCGCCGCGCATGCCGAGCGCGTGATCGCGGAGGCGGAAGTGCGCGTCAGGGAACTGGAGCTGCGCCTGAAGATCGCGACGGCCGAGCGCCAGCACGCCGAGGCCATCATCTACAGCATTTCCGACGCCGTGCTCGTGACCGACCCGTTCGACGACATCGTCCTGGCCAACGACGCGGCGGCCAAGACGCTGGACTTCGACCTCGGCCAGGCCGCCCGGGCGCCGGTGGAGCGAATGCTCAAGGACGCCCGGATCGTTTCGCTCATCCGCGAGATGCGGCAGAGCGTCGAAGGGTCTCCGGCCGGATCTTCGGGCTCGCGGCGGATCGTCGAGCACAAGGTCAAGGAGCCCGACGGCGAAAAGACGTACAAGGTGACGCTCTCCTGCGTGTCGGCGCCCGGCCAGGAGTCGGCCGGCGTCGTCGCGGTGTTGCACGACATGACTCGCGAGAAGGAAGTCGCGGAGATGAAGAACGACTTCGTCTCGAACGTCAGCCACGAGCTGCGCACGCCGCTGGCCAGCATCCGGGCGTACGTGGAGATGCTCATCGACGGCGAGGCGTCGGACGATAAGACGCGGCGCGAGTTCTACGACGTGATCCACAACGAGGCCAACCGCCTGGGCCGGCTGATCGACAACATCCTGAACATTTCGCGGATCGAGTCGGGGCTGGTGAAGGTCAATAAGCGCCCTCAGAGCCTCACCATGATCCTGAAAGAGGCGATCGAGGTTATCGTTCCCCAGGCGCGTCAGAAACAGATCGCCCTCAACGAGACGATCAGCCCCGCGGTTTATCAGACGCTGGCGGACCGCGACATGCTGTACGAGGCGGTCCTGAACCTGCTTTCCAACGCCATTAAGTACACGCCGGAAGGGGGCACGGTAAGCGTGGACACGGCCGTGGACGAGGCCCGTAAGAAGGTCATCGCCAGAATATCCGACACCGGCGTCGGCATCCCGCAAAAGGACCTGCCGTATATCTTCGATAAATTCTTCAGAGTCGAAGCGAACAACCGCATGGCCAAGGGGACCGGACTGGGCCTCTCCCTGGTCAGGCACATTATCGAGACGGTCCACCACGGGCGGCTGTTCGTCGAGAGCACCGTGGGCAAAGGCAGCACGTTCGGGTTCGAGTTGGATCTGGAACAGTAAGAGTGGTCAGGAGAAGACGGCATGAATGGCAAAACGATCCTGGTCGCCGACGACGAGTCGCACATCCGCCACGTCGTGTCGGTCAAGCTTCAGAACGCGGGCTTCCGCGTGCTGACCGCCAATGACGGGCTGGAGGCGCTGGAGACGGCGCGGCTCGACCGGCCGGACCTGATCATCACCGACTATCACATGCCCGGGCTGTCGGGCATCGAGCTGTGCCGGGCGCTGAAGGAGGACCCGACGACCAGCGACATTCCCGCGATCATGCTGACCGCGCGAGGCTACGCGCTCGAAGACGCGGACACGGAGAAGAGCGGCATCCTGTGCATGCTCTCCAAGCCGTTCAGCCCGCGCCAGCTCCTGACGACCGTGAACGACGTGCTCGAACGGCGGGAGAAGGCCGCCGCCTGAGGTCGGGCCAAATGGGAACGGACCGGTGTGGAGTATGACTTCAAGTCAAGGGACCAACTCGACCGAAGCGCAGGCCGCGCGGCCGCCCGGCGCCGTCGCGACGACCAGCGCGCTGCCGGAGTCGGGCGTCCTGGCGACGCTCCTGCTTTCGCTCTCGCCGCACGCCCGCGCCCTCGACGGGTGCCTGATCCTTTTGCATCCGGACGGAACGCTGGGCTGGCACGACCTCTCGGCCGGGGCGTATTTCGAGCGGTACGTGATCCCCGCGTTGCGCGGCCCCGCGGCGCCTCGCCTGCGCCAGGTCGCAGAGGCACTGGCCGCCAACGCGCCGGCGGACCTGTTCGAGCCGGCGCCCGGCGTGGTCTGCGCGGTGGCGCCGTTGCTGGAACGCCGGCAAGTGCAGGGGGCGGTGCTCATCGCCGCCCGCGCCGAGCAGTTCGCCCTTACCGACGAAATCCGCGGCGTGTGCGCGGCGCTAAACCTGGACCCGGCGTGGCTGGCTCCGACCCCCTCGGCCCTGAAGACCTCGACGGGACTGCTGCTGCTGACCCTGGCCGAGCGGCTGAGGGTCCAGAACATCGAGGGCGAGCTCCACGGCCTCTCCAACCAACTCGCCAACGCCTACGAAGAGCTCACCCTCATCGACCAGGTTTCCGGCGGGATGCGCGTCAACCGACGCTCCGCCGACTTTTTCCGCCAGGTCTGCCTCGACGTCATGCAGGTCATGAACGTGCGCGGGATGGGCGTGGCGCTGCGGACCGAGCGGGTGCGTCAGGAACCCATGCTCTGCGGCGAAACGCAGCTCGCCCCCGGCGGCCTGCACCGGCTGTCCGACCAGCTCCATGGCACGATGGTGGACCGCAAGGCGTGGCTGATCGCCAACGACCTGGCCGGCGACCGCAACCTCAACTGGCTCGCCGAGCGCGCGTCCCGGCTGATCGCCGTGCCGATGATGCGGCGCGACCAGGTGCTGGGGTGCCTCTTCGCCCTCGACAAGGAAGGCGGGGAGTTCGACTCGGTCGATGCCAAGCTCCTCTCCTCGATCGCCAACGAGTGCGCGATCTACCTCGAAAACGCCATGCTGTTCGGCGACGTGCACGACCTGATGATGGGCCTGCTGCACAGCCTGACCAGCGCCGTGGACGCCAAGGACGCCTATACGTGCGGCCATTCTGAGCGCGTGGCCCTGCTGAGCAGACACCTCGCCGGCCGGATCGCGCTGCCCGACAACCAGGTCGAGCGGATCTACATGGCCGGACTGCTCCACGACGTCGGCAAGATCGGCGTGCCCGAATCGGTGCTCCAGAAGACGGGGCGGCTGACGGCCGAAGAGTTCGAGCAGATGAAGAAGCACCCGCAGATCGGCGCCCGCATCCTGGCTGACGTGAAGCAGCTCGAGGACATCATTCCGGGCGTGCTGCACCATCACGAGCGTTACGACGGCAAGGGGTATCCGATGGGCTTGGCGGGACAGGACATCCCGATCATGGGGCGGATCATCTGCCTGGCCGACTGCTTCGACGCGATGACCAGCAACCGGACCTATCGCAAAGCGCTGCCCCTGGAGGTGGCGCTGAACGAAATCCGCCGCTGCTCGGGGACGCAGTTCGACCCCACGCTGGCGGAGGCGTTCCTGACGATCACGCCGGAGCAGTTCCGGATCCTGCTGCGCGATCACCAGAAGCAAGCCAAGCGGTTGTTGGAGCTTCAGGAGAACCTGCGGGCCGCGTAAATATGAAATCCCGGATGTACGTCCGGGGCTCCTCTATGGCTGTCAAATGTGACGAATACAACCACGTCGGGGTGATCACGGTGGAAGGAGACTTCACCGCCGACAACGCCGCCGCGCTGCGGAAGATCGCGGAGGACCGCATGGTGGGGCGGCAGGTGGCCGACTTCGTGGTCGATCTGGAGAAATGCTCGTTCATCGACAGCGAGGGGCTGGAGACGCTGCTGTGGCTCAAGCGCCGCTGCGAGGAGCTGTTCGGCGCGGCCAAGCTCGCGGCCATCGACGAGAACTGCAAAAAGATCCTGGAAATCACGCGGCTGGAACATCGCTTCGACTGCCAGAAGGACGTGCCGGGAGCTCTGAAGACGATGCGGTAGGGCGCCGGTCGCCCCGCCGCGCACGGTTGGTGGGGCAAGCCCCACCCTACACGAATGATCGCCACGCTCGAAAAAAAACCTCTCGGCCAACTGTTGCTGACCAAGGGCCTGGTCACGCAGGAGCAGATCGAGCGCGCCCTCGGCGAGCAGAAGCTCTCGAACAACCAGAAACTGCTGGGGGAAGTCCTTGTCGAGCTGGGCTTTTGCTCGGAAGACCAGATCACCGAGGCGTTAGCGCAAGCTTACGGCGTCCCCTACGCCCGCGTGAGCCCGCGTATCGCCGACCCCAAGACGATCGCGGCGCTGCCCAAGGAATTCCTCGAAAAGCACCAGGTCCTGCCGCTGTTCCTGGTCGAAGGGGTGCTGACGGTCGCGGTGCCCGAGCCGGCCAACGTCTTCCTGCTCGAAGAGGTCGAGCGCGTCAGCGGGTATCAGGTCCAGGTCGTCGCGGCCACCACGCACGACATCCGCTCGACGCTGCAGGCCTACCTGCCCAACGAGAGCGTCTTCGTCATCGACGACATCATTGACGAGGCGAACTTCGAGGACCTGACCCTCGTCGAGCAGCAGAAGCTCGACATCAACGACCTGGCGCAGGCGGCCGGCGACTCGCCGGTCATCAAGCTGGTCAACTACTGCATCTACACCGCCGTCAAGGAAGGCGCCAGCGACATCCACATCGAGCCCGGCGACCACGCGCTCCGCGTCCGCTACCGCATCGACGGGCGCCTGATCGAAAAGCTCCGCCCGCCGTACCAGATGCACCCGGCCGTGGCGTCGCGCATCAAGATCATGGCCGCCCTCGACATCGCCGAGCGCCGGCTGCCGCAGGACGGCGGCATCCACGTGATGATGGACAAGCGCCCCATCGACCTGCGCGTCAGCACCCTCCCCGGCAAGCACGGCGAGAAGATCGTGATGCGCATCATCGACAACGACCGGGGCTCGATCAATCTCGAGCGCCTCGGCTTCAATTACGACACGCTCAAGCAGTGGCGGAAGCTGATCTCGCTGCCCAACGGCATCCTGCTGGTGACCGGGCCGACGGGCTCGGGCAAGTCCACGACGCTCTACGCCAGCCTCCAGGAGCTGAACGAAACCGACACCAACATCTGCACCGTCGAGGACCCGATCGAATACGCGCTGGCCGGCGTGAACCAGTTCCAGGTCAACGAAAAGGTCGGCTTCACGTTCGCCAACGCGCTGCGCGCGCTGCTGCGTCAAGACCCGGACATCCTGATGGTCGGCGAAGTGCGCGACGGCGAGACGGCGCGCATCGCGACGCAGTCGGCCCTGACCGGCCACCTGGTCCTTTCCACGCTGCACACCAACGACGCGCCCGGCGCGATCACGCGGCTCTACAACCTCGGCATCGAGCCCTACCTCGTCGGCGCCACGGTCGTCGGCGTGCTGGCGCAGCGATTGGTCCGCAAGCTCTGCCAGACCTGCCGCGAGGCGTACGAGCCGACGATCAACGAGAAGCGCCAGATCGAGCGCGTGGCCGGCGCCGTCGAAACGCTCTATCGCCCCAAGGGGTGCCCGCGCTGCCGCAACCGCGGCTACGCCGGCCGGATCGGCGTGTACGAGCTGCTGGTCCCCGACGATTCGATGTTCGAAAAGATCAGCTCCGGAGCGAGCCTCAACGAGCTGAAGGAGCTCGCCAAGGCGGCCGGGATGAAGCCGCTCCGCGTCGATGGCGTCGAAAAGGTGAAGGCCGGACTGACGACGTTGGAAGAGGTTTATCGCGTGACCGCGTGATCCGTAGGGTGGGGCTTGCCCCACCGGAGATGCGTGGTGGGGCAAGCCCCACCCTACTTATATGCCCCTTTACGCCTATACAGCCAGGGACTCCGCCGGCAACGCCGTGAACGGGACCGTTCTCGTGGACGACCGCACCGCGGCCCTCGCCGCGATCCGGGCCGAGGGCCGCTATCCCGTGACGGTGCGCCCGGCCGACGAGGTGACCGAGCCCACCGCGGCCGCGGCCGGGGTCAAAATCCCCCGCGCCGAGGTCATTCAGATTTCCTCGCAGCTTGCCGTCATGGTCGAGACGGGCGTGACGCTCAGCGACGCGCTGGACTGCATCGCCAAACAGGCCCACAAGCCGAACGTCAAAGCGCTGGTGTCCGATCTGTCGGCCCAGCTCCAGCAGGGCGTGAGCTTCAGCGAGGCGCTGGCACGCCATCCGCGGAGTTTTCCGATCCTTTTCGTGGCCCTCATCAAGGCCAGCGAGAAGACGGGCATGCTCTCCAAGCTGCTGCTCCGCGCCACCGCCTACCTCCGCGACGAGCAGGAGACCCTCCGGCGCGTCAAAGGCGCGCTGACCTATCCGTGCATCATGCTGGGGTTCGCCTGCACGACGACCATCTTCCTGTTGGCGTTCGTGCTGCCGCGCTTCGCCGTGATCTACGCCAACAAAAAGGCCGCCCTGCCGCTGCCCACGCAGATCCTGCTCGGCGCCAGCGGTTTCCTGATCGAACACTGGATCCCGCTGCTGGCCGGCACGCTCACCACGCTTTTCTTCGGATACATCTTTCTCCGCACGGACGTGGGGCGGCGTCTGTGGCACGCGGTGCAGCTCCGCATCCCGCTGATGGGCGCGCTCTATCGCAAGCTCCACCTCTCGCGCGGGCTTCGCATGGTCGGGACGATGTGCGGCGCGGGCGTGGCGTTGATGGACTGCGTCGCCACCGCCGAGGACCTGTGCGCCAACACTTACTTCAAGGACCTCTGGAAGAGCATCGGCGATCAGATCCAGGCCGGGCGTCAGCTTTCCGAGCCGATGTTCGTCAGCCCCCTCGTGCCGCGCTCGGTCGCCCAGATGATCAGCTCCGGCGAGAAGAGCGGCAAGCTGGCTTTCGTCATGGAGCAGATCGCCGGCTTCGCCGAGACGGAGCTCAAGGAACAGATCGCCGCCATGACGCGCTACATCGAGCCGGCCATGATCATCGGCATGGGCCTGATCATCGGCGGCATCGCCATGGCGATGCTCCTGCCGGTCTTCACGATCGGCAAGGTCATGGCGGCCCACTAAAAACACCTCGTCTGTCGTTGCCCCGAAGCACCCGCTAGACTCCCCGCGTGAATCCGGAACAGCTACCGGCCTTGAACGCGACGCTCAACGGCGCGGCGACACTCTTCCTGATCGTCGGATATCTCGCCATCCGCCGCCGGCGTTATCGAACGCACGGCTGGTGCATGAGCGTGGCATTCGCGTTCTCGGCGCTGTTCCTGGTCGGATATCTGGCCCACAAGTTCGTCTATCACGGCGAGAAGACGACCAAGATGTTTCCCGGGCTGCCGGGGGCGCTGAAAGTCGTTTACTTCCTGATTCTCGTCCCGCACCTCATCCTGGCGATGGTGATGTTGCCGATGATCGTCACGGTCTTCCTGCGCGCGTATTGGTTTCAATGGGAGAAGCACCGGCGGCTGGCGCGCTGGACGTTTCCGATCTGGTTATATGTTTCCGCGACGGGGGTGATCATCTACTGGATGCTTTACCACTTGTTCCCTACAATGGCGGTTCGATGAAAAAGCTCATCCCCCTCCTCGGCGTGGTGGCGACCCTGGGACTGACCGGCTTGGCCATGGCCTGTCCGTCATGCAAGGACTCGGTCCCCAACTCGGATGCCGCCAATCCGGGGGGCATTGGGCCGGCCTTCAATAACAGCGTCTACCTGCTTCTGGGGACGTTCCTGGCGATGGTGGGACTGGTAAGCCACCTTTCGGTCAAGGCCGTCCGCTCGGTCGACGCGACCAAGAACAGAAAGGTTGGACCGCAGGGCTTTCCGATGCAGACCAAGGACGACAAATAGATAGAGTTGGCTAGATCAGATCAAGAATGCCAGAAGCCCGGCTCATTGCTGGGCTTCTGTCGTTTCTGGGCCTCGCGTGCGAGCGGGCGGCAGAATGCACCCATAATAGTGCCTTGGGTTAAATCGAAAGCTGTGTAAGTCAAAAACCGATAATAATTTAACGCTCGTCGGCTCGACGGCCAACCTCGACTGTCATTGATTGTCTTATGGGTGTGTGGCAGAATCTCCGGCTTCAAGGAGCGAGTCTATGAAACGGGTATTGGTAGGGGCGTTGGCGGTCGGATTCTTCACCAGCTTTGCTTCCCTAGACAGGGCTCTGGCGGCCCCGGTTCGGGCCGAGTTGGCCAGGCGGGGCGTGATCCAGCAGTTCGAGGATTGCGCCAAGGGCGATAAGGCCAAGGAGGATAAGGAGAAGGAAGACGAAGCGGCCCAAAAAGAGAAGGAAGCGCAGCAGGCGAAGGGCAGAGGAAAGGCCCAAACGCCGGCCGCCCAGCCGGCGCCGGCCCGGGGAGGCCGCGGCGCCGTTGAGGCTCCCGTGGGTAAAGGAAAGGGCGGTCTCCTCGACCTCCGTGATACGCCCGACGACAAGGGCGGCAAGGGCAAGGGTGGCAAGAACGATGAAGACCCCCGCGCCACCGACGGCAAGAAGGCTCGGCCAGATGCGACGCCGGACCGCAACGGCCGGGGCAACCCCGCGCCGGTCCCGGCCCGGAATGTCGAGGCCGAGAAGGGCCGCCCGGCCGCCGGGACGACCGTGAACCGCAACGACGTTCAGCGGAACACCGTCAACCGCAACAATGTCGATGAAAAGGTCGTCAACAAGAACAACATCGACAAGACCGTCGTGAACAAAAACGACATCGATAGGACGGTTATCAACAAGAACGACATCGACAAGCGCGTGGTCAATCGCAACGACATCGACCAGACGACGATCAACCGCAACAAGATCGACAAGACCATAATTAACGAGAACAAGACCAACGTGACGGTGATCAACCGGAACGTCACGAACAAGACGATCATCAACGAGAATCGCACCGTCGTCCGCCGCGATTTCGACGACGACCGGGACCGATTCGACAGCCGCCGCTTCCGTGATCGCGACCGTGGCAGCAGTTTCTCCCTGGCGATCGGAATCGGCGGCGGCGGATACGGCGGCAACTCGCTGGCCCTCGGCTACAGCGAAGGGTATCGCTCGCGCAGCTCCTACGGCTTCGGCTATGCCGGCGGCGGGGCCTTCGCCGGCGCGGGCGGCGGCGGAGCGTTCGCGGGCGCCGGCGGCGGCGACTCGTTCGCCTTCGCAAGTTCTTCCGGCGGCGGCGGGTCGAGCTTCGCCTTCGCCTTCTCCTCAGGAAGCTATTGCCCGCCCCGGCCTCGCGTCTTCCGGCCCCGTCCGGTGATCATCGCCCCCGCGCCGACGGTGATCGTCGCCGGCCCGGCCGTGATCGCTCCGGCGCCCGTGGTGGTCGTCGAGACCGCGCCGGTCTTCGTAGTCGAACCGCAGCCGGTGGTGTTCGTGCAGCCGGCCGCCGCGGTCGTGTATACACCTCCGCTTTACCGGCGCTGGTATCGGCCGGAGCCGACGGTGGTGATTGCGTCGGCCGTGGTGGCTCCCACGGCGGTCGTCGTGGCGACCCCGTATCCGGTCTATAGCGCCTTGTACACGCCGACGCCGGTCGTCGTCGTGCAGGCGCCGCCGCCGGCCGTGGCGCTGCCGACCTACGATTACGGGCGTTCGGAAGAGTCGGTGAACGTCAACTTCAACTACGAACGGCGAGATTGAGTCGCATCGGATTGCCAGAAACGAAAGAGACCCGCGGACGATCTCCGCGGGTTTTCTTTTGGAATGAGCGCCGTGGGTGTCGTAGGGGCGGCTTC
>JADMIO011660997.1_pt1 | contig 15359 bp, 13 predicted proteins | sample 8958161 | NCBI WGS metagenome assembly JADMIO01 (sample SAMN16585339, study PRJNA669376) | soil metagenome | isolation source: Crop rotation soil | place: USA: Cullars Rotation, Alabama | collected 2011
TCTTCCAGCCGATAAGACTCAGCCGCTGGAGAACGCGCCGCTGACCGGCACGCTCGCGCCGGCCACTTCGCGCGACGATCTGGTCGAGGTCAATCGCCTGGCTCCGTTCGTCGGCATGTTGCAGGGCGGCCTCAGCGTCAAGCAGATCACAGACACGCGCCTGATCGAGATTCGCTATCGCCACCCGGACCCGCAGGTCGCTTCCAAGATCGTCAACGCCGTCGCGGACGCTTTCGTCATCAACAACCTGGAGCGCAAGACTGAGACCTCTTCGACCGCCGGAGATTTCCTGCAACGGCGCATCGCAGAGTTGCAGGTCGAGATTCGCAAGGGCAAAGAGCAGCTCCTGAACTACGGCAAGAACCACCAGATTCTCTCGCTCGACGAGAGCCAGAACACCGTCGTGGATCGTCTGGCGGGGTTGAACCGGCAGCTGATGGACGCCGAGAAGGAGCGGACGGAAGCCGAGGCCCGGTATCGCGCCTCGCTCGACGGCACGCGCGCAGAGGCGCAGGCCGCCGAAGTGACCTCCAAGCAGAACGGCGAGACCGAAAGCAAGCTCGCCGAGTTGAAGCAGAAGCGCGCGCAGCTCCTCGTCTCGTACACGGAGAAGTACCCGGAGGTCAAAGAGATTGACCAGCAGATCGTCGTTCTGGAGAAGGAGCTCAAGGAGACGAACAAGCGCGCCACGACGACGGTCGTGACCAATCTCGAAACGCGCTACATGGAGGCGAAGGCGAAAGAGGATACCCTGCGCGCGGCCTTTAACAAGCAGCGCGCGGAGACGCTGACGCAGAACGAGGCGGCGGTCAACTACAACATCATCAAGCAGGAAGTGCAGACCAACGAGACGCTGCTCGACGCGCTCCTGCAACGCGACAAAGAGAACGATGTGATCCTGGCCGGCACGCCGAACAACATCCACGTCGTGGACTATTCGCCGGTGCCGAAAGGGCCTGTCGGCCCGCGGCGGATGCAGAGCGTCGCGCTGGCGATGCTGATCGCGCTCGTCTTCGGCATCGCGCTGGCGCGCTATCTGGATTACCTGGACGACTCGGTCAACTCCGCCGAAGAGGTGGAGAAGACCCTGCGCCTGCCCGCGCTCGCGGTCATCCCGGCCATCGGCAGCCTCTCGCGCCGCAAGCTGCTCTCGACCAGCATGGGTCTCCAGAAACGGAACGGGCGCAGCGGCAATGGCCTCTCGTCTCCGCTTCTCCTGGAGATTGACGCGCGCTCGCCTCTGGCAGAGGCCTACAAGCAGCTGCGCACCTCCGTCCTGCTCTCCAGCGCCGGGGGCGCGCCGAAGACCTTGCTCGTCACTTCGAGCCAGCCCGCCGAAGGCAAGACGACGACAGCCGTCAACACCGCGACCAGCCTGGCGCAGACCGGCGCGACCGTCCTCGTGGTGGACGCGGACATGCGCCGCCCGCGCCTGCACACGATCCTGGAGACGGACAACACGCGCGGCCTGAGCACGATCCTCGCGAGCAAGATGAGCGAGGTCGAGATGCTGTCGCTGATCGAGCAGCACACGGAGAGCGGCTTGTATGTCCTGCCTTCGGGGCCGATCCCGCCGAACCCCGCGGAGCTGACCGGCTCCGAGCAGATGCGCCGCCTGCTCGCGGTGCTCGAAGCCAACTTCGATCACATCGTGATTGACTCGCCGCCCATCGCTTCCTTTACGGACGGCGTGCTGATCGCGGCGATGGTGGACGGCGTGCTGCTGGTCGTGCACGGCGGGCGCTCTTCGCGCACAGTGGTCAGGCGTGCGCGGCAGGTCTTGCAGGACGTGGGGGCGAAGATCTTCGGCGTCGTCCTGAACAACGTCACGCTCTCGACGAAGGACTACTATTACAAGTACTACTACAATCATTACAACTACTACAAAACGGGCCAGGATTCAGACGAGCTGGCCTCCAGCGCCAATTCATAATTGGCCGAAAGCGGAAGGCGCCCAGATGGAATTTTGAAAAAGTTCCAGCCCTCCGCTGTTGACAGTCAAAAAAAATTCGCGAACCCCTATGATTGACCTTCGTTGTCATCTCTTCGATAGGGCTCCTGTGCGCGCCGCAAACGATTTCACAGAGCCACTGTTGATGTGCCGGCAGGCCGCGCGCGAAGGCGTGCACACCATCGTCGCCATCGAGCGCTGGGAGGAATTTGAGGCGGAGCCGCAGCTGGCTCTCACCTCCTCCCGGCAACGCCTGGAGCAGCTGCAAAGCGAAGTGGGCGACGCGCTCAAGCTCAACCAGGGCTTCCTCTTTCGCTTTCAGCCGGAGCTGGACGGCATCATCGAGCGCTACGGCTCGTCTGTGACGCTCGGCGGCGGGAAGCACGTGCTGGTCTCGCTCTCGGCTGTGCGCACGCCCGCCGGGGCGGAGGAGATGTGGGAGTGCCTGAGGCAGCGCGGCTACGCGGTCGTCATCGCCGGGCCGGAATGCAGCCACGACCTGCGCCGCCACCGCACGCGCCTGGAATCCTGGCTTGCAGGCGGCGTCAAGTTGCAGCTCAACGCCTCGAGCATCACCGGCGCGCACGGACGCGAGGCACAGCGCTTCGCCCTCCACTGCGCCAAAGAGTACAGCGCCCACACCCTCGTCGCCTCGAACGCGCGCGAAGCAACGGGCCGCACCCCTTCGCTCGCCGGCGCGCGTGAGGCGCTGCGCCGCCAGCTCGGACGAAGAGCGGTCGAGTCTCTGTTTGAACGGACGCCCGCGGCGATCCTGTTGCCGTCCGAGGAGGAGCCGGCGGAGCAGCGCAGCAACGGCGGGGCAACACGTTTGCTCCAGCAGATTTTCAAGTTGAGGAAGGCGGCGACGGACGCGCCCTGATGCGCGTCAGGCTTTAAATGAAGGTCGTCTACCTGAATCCGTCCGGCCAGTTGGGAGGAGCAGAGCTGGCTCTGCTCGACCTCTTCGCGAGCCTGCGCGAGGCCGAGCCCGAATGGTCTTTGCATCTCATCGCGGGCGCAGAGGGGCCGCTCATCGCGCGCGCTGAAAAGCTTGGAGTCAGTGCGTGCGTGCTGCCTTTCCCGGACGCGCTGGCAAAGCTCGGCGACGCGGGAGCCGGGGGCAACGCCGGGACGCAGCTCAGCCGCGCCAGCCTCCTCAAAAAACTTTTCCGCGCCGGCTCGCCCGTCATCCGTTACGTCGCGGAGCTGCGTCGCGTGCTCGACGAGCTGCGGCCAGACCTCGTGCACACGAACGGTTTCAAGATGCACGTCATCGGCGCGCGCGCACTGAAGACGAGCAGCACGCCGCTCGTCTGGCACGTGCGCGATTACGTCGGCCAGCGCCCCCTGATGGCGCGCCTGCTGCGCTGGCACCGGCAGCGCCCGGCGGCCATCGTTACCAATTCGCGGAGCGTGGCCGAAGATGTGCGGCGCGTGTGCGGCGAGGAGTTGAAAATCTATCCGGTGCTGGATGCGATTGATCTCGAAAAATTCGCTCCGCATGGCGAGAGCCTGGATTTGGATGCGCTGTCGGAGCTGCCCGCGGCTGAAGCAGGGACTTTGAGGATCGGGCTCCTGGCGACCCTGGCGCGCTGGAAGGGACACGCGACTTTCCTGCGCGCCTTCTCGCGTCTGTCGCCGGAGCTGAAGGTGCGCGGCTACGTCATCGGCGGCGCGCTCTATCAAACGGACGGCAGCCAGCATAGCCTCGCAGAGCTGCAAGCAGAGGCCGAACGCTTAGGCCTCGCGGGGCGCGTCGGCTTCACGGGCTTTGTCGAAGACGCGGCCTCGGCCATGCGCGCGCTCGATGTGGTCGTGCATGCGAGCACGCAGCCGGAGCCCTTCGGCCTGGTCATCGCCGAAGCGATGGCGTGCGGGCGCGCCCTCGTCGCGAGCTCTGCCGGCGGCGCCGCGGAGATCATCCACGCCGGGACGGATGCCCTGGCACACGCGCCGGGCGATGAAGAAGCTCTGGCTGAGCTTCTGGCGCGGCTCACGGCGGATGAAGAATTACGCAGGCGCTTGGGCGAGGCCGGACGCTTGACCGCCGGGCGCTCTTTCGACCGCGCGCGGCTGGCGAGAGAGCTGATTCCGATCTACAGAGATTTGCTGGCGACACGAAACTAATGCGCGTGCTACACATCTACAGCGGCAATCTCTACGGCGGCATCGAGACGATGCTCGTCACGCTCGCGCGCGAGCGCGCCCTCTGCCCCGAGATGCAGCCGCACTTCGCCCTCTCTTTTGAAGGACGCCTGAGCGAGGAGCTGTGCGCAGCATCCGTCCCCGTACACATGCTCGGCAACGTCCGCGCCAGCCACCCGCAGACAGTCTTGCGCGCACGCCGCGCCCTGGCAGAGCTTTTAAGGACACACGACTTCGATATCGCCATCTGCCACGCGCCCTGGTCGCAGGCCATCTTCGCTAAACCCGTGCGCGCCGCCGGCCTCCCCCAGGTCTTCTGGCTCCACGACGCCATTGACGGTCGCCACTGGCTCGAACGCTGGGCCCGCCGCACGCCACCCGATCTGATTGTTTGCAATAGCCGCTACACTGCTGTGACCACAAAGAATCTGTACCGGGATGTGCAAGCGGAGGTGATCTATTGCCCCGTCTCGTTAAGTGAAACAGCTCGCTCGAACGGCGAACGTGCCGCGACGCGACGCGGGCTTGAGACGCCTCAAGAGGCGACTGTCATTATTCAGGTCAGCCGGATGGAAGCATGGAAGGGACATGCGCTGCATCTTGAAGCTTTGGCGGGGATGCGCGATGTGCCCGGTTGGGTTTGTTGGTTGGTTGGCGGCGCGCAGAGGCCACAGGAGGTTCAGTATCTTGCAGGGTTAAAGCAAATTGTGACGCAGTCTGGCCTCGCGGAGCGTGTTATATTCTTAGGAGAGCGTTTCGATGTTCCGCGACTTCTGGCGGCAGCCGACATCCACTGTCAGCCAAATATTCAGCCGGAGCCGTTTGGCATTACCTTTATCGAAGCTCTCAACGCAGGGCTCCCGGTGGTCACGACATCGTTGGGCGGCGCGCAGGAGATAGTAGATGACTCATGCGGCATTCTTGTCGCGCCCGGCGATGCGGGTGAACTCTCATCTGCTTTGAATAAACTGATTGATGACGAAGGGCTGCGAGTTGTACTTGGAGCAGCAGGGCGTGCGCGCGCAAATCGGCTCTGCGATCCCGCTGCACAGATAAAGCAACTTTATTTAGCCTTACTCTCTCTCCCGCGGTTGGAGCTGGTCGGATGACTGACATCGCTTACGCAAAGCAATTCGACGTAGAGCAGCGCGCGCGCCAGAGTCTGGGCACAAGCCATACAGCTATCTACAAGATGGTGGCGGGGGCTTTAGCCGGACGGAGCGCAGGCGGGCTGCTGGTTGACGTGGGTTGCGGAAGTGGGCATCTGTGGCAGTTTGTTAAGCATCATTTTTCTCGTTATATCGGAGTGGATGTGCTGCGTTATGATGATTTGCCTGCCGACGCAGAGTTCAGGAAGGTTGATCTTGATACGGGGTACACTTCGTTGCCTGATGACATAGCTGATGTCGTGACCTCGGTCGAAACCATAGAGCATCTGGAAAACCCCAGAGCTTTTATGCGCGAGCTGACACGCCTCACAAAACCCGGCGGCTGGATAATCGTGACCACGCCGAATCAGCTGAGCCTGTTGAGCCTGATCACTCTTTTAATCAAAAAGCGGTTTTCCGCTTTTCAAGATGCACATTACCCTGCGCACCTGACCGCGCTGCTTGAAGTTGATTTGAAGCGAATTGCTGCGGAATGCGGACTGCTTGAGGTGAATATCTTATACAGCCGGCAGGGAAGGATGATTTTTACTCCTTATCACTATCCTGCCTTTCTCTCAAAATTATTTCCACGCGCGCTTTCTGATAATGTGCTTTTAGTTGGAAGAAAATTAGTGCAGGCGGAATAAGTTGCATTTGATGACGCATAACGGTGGAAAGGAAATGAAGGTTATGCCCCCAGCCTGGGTACGCGCCACAGCAGCGGTGGTTCGCCATCTGCCTGCGGGTCGCTATCGTCTGATGGATAACATCTGTCGTCGCCCGCCCGCGGCGTTTTTGATGCAGATGTCCGCAGATTTTGGCAAGGTCATCTTCAGGTGTGATTTGCGCGACGCTATCTCCCGTGAGGTCTGCTTTACAGGGCGTTATGAGCCACTGGAAACAATGCTCGTGCAGGCGATCTTGCGTGCGGGTATGACCTTTGTGGATGTCGGGGCTAACTGGGGATACTTCACCTTTTTAGCCGCTCATCTGATTGGCAAGAGCGGTAGGGTGATAAGTCTGGAGCCTGATCCCAGACTATTCGAGGCTTTGCAGGAAAGTCTTGAGCGAAATGATCTAAAGCAGGTCGTGGCATTACAGGTCGCTGCCGGAAGCCGCTCGGATGTTTTAAGCTTGGCCGGATATGACGAAGCGGGAAATAATTTCGGCGTGTCACGCGTGATTAGCAATGAGCGCGCTAACGAAAAGGTTTTCGCCGTTTCGTCCAGACCGCTCGACGAATTATTCGATGAAGCAAAACTGTCTGTCATAGACCTGTTAAAGATGGACATAGAGGGATATGAGGGCTTCGCTTTGACGGGCATGTCCCGCTCTCTGAAAGGGGGTCGCGTTAAGAGAATCTTGTTGGAGCTGCACCCTGCGCAACTAGCAGAGCACGGGCACTCGGCAGAGGAGATCGTCAAACAACTGCGCGGCTTTGATTACTGCGCGTGGCGTCTCGATCATTCGCCGCTCATCACCCGGCAGGCAGCTTATAGCAAACACATTGATTTCAAGACATTCCTACAACCCTTTGAAGAAGGTCAGCCCCTTGACGAGTGGCCTCATTTGATTTTGACTGCGCCGGATGTGGAACTGCAATGGTAACAAAAAACTTCGACGTGTTTAAGATGAAGCGGCCATCAACTTTTGCTTCTTCGATCGAAGAGGTAAAGGCTGAGCCGAAGTGGGGCTTCGCCGAGTTTTTCGTTATCAGCCAGACCGCATTTCCCGCCATCCTGTTTCTGCCGGGTACGCAGGGCTTGCGATTGCCGCTTCGTGTCGCTGCTTTTGCTATCAGCCTTGCCGCGCTGGCATGGTGGATGGGACGCCGCCGCCGTCACACGCCGCATCCGGCCCTGCATTGGTTGCTTTTATCTGTAGCTTATCTCGCCCTGATGATCTTTCATCCGACGACCAACACCTTGCTCGCGGGATTGGGGCAGACGATGCTGTATCTATCGGTCATGGCCCCGGTGTACTGGGCTGCGTCCATGATACGCAGCCCTCAACGCTTGATACGCCTGCTGGTTATTCTATTGATCTGCAATGGCGTCAATTCGTTGGTAGGCGTCTTACAGGTTTACATTCCGGCCTATTTTATGCCGCAAGAGTTTTCGAGCGTCGTCATGTCGTCGAAATATGGATTGAGCAATTACACATACATCAATTCAGCTGGAAGGCTGGCGATCCGGCCTCCGGGTCTGTTCGATACGCCGGGCGCAGTCTGTGCCGCGGGGATGCTTGCCGCCGTGCTCGGTTTCATCTTCGCCATGAATTTGAAAAGGGCTAGCCACCGGCTCGGCGCTTTTATCTTAGGCGTGGCTGGTGTGGCCGCCGTCTATCTGAGTCAGGTGCGAACCGCGCTGCTAATCATGTGCGGGATGATGGCGGTCTATGTCGGTGTTCTCTGGTTACTACAAAAACAGAGGACGAAGGCGATAGCCTTTCTGGGCGTCGCGGTCATGCTCGTGACCCTCCTTTTTTCTTTCACTGTCGCACGCACCGGCAAGGCTTCGGTGAGCAGATATCAATCGCTTACCGCAAGCGATCCGGTGACTGTGTATTACAATACTCATCGGGGCACCCAATTAGAGAACGGGTTCACTGACCTTTTGCCCACATACCCGCTCGGCGCGGGGCTGGCGCGTTGGGGCATGATGCGTGTTTATTTCGGCGATGAAATGAATATAGACTCGCCTATGATCTGGTCTGAATTACAATTCAACGGCTGGATTCTGGACGGCGGCGTTATCCTGATGTGTCTTTATTCTTTAGCTTTACTGAGAACAATTTCTTATGAATTAAAAATCGCCGGGAAAGCGACCGAGCCGAAGTTGCGTCTCATCGCTCCGATAATCATCGCCGCTAATATGGGAGTCCTCGCTTTGATTTTCGGCTTCACGCCGTTTACTACTCAGGTCGGAATGCAATACTGGTTTCTAGCCGGAGCCTTGCATGGGGTTGCGCAGGCGAGCGGTCTCTTTTCACATGAGCGTATACGTACTCGTTAGCGGAGATTTCACCACTTGGGGTGGGATGGATTGGGCCAACTATGAGTTGGCATGGCATCTGGCCGAACATGTCGGAGCAGAAGTTCATCTCGTCAGTTTCTACGTCGCCCCTCCACTTGCGGAGCACCCGCGCGTCACCTGGCATCAGATAACAAAGCCGCTCGGTATGTATACGCTGGCCGATCCCTTGCTGGCACGCGCCGGGCGACGCGTCGCTCAGGAGTTGACGAAACGCGGAGCGCGCGTGGTGGTCAACGGCGGGAATTGTTTGTGGCCTGATGTGAACTGGATTCACGCGGTTCATGCGGCGTGGGACACGCGCCACACTCATGCCCCGCTCGCGTTTCGCCTGCGAGCCGGATTGTTGAAACGTGCAGCCTTGCGTACTGAGCGACGCTCTTTGAAAGCCGCGCAGCTTGTGATTACGAATTCGCTTCGTGCACGCCAACAGGTGATAGGCCACATCGGACTCGCGCCCGAACGTGTGCATACCGTTTATTACGGCAACGATGCAAAGCGTTTTCACCCGTTCACCGAAGCCGAGCGAGATGACGCGCGGCAGCGTTTAGGTTGGCACGCCAGCCGTCCCGTAGTGGTCTTCATAGGCGCGCTTGGGCATGATCGCAACAAGGGATTCGACGTGCTTTTCACAGCATGGGAGCAATTGCATCATGATCTTGCGTGGGACGCTGAGTTGGTCGCGTTGGGCGAAGGCGCGGAAGTAGAGTTGTGGCGGCAAAGGGCGGCGGAGAAAAACTTGAGCGAGCGCGTGCGCTTAATGGGGTTCACGAAACAGGTGACGGACGTGCTGGCGGCGGCGGATGCGCTTGTCAGTCCGACGCACTACGATGCCTATGGCCTCGGCGTTCAAGAGGCTCTGTGCTGCGGCCTTCCGGCTTTCGTGACACGCATCGCGGGGGTCGCAGAACGTTATCCAGATGAATTGACGGACCTGTTGCTGGATGACCCGCCGCAAGCTGGAGATTTGTTCAATCGTCTGCGCCGCTGGCGAGCAGACATGACGGGCTATCGCCGGCGCGTCGCGCGTTTCGGCGAGATGCTCAGACAGCGCACCTGGACGGATATGTCACGTGAGATAGTCGAGCTGATCGCGGCTACAAATTCCGGGTCTAAAATTTAATAGAAGGATTTCATTAGATCAAAATGAGCGCAGTCTTAATCACCGGCGGCGCCGGATTCATCGGAAGTCATTTGGCAGAGCGCCTGCTGGCTGACGACCATCACATCATTATTCTCGACAATCTCTCTACGGGGCGTTACTCGAACATCGCTCATCTCGAAGGATGCGACAAGGTTGAGATCATCATTGATACTGTGCTCAATGAGACTTTGATGGAAGAGTTGATTCGCAAGAGCGACCGCGTCTTTCACTTGGCGAGCGCGGTCGGTGTCAAGCTCATCATGGAACAGCCCGTCAAGACCATCGAAACCATCTTCGGCGGGACAGATGTGGTGTTGCGCTACTGCTCCCGTTATCGAAAGCGTGTGCTGATTCCGAGCACCAGTGAGGTCTATGGCAAAGGAACCACCGTTCCTTTTAGTGAAGACGATGATGTCTTGACCGGTGCGACCAGCAAGCATCGTTGGGCTTATGCCTGTGCCAAAGCTCTGGATGAGTTTCTGTCGCTGGCACACTGGCGCGAGACGCGTCTGCCCGTCTCGGTCGTGCGCCTGTTCAATACGGTCGGCCCCAGACAGACGGGACAGTACGGGATGGTCGTGCCGCGCTTCGTCAAGGCTGCGCTCGAAGGCAAGCCGTTGATCGTTTACGGCGACGGGCAGCAGACGCGTTGCTTCGGGCATGTGGCGGATGTGGTCGAGGCTTTGGGGCGTGTGCTGGAAACCCCTGCCTGTTTCGGTCAAGTCATTAATCTCGGGAATGATCGTGAAGTGTCAATCAAAGAGTTGGCGGAAATGACGATCAAGCTGACCGGGAGCCGGAGCGAGATTAAACATCTTTCATACAAAGAGGCTTACGGCGAAGGGTTCGAGGATATGCAACGCCGTGTGCCCTGTTTGCGAAAGGCAGCGCGATTGTTAGGCTATCGCCCGACGCGCGATCTGCCGTCTATCATCAAAGCTGTTGCCGCCGATCTCAAAGCTTCGGATGAAGTTTCTCCAATGTGATTCGTCCTGAAAGTGATTTATTGTGAACGACGTTCAAGCGAGAGCCAGACGAGGCATCCGACTGTTGCTCGGTCGCCAGATAGTGCTTCAGATATTGATGTTCGGCGGCGGCGTTGTGCTGGCACGCACGCTTGACCCTGCCGAATTCGGACTCTACGCCATTACGACTTTTCTGGTCGCCCTCTTCTCTATTTTCGGAGAATTTGGCCTCGCTCCCTCTTTCATTCAACGCAAAGACGAATTGACCGACCGCGACCTAAGCGTCGGCTTCACATTGCAGCAGATCGTGACGACGGTGATCGTCACCGCGCTTTTTCTACTTGCTCCGTGGGTAGTCTCGCTCTACCCAAAATCTCCGCCCGAAACTATCTGGCTGGTGCGTACTTTAGCCTTTAGCCTTTATCTGACTTCGTGGCGAGCGATCAGCGCATTGCAATTAGAACGCCACCTGCGCTACGAGCGTATCGCGTGGGTTGAGGTCGTAGAAAACTTCAGTTATCAAATTAGCGCCGTCGTGCTTGCCGTCGCGGGCTACGGCGTGTGGAGTTTCATCTGGGCGACGATGGCGCGCGGCATCCTGGGCACAGTGCTGGTGTTCCTCATCTCTCCTTGGAAGGTGCGGCTCGGATTTGACCGAAAAGTTGCCGGAGAGATTCTAAGATTCGGTATCCCGTTTCAGCTGCAAGCCATTATCAATCAGATGGCAAACTGGGTGACGCCGACGCTGGTTGCGATGTGGTTGGGCCCACAGGCCGTGGGCTATCTGATGTGGGCTGTGGCTAACGGTCGAAGGCCGCTCATACTCGTTGATAATGTAATGCGCGTCGCGTTCCCGCATTTCTCTCGCATACAGGATGACAGGAAAGAAGTTGAGCGAACGTTGTCACAATATCTCACTTATCTACTGCTCGTAGCCGGTCTCTGGACTGCGGTCATGCTGGTGGCCGGGCCCTTACTCGTTAGATGGATTTACACTGAGAAGTGGTCGCCCGCCGTCCCTGCCCTGATGTTGTACTCCATCGTGCTCGGCTCGGATATGATCATCTGGGTAGTATCTGTAACTCTCAATAGTCTGGGAAAAGTTCACTTCGTCACACGATATACTCTGGGGCGGAACGTCGCCATCATCGGCTTGAGCACTTTGCTGGTTTTCCTGATAGGATTTAACGGAGTCCCGCTCGGCTATTTAATCGTCGGCGTCTTATCCACTCCTTTTGTCTTTATCGGCTTAGGCCGCGCAACTGCACGACAAGTGCTGATCCCGTTGATGTGGATCATCGTTCCCGTCATATCGAGCGGCCTTACCGGCAGCCTGTGCTTGAAATTATCACTTCCGTTGATCCCACGTGCGATATTAACGACTGCTGTCCTGTGTATCGTCTACGGGCTGACCTGTTGGGTCATCGCTCCTGTCTGGCTCAAGAGTTCACTGGCAGATGGCTTATCTAACGGCCTGTCCAAATTTGGCGTGGGGACGAAATGGTCGGTCAAAACGAGAGAGTCATCAGGCATTGGAAAAGTTTGATGGTCGCTTTTGGTTTTTATGGATTTTCAAATCATGCGAAACCCGCTCAACCTGCTCAAGCCGGAATACATCTATCAGCCGCGTTTTCTCTTGAAAACATTCTGGCGACGTAGATTGACCCGGCGGGAGACGGTCAAGCTGTCGTGGGGATTACCTCTGATCGTCAACGGACAAGAGATCATCGGTAAAGGCATAGCAATTTTTGGCGTCTTTGATTTGCCTGTGGTGGAAACTCTTTGGCGTTTGACTGAGAAGGATGACCTCGCGCTGGACGTTGGCGCGAATGTTGGATTGATGTCGAGCGTGCTGGCGAAACGCGCACGAAGAGTTGTCGCTTTTGAGCCACTACCAATGTTATGCGAACGCCTGCGCGAAAACGTCGAAGCATGGGGAGCAGAGGGTGAGAAAGTAACGGTTCACGAAATGGCCGTCTCAGATATTTCCGGCGTCGCTGGTTTTGAATATACGGAACAGTTCTATATGAATGAGGGCCTGGCGCATCTTTCTGATAATGGAGAGATGCAGGTTAAAACTACGCGGCTGGACGATCTGTTCGACTCACATATTGGTGTGATGAAGGTAGATGTCGAAGGATTTGAATTAAACGTCTTTCGTGGAGCGCAGCAATTATTGGAAAGGCGATCAATACGCGACATTGTATTTGAGGAACATGGGGTCCTCCCGACGCCCGCCACTGAAATGCTTAACTCTTACGGCTATAGTATATTTCACCTCTCACATTCATTCCGCTCTTTGCGGGTCAGTAATCAGAGCAACGGAGAAAGCTCCAACTATCTGGCGACGCTCGATGCAGGTCGAGCTCTGTCCCGTCTATCACCTCCGGGCTGGCGCGCACTTCGTTTTTCTGAGCAGTGAAAACTGCTTTATGCAGAAGCGATCAAGCGCCGCGCCGCAGAAAAAGAGAAGCAGAAGATCTCTCTGGCAGAAAGATAATACCTTGTTCGTTCCACAATATGCGCAATTCTGCCGATTGGCTTCCAACGAGAGAAAGCGTACGGCAGGATGGAGAATTGGGCGCAAATGGTTTACATTCTGCTATATGTTCGAACTGATGTTGAATGAATATCAGGGCAACCAGTGGTTTCTTAAATCATACTGGCCTGAGAATAAGAGACGCGTTAATTTGATGGTATCCGATGTGATGGCTAGAAAGCAGCCCCCCGCTCGCATACTTGATGTCGGTTGTTTTAATGGTTATATCAGTTGTCTCTTTTCAACTTTGGGTTACCAGGTGACGGGCACGGATGCGGAAGACCTGTCGGATCGCGCGGACATCTTCGCACGGCGCGGAATGGAATTCTTTCTCTCTAATCTTAATGAGCTACAAGCCCTCGCGCATTTGCCTGACAACTCGTTCGACGTGGTCTTGATGGGTGAGATCATCGAGCATATCTTGAATCATCCTCTGGGGTTGATACGCGAGGCGGCGCGCGTTCTCAAACCGTCAGGGGTTTTGATCATCACGACGCCAAATCCGTCTACGCTGATAAACGCGACGCGCCTCTTGCGCGATAGGTACACGCTCTGGGGCACGCAGGCTTTTATGTCTATGCCGAAGATTCAGGACGGACATATTATTGATCTCGGAGATGTGCATTACAGGGAATACAATAAGAGCGAAATATTATTCATGCTTGAAGAGGCTGGATTTAAGAATGAGCGAAGTCTTTACTTTCCGCCGGGAGGCGGGCATGAGCAAAGCTCGCTGAAGCGTGCTGTCAAATCATTGTTAGGCAGATTGCTGAACAATCGTTTGTGCGGGGCAGTGCAATATCATGTTGCGACATTGAAAGAATAACGCAGTGTCTCTAAAGCATTTATGACGGAGTGGCACATACTGACGGGCGAGTATCCGCCGCAGCCGGGAGGCGTGAGCGATTACACGCGATTGATAGCGCGTGGATTATCGGAAGCCGGTGACCGTGTGCATGTTTGGGCGTCGCCTTGTTCGGGCCAGACGCCGCACGAGGCCGGAGTCGAAGCGCATCGCTTGCCGGATCATTTCGGGATGCGCTCGATGTTTTTATTGCAAAGGTTATTTAAGAAAGCCGCACACCCACATCGAATCTTAGTGCAGTATGTGCCGCATGCTTTCGGGTGGAAGGCTCTCAATGTTCCGTTTTGCCTATGGCTATGGTCGCTCAGGCGCAGGCACTCCATCTGGGTCATGTTCCACGAAGTTGTCTTCCCGCTGCACCGGAATCAACCTGCATCGCACAAACTGCTCGGAGCCACGACTCGCTTGATGGCCTCGCTCGTCGCGCGTTCGGCAGAGCGCATCTTTGTTTCGATTCCGGCATGGGAAAAGATCATAAGATCGCTCGCCGGCAATCACGCCCCTGTCGTTTGGCTGCCTGTTCCAAGCGTAATTCCGGTTGTTGAAGATGATCCGGGTATCAACGAATTGCGCGCACGTTATGCGCCTGCGGCGAATGGAAGCTTCGTCATCGGGCACTTCGGAACTTACGCGCCGCACATCACAAACGCTCTGAAGACTTTGCTGGGTTCGCTCCTAATAGGTCATACAGAGCGCGCGGCGTTGCTTCTGGGGCGCGGCGGTGAAGCCTTGCGCGATGAGCTGATTCGCCTTAATCCTGAGGTGACTGGGAGAGTGTACGCCACAGGCTCTCTCCCCGCAGAAGACCTTTCCCGACATCTCAGCACATGCGACGTGATGCTGCAACCTTTTGGCGATGGCGTCAGTGGCCGCCGCACAAGTGTCATGACCGCGCTGGCTCACGGTCTGCCAATCGTGACGACGAGCGGAGTTTTGACCGAATCTCTCTGGGCCGAGAGCGGAGCGGTAATGCTGGCTTCCGCCGAAGACGTTGAGGCTCAAGCGAGTGCGATAGAGCATCTGCTCGAAGATGCGGGACAGAGAAGAACTCTGAGCCTCGCCGCCGCTAAACTATATCTTGAACGCTTTGAGGTGCAACATACCATCGCCGCACTACGGGGGATAGAGTGGTTGCAACAAGGCTCAAACCGGGGTGACTTCGTCTGAGAAAGAAGCTCAGACCTTTTCTTCATGCGTCTTGCCATAATCAATAGTAATCGCAGTATTGTTGGCGGCGTAGAAACTTACCTCAGCCATGTCTTACCTGCCCTGGCAGAGCGTGGGCATGAGATAGCTTTCCTGCATGAAGAAGCATCTGTGGCAGGTTATGAATTGATTACGTTGCCGGAGGGTGCGCCTGTCTGGTCTATTGCTCAGTCGGGGTCTGTACAAGCCCTTGATGCTTTGAGGCAATGGGGGCCGGATATTGTCTATGTGCATGGATTGCGCTCGCCTAAAATCGAAGCGGAGATACAAGCCATAGCTCCCGCAGTTTTTTTTGCACACTCTTACTATGCTTTCCAGCACAGTGGGATCCGAAGCTTGGAATTCACGTGACTTGAAGTCGCGG
>JADMIO010970601.1_pt1 | contig 15357 bp, 10 predicted proteins | sample 8958161 | NCBI WGS metagenome assembly JADMIO01 (sample SAMN16585339, study PRJNA669376) | soil metagenome | isolation source: Crop rotation soil | place: USA: Cullars Rotation, Alabama | collected 2011
CACCAACCCGCTGCGGTCATCGCCACCACCGGCCGGTCATCGACCGACCACCGTCATCGACAGACGACCACCGGTCACCAACCCGCTGCGGTCATCGCCACCACCGGCCGGTCATCGACCGACCACCGTCATCGACAGACGACCACCGGTCACCAACCCGCTGCGGTCATCGCCACCACCGGCCGGTCATCGACCGACCACCGTCATCGACAGACGACCACCGGTCACCAACCCGCTGCGGTCATCGCCACCACCGGCCGGTCATCGACCGACCACCGTCATCGACAGACGACCACCGGTCACCAACCCGCTGCGGTCATCGCCACCACCGGCCGGTCATCGACCGACCACGGTCATCGATAAGCGACCACCGGCCACCGACCCGATGCCGGTCATTGCCGACCGAACACCGTCCGCCAGCGGCCGAACGCGTCAGTTCAGGCCGTCTTCGCTCGCGTGGAGGTACTGCGCGTCGACCGTCCTTTGACCGACGCCTTCGAACTCGACGATGAGCCGGCCCGTACTGCTGACCGCGACGACGCGCCCGATGCCGAGCGCCTCGTGGTGCACCGCTGCACCGATCGCGAACGAGCCACGCTCCGGCGCACGGCGACCGTCGTCGTCGACGCGGTACACCGGGTCGTCGTCATCGATGCGCTGGTCGAAGTCGTCGCGCGGCCCGCTGAACGAGCCCTGCCCGAATCGCCGCGCGCGCCGCGCTTCGGCCGAGGGCGTACGCCGCGATGCAAAGTTGCCGTCGACGATGCGCGGCCCCTTCGGCACCTGGGCACGCGGGCGCGACGGACCTGCGAGGCTTCCCGGCGGCAGATCGTCGAGGAACCGCGATGGCACCTGGATGCGGATCTCGCCCCACACGCGACGCGTCCGCGCGTGTGTCATCACCAGCCGCTCGCGCGCGCGGGTGATCGCGACGTACGCGAGCCGCCGCTCCTCCTCGAGCGCCGCGTCCTCGCTCGTGCCGTCCCGCTCCCGCAGCGACGGGAACAGGCCATCCTCCATCCCCGCCATGAACACGATCGGCCACTCGAGGCCCTTCGCGATGTGGATCGTCATCAGCACGACCGCTGCATTCGCGGACTGATCGCTCGGCGACGCGAGCGCGATCCGCTCGAGGAATCCCTCGACCGACTGCGTCGCTTCGCCGCGCTCGTCGCCGCCCTCGTCGTCGAAATCCGTCGCCGTGCTGACGAGCTCGGCGAGGTTGTCGAGCCGGTCGCGCGACTCGGAGCTGTCGTCCGCCTCGAGCTTCGCGCGCAGGCCGCTCCGATCGACGACCTGGATGATCGTCTCCGCGACCGACGCTCCCTGCGCGATGACGTCGCCGAGCCCATCGATCAGCTCGACAAACGTCTGCAGCTTCTTGCGCGGCGCCGGCCCCAGGCCCGACACGTCGCCGCGCGCCGCGAGCCGCGCCGCATCGAGCAGGCCGCTGCCGTTCGCGCGCGCCGCCGCTCGCAGTCGATCCACGGTCGTGTCGCCGATCCCGCGCGCCGGGACGTTCACGACGCGTTCGAACGCCGAGTCCGCCGACGGATTCTGCAGCAGCCGCAGGTACGCGATCACGTCCTTCACTTCCTTGCGCTCGAAGAACGACACCGCTCCGACGACCTTCGCCGGCACACGCGCGGCGCGCAGATGCTCCTCGAGCACGCGCGACTGCGCGTTCGTGCGGTACAGGATCGCGACGTCGCTCGGCGAGTGCGGCCCGTCGTCGAGCATCCGCCGGATCGACTGCGCGATGAAGTACGCCTCGCCTCGCTCGTCCCCCGCCTGATACAGCTCGATCGGCTCGCCGCCGCCCTTGTCGGTCCACAGCGCCTTCTCGTGCCGATCGACGTTCTTGCGGATGATCCCGTTCGCCGCATCGAGGATCGTCTGCGTCGACCGGTAGTTCTGCTCGAGCTTCACCACCTTCGCATCTGGAAAGTCTCGGTCGAAGTCGAGCAGGTTCCGCGGCTCGGCACCGCGCCACGCGTAGATCGACTGATCATCATCACCGACCACCGTCAGATTGCGTGTGGCCTCGGCAAACTGCCGGACGAGCTCGTACTGCACCTTGTTCGTGTCCTGGAACTCGTCGACCAGCACGTGCCGGAACCGCACGCGCAAGACGCGCCCGGCCTCCTCCGTCTTGAACAGCTCGAGCACCTTCAGCAGCAGGTCGTTAAAGTCGACCGCGTTCTCCTTCGCCAGCTGCCCCTGGTACAGCGGATAGATCCGCTCGATGACGTCGTCGAACGCACCCGTCTTCAGCTTCCGCGGATCCTCGCCGCGATTCTTCGCGCGGTCGATCCGCGACAGCACCGTCCGCGGCGACACCTGCTCGTCGAGCCCCGTCTCCTTCAGCAGCTTCTCGACCAGCTTGATCTGGTCGTCGTCGTCGAAGATGACGAAGCTCCGCGTCAACCCCACGCGCTCGCCGTGCTTGCGCAGCAACCGCGCGCACGTCGCGTGAAACGTTCCGATCCACATCGCATCCGCCGCGTCGCCCAGCAATCCGCGCAGCCGATGCCGCATCTCGCCGGCCGCCTTGTTGGTGAACGTGACCGCGAGAATCCCCCACGGCTCCGCCCCCGTCTCGACGAGCCGCGCGATGCGCTGCACGAGCACGCGCGTTTTCCCGGTCCCCGCTCCCGCGAGGACCATGAGCGGCCCGTCGCCGTGCTCGACGGCGGCGCGCTGCTCCTCGTTGAGGGGAAACCGCTCCACTCGGGGTGTTTAGCAGGTCGGTCTGACGCCGTCCGCGCCGCAAGGCGCCGCGTTTGCACCTCCCCACCGCATGCGGATCTTCTTCACAGGCGGAACGGGCGTCGTCGGCCGGCGCGCAGTACCGATGCTGATCGGCCGCGGCCACACGGTCACCGTTGGAATCCACGACGCGTCGTCGCGCGAACGCGTCGCGCAGACAGGTGCGAGCAGCGCCGTCATCGACCTGTTCGATCCCAAGACGCTCCTCCAGGCGCTCCGCGATCACGACACGCTCGTCAACATGGCGACGCACATCCCATCGTCGCCGTGGCGCATGATGCTACGCCGCTCCTGGCGCGAGAACGACCGCATCCGCTCGACGGGCGCGCGCAACCTCGTCGACGCCGCCCTCGCCTGCGGCATCCAGCGCGTCATCCAGGAGTCGTTCGCCCTCACCTACCCGGATCGCGGCGACGCGTGGATCGACGAGACGGTCCCCCTCGAGCCGTCCCCCTACAACCGCACCGTGCTCGATGCCGAAGCCGCGGCCGAGCGATTCGCCAGCCACGGCGGCTCTGGCGTGGTGCTCCGGTTCGCCGGATTCCACGGCCCCGACGCGATCCAGGTCCAGCCCGTGATCGCCGGCGTCCGCCACGGCTGGGCGCTGCTCCCCGGCTCGCGGCAAGCGTTCCTGTCGTCGATCTCGCACGACGATGCCGCGCGCGCCGTCGTCGCAGCGCTCGACGCCCCGAGCGGCGCCTACAACGTGACCGACGACGAACCGCTCCGGCACGTCGACTACGCGACCTCGCTCGCCCAGGCTCTCGGCGTGTCCCCACCGCGATTCTACCTTCCAGCCTGGTCGGCCCCGCTCCTCGGCGTCGCCGGCGAAGTGATGGCGCGCTCGCTCCGCCTCTCCAACCGCAAGCTTCGCGACACCACCGGCTGGCGGCCGACCTACCCGAGCATGCGCTCGGGCTGGCCCGCGCTGCTCGCCGAGCTCGAAGCGATGCGCTCGCGCGACCGCAGCCACGCGCCGGTCCGCTGACGCGATGATGGATCTCGGCCATGGCTACTCGGCAGTTCGCGGCGTGGCTTCCGCTGCACGCGCGGTGTGTTGGTCGGTATCCGTGGATCGGCCGTTGCGGACGTGTACGCGCGCAGTGCGCTTCAGTCGGCAGCCACGCATCGTTCGTTCCGCGGATGTGAAACGCATCGAGCTCTCCCCAACCCGCCTATCGATACGAGCACGCGACCGGGTCGATCGACATCACCATCGCGGCCCAGGGCATTCCCAGACATCGATCAAGCCGTACCTCCGCCAGTCGCTCGCCAGCAGCCGCGTCCTCGGCGGCGATACCGGCAACGGGTCATGACTCCGCGGAATCGCAAACCGATATCCACCCGCCCAGCCATCGAACGAGATGGCGCTCGAGTACTCGTCGAGCTTCGCGCTCATCATCCTCCCGTTCGCGAAGTCCTCGCGATGGCGCCGCCAGTTGTTCAAAACATAGGCCAAGCAATTCCTCGCCTGGCGCGCCGTCCGGATCTGCGTCGCGTGATAGCGGAACTCGAAGACTTTGCCGCGCCGGTTCGTCGCCGCGTTGAGGGCCCGCGCGCAGTTGATCGCGAGGCTCTGCATCGCCTTACTGAGCGCCTCGCGATCCGCGGCCTCGACGAGCAGGTGGAGATGATTGGTCTGAATCGACAGATGGACGATGCGGAAGTCGTCGCGCCCCAGGAACCGCACCATGACGCCGCGGATCGCCTGGTACATCTTCCGCTGCCGGAGCTCCTGCACCGACCGCAGCAGGCGCATCGTGACGTGTACGGGCGTGTTCGGTGACAGCGGCGGACGCGCACGGTGCTGTACCAGCCCACGACGGCGGCTCCTCGGACGGCCCGCGCCGGGGCGTTTGCCGCCGCGCTTCTTCTTCGGCTTCGACGACTCTTCGCCCGACATGATTAGGGCATTAACACATCGGTCTGACATCTCGCGACTCGAGCATCAAACGCGCTTGTCCGGTTCTCGGACACGTAGCCATCGACGTGTCGGGACGGCCGACTTCTCGGGATGCCCCCCTCGCCGCCATCGAACGTCTGGTTGGTGACGGCGTTCCCATCCCGAGGGTCCGGTCGCGATCGTCCTGCACGTTGCGACGTGGAGCGTGTTGCGCGACACGGCGATCGGCACGCGCACGATGACGTCAGCACATGAACGCAGAGACCCGGCAGCCCGTCTACGCGATAGCCCGGCAGCAGGTGCGCGCGACGGCCGGGCAGCGGCTCGCGCGCACGCCCGACGAGAACACCGGCGGCTGTGACCAGTGACGGTCTATGGACGGCGCCTCGGCTGCGCGGCCCGCTCAGGAGCGCCGCCCACAGACCTTGGATTCGCCGCCCAGCCACGCGAGCCGAGCCGGCGCGGCGAACCCACACTGCTCACAGCCCTGCCGCTACTACCGGATCTTTTCGGGGGTTGGTTTCGGAAGGGACGTGGTTGTGCGTGAGCACCGGACGAGTGGCTCGGTCGCAGTGTGCTCGACGGGAAGACCTCGTGCGCTTTCCATCGGCGGCTGGCCCATCGCACCGGTCGGCGCCCCACCCATCGGCCGATGATCGACCGACACCCCGACGAGGTCGGCGCGTGTCCATCGCACCGACGAGGTCTGGCGCATCACCGACGGCCCCGTCGTACCGCGGTGAATCCGCCGACGTGCGGAGCCGCTGCGCGGAGCCGACGTGCGAGCCGCCGCGCTGCGCCGGCGTGGGAGGTCGCTGCGCGGAGCCGACGTGCGAGCCGCTGCGCAGAGCCGACGTGCGAAGCCGCTGCGCGGAGCCGACGTGCGAAGCCGCTGCGCGAAGCCGACGTGCGAAGCCGCCGCGCGGAGCCGACGTGCGAAGCCGCTGCGCGGAGCCGACGTGCGAGCCGCCCTGCTGCGCCGGCGTGGGAGGTCGCTGCGCAGAGCCGACGTGCGACGCCGCTGCGCGGAGCCGACGTGCGAAGCCGCTGCGCGGAGGCGACGTGCGACGCCGCTGCGCGGAGCCGACGTGCGAAGCCGCTGCGCGGAGCCGACGTGCGAAGCCGCTGCGCGGAGCCGACGTGCGCGCCGCTGCGCGGAGCCGACGTGCGAAGCCGCTGCGCGGAGCCGACGTGCTCGCCGCTGCGCGAATGCAAGCGATGCCAGTTCCGGCGCGCAATACCGCGACGGGGCATCCCGCGCGTGGCGGTTGCGCAGCGTAAGAACCGCACGAACTGGTTGCGCGCCCGCGATCTCCTCGGAGCGCTGGCTCTCCCGGGAGGTAAAGCAAGCAGAGCAGCGCGGGACCCCGTCGCGGGTCAGCGCCGGAACTGGCATCGCTTGCTCGCGCAGCGGCGAGCACGTCGGCGCAGCGCAGCGGCGCAGCACGTCGGCGCAGCGCGGCGGCGAGCACGTCGGCGCAGCGCGGCGGCGAGCACGTCGGCGCAGCGCAGCGGCGAGCACGTCGGCGCAGCGCAGCGGCGCAGCACGTCGGCGCAGCGCGGCGGCGAGCACGTCGGCGCAGCGCGGCGGCGAGCACGTCGGCGCAGCGCAGCGGCTTCGCACGCGCAACGGAGCAGCGAGGACGGAGCCGAAAACGAAAGGCGCCGCGGGTGAGCGCGGCGCGTGGTTCACAGAACCGAGGCGATTAGAACGTCAACCGCATACCGATGCGCGCGTAGCCGGGGGCGTAGCGCGACGCGGTGTTGTGGAAGTTCGGGTTCGTACCGATCGGCTGCGACGTCTCGTTGCCGTCGCGGTCGATCGTCTTCACCCAGATCAGATCCTCGTACGTGCCACCCGAGACCGGGTTCGCGTTCTGCGGCGCGCCGGCGCCCGCGGTGCCGTTGAGGCGTGCCGACGGGGCGTAGGTGTTGTCGACGTTGAACGTGCCCTGGTGGTTGTAGATGTTGTAGAGGTCGAAATAGATCTCCAGGTTCATGTTCTTGCGCAGGTTGCGGCCATAGCCGACGTGCATGTCGAGGCCGTGCTCGAAGTCGGTGCGGCCGAGCTCGCCGCGCGGCAGCAAGAACGACTCGTTCGGACCGTAGAGGTAGTGCGCAGCGAGGGCGTTCTCCGGGATGCCCGAGAAGGCACGGAGACGGGCGCCGACGGTGAGCTGGCCCTGCTTCTTGAAGTCGAACTGGTAGTAGCCGTCGAGCTTGATCGAGTGCGGACGGTCCTGCGGGAGCGGGCCGATGCGGTTCGCGAGCAGCTCGATGAGGTCGTACTGCGACGAGATGTTCGGATCGATCTGGCCGTTGTCGTACGAGATGAGGCCCGGGTAGTTACCCTCGATGCGCGAGTAGGTGTACGAGCCCTGGACGTACAGCTTCTTCGAGAAGCGGCGCGTGAGCGTAAACTGCAGCGCGTTGTAGTCGCGGCGCGGCTTGTCGAACTGACGGATGCCCTGGAACAGCGTGAGGTTGCGGTTCAGGCGGTCGCGCAGCGCGCAGGCCGGGGACGAGACGCCCTCGGACATGCAGGTCGCGTCGGCTTGCTGGGCGCGCTTGGCCAGCGCGTCCTCGTCCGACTTGTCCCATTCGCCCGGGTTCGCGATCAGGTACGTGTTCGCGCCGTCCGTCGAGACGTCCTCGATGACGCGGCCGAGCTTGCGGTTCTGGTACGAGACGCCGACCTTGAGGTCGTCGAGGACCTCGTACTCGAAGCCGGCGATGATCTCGTCCATGTACTGCGCCTTGATGCCCGGGGCGACGAGGACGCCGCTCGCGCCGATCAGCTGCTCGAGGTCGCCGACGGCGTTCGGATTCGAGAGGCAGCCGACGCCGTTCTGCGAGCCGATCTTCGGGTCGACGTTGCCGCACACGGCGGGGTTCGCCACGAAGTACTGGCGGTAGGTGACCTCGCCGCCGAACGAGCGGTCGTTGATGTCCATCGGGATCGACTCGTAGAACCGGCCCCAGTGGGCGTAGGCCTTCGAGCGGCCTTCCTTCGTCCAGTCGTAGAGGAGGCCGATGCGCGGCGCGAACATGCCGGTGAGGGTCATCGCGTTCTTGCCAAGCGTCTCCTCGGTGAGCGGATCCGTCTTGTCCTGGAGGAACGAGGCGTAGCGCATGCGCTGCTCCTCGTAGCGGACGCCCGCGTTGAGCGTCAGGTTCGGCTGGATCTGCCACGAGTCGCGGACGTAGGCAGCCCAGTTGAACGTGTTGCCCGTGATCTGCGTGCCGGGGGCGCCGACCTGGCCGGCGAGGAAGTCGCACTGGAACTCGTCGCCGGTGTCGCCGTTGCGGCACTTGTTGTCGAAGCGCGGGTCGGTGTTGTTCATCACCGCCTGCGAGCCCGGGAGGCCGAGCAGCTGGACCCAGCGGTCGACGATGACGAACGGCGTGCCGCCGCCGACGAAGTTCTGGATGAACGCGCCGCCGGAGTACGCGCGGACCTTGTCCGAGATGTTGTTCTCGGCGTCGATACCGGCCTTGAACTCGTGGCTACCGGCCGCCTTCACGCGCTGCGTGAGCGCGAGGCGCGCCGACTGACGCTGCTCGGTGTCGTTCTGGAGCGAGCCGGGGCCGCCGACGACGTAGAACCGCGTGTCCATCGGGCACGTGCGGAGCAGCAGCGGGAAGTCGCTGCCCGGGCCGTTCTTGCAGCCGTTGAGCGTCGCCATCGTCTCGCTGCCGAAGCCCTTGCCCCACACGCCGAGGTCGCCGCGCGTGAGCGCCTGCAGCGGCTCGTTGGCGAGCTGCGGGGTGTACGCGTCGCTGTCGATGTGATCGCGGTGCCAGCCGACGACCGCTTCGACCTCGGTCTTGTTGTCGTTGAACTTCGACGTCCACTTGAAGGAGAGGTCGGTGGTGAGCTGGTTCGAGATCGCGCCCGACGACTCCGGGCCGTTAATGCCCGGGCTCTCGGCGTGATACGGCAGCGCCTGGATGCTGAGCTGGCCCTGGTTCTCCGGGTTGAGCGCGTAGTTGATCTTGCCGAGGACGTTGTACGTCCGCGAGATCGACTGGCGCACCTCGGAGTCGAGGTCCTGCGTGATGAAGAAGCCGGTCGCCGGGTCGGTGTCCGGGACGCCGTCGGCGTTGCCGCCCATGTTCTGCGGGCGCGGATCGCACGCCGACAGCTGGCCGGCGTTCGGGCCGCTCTGCTCGAGCTTGCGGCAGTCGGTCTGGCGCTTCGTCGTGCGGGTGATGTTGTCGGCCGTGAACTGCGGCGCGAAGCCGACGAAGAACCACAGCTTGTCCTTGATGATCGGTCCGCCGAGCTCGAAGCCGATGTCGGCGATGTACGCGTTGTCGCGGACCGCGTCGAGCGACGATGCGTTGACCGGCGTCGTCTCCGCGTTGTAGGTCGCGAAGCCCGGCTGGAACGTTCCGAAGATGGAGCCCTTGAACTCGTTCGAGCCCGACTTCGTCACGACGTTGACGACGCCGCCGGTCGCGCGACCGAACTCGGCGTTGTAGCCACCGGTGATGACCTCGATCTCTTCGATGAAGTCGTTGATGACCGGCGAACCGACGGTGCCGATCGTGAGGCTCGTCGTGTTGACGCCGTCGACGATGTACTGGTTCTCGAGCGACGAGCTACCGGAGAACGAGATGCCCGCGCCGTCGTTCGCCGAACCGGCCGCTGCACCCAGCGCCGATTCGAACGTGCGTCCCGGCACCGGGATGTTCTTCATGTAGTTCTTGTCGATCGTGATGCCCTGCGTGGTCGACGTCGGGTCGATCGTCGGCGCGCTGTCGCGGATCGTCACGACCTCGCCGCCGGCCTTGTCCTGGTTCAGCTTCTGGTAGACCGGCGTGACGCGGTTGACGCCGACGCTGATCCCGGCGCGCTGGATCGTGATCTCCAGGTAGTAGAAGGTCACCTGGTACTCGCCCGGCGGCAGCTCGGTGATCTTGTACGCGCCGTGCTCGTCGGTGATCGCCGTCTGCACGCTACCGAGCGCGGGCGACTGGACCGTCACCGTGACGCCGGCGAGCGGCTCGCCCGACTTCTGGTCGGCGACGGTGCCCGAGATGGCGCCGCTCGTCGTCGACTGCGCGGACACCGTGTTCACATCGAGAAGCGAGGGACCGAGCGCCGTCGTTCCGAGCGCTGCGGCGATGGCTAGATTCTTTGCCTTCATTGCATGGCTCCGTTGGCTCAGTTGCCCGTGGTGAACGTGTAGACAGCGTCCGCCGGCAGCGGCTGGTTGTACGTGTCGGTGATGGTCTTCGGCAGCGTGATCGTGTACTTCGTGTTCGCCTTCAGGCCCGGCGCCGTCCAGACGAACTTCATGCTCACCGCGGTCGGCTGCATGACGGTGAACGCGGTGAAGTTGGTCGCCGCACCCTCGGTGACTTTGATGCCGGCGAGCGTCGACGCCGTGATGTTCGTGTTGAGCGAGAAGAACGCGTCGGCCGTGCGCGACACGCCGACGTCGCCGTCGGCCCACGACACCGGCACGATCGACATCGCCTCGACGCCGAACGTAAAGGCGTCCATGTTGCCCGGCGTGCAGTCCTGCGCGACATCGCCACCGGGTGGAGCGCACACCTGGATGCCGTCCTTGTCGGTGACGTCCGGCGCGAACGTCAGCTTGCACGTGACGTTCGTCGGCAGCGGGCCCTGGGAGACCAGCACGATCGCCGGGCCGAGCGCATCGAAGCCGCCCATCGCGGGCTCCTGCTGATTGCCCGACGGATTCCAGTAGCTCGACTGGAGGTCGATGTTGACGTTGATCGCGCCGCACTGGATGCCGGCCGCGCCTGCGATGAAGCGCATCATGTCGGCGCCGCCGTCGAGGTTCTCGTCGAGCACGCCGACCGGCTGCCCCTTCGCGACCGTCTCGGTGCCGCGCAAGCAACCCGCGTCGTTCTGGCAGATGCAGATGGCCGTCGCACCGTCCGGGCAGCTCGACGTCAACACGTCGTCCGCCGCGGCGCACCGCCGGATGTCATCGGGCGTCGCCCCGACCGGCACGCGGGAGAACTCGTCGGTACCGACGAGACCGCGGCACGCGACCTCCTGGAGGTTGTTGCCGATGAGTAGCTCGTCGATGATGATGCGCAGGCTGTTGTCGAGAGCGGCGGCCGTCGTGACGGCGTGCTCGTCGTCGGCGGTCGCGTTCGGATGCGTACCGAACGCGAAGACGCGGCGATCGTGGATGTTGCCGCTCTGGATGAAATCTTCTTTTAGACGAACCTGGCGAACCATCGGCGGGCCCGCCGGGTTCAAACTGGTCGCGCTTTCGGTGTCAGTGCATGCAGCCGCGCTCGCGATCGCGAGCACGATGCACACACGACTCGATACATTATTCATAGTGGCTCCCCTGCAGATCGGTCAGACGGCGTAATTTCGCACGCTTGTACTAACCGCGAGTGAATGCTGTCAAGCTGCTTCTCTCGGTCGTATCACCGACGAGCAAGCAGTTGATAGCGACTTCCGATCAATCGCCGTGACAGCGACTTGGGGATAGTCGCTCGGCGTGTCGCAGCGTGCTGTGATCGAACCGACGGCCCACCGCGAGACGAGGGCGTCTCGCAGGCTGTCGCAGCCTACTGCTCGGGCTTGTTCAGGTCTTCCTTGACCTTCAAGGCGACCTTGATCTCGTCGTGGTTCTCGTCGACGGCGAGCGACCGGATCGAGTCCATCGTCATCACGACGTCGCGCCACATCACGCCATCTTCAAAATCGACGAACACGACCTTCTCGTTGCCCTGCTTCATGTTGTCCAGCTTGGGCTTGAGCAGCTTGACCAGCGCCTGCGTGTCGTTCGACGCGAGCACGGTCTCGGTGTTGCCGTCGCTGAACACGATGCCGAGGTCGTTCTTGATCTTGATGGTGAACAGCGACGCGTTCGGGTCCGGCATCTCGTTCTTGTCGTCGAGTTTGCGCGGAATGTTGAGCGTCTCCATCTTCATCATGATCGGCATGACCACGAGGAAGATGATCAGGAGGACGAGCAGCACGTCGATCAACGGCGTCACGTTGATGTCCGAGGAGACGCCTTTTTTGTCTCCGCCGCCGGATGACATCCCCATGGCTATTTGTCCTCTTTCGCGATCGCGAGATCGACCGTCTGGATCTTCATGACCTTGTTCATGTACTCGAGGACTGGATAGACCTTCGCGTACTCGACCTGGTCAGCGCCCTTCATATAGATGCGGCCGACACCCTCGGGGTTCTTCGGAGCATCCCACGCGGCATTGATCCGGCTGTCCATCTCCTTCAGCGTCGCCTCGTTGATGGGCCCGAGCTTCTCCTTCTCGAACCACAGCATCCCGTCGATATCGACCGTCACGACGGGCTGCATCTTGTCCTTCTCCATCGAGTAGTACTTCGCGTGCGGCAGGGTGACGTCCTGACCGCGTCCCATGACGAGCGTCATGAGCATGAAGATGATGAGAAGAACGAGCATGACGTCGACCAGCGGCGTCACGTTGATGTCGTTACGAACGTGATCGACGTGAGCCTTCTTGCCCGACAACCGCCAGCGGCGGTGTTGATGTCCGGCGCGCCCGGCCACGACTAGCCCCGGCCCTCGCGGAGCACGTAGTCGATGAACTCGCTCGACACGTCGTTCATGTCGATCACGTACTGCTCGACCCGCGACGTGAAGAAGTTGAACGCCATGGCCGCGATGATCGCGACGCCGAGACCGAGCGCCGTCGAAACGAGCGCCTCGGAGATCTTCGGGCCGATCTCCTGGATCGTCACGGTACCGCCGCGGAGCAGCTGGAAGGTACCGAGGATGCCGATGACGGTACCGAGGAGGCCGATGAACGGCGTCGCCGATGCCACCGTGCCGAGGTACGCGAGACCCTTGCGCAGGTTCGAGGTCTCGCGCTCCTTGACGCGTTCGAGCGCCCGGTTCACCGAGTCGACGAGGTCGAAGTCACCGACGTCGTCGGGTCCGTCGGTCTTGAGCGCCTCGCGGCCCTGGAGCAGCGCCGTCAGGCCCGACTCCATCACCTTCGCGACCGGGCTCTTCTGCATCGAGCGCGCACCGTTCAAGGCCTCGTTGACCTTGTGCTGCCGCAGGAACTCGCCGAGCGCCTGCACGTAGCGGATGCTCTGGTCGCTCGCCGCGCGATACGTCAGTAGCCGCTCGGCGATGATGTAGAACATGAACACGGACATGCCGATCATGAGGATCGTAATGATCTTCACGATGATGGACATGTGTTCCCAGATCTCTAGGAGGTCGATTCCCATGGCACTTTCCTGCGTTTATCTTGGTTGGTCCTCGCCTCGGGGGCCTGGAGAAATGGTCCGAGGCGTCAGTGCTGCGAGTAGATGAACGTGACGGCGGTGCAAACTGGAACGGCCTTGCCGTTCACTTCGTACGGGCGATAGCGCCAGGTGCGCATCTCGCGCTGGATCTTGCTGTCGTAGGACGAGAAGCCGGTGCTCTTCAGCTGAGTCACCGTGTTCACGTCACCGCCCGACGTGATGCACAGCTTGAACGAGCCGACGATCTTGTCCTTGCCGGACCGCTGGATGTCCGTCTTGGTGACGTCGTCCGGCACGATCTGCGCGACGCCGGCGATGCGCTGACCTTCGAGCAGCTGCGGCGCGACGGCCTGCGGCGGCTGCGGAGGCGGCGGTGGTGGGGGAGGAGGAGGCGGCGGCGCGGGCGGCGCGCTGATGTCGCCATCCGGGTTGTCGCCGGTGCCACCCTCGGGGCAGTCGGCGCAGACGCTGGTCTGCGTCGTCTGCTGGACCTGCTGCTTCTCGACCTTCGTCACCTGGACGAGGTCCTTCACGACGCGCTTCTTGACCTCGATCTTGACGTCCTGCGGCTTCACGCTGCCCTTCGGCGGCGGAGGCGGCGGCGGCGGCGGCGGCGCGATGCCGATATCGGCGACCGACTTGGGCTTGTCGAGCTGCTCGACGTCCCAGATCGACTTCGCCCACATGACGAGGAACAACGCCATGTGGAAGATCGCCATGCCGATCAAGAGCGGCGCGGCCCACTTCGGAGCCTTGATCTTCTTCGCCGCCTTGAACGTGTTGAACATCGCCTGGTCGACGGGCCGCACGGCCGGCGTACCGGGTGAGCGATACGGGTCCATGGCGGGCGCCCCCGGCGCCTTGTCATCGCGGATGAAAGGCGTCGTCCGGTCGTTTTCAGAATCGCGGTTGTTCATGGCTTCGGCTGCTCCTTCGTGGGCGAATCAGCCGCCGGCCTTGGGGGCCGGGCCTCCAGCGGATGCTGGAGCTGGGGTGGAGGGTGAACCGGGCGTTGTGGGCGCACCCTGAGCTTTTTTCGCCTCGTCCATGAGAACGCGCGTGAGCTTCTGGAGATCTTGCGCCGTTGCACGATCGAGCGCGGCGGCGAACGACGCGCCGTGCACGAGGGCTCGGAAGTTGTAGATGGACGCCATCAGGCCGAACATTCTAGGGTTTTTCGGCTGCAGTTCGGCGCCCTTTTGGAGGGCCGCGATCGCCGTGTCGGCCAGCTCGACGGCCTCGTCCTGGCCCAGGGTCTTCGAGTTGAGCTTCGCCCACCCGACGTTGCCGATGTACGTGAGCGCCGCGATCTTGTTCGAGATATCGGGCGCGGCGTCGGAGACCTTGCGGTACCACGCGATCGACTTGCGCCAGTTGCCCGCCTTCAGCTCGATGCCGCCGAGGTTACCCATGATCTGAGGATCGTTGGGCTTGGCGTTGAGCTGCTCGGTCCAGTACTTGATCGCCTTGTCGTACTGCTCGGTGTCCATCCACGCCTGGGTGAGCAGCTTGCGGGTGTCCTCGTCGGTCGGGTTCGCCGCGAGCCACGCCTGGTAGTGCGTCGCCGCCATGTCGGCGATGGCGGGCGAGTCGAGCGCGCAGAGCGACACCTTCTCGCACTTGAAGCTCGACGCGCAGACCGGCGCGCCCTTCCACTTCGCGCGCGCTGCCTCGTACGCCTTGTCGAGCTCGGCCTTCTTCTCCGGCGTGAGGTCGGTGAGCGGACGGCCCGCCTTCATGTCCTCGAGCTTCGCGGCGACCGCCTTCTTGTCGGTCTCGCTCGACCACTTGTTGTTGATGAGCTTCTTCTGGTCCTCGATCGCCTTCGCCAGCTCCTTGAGCTGCCCGTCGTCCATCTCGCCCTTCTTCAGGCGCGCCTTTTGGTCGTCGATCTTCTTCAGGAGCTCCTTCTTCGCAGGCTCGGCCATCTTCGGCGTGAGCCCCTTCGCGAGCTCCTCGATCTGCGTCTGCAGCTCCTTCTTCTGCGCCTCGTTCATCTGCTTCGAGGCGAGCTGCTTGTTCCAGTCGTCGAGCTGCTTGACGTCTTCACCGATCGTCGCAGCCTTCCACGTCTTCTCGAGCGCCTGTGCATCCGCCTCGAGCTTGCTCACGACCGCCGGGTCCTCGCACTCGCTGTAGTGGCGGTCGCCTTCCTTCAAGCAGACGCGTGCTTCGAGCGTCTTCACGTTCGGGATCGACTGGCAGACGAACTCGCCCTTCTGGCCGAGTGGGACCGGCTGGTCGCTGCCCGCGCGATAGACCTTCGAGTACGTGAGCCCGAGGTTGTAATGGATGATCGGGTCGTTGACCTTCTTGACCGCCTGCTCGTACTCGGCGGCCGCGTCGATGAACTTCATCTCGCGGAAGAAGCGACTACCCACGCGGTTCCTTTCCAGCACAGTGGGATCCGAAGCTTGGAATTCACGTGACTTGAAGTCGCGGC
>JADMIO011472289.1_pt1 | contig 15356 bp, 12 predicted proteins | sample 8958161 | NCBI WGS metagenome assembly JADMIO01 (sample SAMN16585339, study PRJNA669376) | soil metagenome | isolation source: Crop rotation soil | place: USA: Cullars Rotation, Alabama | collected 2011
GGCGCTCGTCGCCGCCGATCTCGTGCGCGTCGGTCCGGTGACATTCAGCCTCGAGCTCGTCGGCGCCGAGCCGGCGGGTCCCGTCGCCGTCGAACGGCCGGACGAGCCCGAACCCGACAGCGAGCAGACCTCGCCCGTCGCCTCCGGGGCACCGCTCTTCTCCGTCGACGTCATCCATCCCCAGCTCGGGATGGCGCGCTACGACCTCGCGGCCGGGACCGTCACCGTCGGCCGCTCGCGCGAGTCGGTGCTCGTGCTCGACGACCCGGCGATCGGCCGCCGCCACGCGGTGGTCGAGGTCGGCGTCGACGGCGTGTTCGTGAAGGACCTCGGAAGCGCCGGCGGAACGTTCCTCAACGGCCGCCGCATCACCGAAGAGTTCGTGAAGATGGGCGACGTGCTCGGCATCGGCACGTTCACGATCATCGTGCGCGAGGCGCCCGCGGCGATCCGCCCGGTGCCGACGCGCGAGCCCGTGCGCGCCATGGAGCAGAAGGTCGTCGAGCCCGCGCGCCCGACCGTTCCGCCCGTCATCCGCGAGGTGACTCCGCCCATCGTGCGCGAGACGCCGCCGCCGCGCTCGGTTCCGCCGTCGCCTCGGACGATTCCTCCGGCGCCGCGATCGATCCCGCCCGCCGCGCGATCGATCCCGCCCGCCGCGCGATCGATCCCGCCCGCGCCCCGCTCGATCGCGCCCGCGGCTCCGTCGGTGGCGCCGACGATCGGCAGCCCGTCCGTGTTGATGGTGAAGGCCGACGGTCCGCGGTTCGCGCCGCAGCCGGCGCTCGACACCGTCGGCTTCCTGATCGCGGCGTACCCGACGCCCGCCCCGAGCAACCGCCCGCCGGTGCTCGAGGTGACGCGGATCTGGAACGACGAAGCGCTCGAGCTGCGCGCGTTCGCGCCCGGCTCGAAGGTCACCGTCGGCACGAAGCGCGGCACGTACGTCTTCGAGGACGCGGACATCCCGGGCGGGCGGTTCCCGCTCGTCTCGTCCGAGCGCGGTCAATGGATCCTGTCGGTCAAGGACGGATGGAACGGGTTCGTCGATGCCGGCGGCGGTCCCGCGACGCGCGTGGCGATCCAGCAGTGGGTCGCGGCGAGCGGCGCGCAGCCCGACGCGAACGGCGTCCGCCGCGTCGTGCTGGTCGAGGGCTCGCACGTCGCGCTGCACGTCGGCTCGTTCACGCTCCTGCTCCGCCTCGTGCGGCCGGAGACGCGGCTCCCCGCGCCGCTCGTCGGCCGGTTCGATCCGCAGTTCGCCACCGCGATGGCGGTGCCGGCGATCATCGGCCTCATCCTCGTGCTCGCCTACTTCCTGATGCCGGTTCCGCCGGAGCCGCCGATCTCGGAGAACCCGCCCGACCGCTTCGTCGAGCTCCTGAAGGCGCCGAAGCCGCCGCCCACGCAGGAGAAGAAGAAGGTCGCGGACGAGAAGTCCTCCGACAAGTCGAAGTCGGAGCGCAACAAGCAGACGCACAACGACACGCCGATGGCGCGGACGAAGCAGGTCAACGACATCGTCTCCAAGCTCACGAAGAAGGTCGAGCGGGAGGACATCAAGACGTCGGCGCCCGCAGCGACGCGGCCCGCGTTCAACATCGCGGGGCTCATCGGCGACCTGCCGGCCGTCAACGTCGACCGCGCGTCGACGTCGCTCATCACCAAGGGGAGCGGCGAGCTCGGGACGAAGCAGCTCACGCAGCTCCAGGCTGCGCAGCGCGGTCCGGTCCGCGGCGCGGTCACGAAGCTGACCTCGGCCGCGAAGGTCACCGGCAGCCTCAGCCGCGAGGACGTGACCCGCGTGATCAACGAGCACACGAACCAGTTGAGCGCCTGCTACGAGAAGGTGCTGATCACCGACTCGGGCGTGTCGGGAAAGATCGCGCTCGACTGGACCGTGAAGATGGACGGCACCGTGAAGGACGTCCGCGTGTCGTCGTCGACGCTCTCGAACCCGAAGGTCGCCACCTGCGTGGTCGACGCGGTGAAGACGTGGAAGTTCCCGAACCCGGTCGGCGGCGAGGCGATGATCTCGTACCCCTTCCTGTTCCGGTCGAACTGACGAGGGCCTAGACTCCCCTCCCGCTCCACGGGGGCGAAGCGGCACCTCGCCATCGTTGCGCCGCACGGATCCGATAGGAATGATCGGTCCATCCCGAGGAACGATGTCGCGCCTCGATCCGTCCGGGACTCCCTTGGGTCGCGCCCTGCGGCTCGTGGCGGTCGTCGCGGTCTACGTCGTCGCGGCTCGCGCCGGGCTCGCGCTCGATGCGGTGAGCGGGTTCGCCTCGGTGGTGTGGCCCGCGTCCGCGATCGCGCTCGTCACGCTGCTCCACGAGCGGCGGCTCTGGCCCGGGATCTTCGTCGGCGCCGCAGTCGCCAACGCGATGGTCGGCGCGAAGATCCCGGTCGCGCTCGGGATCGCGACCGGCAACACCCTCGAGGGCCTGCTCGGCGCGATGCTCCTGTCGTCGATCCCCGGCTTCCGCATGTCTCTCGATCGCTTGGTCGACGCGCTCGGTCTCGCCGTGCTCGCGGCATTCCTCGCCACGAGCGTGAGCGCGACGATCGGGGTCGCCACGCTCTGGTTGGGCGGCGTCGTCGCGAGCGCGCACGTCGCCGAGACGTGGCGCGCCTGGTGGTTCGGCGACATGATCGGCATCCTCGTGTTCGCGCCGCCGCTCCTCGTGTGGTTCGGACCGACGACGCCCATCCCCCGGCCGCGTCGCGCGGAGGTCGCGCTGTTCTTCGTCGCGGCGGTCGTGCTCAACGCGCTCGCGATGGGCCTCGGGGCGAGCTCGGACGCCAACGCCTACCTCTACTTTCCGCTCCTCATCTGGGCGGCCGTCCGCTACGGCGTGCGCGGGACGGTCGCGACGCTCCTCGGCGTGCTCGCGATCGCGTCGACCGCGACGGTGCTCGGCGTCGGCCCGTTCTCGCACCCGCAGTTCCACCAGAGCCTGCTCGCGCTCCAGCAGTTCATGGGCGTCGCCTCCGCGACGTTCGTCGTCCTCGGCGCGGCGATCTCCGAGCGGTCGCGCACGGTGCTCGCGCTCCGCGCCGCGCGCGGCGACCTCGAGCGCCGCGTCGCCGAACGCACCGCGGACCTCAAGCGCGCCAACGAGGTGCTCCTGCGCCAGGAGAACGATCTCAAGGAGGCCCAGGCCGAGCTCGAGCGCCGCGTCGAGGCCCGCACGCGCGAGCTGCACGAGGCCGTGAACGCTCGCGACGCGCTCATCTCGATCGCGTCGCACGAGCTGCGCACGCCCCTCACCGCGCTCCAGCTGCAGCTCCAGCTCCTGGCGAAGCAGCACGCCGACAGCCGCGTGCTGCCCGCGGTCGTCGGTCAGGCGGGTCGCCTCGCGCGGCTGATCACGAACCTGCTCGAGGTCTCGCGCATCACGGCGGGCACGCTCCAGCTCGAGCCGACGGACATCGACCTCTCGCAGGTCGCGCACGACGTCGTCGCGCACTACCGCGCAGAAACGAGGGGAGCGGCGCAGCTCACCGTCGCCGACGGCGGCGAGGTCCGCGGCCTGTGGGATCCCATCCGCCTCGAGCAGATCGTGAACAACCTCGTCTCGAACGCGGTCAAGTACGGCGCCGGCCAGCCGATCGAGGTCCGCGTCGAGCGCGCCGGCGACCTCGCCCGCCTCGTGGTCGAGGACCACGGCATCGGGATCGCGCCCGCGGACCAGGCGCGCATCTTCGAGCGGTTCGAGCGCCTGGTCTCCGAGCGGAGCGTGGGCGGGTTCGGGCTCGGCCTCTGGATCGTGCGGCAGATCGTCGACGCGATGGACGGCGAGATTTCGGTGCGAAGCGCCGTCGGCGAAGGCTCGCAGTTCACGGTCGAACTCCCCGTGCGGCCGGGCGTCCGCGTCGCGACCGCGTAGCCGTCAGTACACTTCGGTCTCTTCGTCCTCGATGCTCTCGTCGTCGAGCGCATCGGCGAGGAGCGCGAAGAGCGCCATCGATCGCGCCCGCGACGGGTGCGGCGCCGGCTCGTCGTCGTCCTCGCCGTCGAGCCAGCCGAGGGCCTCCGAGAGCTCGTCGTCCGTGGGGTTCAGCCGCAGCACCTCGGCGATGGTCTCGGAATCGAATCGGCCGGCGAGCGAGCGGAGCCGTTGGTTGCTGAGCGCGGTCTGCATGTTGGTCTCCTCCCCTGTCGGCACCTGGATCGTGGCAGGTCGGGACCTACGTAGGGTCGATGCCGGCGATCCCCACCGCCGTCCCGTTTCTTCCCACCCGAGCCCGGACGATCGCCGGACACGCCCGCGCCGCACAGGAATGCCGCGGGTGTCCGCTCTGGCGTCGCGCGACCCAGGCCGTCTTCGGCGAAGGGCCGGCGCCGGCGAGAATCCTGCTGATCGGCGAGCAGCCCGGCGACAAGGAGGATCTCGCCGGCCGGCCCTTCGTCGGCCCGGCGGGCCGCGTGCTCGACGAGGCGCTCGAGGCCGCCGGGATCGATCGCGGCGCCGTCTACGTAACGAACATCGTGAAGCACTTCAAATGGAAGCCGCTCGGCAAACGCCGGCTGCACGCGACGCCGAGCCGCATCGAGTCGACGGCCTGCCGGCCGTGGTTCGACCGGGAGCTGGCGATCGTGAAGCCCGAGTGCGTGGTGATCCTCGGGAGCGTCGCCGGAAAGGAGCTCCTCGGGAACGCCTTCAAGGTCACGGCCGTGCGCGGCACCAAGCTCGACTCCGATCTCGCCCCGCTGGTCGTCGCGACGGTCCACCCGTCCTCGATCCTCCGCGCCGAAGACGACCGGGCAGCGCAGATGGAGCAATTCGTCGCCGATCTGCGCGCGGTGGTCCGGCTGCTCGGAGCCTGACCTTGTGCGGCATCGCGCCGCACCTACACCGATTCCGTGGCGCCCTCGCGGACGCCGGAGGAGAGCTCGGAGGCCTCGCCCCGCGACGATCGCTGACGGCGCGATCAGAACGGGGCGACGGCCTCCATCTTCACGCGTTCGACGAACGCGTCGAGCGGCAGCGTGCCCAGGTCGCCGTTGTCGCGAGACCGGACCGAAACCGTCGCGTCCGCCTGCTCCTTCTCGCCGATGACGCACATGTACGGGATCAGGAGGTTGTGGGCCTCGCGGATCTTGTAGCCGATCTTGTTGTCCGAATCGTCGAACGTCGCCTGGAGCCCCGCGGCCTTCAACGCTTCGACCGTGCGGCGGCCGCCCTCGTTCGACTTCTCCGACACGGTCATCACGCGCACCTGCTCCGGTGCGAGCCACACGGGGAACTTGCCCGCGTAGTGCTCGATCAGGACGCCGATGAACCGCTCGAACGATCCGAAGATCGCGCGATGGATCACGACCGGCCGGTGCGGTTGGTTGTCGGCGCCGGTGTACGTGAGGTCGAACCGGTTCGCGAGGTTGAAGTCGACCTGCAGCGTCGCGCACTGGTGTGCGCGGCCGAGCGCGTCGTGGACCTCGAAGTCGATCTTGGGACCGTAGAAGGTCCCGTCGCCTTCGTTGATCGTCCACGCGATCCCGTTGCGATCGAGCGCCTCCTTCAGCGCGTTCTCGGCCGTGTCCCAGAGCGACTCGTCGCCCATGCGATCCGCGGGCCGCGTCGCGAGCTTGGGAACGTAGGTGAGATCGAAGGCGTGGTAGACCTTCGAGACGAGCTCGAGGAGCTTCTGGATCTCCGTCTGGAGCTGCTCGGGCGCCACGAACAGGTGCGCGTCGTCCTGGCAGAACTGCCGCACGCGCGTGAGCCCGCCGAGCGCGCCGCGCGCCTCGTTGCGGTGCAGCACGCCCTGGTCGTGGATGCGGAGCGGCAGGTCGCGGTAGCTCAGCTTCTTCGACTTGAAGATCAGCGCGTGCGACGGGCAGTTCATCGGCTTGAGGCCCATGAACCGGTCGTCCTCGCCGCCGTCGGCGTCCGCGAGCGAGTCGTGGTGCCCCTCGCGGAAGTAGAACATGTTGCTCTGGTAGTGCCCCCAGTGGCCGGAGATCTCCCAGAGCTTCTTGTCGAACAGCATCGGCGTGCGGACCGCGACGTAGCCGCCCTCGATCAGGAGCCCGCGCATCGCTTCGCTCAGCGTGTGGTAGAGGCGCTCCCCGTTCTCGAGCCAGAACGCCGCGCCGGGCGCGAACTCGTGGAACATGAATAGGCCGAGCTGCGCGCCGAGCTTCCGGTGGTCGCGCTTCTTCGCTTCCTCGATGCGGAACAGGTACGCGTCGAGCTGCTCCTTCGTCGGCCACGCCGTGCCGTAGATGCGTTGGAGCTGCGGGTTCTTCGCGTCGCCACGCCAGTAGGCGCCCGAGACCTTCGTGAGCTGGAAGTGCTTCACGTTCGACGTCCAGCGGACGTGCGGACCCTTGCAGAGATCGACGAACTCCTCGAGCCCGAGCTTGTTCGGGTTCTTGAAGATGCCGACCGTCGGCGCGCCGAAGCTGTCGATGAGCTCGAGCTTGAACGTCTGCCCGCGCTCGCCGAAGTACGCGCGGGCCTTGTCGGCGTCCCACTCCTCCTGGACGAACGGTTGGTTCTCCTTCGAGATCTTCTTCATCTCGGCCTGGATCGCGGCGAGCTCCTCCTCATGGATCGGAACGTCCAGCGCGATGTCGTAGTAGAAGCCGTCCTCGATCGCCGGCCCGATCGCGAAGCTCGCCTTCGGGTAGAGACGGCGGACGGCTTGCGCGAGGACGTGGGCGGCGGAGTGGCGCAGCGCGTGGAGCTGGTAGGCCTCGTCGCTCTCGAATGCTTCGCGTCCTCGTTCGTGCTCTTCCATGACGACCTCCTGCGGCCCCCGCACCAACCACGTGCGACCGCGGCGTGGGCTTAACGCGGACCGCAGTCATCAGTCATCAGTCGTCAGTCGTCAGCGCTCCTCGAGGGCAGCCGCCGATCGCGAAGCGTGCACCGGCTCGAGAACTGATGACTGATGACTGATGACTGATGACTACCGCCGCCAGTACACGAGCCTCTGTTCCAGCGCCCGCATCATGGAGTTCAGCACCGCGCCGATGATCGCGAGCGCGGCGACGCCGCCGTACATCTCGGGGAAGCGGAAGCTCCGTTCCGCGTCGAGCACGAAGAACCCGAGCCCCGAGTCGCCGGCGATCATCTCCACCGTGACCGCGAGGATGAGCGTGACCGACAGCGAGATCCGCGCGCCCGTCAGCACGTAGGGAAGCGCGGCCGGGAGCACGACCTTCAGGAACGCCTGGCGTCGCGTCAGGTGCAGCGTGCGGATCGTGTCCTTCATCACCGGCGAGAGCGCGTGCACCCCGTCGATCGTCGCGAGGAGCACGGGCCAGACGGCGCCGAACACCGCGACGGCGAGCTTCATCTTCGTGTCGATCCCGAGGAGCAGGATGGCGATCGGAACGATTGCCGCGGCGGGCAGCGTGCGCAGCCCGTCGACCGACGGCCGGACGAGATCGTGGAGTCGATCGCTGCGGCCGAGCACGAGACCGGCCGGCACGGCGAGCAGTAGCGCGAGGGCGAACGACACGGCCGCGCGCACGATCGTGAGCGCGCCCTGCGCCGCGAGCGCACGGGCCGCGTGGACGCTCGCGACGACGATCGTCGAGGGCGCGGGAAAGAGGATCGGATCGATCGCGTGGACGCGCGACAGCAGCTCGACGATCGCCACGCACGCGAGCGGAACCCAGAGCCCCTTCATCGACCGAGCATCCCGAACACGGTGCGTCGCGCTTCCTGGAACGCCGGCAGCGCCGGCGTGGAGATCTGGTCGCGGGCTCGCGGCAGGCCGGGCCGCACCTCCGCGAGGCCCTCGGCGCTGATCACGACGACTCGATCGCCCAAGTAGATCGCCTCGTCGATGTCGTGCGTCACGAACAGGATCGCGGGCCGTGCGGGCAAGGCGAGGAGCTCGTCCTGGAGCGCGCGCCGCGTCGCGGCATCGAGCGCGCCGAACGGCTCGTCCATGCAGAGGAGCGCCGGGCGCACGGCGAGCGCGCGAGCGATCGCCGCGCGCTGGGCCATGCCGCCGGACAGCGTGCCCGGAAGCGCGTCCGCGTGCGGACCGAGGCGCACCATCGCGAGCGCGTCGCGCACGCGCGGATCGGGCTCCGCCACGCCGTCCGCCTCGAGCGCGAGCCGCACGTTCCCCGCGACGGTCAGCCACGGAAAGAGGCTGTCGACGTACTGCTGGAACACCACCTGCAGCCCGCGTGGCGGTCCGTCGACGAGCGCGCCGCGGAACGTCACGCGTCCGCGCCGCGCGGGGAGCAGACCGGAGGCGACACGCAACAGCGTCGACTTTCCGCTGCCCGATCCGCCGCAGAGGACGACGAGCTCGCCGTCGTCGAGCGTGAGATCGATGCCCACGAGGATCGGTCGGTCGGTGTACCCGGCTTCGACGCCCTCGAGGGCCAGGAGGTGCGCCATCGAGCGGCGCGTATCTCTAGGTCACCGCGAGCGCGAGCTTCACGCCGTAGTACACGCCGATGGCGATCTGGGAGATCTCCCACGCGAGGACGACCGCAACCAGCCCGCGCGACCGCTTCCACCAAGGGGACTTCGCCTCGAGCGCCGGCAGGGCGATCGCCCGCGACCGGCGCGGCTCGACGTAGGGAACGGGGATCCGGCGATACTTCGGAACGGGAGACACATCGATCGGATCAAGGTGCATGACGCGCCCCAGTGGCCCCGCCCCCTCCGGCGGCCTGCTCCCTTCTTAGGAACGCGCTGGGTGGGTTCCAAGCATCACGGCAGGAGCAATTCGTCGGCCTTCGGAGGTGCCGGAACGAGGCCCACCTTCGAGGCGCGATCGATCATCGCCTCGATGTCCTCCTTGCGCGGAGCCGCCTCCATCCGGTTCATCGGCATCGACGCCACGGTCGTCGGATCGAGCCCGGTCCGCTTCGCGACGATCGCCCGCGTCTCCGCGTCGTGCTCGGCGATCCAGGCGGCCGCCTCCGCGAACGTCGCGCCCACCGCTCTGCCCGCCTCGCCCTTCGCCGCGTCGGACTTCATCACCCAGGTCGACACGAGCGTGCGCGCCGCCACGTCCGTGTACGGATCGCCGATGACCTGCGCGCTGCCGTCCTTGGCGGCGGCCGACACGTAGGGCTCCATCGCGACCGCCGCGTCGATCTCGCCCGACCGCAGCACGCCCTCCATCCGCGCGAACGGAACCTCGCGGAGCTGGACCGCGTCCTTGGCGATGCCGGCCTTGGCGAGCGCCTCGTCGAGCACGAGCTCGTCCATGCCCTGCCGCGTCGCGACGGCGACGCTCTTGCCCGCCAGATCCCCGACGCCCCCGATGGTCGCGCCGGCACGGGCGAGGAGCCGGTGCGCCGTGTGCTCCGGATCCTCGACGATGGCCCCGCCGACGACGACGAACGGGAGCCCGTGCGACCGCGCCTGGAGGAGCGGAACGATCCCCGTGAACGCGACGTCGATCGACCCGGCCGCGAGCGCCTCGAGGATCTTCGGCCCCGCGCCGAGCTCGGTCTCCTCGACCTCGAGGCCGTGCTTGGCCCAGAGGCCCTCTTCCGTCGCGACGTAGAGGTGCGCGCAGTCGGCGATGGGCGCGAAGCCGATGCGCAGATGCGGCGGGCCCTCCGGAGCGGGAGACGCGCAGGCGAGCAGGAGTGCCAGGAGCATGCCGGCCGATAACATCGGGCGTGCTACCCTCGGCCGCGCGGACCCGATGCCGTCCCTCCGCCGCTTCTTCGACGCCGATCTGCGCTCGCTCGCGGCGTTCCGGGTGGCGCTCGGCGCCGTGCTGCTCTGGGACCTCGCCGATCGCGCGAGCGCGCTCACCGGGCACTACACCGACGCCGGGATCCTCCCGCGCGCCATCGCACGCGCGAGCTACGCGGGCTCCGCCTGGTCGCTCCACATGCTCGCCGGGAGCACGCCGTTCGAAGCGTGCCTGTTCGCGATCACCGCGGCCGCGTACGTCGCGTACGCCATCGGCTGGCACGCGCGACTCTCCGGCCTCGTCTCGCTCCTGCTCCTCGTGTCGATGCAGGAGCGGAACCCGCTCGTCGCGGAGAAGTCGGACGACCTGCTCCGACAGCTCCTCTTCTGGACGCTCTTCACGCCGGTGGGCGAGCGGTTCGCGATCGGTCTCCCGCGGGACCAGGCCCGCGCGCCGGGAAGGGCCCGCGGCTTCGGCGTCGTCGGGCTCCTGCTCCAGCCCGTCTGGCTCTACGCGAGCGTGTTCGTGTCGAAGCTCGAGTACGGCGCGTGGACGGAGGGCCGAGCGGTCCGCATCATGCTGCACAAGGCCGCGTACGCGACCTTCCTCGGCGCACGCATCGAGGAGATGCCCGCGCTCTGCACCGCGCTCACCTACGCCACGCTCGTCGTCGAAGGTTCGATCCCGCTCCTCCTCCTCTCGCCCTGGCGGCGCGGCGCGACGCGCACGACCGCCGTGCTCCTGGGCGCCGTCTTCCAGGGATCGCTCGCCGCGTGCGCGACGATCGGACACTTCCAACCGCTCGCCGCCGCAGCGCTCCTGCCCTGGCTCCCGGCCATCACGTGGGAGGCCGCGCCCATCGAGGGTCCCGTTTCCCGCCCGAACCGCTGGCTCGACGCGGTCGCGCTCGTCCTGGCGCTGGAGATCGCCATCTCGAACGCGCTGGCCTTCCCACGCACGGCGATCCTCCTGCCGCGACCGATGGCCGCGTTCGAGCAGGCCCTGGGACTCCAGCAACACTGGCGCATGTTCGCCAACATCGATCGCACGACGCAGGGCTGGTGGGTGTTCCTCGCGACGCTCGAGGACGGCCGGCGCATCGATGTCCTCACGGGCGCGCCGGATCCGGGCACGACGCGCCCCGAGCTCTTCTCCGCCGCGCTCCCGTTCCGGTGGATGCGATTCTGGGCGAGCATGCGCACGGACGACATCCGCACGCTGATCCTGCCGCGCGCCGCCGACTGGCTGTGCGACGAGTGGAACCATGTCCATGGCGGGCCCGATCGCGCGGCGGCGATCGCGATCGTCCGGGTCGACGAGACGTGGGCGCCGGCGTCGGGCGGCACGGTCACCCCGGTCGAGATGCTGTCGGGCTACTGTCCCCGGTGATGCTCGCGCTCCTCCTCGCCTGCCACGGCGCCTCGACCGGCGACGACTCGGGGCCCGCCGACACGACGGCCGATCCGGCCACCGTTCCCCTCACGGGTGCGTGTCCGATGGAGAGCGACGACGGTGGGTTCGCGGTGGTCGCCGACGGCAAGACCGGGTCGATCACGGGGAGCGTCGCCGACGGCGTCGTCCCCGCGTCCGTGCTCGAGACGCTCGGGAGCGACGGCGGCTGCGCCGTGCTGCGCCGCGACAACCCGTTCTGCGATCCAGCGTGCAGCGCGGGCACGACGTGCGACTTCGACGGAGCGTGCGTGCCGTACCCGTCGAACCAGGATCTCGGGAAGGTCACGGTGACCGGGCTCGTCGAGCCCGTGTCGATGGATCCCGTGTTCCCCGGCAACACCTACTTCGACACGGAGCTCCCGAGCGAGCCGTTCACGGGCGGTGCGCTCGTGACGTTGTCCGCGCCCGATGCCTCGCTCGTGCTGCATGGCGTGGGGGTCGACGCGCTCACGCCGCTCGACGCGTCCTGGTCGATCGACGAGACGAAGGATCTCGTCGTGCGCTGGGCGATGCCGACGTCGGCGGTCGTCCGCTCGGAGATCGGGCTCGAGGTGAGCATCGACGTCCACGGCGTGACACCGAGCGTGCTGCGCTGCACGTTCGACGACACCGGCGAGGGCACCGTGCCGGCGAAGGTGCTCGCCTCGCTCGTCGGGGCCGGCGTCACGGGCTTTCCGAACGGCACGCTCACGCGGCGCACGTACGACCACACCGCGTTCGGCAAGGGCTGTGCGGACCTCGAGATCGCGTCTCCGCGATCTGTCCCCGTCGACGTGCTCGGCTACACGCCGTGCGTGACGACCGCCGAGTGCCCGAAAGGCCAGACGTGCAACAAGGAGCTCGAGGTGTGCGAGTAGCTCACTTGCACGCGACGGCGACGTCGTAGTCGACGGTGAGCTCCGCCCCACGCTCCGGGTACGTGTCGGTGTCGAACACGATCTCGCTCGTCTTCGCGTCGTACCGCCACCCGTCGAACCGCTGCACGCCGTCGACGCGGACCTCGATCGAGGCCAGGACCGGCTCGTTCGGCAGGTAGAAGTGCTCCGGCGCGCCCTCGAACGAGTTGGCGAGGTCGACCATGTGCTTGGTCCAGTCGCTGTCGCAGATGCTGAAGAACAGCCCGCCCGTAGCGGCGGCCGCGTCGGCCAGGTTCTTCGAGGGCTCGGCCCCGTAGCCGGAGCCCGAGCACCCACCCGGGTCGGGGCCCGCGATCCCGTCGACGACGATGTCGTCGGGGTCGGTCTTGTAGTCGTCGTACTCGTCGATGTAGTGCGTGGCGTCGCCCGGGCTCTGCTCGATGTCCGAGTTGATGCCGACCAGGCTCAGCTTCGACGCCTTCCAGTAGTCGCTCTCATCGAGCAGCCACTCGGCGTTCTCGTCGATGCCGTCGAGGAGGAGCTGCAAGCTGCCGTCGAAGTCGCCCTTCGCGGCGAGCATGTTCTCGGCAGCGTCGACCGCGGCGTCCGACGTGAAGCTGTCGTCGATGTACGGGATGTCGCCGAGGATGGCGCCGGTGTTCGTGGCGATGAACGCAATGCGGTACGGACCACCGAGCTCGTCGAGCGTTTCGAACAGCGTGTCGAGGCTGTCGTAGAGGCGGCTGTTGTAGGGCCCGCTGATCGCGACGGCGTTCACCTGGATGAGGGCGGTCGTGCCCTGGTGCGTCTGGACCGTCCACTCGAGCGACTTCGCGCCCTCGAGCCGGCCGATGGCAGTCACCGGGACGGTCGCCATCGGGTCGATCGGATCATTCGAGTCGATGGCGATCGTCGTCGCGGACCCGTGGTCCTCCGTGGGCGCGTAGGCGATCTGGACCCCCGCCGTTTCTCCGGGCGCGATCGTCAGGGGAAACACGAGCGCGGCGCCCGCCTCGTCCGTGAGCGTGAACTCGTCCCCACTCGAGAGCGCGATGGACGACACCACGAGATCGGTCGTCCCTTGATTGGCGAGCCCGAGCACCGCCGTGGCCGTGCAGCCGACGTCGGTCGTCCCGAGATCGACGGCCTCCTCCGAGAGGGCGAGCACGGCACCGGTCACGGAGCCGACCGCCGGCACGTCGATCTCGCTCGCGTCGTCGAGCGAGGCGCCGACCACCAGCGCCAGATGGCCGTCGAGCGGCGCTACCGTGGTGGGCGTCCATCGGAGGGTCGCCGTCGCTTCGTCGCCTGCGGCGATCACGGACGTCACGAACGATTGCACCTCGAGCGACGCGGGCCGGGTCGAGAGGTCGGCGATGTAGAGGTCGGCGTCGCCCGCGTCATGGAGCGTGATGTCCGTTTCGGCGGACTCGCCCAAGGCGACGGTGCCGAAATCGATCGTCTCCGGATCGGTTTCGAGCTGGGCATCGCCCGAGCCCTGTCCGCGGCTCCCACCGCATGCGAACGCCGCCCACGAGAGCCACATCGTTCACCTCGCGCTGTGCCTGTTCCAACGTTGCCCGTTCCGCGGTCGGCATCCAGCCGATCCGCGAATAGGATCGACGCCGAGGGTCACGCGATGCTCTGGCTTCTCTGGGCCTGCGGGCAATCGTCCGACAGCCATCGGCCGGCAGCGGACGACAGCGTCCCGGATAGCGGCGCACCCGCGGACGACACCGGCACGCCCTCGCTCGCGCCCTCCTGCGACGATCCGATCGTCCTGTTCGTCGGCGCCGACGACCAGGAGACCGATCTCACGAGCGCCTTCCTCGACGGGACGTACACGACGCTCGATCGACCGGGGACTCTCTACGTGTGTCCCTCGACGTGGTTCGCGCGCGTGCTGGTGCGCGCCGACGTCGACGTGATCGGGCTCGGCGACGATCCGGCCGACACGGTGCTCTCGGCCGGCGAGGAGGGGACGATCCTCGACGTCGGCGGTCCCATCACCGTCCACGTGGAGAACGTCACGCTCGATCGCGGCGCCGGGCTCGACAAGGCGCACAACTCCGGCGGCGGTGGGCTCTACTGCTGCGGCGACGGGGCGAACTGCGTCGCGAAGGTCGGCAAGTCGCGGGGCGCGGTGTCGATCGAGAACGTCGTCTTCTCGCACAACACCGCAAACGACGGCTCGGGCTTCTACGGGTGGGAGTGCGACTTCGACGTGAAGGACTCCGTCCTCACCGCGAACCACTCGGACGACGATGGCGGCGCCGTGAGCATGTGGTACTCGACGCTCGCGCTCGACGGCACGACGTTCGAGGACAACGAGGGCCTCGACGGCGGCGCGATGGCGCTGTTCTACAGCTCGGCCACGATCGCGGGCTCGACGTTCCGCGACAACACGGGTGGCGATTTCTCGGGCGGCATCTGGGCCTCGTACGAGAGTCCCGTGTCGATCACGGACACCACGTTCGAAGGCAACACGAACGTCGCGACGTACGAGGGAGCATACGGCGGCGCCCTGATCGCGTTCGAGGAGGCCACGCTGACCAACGTGTCGTTCGTCGACAACAGCGCGCCGCACGGCGCCGGGATCTTCGTGTACTACAACGCCGTCGTCGACGGCGCGCACTGCGACTTCGCGGACAACGCGACCGACGACATCTGGGCGGCCGGCTACGACAAGCCCGGCGGCACGAGCTACGACGAGGGCGACGATGCCTCGTTCCACTGCGCGAAGAACGCCTGCGCAGCGGAGTAGGATCGGTCGACGCCCCCATAGCTCAGGCGGATAGAGCAACGGCCTTCTAAGTCGTAGGTCGCAGGTTCGAATCCTGCTGGGGGCACCTCCGGCACCGTCGGCCGGGGAAAGGCGGGTGCCCTCACATCGGCGCTTCGCGCGCCGTCGCGACCTGGTCCTTGCCCGCCTTCGCTTCGGCGTCGTCGGGATCGATCTGGAGCGCGCGCTCGAACGCCTCGTCGGCCGCGTCGAGGTCGCCGCGCATGCCCTCGATGTTGCCGAGCATGACCCAGCCACCGATCTCGGTCGGGAAGCGCGTCGTCGCGTCGACCACGTAGCGCCGAGCGGCGTCGAGATCGTTCCTCATCACCAACGCGCGCGCCGTGTTGAGAAAGGGCCCCTGGTGCCAGGCGCTCGGCCCCGTCACGCGCGGGGCGAGCGACAGCGCCTCGTCGAGCTGGCCGAGGGCGATGAGGCACGCCTGGAGGTTGTCGGCGGCGCGCTGATCGGCGGCGACGGCCGCCCGGTAGTGCGCGACGGCCGTGCCGCAGTCGCCGTGCTCCTGGAAGTAGCTCCCGAGGTAGAACTCGCCGCGCGGATGCCCGTGCCGCACCGCTGCGGAGAAGAGCGCGACGTCGTCCGTCCAGTCGTGCGCGCGGACCCAC
>JADMIO010690487.1_pt1 | contig 15355 bp, 13 predicted proteins | sample 8958161 | NCBI WGS metagenome assembly JADMIO01 (sample SAMN16585339, study PRJNA669376) | soil metagenome | isolation source: Crop rotation soil | place: USA: Cullars Rotation, Alabama | collected 2011
GCGGGAGCGCAAGAGCACGACGGGGTGCGGGGCGGGGATCGCGGTGCCGCACGCCAAGCACAAGGCCGTCAAGCGGGTGTGCGCGGCCGTGGGCTTGAGCCAGGCGGGGCTGGACTTCGCGTCGATCGACCTGCAGCCGGTGTACAGCGTGGTGCTGCTGCTGAGCCCGGAGGACCGGCCGGAGGAGCATCTGCAGGCGATGGAGGCGATCTTCAAGGTGCTCAGCCAGGAGACCTTCCGCCGCCTGCTGCGGCAGGCGACGACCGCCGACGAGGTGCGGGCCCTGCTGGAAGAGATCGATGCACAGCACGTGTGAGAAGCGGCAAGTGAAGAGTGGAGAGTGACAAGTGCCCTTTCCGCTTTCGACCCGCAGCTTTCGGCTTTGAACGCTGATTTCCCATGCCTACCTGCCGCGCCAAAGTGACGATCAAGAACCGGCTGGGGCTGCACGCCCGGCCGGCGATGGTGTTCGTGGACGCGGCCGGGCAGTTCAAGTGCGGGGTGACGGTGCGGCGCGACGACCAGGAGGTGGACGGCAAGAGCATCATGATGATGATGCTCCTGGCGGCGACGCAGGGGACGGAGCTGGAGATCGTCGCGGACGGCGAGGACGCGGAGGCGGCGATCGCGAAGCTCAAGGCCCTGGTGGACGCGGGCTTCGACGAGGAGTGAGGCGGGGGGCCGTCAGAAGCGGAGTCTGGCCAGCAGCATGACGAAGAGGATGCACGCGCTGATGACTATCCAGGCGCCGCCGCCGCAGATGCCGGACATGACCAGGAGGGACCGGAACCGCTGCCGGCGCTGGGCGCGCGGCGTGTAGAGGGTCATGGCGGCGAACGCCGCGCCGCTGGAGATGAGCATCGACATCGGCGCCCATATCCAGAAGGGCAGCAGGGCGCCGGAACAGAGCATGAAGAACATGGCCAGGAGCGCGGCCAGGGCGCCAAGGGTGATGCGGAGGGCATTGCTGTGGCGGTGCGCCCCGGCTTCACGGGCGGCCATGAGGCGGTTGTTGGCCGCGCCGCACTCCGGGCAGATGAGATATTCCTCGGTGCGTTGGGAGATGTCGTAGCCGCAGACGCGGCAGACCGCGAACTCGGGTCGGGGCTGGGGCATGAGCGGTCACAGCTACGGAACGGGGGACGGGATGGTGCCGTCCGGAGGGGGCGGAATCGGCGTCGGCGGGGTGGCGACGGCGGGGCCGGGAGCGACGGGGGGCGCACCGGCCGCGGCGGCCAGGGCCCGGGCGGCGATGATGATGCCGACGACGGCCATGATGCCGGCGACCATGAGCATGGCGGCGAGCATGGCCATCTTGGGTTTCTCCCAGGCGCGCCAGCGGTGGCTGGTCTGGACGCGGACGGCGATCACGATCGTCAGGACCGCGCCGAGCAGCACGAAGGGGAACCACGGCACCCGGTCGCTGATGGCCGCGGCGGGCAGCAGCAGCACGAAGGTCATGACGGCGGCGAGCAGGGCCATGAGCAGGGCGCGGGCGCCCATCCGCTCGTGCGGGGGCAGGGGCTTGGCGGCGAGGATGCGGTTGTTGGGGCTGCCGCACTCGGGGCAGATAAGGTAGTCGTCGGTGATATCGGCGATGTCGTACCCGCAGATGCGGCAGACCTCGAATTCCGGGCGTGCGGGAGACATCGCGGGCGATCTTACCGCATGACCTTCAGGCTTACCGACTTTTCCAGCTCATCGGCCGGTCGGGCGACCAGGTCGTAGCCATCGGCACCGACCACGACGCACGAGACCAGTTCACCCGGTGAGAGCTTCTTCGCTGATTGCACGAAAGTGATGCTGTCGACCTGCGGGGCCTGCATGTATGTGCGGCCCTGATAGAGGCCGCCGCCTTTGCCGACGCCGGTGGTCGCCTTGCCGGAGGAGCGGAGGGGGGCGTCGATAAGGACGTCGATCTTGGTGCCGCCCCGGGCGGGGTTCTTCTCGTCGAACCGGGCCGCGCGGGCCTGGTTGCGGGCGAAGGCGATCTGCTGCTGAAGCTCCATCACCTCGCCGCGGCGGCGGGCCTTGACGGCGGCGGGGACGGCCAGGGCCGCGTCGTCCTCCATGGTGCCGGCGACGGTGCCGGGCTCCCTGGAGTACTCGAAGACGCCGAGGTTCTCGAACTTCTGCTCGCCCACGAACTTCAGCAGTTCCTGGTGGTCCTGCTCGGTCTCGCCGGGGAAGCCGCTGATGAAAGTGGTGCGGAGCGCGATGCCGGGGACCCAGGTGCGGAGCTTGTCCAGCAGGCGGCGGGTGTGGTCGATGGTAGTGTTACGGCGCATGGCGGTGAGCATGCGGTCGCTGGCGTGCTGCAGGGGCATGTCGATGTAGCGGAGCACGCGGGGGGTGTCGGCGAGGGCCCTGATCATGTCGTCGGCGAAGTTGGTGGGGTAGGCGTACATGAGACGGACCCAGCCGTCCTTGATGCCGACCTCGCTGAAGGCGCCGCTGACGGCCCGGAGCATGGCCGGCATCCCGCCGCCGCTTTTACCGTTGTAGTTCAGGCCGATGCCGATGTCATCGCCGTAGCTGGTGGTGTCCTGGCCGATGAGGTTGAGCTCGAAGCAACCGTCGGCGATGAGCTCGCGGGCCTCGCGGACGATGGCGTCCAGGGGCTTGCTGCGCATCTTGCCGCGGATGCCGGGGATGGTGCAGAAGGTGCAGCGCTGGTTGCACCCCTCGCTGATGCGGTGGTAGGCGTAATGGCGGGGCGTGAGGCGGAGGCGGGCGGAGTCGTCCTCGAAGTAGCCAATGCCCTTGCCGTCCTGGCCCTGCACGGTGAGGCCGACGGTCTTCATGCCCCGCTCGGCCGCGGCGGTGAGGGCGTTGGCGTTGATCCAGTACCTGGGTGCGTCGGAGGCCTCGCCGGCAGAACGGGCGCGTTTGGCGCGGGCCGCGGCGCCGGTGCCGCGGACGGCCTCGACGATCTTGTCGCGGTCGAAGACGCCGACCATGGCGTCGATGCCGGGGGCCCACTCGAGCATCCTGGCGCGGTGGCGCTGCACGAGGCAGCCGGCGACGACGACGCGCTTGATCTGGCCGGCCTCCTTGCGGGCGATGGCGTCCTTGATCACCGAGAGCGATTCGTCCTTGCTGGCCTCCAGGAAGCCGCAGGTATTGACGACGATGGCGTCGACTTCTTCCCCGGCCTCGCAGGCGTCGTAATTGACAGGGGAGACGCCGTCCTGGGCCAGCAGGCCGAGCATCTTCTCGCTGTCTACCAGGTTCTTGGGGCAGCCGAGGGAGACGAACGCGACCGTTTCGATGGAATCGTCCGGGCGGCGCCTGGGTTGGGGGGTAACGGTGCGGGGCATGAGGGTGGCCGAAAAAAGGCCGCAACTCTAGGTAAGAAAGGGGGTTTTGGCGAATGCCGCCGACGGGGTGAAATACCCCAATATGCGTCAGAAACGCACGGTGAAGGGGTGCGGGAGCAGATAAACAAGCACCCAGATCGGCACGGCGGCCTGCACGCCCGCGACCAGATCGTCGATCAGGATGCCCCATCCGGCGGGTAAACGCTGGAGCGCTCCGGCGGGCCAGAGCTTGACGATGTCGGCGATGCGGAAGGCCATGAACGCCGCCGCGATGAGGATGAGCCAGGTAAGAGGGTCGGCGGAGAGCCATCCAACGGGTAACAACAGAAGCGTGACGGCCATGCCGGCGGTTTCATCGGCGACGGCTTGGGAGGGGTCTTTTCTGCCGAAGGCGGTCTCGGCGTCGCGCCCGCAGGCCACGCAGATGACGCTGAAGGCAACGGTGACAAAGGCCAGCGCCAGATACCACGCGACACCGCCGGGATGGCCGAGCAACGCGAACGCTCCGGCGAGGGCCGCGGCGGGCGTCGAGCCCCAGGTGCCGGGAGCGGGCCGCATGTAGCCCAGGCCAAAGGTCGAGATGAGCGTGCGTGAGAGCCGGGACATGTGCTGCGACCGGCTCCCTTCAGTTTCGCGCGGGCCTGCGCTGCTTGAAGCGCTTCTGGGCACGTTTGGCGGCCCGCACCTCGTCGTTGCGGCGGTGCTCGGCCAGCAGACGGCCGGCGCGGACGATGTACGGCACGCCGCTGGCGACGGTGAAGAACATCATGGCCCAGGCGATGACGTCGATGAGGATCCGGCCCCAGGGGTTTATCCACCAGTGGGCCCCGGCCTCGGGGTGCGGGAGCACATTGGTGACGGCCGTGGCGACCAGGGCGGTGGGGATGGCGATCGACTGGAGGATCATCTTGACCTTGCCGGAGATGTCGGCGGGGAACTTGATGCCCTGTCCCTCCAGCACGGCGCGGATGCTGGTCACCAGCAGCTCACGGGCCAGGATGACCACGACCATCCACGGGTAGATGCCGCTGATCTGGATGCCGTGCCCGGTGATGCGGGCGGGCGCATCGGCGGGGAACTCCCACCAGAAGTCGGGCCCGGCGAGGAAGATGTACGCCCCCACGACCAGGATTTTGTCGGCGAAGGGGTCCATGATGCGCCCGAAAGCGCTCTCGACGTGCCACTTGCGGGCGAGGTAGCCGTCGGCCACGTCGGTGAGGCAGGCGATGATGAAGAGCACGGCGGCCAGCAGCAGCCACCAGTCCGGGCTGCCGCTGAACCCCTTGGAGAGCCGCTCGGCGGCCGAGCCTTCCCAGCGCCAGTAGGTGAGCACGACAAAGAAGACGATCGCCATCATCACCCGGGCCGAGGTGAGCCAGTTGGGGAGATTGCGCTGCAGCTGGGTGACGGCCGGCGACGGCGCGGGATGGGCGGGACCGGAGGCCATGGAGGCCATGGTACCGGTACCGTCTCCATGCCACACGCGGCGACAGGCCATTCCTGCGCCGGTTGAACCCGCCCCCCCCATCCACTACCCTCCGCCGGTGCCGACCCTGCTCATCAGCCCCATCCTGCTCTACGTTGCCTGTGCCCTGGGGGCGGCGGGGGTCATCCTGGCCATGCCCAAGAGGAATGTGGCCCCGTTTATCGTGGGGGCGGTTCTGGCCGCCGCGGCCCTGGCGGCGGTGCTGGTGGGGCTGGGAAAGATGGCGGGGGCGGCAAACCTGCCGAATATCCACTTCTACATCTTCTCTCTGATCGCCCTGGGTTCGGCCCTGCGGGTGATTACCCATCAGCGGCCGATCTACTCGGCCCTCTATTTCATCCTGACCATCCTGTCGTCCACGGGGCTCTACCTGCTGCTGCAGGCGGAGTTCATGGCCTTCGCCCTGGTGATCGTCTATGCCGGGGCCATCCTGATCACTTACATGTTCGTGATCATGCTCGCCACGGAAGGACCGACCGAGCAGGCGGTGGAGGCGGCGAATGTCTACGACCGGGTGGCCCGCGAGCCGGTGGTGGCCACGTTCGCGGGGTTCATCCTGCTGGCGGTGCTGACCACGATCCTGGCGGGGCCGGCGGGGGTGAAGACGCTGAAGCCGGGGTATTCATCGACGGGGGATGAGATCGCGGTGATGCCGCGGCGCATCGAGGGGGCCCTGCGGGAGGCGGGGCTGGTCAAGCCCGACGAGCACGTGGTGGTGGAGGCCCGCAGCGCGGCGGCGGCGAAGCAGAACTACGCCTTCGGCGAGTTCGTGATCGAGAACGCGGCGGGGGCCCGCCGGACGATCACGCGCGACCAGTGGCCGACGGGCGATCACGAGCCGAAGCTGACCAATACGGAGGGGATCGGCATGTCGCTGATCGAGGGCAACCCCGGGGCGATCGAGATGGCGGGCGTGGTGCTGCTGATGGCCATGCTCGGCTCGGTGGTGCTGGCCCGGCGGAAGGTTGAGATGGATGAAACCGCCAAGCGGATGGCGGCGGAGCAGGTGCGGGCGGCGCACGAGCTGGGCGAGGAAGCCGTGTTCGTCACGCCGGCGGTGGGGGGGAATCAATGAACCTGCTCCTGGCCCAGGCCTCGCTGCCGGCCCCGATGAGCGAGCTGACGCTAGCGCACTACCTGTTCGTGGCGTGCGCGATGTTCGTGCTGGGGATGATCGGGTTCCTGACGCGCCGCAATCTGATCATCATGTTCCTCTGCACGGAACTGATGTTCCAGGCGGCGGGCATCGCGCTGATCGCTTTCGGGCGGTACCACATGAACCATACCGGCGAGGCGTTTGTGATCTTCGTGCTGACGGTGGCCGCGGCGGAGGCGGCGCTGGCCCTGGCGCTGGTGGTGCTGCTGTTCCGGCGGAAAGAGACGCTGGATGGATCGGCGTGGATGGATATGAAGGGTTGAGACGGTTGAGCACATGACACTGATGGATTCCATCCCGTCGATCCTTACCTTGGGCGTCCAGCCGGGGCACGGCGCGCCCGTCGCGGAGGGCGTGGCGCCGCAGCTGGGCTCGCTGCCGCTGCTGATCCCCGGGCTGCCGCTGCTGGGGGCGGTGCTGGCGGTGCTGTGCGCGGTCTTCCGGGTCAGGAACAAGGCCCCGGCGTGGATCATGGTGCTCTGCCTGGCGGGGGCGTTCGGCACGGCGATGTGGATGTACGGCCGGGTTGTCGGCACCGACAGCCACGCGCTCGTCAGGGCCTTCGACTGGATCACCTTCGACTGGGCCCCGGGCAAGACTTTTACGGCCAACTTCTCGTTCTACGTCGATTCGCTCACCTGCCTGTGGATGGTTTTTGTCACCGGCCTGGCGATGATGATCGCCCTCTATGCCAGCGAGTACATGAGCCACGACAAGGGGCCGGGCTACTGCCGGTTCTTCTTCGCGTTCGGCCTGTTCGTGTTCAGCATGGCCTGCCTGGTGATGGCCGACAACCTGCTGCTGCTCTACCTGGGTTGGGAAGGCGTGGGCCTCTGCTCGTACCTGCTGATCGGGTACTTCTACCAGAAGCCCTCGGCCGTGGCGGCGGCCAAGAAGGCCTTCATCATGAACCGCATCGGCGACCTGGGGTTGGCCCTGGGCATCCTGCTGACGTTCGTGCAGTTCGGGTCGGTCGAGTTCGGTGTGCTGTTCGAGAAGATAAAACCGTTCCTGGCGCTGGTGGCGGAGGGCAGGGTGAGCGAGATCCCGCTGCAGGTGCAGCTGATCGCCGTGCTCTTCACGCTGGGTGCGTTCGGCAAATCGGCCCAGATCCCGCTGTATGTCTGGCTGCCGGACGCGATGGAAGGGCCGACGCCCGTCAGCGCCCTCATCCACGCCGCGACCATGGTGACGGCGGGCGTCTACCTCGTCGCCCGGTTCATCCCCTTCTATCAGTGCTCCACCTGGGCGCTGCCGATCGTCGCCTGGGGCGGCGGGCTCACCGCCCTGCTCGCGGCCACCATCGGCATGGCGCAGTTCGACATCAAGCGCATCATGGCGTACTCCACGGTGTCGCAGCTGGGGTACATGTTCGCGGGCATCGGCGTGCTGGGGGCGACCTCCCATCCCGGGGACGCCGGGGCCAGCGCGTTCCACGTCTTCACGCACGCCTTCTTCAAGGCCACGCTCTTCCTGGCGTGCGGCGCGGTGATGCACGGCTTCGCCGGCCAGCTCGACCTGCGCAAGCTCAGCGGCGTGATGAAGATGAAGGGTTGGAAGATCGTCGGGCTCTCGATGCTCGTCGGCTGCCTGAACCTCTCGGGCTTCCCCTTCACGGCGGGCTTCTTCAGCAAGGACATGATCCTGGGCAACGCCTTCAGCAGCCACGCCCTGCAGGCGGTGGGCTGGATCCTGCTGCTCACCGCGGGCTTGACGGCGTACTACACCTTCCGCGTCTTCTTCCGTGTCTTCGTCGGCCCCAAGCACTACGAGCCCGGCGAGGACCTGCACGCCCCCGCCCATGACATCGAACCCGGCCACACTTCCGCCGCGGTGCACGCGCATCCCGGTGAGCACACGGCCGAGGAAGAGGTCGCGGCCCACGACTTCCACCCGCACCCGCCCGGCTGGGCCATCAACGTCGTCCTGGCGACCCTGGCGCTGGTCGCCCTGGCCCTGCCCTTCGCCCTGCACTTCGGCGCGGGCGGCGGGTTCGGCGAGCACTGGATTACGCACCTCATCGAGGGCTCGACGGGCAAACTGACCACCGGCACGCACACCGGCGAGGCCGCGCACGCCACGATCTTCGGGCACGGCGTGCACGATGTTGTCGGCGGCATCCCCTTCATGTTCCTGCTCTCCGGCGTCGTGGGCCTGCTGGGCATCACGATCGCCTGGTACCTGCACCTGGCCGGCCGCACGACGGCGGCGAAGGCCAACGCCGACAAGCTGCTGCCGGTGCTGGCCCCCATCGCCAGGGCCGCGCAGCACAAGTGGTACGTGGACGAGTTCTACGACTGGATCATCGTGCGTCCGCTGCTGGTGCTGGCGCACATCTTCTACATGCTCGACAAGTTCCTGATCGACGGGCTGGTGGACCTGTTCGGCATGGTGCCGCGCGGGGCCGGCTCGGGGCTGCGGCCGTCGCAGTCGGGCGTGCTGCACGGGTACGCCGTGGGCATGGCATGCGGCATCGCGCTGCTGGCGGTGATCGCGCTGCTCTCCATGATGTAAGCCTCCTGTCCTCTGAATCGACGAATCGACCGACATGCCCAACCCGCTGATCCTCGCCATCGTGTTCCCCCTGATCGCCGCCCTGGCGATCCCGCTGGCGCCGCGCAAGGCCCACGCCTACCCCATCGCGCTCATCGGCACGCTCCTGTCGGCCGCGGCGGGCGTGGTCGCGTATTTCCAGGTCGATTGGCTGCACCTGCAGCCCGGCGTCTACGCCCTGGCCTCCAAGTCGGTCTGGATGAACGAGTTCGGCATCAGCTTCTCGCTGGGGGTCAACAGCGTCTCGGGCCTGCTCATCGCCCTGACGCTGCTGCTAGGCCCCATCTGCGTCATCGGCAGCCGCACGGCCATCACCGAGCGCGTCAGGACGTACTACGGCTGGCTGCTCATGCTGCAGGCGGCGATGGTCGGCGTCTTCGCCGCGCGGGACATGGTGCTCTTCTACGTCTGTTTCGAGTTCACGCTCATCCCCATGTTCGTGCTCATCAGCCTCTTCGGCAGCACCAACCGGCGTGCCGCGGGCATCAAGTTCTTTCTCTATACCTTCACCGGCTCGATCATCGCCCTGGCGGGGATCGTCTATGTGGCCTACCGGCACTCCGTCGGCGCGGGCTTCTGGTCGTACGAGATCGATCGCCTCGCCGCCACGGCCCGCACGCTGGACCCGCACACCCAGGCCTGGGTCTTTGCCTCCCTGATGGCCGGCTTCGCCGTCAAGGTGCCGCTCTTCCCGCTGCACACATGGCTCCCCCTGGCGCACACCGAGGCGCCCACCGCCGGCTCGGTCATCCTCGCGGGCGTGCTGCTCAAGCTGGGCACGTACGCCATCTACGCCTTCGCCATCCCCTTTGCTCCGCTGGCGGCTATCCAGTTCGCCCCGTTCATCGGCGTGCTGGCGGTCATCGGCATCCTGGCCGTGGGGCTGGTCTGCTGGGTGCAAACAGATGTCAAGAAGCTCGTCGCCTATTCCTCGGTCGCGCACCTGGGCTTCTGCATGCTCGGCATGTTCGCCCTGAATACCACCGGGCTCAAGGGCAGCGTTCTGTACATGATCAACCACGGTCTGAGCACCGGCGCGATCTTCCTCTGCATCGGCATGGTCTACGAGCGGTACCACACCCGCTCCATGCTCGAGCTGGGGGGCCTGGCCAGGCGCATGCCCGTCTGGGCCTGCTTCATGGTCTTCTTCGCCATGGCTTCGGTGGGCCTGCCGATGCTCAACGGCTTCGTCAGCGAGTTCATGTGCCTCATGGGCGCCTGGCAGGCCAGCGACACCTGGAACGCCGGCGGCTATGTGGGCGGTACTCGCGGCGTGCTCGGCCCCGTCTTCGCCAGCGCGGCCGGCCTGGGCATGATCATCGCCGCGATGTACACGCTCTACATGGTCGGCAAGGTTGTCTGGGGCCCGCTCAAGACGCCCGATGACGCCCACGCTCACGACGACCACGGCCATGCCGCGGCGCCCGCGCACGGCAACGGCGCGGCCCACGCGCACTCCCGCCTGCCCGTTGACCTCTCCCGCCGCGAGATCGGCATCCTCATCCCCCTGGCCGCCTGCTGCCTGCTGCTGGGCCTCTATCCCAAGCCCTTCCTAGCGGCGATCGACGCCTCTACGCAGTCCACCAGCAAGCTGGTGTGGGACGCCAAGGGCGCCGTGCCCGTCAAGGGCGTAGCCCTCGTCGCGCCGGCCCCGCACGCCGAAATCACCGGTGGGAGCAAGCAATGATCCAGCGGCTCCCCTTCATGTGGCCCGAGATCCTCCTCTTCGCCGTCACGTGCGTGGTGATGGTTGTCGGCCTTTCCGGCAAGTATTCCGTCCGCCGTCTCTGCGGGCCGCTCTGCCTGCTGGCCCTGCTGGGGGCGGGCGTGCTGGCGGTCATGAGCCCCGACGCCCGCGACGCCATGCCCAACCTGGCCCGGTACGGCAAGGGCATCACCGCCGTTGTCGGCGCTCTGCTCCTGCTCCTGCTCAACGGCGTGGCCGATCGCGAGGTCGAGGCCTCCGTCGCCTCCGGCCGCAGCGCCTTCGACCCGCTCCGCACCATCCGCGCCGAGTTCTACGCCTTCTTCCTCTTCTCCATCACCGGCCTCATGCTCTGCGCCGGGGCCGACAACCTCATCTGGCTCTTCCTCGCCCTGGAGCTCACCAGCCTGCCGACGTACGTGATGGTGGCCATCAGCAGCGGCGAGGGCCGCGGTCGCGAGCGCGCCATGGAGGCGGCCGTCAAGTACTTCTTCCTGGGCGCGATGGGCGCGGCCATATTCCTCTTCGGGTTCGCCTTCATCTATGGCGGCACCGGCTCCACCGACCTGAACCAGATCCGTGAGACCCTGCACCAGCAGGCCGCGACCGGCGGCATCAGCGGCATCGCCCTCACCGGCGTGCTGATGGCCGTCCTGGGCCTCTGCTTCAAGATCGCCGCCGTCCCCATGCACTTCTACACCGCCGATGTCTACCAGGGCGCGGCCTCCCCCGTCACGGCGATGCTGGCGTTCGTTCCCAAGGCCGCGGGTTTCTTCGCCCTCATGCTGCTGCTGGCGGCCGTGGGCTGGGGGGCCAGCGGCAGCGCGGGCGCGCTCCCCTCGCCGCTGGTGGAGGTGCTCACGCTCATCGCCATTCTCACTATGACAGTGGGCAACGTGCTGGCCCTGCTGCAGAACTCGCTCAAGCGCATGCTGGCCTACTCCTCCATCGCCCACACCGGCTACATGCTCGTGGGTCTGGTGAGCGGCCCTAACCAGCACCCCGGCACCAGCCGTTTCGCCGACAACGGCCTCTCCGCCGTGCTCTTTTATCTGCTCATCTACGGCATCACCAGCGTGGGGGCCTTCGCCGTGCTGGCCTCGCTGGAGCGGCGCGGCGCCGACGGCCGCTACGAGGAGGCCGACGACTTCGCGGATATCAAGGGTCTGCGGATGCACCATCCCACGATGGCCTGGGTGCTCGCCCTTTCTGCCCTGGGCCTGATGGGCTTCCCGCCGCTGGTCGGCTTCTTCGCCAAGATCCCGCTCTTCACCAGCTCCTGGGCGGCCGGGCAGTGGGGGCTGCTGCTGGTGCTGGCGCTCAACTCCGCCATCGGTGCGTACTACTACCTGCGGATCGTCTACGTGGCCTTGCTCGATTCGCCGGACGCCGGCGGCCGGGCCGCGCATTTCCAGATCTCCCCGTTCAGCTCGCGCCTCATCGCCGGCGTGCTCTCGGTGGCCGCCGTGGTGATGCTGGTGATCTGGTCGCCCGCGCCCCTGGCCTACATGGGGGGCGCATACAGCACGCTGCCGGCCAAGCCGCCCGCGCACGCCGCGGCCGAGCCCGTCACGCCGCACTGATCGTCTTTACAGGATCGCCGTCAGCGCCACGGCCCCCGAGCCGGCGCGGGCCTCTTCGAACCCCACGCCGAACACCTCGCGCATGAGGGCGGACGTGATTACGTCCTTGGCCGCCCCTTGCGCCGCCGCGGTTCCCCCCTTCCGCAGGGCCAGAGCCAGGTCCGCGGCGTTCCGCGCGGCCGAGAGGTCGTGCATCACTACCACCACCGCTGCCCCGCGCGCCGCCAGCTCCCGCAGCGATCGCAGCGTGTGCAGCGTGTGCAGCGGGTCCATCGCCGCGGCGGGCTCATCGGCCAGTACGGTCTTGCCCGCCGGGTCGAGTCCAACCTGGGCCAGCACCCGCGCCAGCATCACCCGCTGCTGCTGGCCGGTGGAGAGCGTGTGGAAGGGCTCGTCGGCCAGTTCGGTCACGCTCGCCCGCTCCATGGCGGCGGCCACGGCCGCGTCATCCTGCCCGACGCCGTAGCGGCCCAAGGCCACCGCCTGCCGCGCCGTCATAACCGAGGAGAGCTCCGGCCGCTGGCCGAGATACGCCACACGCCCCGCCCGCGCCCCGGCGGTCATCGCCGATATTGGCCGCCTATCCAGCGTCACGGTGCCGCGCGTCGGCTTCAGCGTCCCCAGCAGCAGCCGCAGGAGCGTGCTCTTGCCCGCCCCATTAGGGCCCACGATCGCCGTCAGCGCCCCCGCTGCCGGGCTCAGGCTGACGCCCGCCAGCACCGGCCGCCCGGGGCGGTACTCGAAGTGCAGATCGTGGGCGATCATGGTCACGATCCATGCTATCCGACCTATCCTGCCGCCTCATGAGCCACATCACCACCGTCGCCGTCACCGGTGCCTCGGGTTTCGTCGGCCGCCACGTCGTCGCCGAGCTCCTCAACCGCGGCTACAGCGTCCGGGCCCTGGTCCGCAGCCCCGCCAAGGCCGCCGCCACGCTCCCCGCCGACAAGAACCTCACGCTCATCGAGGGCGACGTCCTCGACGGCTCCAGCCCCGTCAAGGTGGCCGAGGGCGCCCAGGCGTGCATCCACCTCATCGGCATCATCCGCGAGAAACGCGTCAGCGGCCAAGCCTCTCAGACTTTCCGCAGCATGCACGTCAACGCCACCAAGGCCATGCTGGATGCGTGCGCCGGTGCGGGTGTAAAACGCTATGTCCACATGTCCGCCCTCGGCGCCACGCCCGACAGCAAGGCCGAGTACGCCACCACCAAGTACGAGGCCGAGCAGCTGGTCAAGCGGTCCGGCTTGGAATGGACCATCTTCCGCCCCGGCATCATCCACGGGCCCGATTCGGAGTTCATCCTGCAGGTCCGCAAGATGGCCACCGGCGACGTGGCCCCGTTCCTGTTCCTGCCCTACTTCGCCCGCTTCACCGACCACGACGAGGGTGTCAAGCTCCCCCGTCGCTCGCTCGACCCGGCCATGATGCAGCCGGTGTATGTCGGCGACGTCTCCACCGTCTTCGCCGAGGCCATCAGCCGCCCGCAGTCGATCGGGGAGATCTACAACCTCGTCGGCTCCGAGAAGCTCAACTGGCGCGAGGCCATGGAGTTCCTCCGCGACACCCTGCCCAACGGCGATCCGGCGCTCCCGGTCATCCCCGTGCCCGCCACGCACGCCGCGGCCATAGCCAAGGCCGCCAAGGCTCTGGGCATGGCCAATCTGCTGCCCTTCGACGAGGGCCAGCCCCTGCTGATGGTCCGCGACGGCGATGCCGACCTGAGCAAGCTCCGCGCCCACTTCGGCATCGAGCCCCGGCCCTTCCGGGCCACAGTCGAGGCCTATACGGGACAGGTGCCCGCGCTCACCTGAACCGCTTTTCACAATACGCCGGGGCTGGCATCGCATACGCTGGCCTCATGCCCGGCGCCTACACCCGTCGCATCCTTGAGCACCTCGGCCACGAGTCCTACGCCCCTAGCAACCCGGCGCAGCTCGCCCAGCAGCTGAACGTGCCGCCCGAGGACGCCGATGAGCTCCGCAACGAACTGGCCGAACTGGTCGAGAAGAAGCTGCTGGTGCTCATGCCCAGCGGCCAGATCGCTCTTCCCCCCGTCGGCGATGAGATCACCGGCGTCTTCCGGCGCAACATCAAGGGCTTCGGCTTCGTGGTGCCCGACAAGCCCGTCCGCGAGGGGGACGTCTACATCGGCGCCGAGAATGTCAAGGACGCCCTCACCGGCGACAAGGTCCGCGTGCAGGTCGGCCGCCGCAAGCGCCCCGGCGGCGCCGAGGAACTTTACGGGCAGATCGTCGAGGTCCTCGCCCGCAAGCGGGCCTGCTTCTCCGGCGAGCTGATCAAGAAGGGCAACCAGTGGGCCGTCATGCCCGACGGGCGCGAGATGCGCGACCCCATCATCGTCCGCGACCCGGAGGCCAAGAACGCCCACGCGGGCCACAAGGTCATCGTCGAGATCACCCATTACCCGGAGGGTGATTTCCTCGCCGAGGGCGTCATCACCAAGGTGCTCGGCGAGGCCGGCCGCCCGGATGTGGAGACCCTGGCCACCATCGAGGCGTACAACCTTCCCAAAGAGTTTCCCAACGCCTGCCTGGAGCAGGCGCGCAAGGCCGGGGAGCAGTACCACGCCTACCTCGCCCGCGTGCAGAGCGACCCCGCCGCGATGAAGGACCGTGAGGACCGGCGCGCCGACTACGTCATCACCATCGATCCGCCCGACGCCAAGGACTATGACGACGCCCTGAGCATCACCAGGCTCCCCGACGGCGGCTGGAAACTCGCCGTCCATATCGCCGACGTCGCCCATTTCATCCCGCACGGCTCGGCCCTGGACGAAGAGGCCAAGCTCCGCGGCAACTCCGTCTACCTCCCCAAGCTCGTCATCCCCATGCTGCCGGAGGTGCTCAGTAACGGCATCTGCTCCCTGCAGGAGGGCGTCCCCCGCTTCTGCAAGAGCACCTTCCATCAGTACGACTCCCGCGGCAACATGACCAAGTCCGGCGTCGCCCAGACCCTCATCCAGTCCACCAAGCGGCTCACGTACCTGGAGGCCCAGGCTCTTATCGACGGCGATTTCACAGAGGCCCGCAAACACGCCAAGACCGACCCGAAGTACACCGACCAGCTTGTCGACACGCTCAAGGAGATGGACGCCTGCAGCAAGATGATCCGCCTCCGCCGGCGTGCCGCGGGCATGATCCACCTGGAACTGCCGGCCGTGGAGCTCGTCTTTGACGAAACGGGCCGCGTCGTCGACGCCCACCCGGAGGACAACGCCTACACCCACACGCTCATCGAGATGTTCATGGTGGAGGCCAACGAGGTGCTCGCCCGCCTCTTCGCCCGCCTGCACGTGCCCCTCCTCCGCCGCATCCACCCCGAGCCCACCCCCGGGGATGTGGACGATCTCCGCTCCGTCGCCAAGGTCGCGGGGTTCGCCATCCCCAAGAACCCCACCCGCATGGAGCTGCAGAAATTGCTGGACGCCACCAAGGGCACCCCCGCCGCGCCCGCCGTGCACCTGTCGGTCCTGCGCACGCTCACCCGGGCCGAGTACTCCCCCGCGGCCGTGGGCCACTTCGCCCTGGC
>JADMIO012713228.1_pt1 | contig 15353 bp, 20 predicted proteins | sample 8958161 | NCBI WGS metagenome assembly JADMIO01 (sample SAMN16585339, study PRJNA669376) | soil metagenome | isolation source: Crop rotation soil | place: USA: Cullars Rotation, Alabama | collected 2011
CTTTCCCCATTATGACCGCTCGAAGGCCAAGCAGTAGGCGCGGCTACGGCAGCGGCAGACCACCGAGACTGGCCACGAGCCAGAATGCCGCGGTAATCCAGCAGACGATCGCACCGGCGGCAATCAGCAGCCAATACCAGCGCCAGAGCGCGGACAGCAGATGGATGACGCTGAGTGTACGCGATGGTTCGGCCACGTTCTGTGCTCGCCTCCACGGCCAACGGCTCGCGGTACCGAAATCAACAAAAACTTGACAATCGGAGCAACTACAATCCTAGACACCTTCCAGGCACACGGCCAAGCCACCATTTAATGGGTAGCGTCCTATTCAGCTGAGGTGTCTCGCTATGAAGACATTCGCCGTGTATCTCGGTCGGTAGGTGTCGCTACCTTTGCGAGCGGACAATCATCGCCAAGAACATTTCGGTTGACCTCGCCTCCCACGACGGTCACTGCAGACGAAGCCCAGCGAGACGGCGACACCGTTCATGCACGGGGAAGCGTCCGCATTGAAGTTGGCACCTCGACGATCTTGGCGGATCAAGCCGACTTCCAGAAATTCAACAACGGCTCAACCGCTATTCGGTTGAGTGGCAACGTGTCCGTCTTGCTCACGCCTTCGGCGGCAAAGTAACCGTACGTTATTAGGGTCTTGAGGGGTTGGCGCCGGCCGACAACGCCGCCGCGACGACATCGACCAGCGTTTCGTTGCAACCGCGCGATCGTGTTCATCGCGGTACGCCAGTATCGTCTCGAGCCGCTTGTCACACGGGAACGCCCGTACCCGGCCGGGGTCAACGCCGGCCCGCTGAGTTCGCGTAGACGAACCACGAACCACGTCTACGGAAACGTTAGAAGCTCGCGAGCAAGCCGACCAGTATGGACGCGAAACGGAGCGCCAGCACGGCAATGAACAGGAATCAAAGAAGCCGCAGTAGGAATTTGCGAAGCGAACAGCAGGTAACTGCGTCCTATGTCAATCGAACGTCACCCTTGAAGATCACGAACACGAGCACAACGTCGAGGATCGCCGTCCACGATGTGACGAATGGCCCCGTCCACCACGCGATGCGGGGCAACAGGAGAAAGCCAGCAAGCCACAACAGGGCGAAGATACCGGCGCCGCGCCGCGACAATCCATCAGTTGCCGTACCGCGCACGAGCAGCACCCAGAAAACGATGTGCGCGACCCACCCAGCGGCAGCAGATGAACCCATCGTCACGGGATTCTAAGCCGCGAGCATACGCATTTCGACAGATGCGTGACGATCTCTGCTTGGAGTCGAATATCATGGACGTTTAGAGAGACGAATGAGACGCGTCCTCGCGCTCATTGCCGTTCTCAGCGCTGTCGCGCTGATAGGGCACGCCCAAGGCCCTGTGAGCCAGCTCACCGTTCACGGTCGCGTCCTCGCCGCTCAGACGGGCGCACCGCTGCGTAACGTCCGCGTCCAAACAACTGCTGCTACCCCGCCATTGCCGCCGGTGTTTACCGACGCCGACGGGCAATTTTCAATGCCGAGACCCACGGCTGATTCTTCGGGGTTGTCGGCGGCGAAGGCCGGCTTTGTGACGGCGACAGTACAACTGCGCCCGTCCAACGCCGACCTCGAACTGCGCCTGTCAAAAGCCGGCGCCATTTCGGGGCGCATTATCGATGGCCTCGGCGATCCGCTGATCGGGATGACCGTCACCGCTCAGAGCGTGCGCGGCGCAGATGCCGAGCGTCACGTGATCGCCACGGATCAAACCGACGACCGCGGAGAGTACCGGATCAGCGGTCTCTCGGATGGACGCTTCATCGTGAGCGTGAACGACGTGTCCGACATTCTTGGACCCGACGGAACGCCGTTCAGCGGCAACGGCGCGTTCGTCATCAGGCAAGGCGCCGTCATGGTGAGCTCGGACGATTTGCGCAAACAAGTGCGCGTGTATTTTCCTGGCGTTCAGTCGATCACTGACGCATTGCCGATTTCGCTAGCAGCGGGGGAAGAACGGCCGGGCGTCGACTTCTCCGCACCCGCGAACCCGCCGGTTGATCTGCTTGGCGCGCTCGGGCCGACGGCGGCACCTCGCGAGTTCGGTGTTCTCTCGACCGGCACGGCAATCATTCGGGGACGTGTGATGACGTCGGATGGACGACCCGTACCCCAAGCGGTGGTGCGGCTCGAATCGCAGGACTCTCCACGACTCATGCCGGCTGCCGTCACGAATCGAGCTGGCGAGTACGAGTTTCAGCGCCTATTCGCTGCCGCCTATAGCGTCGTGGCTAGCAAGCCCGGGTTCCTCACGACGGCATATGGCCAGCAGCGGCCATCAGACATGCGCGAGTCGATTGAGTTGCGATCGTCAGAGGCCCGGAACGACGTGAACATCGCGTTGCGGCGGCCGAGCGCCCTCAGTGGACGGATAACCGACGAGAGCGGCGAACCGATGGAGCGTGCCAGCGTCCACGTCCTGCGCATTCAGTATCGGGACGGACGCCGCCGCCTCGTCGATGCGGGCGGTGGAGGCACGCATCGCACCGACGATCGAGGTGCGTACCGCATCTACGGGCTGCCGCCCGGCGAATATTTCGTCAGCGGTTCGGCCGGCCAAGTGACGGCCGGTCAGCCGTCGTCGGACCGTCCAGGCTACGCGACCACCTACCTGCCAGGCACCGTCAATCCGGCCGAGGCGCGCCGCATTACCATCGACGGCGTACAGGACGTCACGGATCTGGACTTCGCCCTCAGCCGCACCCCGACCGCTCGGATCGCTGGAACGATCGTGGATGCCACCGGGAATCCGGTCATCGGCGGCCTCCTCCTCGCAACGAGCCGTCGCTCAGCGGCCGTGGGCACCGAGGCTGCAGATGCACGGATCGATCGCGACGGACGCTTTGAATTTCCGAACGTTTCGCCTGGGGAGTACGTGATTCACGCGAGCAAAGGCCGAAAGGATCCGTACACAGAGGGTGAAGGCGCCGTGCACTTCGTCACGGTGAACGGTTCGGATGTCACGAACCTTCGGTTACGGCTGTCGCGCGGCTCGACACTCAGAGGCCGCATCACGCTGGAAGGCACGCCGTCGCCGGAGTTGTACACCGCCGTGACGCTCCAAGCACTTCCCGTCGATCCAGACCGGACGCCGCAGAACGTGGGAAGTCCCGCAAGCGCGCGGATTCAATCGGATTGGACGTTCGCGATGGAGGGACTGAGCGGTCCCCGCGTGCTGCGCCTGACCGACGCCCCTCGTGGCTGGATGCTCGCGGCCGTGCGGCTCAATGGCCAAGATGTCACCGACTCGCCACTACCGTTCGGCACGTCGGACCAATCGACCACCGACGTTGAAGTGGTCCTAACTGATCGCGTGTCGAAAGTCGTGGGTCGAGTCACAGACGCTCGCGGGCAAGCAGTACCCGGGGCGATCGCTGTGCTGTTCTCCACGGACCGGACACGATGGGGCGACACGTCGCGGTTTGTGACAGTCAGCCGCGCGGCTGATCGTGACGGCATGTTTAGTGTTGAACAATTGCCGTCGGGCGAGTACTACGTTGCTGCGGTGACGTCCCTTGAAGCGGGCGAATGGCATGACCCAGAACTGCTTGAGGCACTCATACCTGAGGCGACACACCTCACGATCTCACAAGGCGAGACCGCCTCGATTACGCTGCGAGCCCTCAGCCGCTAGATTGCGGATTGCGCCCTTGTCGAATTGGACCGCATGGAACCCGCTACACAATTCCTGACGCTTTGATGGCATCAGGGATTCAACGGAGCGCGAGGACAAGACCCGTCTGGGTGTATCGTGGGCAGTGGATAAGGAGTGCGCCATGCGAAGACTGATTGCCTTCTGGATGTTCTCGCTCGTCGTTGTCGCGGTGCTTACCGCAGTCGCGGTCAGGGCGCAGGTTGACAAGACTCCGCCACGCATCATGTCTGGCAACGATCTTGGCTTCCGCGTCGAAGGGATCGATCGCCGAACCGGAAAACCGACCGGCGTTCTTGTCATTCGCGTGGACGGACAATGGGTAGAAATCGGCGCTGGGTCGTCCCCATTGCCGGTATCTGCTCGATAGCCATTGCGTGACCTTCAATCCTTGGGCCCTCGTCGTAACTCTTCTCAGCGTGGCAGCGATCGGGATTGGCGCGTCGGCGAAGGATTCAAGGCCTCCGGCCGTCCCTGTCGATGGGATCACAGCGGTTATCGAAGCCTTCCGCTCGCATCGAATCGTCGCGATCAGCGATGGCGTCTCGCACGGCGACGAGCAGAATCACGCTTTTCGCCTGGCGCTTATCCGCGACCCACGATTCGCCACCGTCGCGAATGACATCGTCGTCGAGTTTGGCAGCGGTCAGTACCAGGACGTCATGGATCGTTTTGAGCATGGCGAGAACGTGCCGTACTCAACCTTTCGGCAGGTATGGCAGAACACCGCTAACCCTCGTGCGACATGGGACACTCCGATTTACGAAGAGTTCTTTCGGGCCGTCCGGGACGTCAACGCATCGCTTCCACCGTCGCGGCAGCTCCGCGTGATCCTGGCGAGCGTGCCTTTCGATTGGACTGACGTGGAAGCCGCTCGTGTGCGGCCGTTTGACGGCATCCTCTATTCACGAGATCTGGTTCAACGAGAAATTCTCGCGAAACATCGAAGGGCGCTCGTGGTATCCGGCAGCGCACATCTCCGCCGCAAGGTTCGAGGAAGCGACTGCCGAATCCTTGATGGAGAACTACCGCAGGTGTGGGATCGGGCGAAGGTGTTTTCCGTTTTTCAAGTCTCCCAGAGTCAGCGCGACACGTTGCAGCCAGGTGCCGCGTGGGTGCCGCCGAGTCTCGCCGTCATTAGGGGCACGTCTCTCGGCGCCCATGAAGATCCTTCAACCGTTTGCGGTGTGGTGCGAAACGGAAAGCCTGATCCAGAGGCAACACGAACGGCTGGAACGGTGCGGCTCGAAGATCAGTTTGATGCGGTCTTGTACCTCGGGAGCCGGCAGACCGTCGCCCAGCTCTCACCGGCTATATGCGCCGACCCGAACTACTTGACCATGCGGCTGGGTCGTCTTGCTGCATTTGGGTTCAGCGAGGAAGTTGATCAACTCAAGCGATTTTGCGCGCAGGTAGCACGCTGAGGGCGTGGAGCCTCGGCGTCGAACGCGTTGGATGGTCCAATGCACATCGCGCGGCATCGGCCGATTTCCACGAGGCGGCTCCCGCAAATGACATGGGTAGCCGCCGTCCAGCAATTAGCGGAGCACGACACGTTTTGAACCAACGATGTCAGATGAACCGCAGGGATCCGAATCGGAGGTCGGCCGCCGTATCCAGCCTACGATCCAGGCCGCCAGGATTCCTGCGGCCAACAGTCCACCGAAGTGTTGGCCTCTCATCCATGGACTGGTCGCGGCGCGAGACGCGCTGAGATGGTCGTTCCCCACGCGAATCGTCTCCGCGATCATCGACCAGACCTCAAGTAGCTGAATGCCGGCGAGACTGCTCAGGACAGACGTGAGTACGACCGTCGCGAGCCAGATGCGCGGCCCAAAATGCCCCACGCGACGTGCCAGCATCCAATAGGCCAAACCGCTTGCAAGCGCATAGAAGATCGCAAACGACGCAAGCACTCCGAGGTCGAAGCGCCAATTCCTGGCCTTTCGTGCGTCGTCAATCTGTTGCGGTGTGACACCGTGAGCGTGTTCGATTTCAGCGAACATCTTCTCCATGCAGGCGCGTGTCACCTCTCCGTTTTGTAGATACCCACCGTGCCCCTCGTAACCAGCTCGTTCCTTATGCTGGAAATCCGCATACCGGATCGCCAACTCCTCTGCGAGTTGCGCGTCCTGTACCAGGTGTCGCTGATCGTCTGGATTGTGCAAATCCAGCGCGTATCCTGAGTCTAGGGTCCATTCGCAGTTCTTGTTGAAACGCTGACGGGGAAGGCAGCTCGCCGCGCAGACACAGAGGAGGACAATCGGCAATATTCGGCGCTGCATGGTCGTCACACCTAATGGCAACGAACCCGTCACAGAGTTTGTCGGTCTGACGATCCCGCGTGCAACGGCATCATCGCGCCTCGACGGCAATTTCCACGTCAACGTTTGTCGCCGTCAGTGTGATCGGAGCTTGTCGCATCGCCTGCTCGAGCCTGAGGGCTGGGTCTCGCTGCGCGACGACCAGGGCCCGTATCTCGACGTTGCCGTGGAACTCGAAGCGCTGATCATGCGCGGGGTTCGGGCTCTTGTCGACATCGAAGGTGACGCTGAGCGCCGTTCCGCGCGGGATCGTCAATGTCAACACTTGCACGCCGGCCTTAAAGATCATCATTGTTCTGGTCAGGTTCGGGGCGATATACACGATGTTCCTGGCCGGGGTCGGACGATTGTCCTGTCCGACGGCCGCATGTGCGAGCAGCCCAACCCAGAGCGCTAGCGAGACCGCTTTCGACATTCGACGAATGCTTAGACACCGGGATGGTGGTTTCGGCGCTGCGCCAGTTGATCCCCTTCGCCCTCACGATCGGGCCGGAGGTTAACGTCACCATAAGGCGCAAAAAATGTCCCAGGACAACCGTCGGCCGTCAACGCTGGGAGCGGCGCAGAGAGAAAGGCTATTGAGTGGTGCCTGGCCTGCGTTCGGTCTGCATCCGATCAGGTGCCTGTCTGCATCTCTCTAAATGGACTCGGGTCGGTTCATCTTCGCCTGGAGTAATCGTCATGGAGCACGCGGCGGTCGGCGTCACATTTTGGGTCTTCATTGCGGTCGTCGTCCTGGCTGGAACGTGGCGCCCAGTCGCCATCCGGCGCGAAGCCGAGAAGACGATTCGTCTTGCCATCGAGCGGGGGCAGCCACTCAGTCCCGCCCTCCTTGACAAACTGCTCGGCCCACAACGAAATCAGGGACTGTTGGTCCGCGGCGCGGTAGGCCTGGCCGCCGGTCTTGGCTTGGTCATCATGGGGTTTTTCATAAATCTGGCCGAGAAGTCCAGTGATGGGTACGTGGTTGTCGGAGTCGGCATCGTGTTCTTCTTCGTCGGGATCGCGCTTCTCACTGTCTGGTCGTTCACGCGTCGAAGTGCTTCACCCACGGAACCCGACGGCGTCTCCACGTAGGCCATTTTGGCGGCCACGTGGGATCGGAACGCGCCTGAAGCCGTGCTGGTGGTCCTCGCTCGGGGGGGAAACGACGGAGCGTTTGAGGAATTGGTCCGCCGACGACAAGGAGCGGTGCGCGCGCTACTCAGGCGCCTGAGTGGAAACGCAGCGCTCGGCGACGACTTGGCGCAAGAGGCGTTCGTAACGGCGTGCCGTGCGCTTCAACATCTACGTGACCCCAGCGCCTTCGGTCCATGGCTGCACCGAGTCGCCGTCAATGTATGGTTGCAACATGCCCGCCGCGGCCGATGGCTCGAAGAATCGATCGAGGATCACGGAACCGATCTCGCCCTCGAGATTCCAGCACCGGACCCGAGCGATCGAATCGATCTCGATCGGATGCTGGCCAAGTTGCGCGCGCCCGAGCGCCTGTGCGTCGTTCTGGCCTACATGGAGGGGATGAGCCACACGGAGATCGCCAGCGCGACGGGCATTCCGTTGGGCACGGTGAAGTCCCATGTGTCTCGAGCGGTCGCGCGGCTGCGAGCTGGGGTCGGGCATAATCTTCGAGGTAAGTCATCGTGAGCGAGAACACGGACAGCGATCTGCGCCGGTATTTCGCCGAGACAGGGGAACTTTCCTCTGATGACGAATTCGTGAGGCGGGTGACCCGCCGCATTCATCGCGATCGCCGGCGGCGAACAGCGATGACGGCGTTCGCTTTTATCGCCGGCCTTGCCGCGATGGTTCGCGTTGCACCGCTGTCGGCGGCAGCCGCAATCTACGTGGGGGATCTGCCTACGCGGTTAGCCGCTTCCGTCGTGGCGTCTGTTCTCTCGCCAGCCGGGCTCGTGCTGCCCATCGTGATTGCGGTCCTGCTGCTTTCACTGCCTCCAGAGTCGCAGTATTGGTAAGTCTCGAGCGGCGCCGCCGCCATAGACCATCGCAGGTGTAAGGATCGCGGCACTCCTGTCGGAAGCTAGCTTGAAACTCGACGCCGACCGCCCTGGAGAGTCGACTCGGCGCAGCGTACTCTTGCCCCCCGCGTCATGGAACAGCCAGTTGCCGCGCGACGATGAGGGGCATCTGTAAAGTGATACCTCTCCTCGCGATGTCGTCGCCCAATAATTGATTTGCTCGGCTCAGTCATGGACGGCGCCAAGCTCCGTCCACTACGCACAGCCGGTCCTTGAAGGTGTCATGCCACATCTTGTCATCGTCAAAATAAATACTGACGAGAACATCTCGACACGAGCGGCCATTTTCCTCAAAGGCGGCCGACGCTTCACCGAGATAGCTTGTCTCCTGAATTCTCGCTCCGCCATCGTCTGTCAAATAGCCGCGAAGAATCCTATAAAGCAAGGCCGCGTGAGATGCGGCGACACTCTCCTCAAACGCGGTCACATCCGACAAAACAATGGCAGGACCTGTGATGATCTTGTTGGCTATTTCGTTAGCGACTTCCCTCAGTGGATCGGGTTCACTCTTCATTGACGAGGTCGCTTTCTGTAGGGAAGCTTGCTCGACCACGACCGGCTCCTGAGCCGCAACGGACTGTGGAGTTGAAGACCGACGCTGCTGCGCACCTGCCAACACGTCACTGAGGTGATTTTTTGACTCTTCAAGCCGTTGATCGAGTTCGTTCAGTGGATCGGCCGCCGAAGGAGACGTTGATGATGGCGATGTGCTAGCGGAACTGGCAGTAGTTTCGCGTGGCTTATTTGGCTGCTCTCGCTGCGTTCTAAGCTCAACCAAAACCTGATCGATCCTCTTATCGACTTGATCCTGATGTTCGATCATCATCCTTACCATGTCTTCGATGCTGACCTCGCGCCGAGCAACGCCCTTAATATCCGCTTCGATATGCGAAAGCATCGTCAGCACTAATTGGTCACGCGCTTCCAGACGGTTGAACCGCTCAAGGAGCATGCCTTGCAACTTCACATCGCTCTCTAATGCTCGAACCGCCGCAACACCAGCTGCGTCTGCCTCCGGGGTGTTTAGCGATTTCAGTGCAGGAAAGCGTCTCACACATTCTTCATAAACCGGTTGAAACACTGATTTCAACGCGCTCCAAGCATTTTGGCCCAGCACGCGCGAGCCGGCTTCATCAAAACCGACCTTGGCGACTCCGCCCATCACCTGACCAGCAAGACGAATGAGCGCAGTTGAATCGAACCCCGAGACAACACTCTGTGCTCTCAGCGGAACGGGGTTCATGCAAAGGGCTATCGCGCATGTGAGCACAACTGCTCTCAGCGCAAACATCGGGGGAGTCGAGCGCCAACTAGAACTCATACCGCTAGGGAGTGATGAAGTTGGACCATGGTCGCGTTCGGGGGCTCGTCTATGAGCCTTCTATTCGCCGTCGAATACGCCAGCATCCTACACCCGCGCGGCCACACAAGAGCAAGAATCATCGATGCACCGTAATGGTGATCGTTGTTGAACATATTACCGGCGCTTCGGACTCGCGGAGCAAGCAGTCGGGCGGTTGGCTACGCTCGCTAGTACCGCCCTGTAGGACTGGGGCCGGTCGTGTGTAACTCTATGTGTAACGCTCGGGTCGGGACGGGACGAACAGGACGCCACAGGACGCACTTCGATGAGAAGGCGCTATGTCGCGTGACGTGCGGAATTTAAAGGGAAATCCGCAGATTTCAGTGATTAGCGGTTTAGGTTTTCAAGACCACCGCCATCGACCACTCGGCCATCCCTCCCGCCTACGCAAGCGTACAACACCGAGCTTGCTTCGGCGTGGCTCGCCAAAGCGCCGAACGGGCAACGGCGGCCGCGGCGAGATTCAGGCCTAAATTCGCGCTCGTCGCACGAGTCGAGGCCGAATCACTCAGTCAGCGTAACCGTAAGTGTAACGATCGCGACGATACGGCACGCCACGGGACCGCGTGCAGCCAGCGTTTCCCAAACTCATCGACGCCGCTCGGGCACGCGGGCGATGCACACGCGCAGCGACGAAATCGTGGTGAAGTCGTCCGACACAACATCCAGTCCTTGTCGCTTTACATACTCGCTCGCGCTCCGGCCAGGAAATCCAAACAACCATGGTTCGCCCCAGCGCGCGTACTGGCTTCGAGGATTGTTCACATCGGGAGCGCTCGCCAGAGGATAGTCGAATGCGATCGTGCTGCCGGGCGCCGAGTGATCGCGAACAAATCGCAGGGTGCTGCGAACAGACGACTCAGGCAGATAGTAGACGACACCTTCCCAAATGAAGACCGTGCGCGCTTTTTCCACGTAACCTGATTTAGCGAGTTGCGTCAGCAGATCATCCTTCGTGAAATCCATCGAGACGTACCGGACGGTGGGCATCGAATCAAGGATTTCATGGACGCGCCGCTTCTTGTATTCCTGAGTCGGACCGGAATCGACCTCGAAGAACCGCGCGCCGCTCAGACGATCCTGAAACCGATAGCCTCGGCTATCAAACCCTGCCCCGAGCACAACGACCTGGGCAGCTCCTTGACTTACCGCCGCGATCAAAGCCGCATCGAAGAACTTGGTGCGGTCCGTGTGAAACGCGACGCTAGCCGCGATGCCCGCGCCGCGCGTCATTGCGGTGTCGAAATCGAGATCCAGCGCTTCGATCGCCGGGAAGCCTGCTAGAACCGCTCGCTCGTGCGGGCCGAGAAACTTGATCGCGAGATCGTCGGGATTTCGTTGAGACGGGTCGGGGTTCTTTGAGCCAATGGCTCGGAAGGCCGCTACCATCACTGCTGTCTTCGACGGTAGTCCGCGTTCTAATGCTCGCCCGTCAGCGACGAGGAGAATCACCGCGACGGCGAGAACGGCGACGCGCTTCGCGCGATAGGAGAATCTCAATGGAAGTTGGCTTCCGCTGTTGCGGTCATTGACCTCGTGGGCATCCCTCGCACTCACATTCGCCTAAATTCGCACGTTCTGTGGGATTTGTCCACGGCGCGACGGCCAAGTGTCACCACAAGTGTAACGATCGGACATCGTGGCACATCCGGATCTCGGCAATCGGTGCTAATCGTTCGACCGTGGTGCTCTTCTCGACGGATCGTCAGCAGTGGGGTGTAGCGTCCCGCTTTGTCGCGTCAAGCACGGTGACGCGATCCGATGGGTTGTTCACCATTCGGAATCTGCCGTCCGGCGAGTACTACGCGGCCGCGGTGCCGTCCCTCGCTTCTGAAGCATGGCGCGATCCCGCTCTTCTGGAGTCGCTGATTTCGACCGCGATGCACGTGAGCCTGAACCCAGGGACGACCCAGATTTCCCTGCGGATCACGCCGCGCTAGCCTATTCACGTTCTCCGACTGTTCGACCGACTGTCCTTCTGCCAGGGCAGAACCGTGGCGACTTTCTGGCGACTGACGATCGGCCGGATGTTTCACCGCACGTTCTCAGCGTTCCCACGCGGCACACGTTCTGCAGTTCGCGGAAAGCCGAGCCAAGGAGGACGCGATGAAACTTCTGTTGGCGTTCATTGCCGGGTCAGCGCTCGTCGCATCGCCGTCTTACTTGCCACGAGCGTCGAGGGATCAGCGGCCCGAGGTGCCTCCGCGGTTCTACCTGGTCGCCAGCGACGCACTCGCCGCGCCCAGGGAAGGGAACGTGTCCGTCAATGGCGTGCCATCAATTACGTGGAAATACCTGAATGGCGCGCGCATGGTGACCATCAAAGATGCCCAGACGGGTCAATGCTTCGTATTCGCCATCGTCAACGATGCGCCGAGCGGGTTGGCTCAGTCGGTGTGTCCAACAATCGAGTAGTTGCTGCGCGATGGGCGGAACAATCGGGATCTCGTTGGGCAGCGCGAACGACGGAGCCGAGCCGGTCCCTGTGCTGGTTTTCACGGCCGCGCAGACGAGCGCGGGCCGAGCGGCAGATTACTGAGGCACGACTGAATCGTCGCGAGATTCGTCGCAATCACCAGAGTTCGCCCACCTGTCGGGCGATAGCAGCGATGGCCATCAGAATCTTGCCTCGGCGTTCGGTAACTTCGGCAGATCGCCAGCGGTCGCGCTCAAGATCGTCGCGATTGAGATTGCCCGCGCGATGGCCGCCACTAGTCTTCCTCGCTGTCGGTCACCAAGGACGAGGGTGTCACGATCCGGAATGAGCCTCGGTATTCCCGCGCGAGCGCCTCCTTGAGCCGCACTGACGATGTCGGCGCCCGGTACGTCCATTCCGACGCAGGCCCCAAACGTTCGCCCTCCTCCGCCGTTGAACGTGGAGGTCGCGGAGGCACAAGCGTGAGCATCGCTGACCGCGCCGTTGTCACCCTGCTGTTTGGCGCCGCCGCGTTCGGGCGTTCAGCACGCACCGGCGACGCAGTCACCGCGACCACCGGTGTTCGGGATTCCGGCTCCCGCGGATGCACGTACGCTACTCGCGATGTTGATCCCCGTAGCGGAGGCGCCGAGCGCGACGCGAGTTCAGCGTCTCGCGTTCGCTGCTTCGCTTCGAGCCGTTCAGAAGCCGTCGACAGCTCTGTTGGGCCAAGCGGCGGCGGTGGTGGGCCAACGGGCTCGCCCCGGGCGCGGGCAGCGGCCCACGCGGCGACCTCCTCTGTTAGCCCCGGTGGCGGCGGCATGCTCGATGGTTTCGCGATGCCGGCGCCAGGCCACTTAACGATGGCCCACAAAAGCATCACCAGGACACCGCTTGTCTGGAACACCGCGGGATCTGCCATTGAGAGAACCTCCGGCTGTCGGCCGGGGCATCTTACAATCGTTCAACGACCCGATCGACCCAACGCCATTCGCCTCAGAACCCAACCTTTATGACTGGCGTCATGTTGACTCCACCCGTTCAATTGTGTGGAGGGTTTGTGACAGCGTTTCGTGTGAGCGGTATGCTGTCGCCGCACATGGCCGACGAGCCGTTCGACTCCCTCAAACTAAAACCAGCATCGCCGCGACGGCCCCAGCCCGGCGAGGTCCTGTGGGAACTCTCGTACGGCACTGATCACTACCGTTGTGAACTGCGCGACGAGGCCCCGTACGGGTTCGACGTGCAGATGTTCAAGAACAACGATCTCGCCTACAGCCATTGTTGGGAATCGCGAGGCCTGCGACTACCGTGGGCCGAAGAGGAGCGACACGCCATCGAGGGCGGCGCGCTCAGTCCTTCTCAGAAGTCGCTCGACGAGGTCTATCGCCATCTCCTCGAGTCTGTGACGCGCGATCGCCTATGAACTCTCTGATCGCGTTAGTCCTGCTCGCGCTCCCCTTCATCGCGATAGGTGCGGTCATCGCGCTGCTGATCGTGATCATCGGTAAGGCGAGCGCTCGGTAACGTGTGGGCGATCCTCGGCGGCCTCTGGCGCCTGTTTGCGGCGGTCGTGGGGATGGCAGGCCTGCTCGCCTTCTGGTTCGGGCTGTTCGTGCTGATTGGATACCTGATTTTGCTCGCCTGCCGTTGGATCCCGCTCGTGGGCCGGCATGGGCGTGCGAGATCTAACGAGAAACGTTAGCGCCCGCGCTCAACAAGATGCAAAACAAGACCCCTCGCCATTAGTGATGAACGGGCCCATGTCGTTACCGTCACGTTACACGGAACCGTGCTATTCGTACGACGATACGACAGACGCTCGGGGTCATGATGTCTGTCAGATGACTGCCAACAGCGGAGCGTGAAATGAAGCTCAGACGTTGCGTTCTCGCCCTCCTCGGTGCGCTGTCTGTCGTGTGCGTGGGTCAGGCGCAAACCGCGCCAGCGCTCGAACCTGCCACTCTGGCGGTTCTTAAGGCCTTTCGCGATCATGACGTCGTGATGCTCGGAGAAATTCACGGCAGCAAGCAGGAATACGATTGGCTCCGTTCGCTAGCGAGCACCCCAGAGTTCGCCGATCGAGTGGACGACATCGTGATGGAATTTGGCAACTCTCGGTATCAGGAAGCCGTCGATCGATATGTCCGCGGCGACAACATCCCAATCGAGCAGGTCGAAGGCGCATGGCGAGACACCCTCGCATCCATCGGACCGCCCTCGCCTGTCTACGCATCGCTGTATCAGACGGTTCGCGAGACCAACATTAACCGCAAGGGGCAACGTCAGATCCGAGTGCTCTGCGGTGATCCAAACATCGATTGGACGCGGATCAAAGAGGGAGCCGATCTTCGACCGTACTTGGAAAGTCGCGAACAATCGTACGCAGCACTCGTGAAAACGAACGTGATTGAGAAGCGTCGTCGGGCACTGCTTATCATGGGAGCGGGTCATTTCCTTCGTCACTTCGACGCGATGCCTTCCCGCAAGCAGTTCGACATCGAACAGCAATTGCGCGCCGCCGGTGCGAACCCCTACCTCATTGTTGTGGGCACCAACACCGTCGGTGGTCCCAATGACGTGGATCACCGCTTCGAGGCATGGACGGCTCCAGTAGTTGTCGCGCTGGCTAACACCTGGGTGGGCGAGCTACCCGCGGTACCCGTCGTGATGGCGGGACGCGGCCCCACGCTTCCGTCATTAAAGCTCAAGGAAGCCGCAGATGCCCTCCTTTACCTAGGGCCTCAGAGCAGTCTGGTAACGGTCGTTACGCCAAGATCAGAGATCGACGGCACTCCGTACGGCGACGAGATTCGTCGTCGCATTGCACTGCAGATCGCCGCGGACCGTTAGGCGGTTCCGTTTCTGCGCGTCACGACGCTCTGCCAGATCACGTTTACCACGTCAGAAACAGCCACCCGAGCCTCGCGGCCACGCCGAGGCATAGAAGGAACGCAGCGATCTGAAGTAGCCACTCCTTCCAATCGGGCGACCGCATGAAAGTCTTAGGCAATGGTCAGCCTCACCAATAACACCAATCACGGTCTGACAATTCCATCGATCACCCAGAGTCGTAACACGCTCGGCGGCTCGTGCGGCTCGGACGCCATTGGCACAATGCTGACTCGCTGCCAATCGCCCAGTTCGCGACGGTAGGAGACGATCCGAGAACCCGGTCGGAGTTCGCGCGTCAGTTGACTCCTGAGCTTGTAGTAGTCGGCGTGGCCCGTCGGCGCGATCATCCACAGGATGACGACAGATGCGGGAGAGACATCGACGGCGTCCCAATTGCGCTGCTGAAATGTGATCAGGCTTTCGACGCCAGCGCTTAGAGCCCGCTCTCGGGCGTCGGCGAGCCGCTGAGGGTAGATGTCGAAGCACCAGCCTCGAATTCCGTGCTGTCTTGCGGCGCTGACGACGACCGTGCCGTCGCCACATTCGAGATCGTAGAGGACGTCGCGAGAGCTGAGATGAGCGAGCTCCAGCAAAGGCTCGGCAATTGTCGACGGGCGGTACGGGGAAAG
>JADMIO010806572.1_pt1 | contig 15352 bp, 12 predicted proteins | sample 8958161 | NCBI WGS metagenome assembly JADMIO01 (sample SAMN16585339, study PRJNA669376) | soil metagenome | isolation source: Crop rotation soil | place: USA: Cullars Rotation, Alabama | collected 2011
CTTTCCCCCGCCCCGCCGCCTTCCCCCGAAAGCCTGGACTGCGCTCAAGCCAGGCCGTCGGCGTACTGCACGTTCGCGATCAGGTTGAGGTGCGGCAGGCTGGTGACCGTCGCCATCTCCGCATTGTCGGCGAAGGTGAGCGACCCCCCGCCGGCGAACTCCAGCTTCAGCCAGCCTTCGGCGGTGTGGCTGACGAACACGTCGTCGCCGTTCTTGTAGGCACCCTGGAGATCGAGCACATCGTTCTTGCGGTCGAAGTCCAGCATGATGTCGTCGCCGTTGTTACCCTGGGTGTCGAACTGGAAGATGTCCTTCGAGTTCAACGCGGTGCCGTCGCCGTGGAGGATGTCGTTGCCGACCCCGCCGCGGACGATGTCAACGCCCTCGCCGCCGTAGATTTCGTCGTCGCCTTCGTCGCCGGTCAGGAAATCGTTCAGCGCACCGCCGTTCAGGTAGTCGTTGCCCGCACCGCCGTAGAGATAGTCGTTACCACCCTGGCCCAGCAGATAGTCCTTATCGCCCTGGCCGTAGATGAAGTCGGTGCCGTCGCCGCCGTAGAAACTGTCCACGCCGCTGCCGCCGTAGAGAGTGTCGGTCTTGTCGCCGCCCCAGATCATGTCGTCGCCGGCACCGCCGCTGATGGTGTTGACGCCGCTTTCGCCATGCAGGAAGTCGTTGCCGGCGCCGCCGTCGATCGTGTCGTCGCCGCCTTCGCCATGGATGGTATCGACGCCCGCGCCGCCGTTGAGCTCGTCCTTGCCCTCGCCGCCGAACAGCTTGTCGTCACCCTGCATGCCGAAGAGCGTGTCGTCGCCGCCCTTGCCGTAGAGCTCGTCATTGCCGTCGAAGCCGTAGAAATCGTTGGCGTTGCCGTCGCCGAGGATCAGGTCGTTGTAGAGCGAGCCGTTGATCTGCTCGACATCGAGCAGCGTGTCGCCGACGCTGTCGGCCTCGGCGGCATTGTCGGCGTTGTTGTCGCCGCTGTGCTTGTTCTCGAGATCGAGATAGATCGCGTCCGGTGAGTCGATGTAGCTCGCGGTGTCGTGGAAGCCGACGCCGCCGATCATGGCGTCGGCCCCGGCCCCGCCGACCAGCCAGTCGTCACCGGTCGCGCCGATCAGCGTGTCGTCTCCGGCACCGCCGAACAGCGCGTCGTTGCCGCTGCCGCCGACCAGCATGTTCTGGCCGGCATCGCCGGTCTTGGTCACGTCGAAGCTGCGGTAGTAGCCCATCAGCGTCAGATCGGCGATCTGCTGCAGGACCGGGATATTGAGATTCAAAAGGGTCATGGTGGCTCTCCTCATCAGGAAGTTGTCGCGTTCCTGAGATCCGTCGCCGGCCGGTCGGGGCGGGTTTGGCTCAAATGCGGGGGAAACCGGGGAATCGTGACCGACGTCACGGAGATTTTGGGGTGATTTGGCTATTGCGCCGCAAAATCTCAGGGTTTTGACCGCAATTTCCGGCCAAAATGGGATTTGGACCGTTCAACCCGCCCGGGCAAGCCTTCACGGCGCCAAAAAAGAAGGCGGCGGGGCGGATGATCCGCCCCGCCGCCGCTGGACTTCAGGCCGGCTCAGGCCACGTAGCCGTCATAACCCACAACCGCAGCGTCATGGAGATCGTTGAGATTCTTCACGCTCGACAGCGCCACGTTGCCTTCGAAGGTGACCGAACCGCCGCCTTCGAAATTGAGCTTCAGCCAGCCGCCGTCCGTTTGGCTGACGCTGAGGGCCTCGTCGCTGATCAGGGCGCCCTCCAGGCGAATCATGTCTGTTTTCACGTCGAAGTTATAGACGATGTCGTCGCCATTGTTGCCGAACACGTCGAAATGCAGAACATCCGCGGTGGCGAGCGCCGTGCCATCGGCATAGAGCTCGTCATCGCCGGCGCCGCCGATCATCGTGTCGCCGCCACCGCCGACCAGCACGTCGTCCCCGAAGCCGCCGTAGATGCGATCAACGCCTTCCCCGCCGTTGATGATGTCGTTGCCGGCATCGCCGTGGATCGTGTCCCCGCCCGTGCCGCCGTAGATCTGGTCGGCGCCGGCGCCGCCTTCGATCGTGTCGTTGTTTTCACCGCCATAGATGATGTCATCCCCGGCCTCGCCGTAGATCTTGTCCTCGCCGGCGCCGCCAAAGAGGGTGTCGAGGAAACCGCCGCCGCCGTGGATCGTGTCATTGCCGATGCCGCCGTCGACATTGTCGCTGCCCTCCATGCCGTACAGCGTATCGTCGCCGCCATTGCCTTTGAGATTGTCGCCGCCGTCGTAGCCGTAGAAGGCGTTGTTGTTCCCGTCGCCGATGATCTTGTCGGCGTGGATCGAGCCGTTGATCTGCTCGATGTCCACGAGAACGTCGCCGACGCTGTCGGCCTGGGCGGCGTTGTCGGGGTTGTTGTCGGCGGCGAGGCCTGTGTTGAGGTCGATGCGGATGCCGTCCGGCGAGTCGGTGTAATTCGCCACATCATGGCCCCAGCCGCCGACCAGGACATCCTTGCCGGCGCCGCCGTTCAGCCAGTCGTCACCGGTTAGCCCGACCAGGGTGTCGTCGCCGGCGCCGCCGTCGAGCTTGTCGTTGAGGATGTTGCCGGTCAGGATCTCCGACGCGGCGGTGCCGGTCTGATACGACATGAAGCTGCGGTAGTAGCCCATCAGCGTCAGATCGGCGATCTGCTGCAGGATCGGGGAATTGATGAACAAGGCCATGATCTCTCTCCTGGTTTCCAAAGTTGCGTTGTCGTCGTTCAGGAGAACCGTCGCCGCTCGATGAGATGGGGTTTGCGACCGAGACACCCAGAGTGACATCCGTCACGCAAAAAAAGCGGTGATCTAGTCTATCCACCGAACAGAAGTAGGCATAATGGCCTAGATACTGGATACTGGCCGTCACAGATCCGGGGCCAAGCTGCTCCAAAGCGAGACGCAGCAGGTCTGCGTGACGGTGGACTCCGGCTCGGGCGGCCAAAAAGCCAAGGGCGGCGGAGGCTCTGAACCTCCGCCGCCCCTGCCGAAGGCCTGGACTAAGCTCAAGCCAGGCCGTCGGCGTATTGCACGTTCGCGAGCATATGGAACTGGGTCATGGTCTGGACATTCGCCAGGTCGGTGTTGCCGACGAAGCTCGCCGATCCGCCGCCTTCGAAATCCAGCTTGAGCCAGCCGTCGGCGTCGTGGCTGACGGTGACGTCGCCGCCGTTCTTCGTGGCACCCAGCAGCGATACGACGTCGTTAAAGCGGTCAAACTCGAAGACCTGGTCGTCGCCGTTGTCGCCGAACACGCCGAACTGGAAGATGTCGGCGGTCTTCAGCGACTTGTCATCGCCGGTGAGACTGTCGTCGCCGCTGCCGCCCAGATAGGTGTCGACCCCGCCGCCGCCGGAGATGATGTCGTCGCCCTTGCCGCCGGCAAGATAGTCCTTGCCCTCGCCGCCGGTGAGGATGTCATCGCCCTCCTCGCCGGAGAGGGTGTTGTTGCCGAGCTCGCCCAGCAGAATGTCGTTGCCGAATCCGCCGAAGAGGGTGTCGTTGCCGTCGCCGCCGTTCAGGCTGTCGTTGCCTTCCCCACCGGCGATGCTGTCGTTGCCGGCCTCGCCCTTCAGGATGTCGTTGCCGGAACCGCCGTCGATCTCGTCGTTGCCGGCATCGCCCCAGATTTTGTCGGCGCCGGATTCTCCCCAAAGGAGGTCGTCTTTCCCTGCGCCGTAGATGCGGTCGTCGCCGGTCCCGCCATAGATATGGTTGGATTCGCCGTCGGACTTCCAAATGGTTTGGTCGCCCTGACCCTGGAGGTAATCGTTGCCGGCGCCGCCATAGATGATGTCGTTGCCGGAACCGCCGGAGATGTTGTCGTCGCCGGCCCCGCCATCCACGAAGTCATCGCCCCAACCGGCCCAGACGAGGTCCAAGCCGTTCATGCCGTAGAGCGCGTCATTGCCGGTTTCGCCGTGCAGGTAGTCGTCGCCGTCATAGCCGTAGAAGACATTGTTGTTGCCGTCGCCCCGGAGGCTGTCGGTGAAGAGCGAGCCGTTGACCTGCTCGATCGAAATCAGCGTGTCGCCATTGCTGTCGGCCTCCAGGTCGGGATTTCCGGAGGCGGTTTCGCCGCCCGTTCCGTATTCCAGGTGGACCTCGACCCCGTCGAGCGAGTCGAGGTAGCTCGCCACGTCATACCCGCCGCCGCCCGAGAGGAGGTCCTTGCCGGCCCCGCCGACCAGCCAGTCGTTGCCGTCGTCGCCGATCAGCTTGTCATCGCCGCCGCCGCCCACGAGCTTGTCGTCGCCCCAGGTGCCGTGCAGGGTCTCCGCCGCGGCGGTACCGGTCTGGGTCGAATAGAAGGACCGGTAGGCGCCCATCAGCGTGAGATCCAGGATCCGCTGCGGGTTCAGGTCGAGATTGAGCAAAGCCATGATTTTATCCTTGAGCTTTCAATTGCGCCGCGCGATCACGCGAGCGCGTTGTCGTACTGCACGTTGCAGGCCTGGTTGAGCTGGGCGACGCTGTTCACCCCGGCGAGCTCCGCGTTCTGGAAGAACGTCACCGACCCGCCGCCTTCGAAGTTCAGCTGCAGCCAGCCGCCGGCGTCATGGGTGACCGTGACGCTGCCGTCATTGAGCTTGGCGCCCTCGAGTTGCAGCACGTCCACATCGGCGTCGAATTCAAAGATGACGTCTTCGCCGCTGTCCGAATCCACGTCGAACACGAAGATGTCCTTGGCCTTGACCGCCACGTAGCCGTCGCCATAGAGGGAGTCGTTGCCGGCTCCACCGATGAGGATGTCGTTGCCGCCTTCGCCCTGGAGGCAGTCGGTTCCGTCGGTGCCGTTGAGGAAATCGTCATCCGCGCCGCCGTAGAGGGCGTCGTTGCCGTCGCCGCCGATCAGGAAGTCGTTGCCGGCCTCGCCGTAGAGATCGTCCTGCTCGCCCTCGCCCCAGAGCCAGTCGTTGCCGCCGGCACCCTTGATCGTGTCGTTGCCGGCTTCGCCGTAGAGGTAGTCGACCTGGGCACCGCCGGTGACGGTGTCGTCGCCGATTCCGCCATGGATCGTGTTGACCCCGTCTTCGCCGTAGAGCTTGTCGTTGCCGTTACCGCCGTCGATCTTGTCGTCTCCGGACTCGCCGTGGATCGTGTCGTTGCCGTTGGCGCCGTAGAGAAAGTCGCCTTCGGTTCCGCCCCAGATCGTGTCGTCGCCCTGCATGCCGTGGATGGTGTCGGCGCCGCCGCGGCCGACCAGGGTGTCGTTGCCGTCATAGCCATAGAAGGCGTTGGCGTCGTCGTTGCCGTAGGCTTTGTCGTCGTAGATCGAGCCGTTGATCTGCTCGATGTAGACGAGGGAGTCGCCCTTGCTGTCGGCCTCGATCGCGTTGTCGGCGTTGTTGTCGCCGGCGATGCCGTATTTCAGGTCGATGTAGATGCCGTCGGCGGAGTTGATGTAGCTGGCAACGTCGTAGCCGTCGCCGCCGTTGAGGATGTCGCCGCCGGCGCCACCATCCAGCCAGTCGTCGCCCTTGTTGCCATGGAGGATGTCGGCGCCGCCATTGCCATAGAGCGCGTCGTTGAGATTGCCGCCGACCAAGGCCTCGCTGTTCGCGGTGCCATACTTGGTGGTGTCGAAGGTGCGGTAGACCCCCATCAGATGGAGGTCGAGCCATTTCTGTAAGTCCGGATTGGGCATGGTTCTCTCCTGTTTCGGAAGCTGTCGCGCTTCCCGAGAACCGTCGCGGCAGATAAGGGACGGTTTGTCTCGTGGGCTGAGAAACTTTGCGGGGTGTGACGGGCGTCACGCAAAATCAACGGCCGAGAAGGCCGTTGACCGGACAGAAAAAGGTCTTTCTGCCTAATTTCCGGACGTTTCTCGCGCCGGCCTTCCGGCTAAGGCTCGGGATTCCCTGAAGAACCGCCGCGGACCTCAAGCGCCAGACGCAGCAGATCGGCCTGGCGGTGGACCCCGGTCTTATTAAACAGGGTGCGCAGCTGGACGCGAACGGTGTTCACGCTGACGCCGGATTCGGCGGCGATGTCGATCAGCCGCCGGCCGGCGGAGAGTGCCGCCCAGAGCCGGGTCTCGGCCGGCGAGAGACGGAAGGCGGCGGCCCAGGTGTCGAGGCCGCGCGGCGCCGGCGGCAGCTCGACCATGAGCGCGATGCGGCCGGACCATTCGGCGCGGTTGCGGCGACGCAGTGGCGTCACGCGGACCATCACCGGGAGCCTCTCGCCGGCGCGGCGCAAGGCAAGGCTGCCACCATCCGCGCCATCCGGGACCGGATTGAGCGCCTTGGCGAGCAGCGCGGCATCGCCGCGATGCGCCGCGCGGAGCCGCCCGGCGACGACACGCAGCATCGTGCCCGCGCGCAGCAAGTTCTCGCCGGCGGCATTGGCGAAGAACAACTGCCCGTCGCGATCCACGACCAGCACCGGCTGCGGCAGCGAATGCAGCACCGCTTCGAACTCCATACCCTCGCGGCGCACGGCGTCGAGGGCGCCCTGCATCCGATAGGCGCGGCGGAAATGCGGCATGAGCCGGCGAATGAGCGATTCGGTCTCGGGCGTGAACACGCCGGTCTGATAGGTGCTTTGGATGCCGAACACCGCCATGCGCGAGCCTGAGCGCATGACCGGTCCGCCCATCGCATAGAACACGCCCTGCGGCCGCAGGTGATCCTGATAGAACTCGGTCCGCTTGAGCTCGGCGTCGGACAGCATCCCGGCGGTCTGCGCCACTTCGCCGAGCGGCCGGCCTTCGCCGCGCTTGTGCCAGGGGTCGAGCGCCGCGTAGTAGTCCTCGTATTGGCGAACGTAATAGGGGTCGAAGCCAACCGCGCCGAGGACCTTGGCGTGCCGCGCCGCTTGGTCGTGGTCGTAGAAGATGCCGCTCCTGGCGTTGGTCTTGCGCACGAGCCGCGTCATGACATCTTCCCAGAGCGCGGGATCGTCTGCCGCGTCGTAGATCGTCCCGACCAGATCGCCCGCCCAGGTCATCCGGTTTGCTCCGGACCCTCGCTCCCCGGAGCCTGGCGCAGTTCCATCGCGCGCCGCACCAGATCCGCCTGGCGATGCACACCGACCTTGTTGAAGAGGCGCGCGAGTTGGACCCGCAACGTGTTGACGCTGACCCGTCGCCGCACAGAGATATCGGCGAGCGTCGCACCGGTCGCGAGATCGGCCCAGAGTCTTGCCTCCATGGCGGTCAGGCCGAACAAGGCGGCAAGACGATCGGGCGAGGGCCGGCGCGGCGGATCGACGTCGATCAAGAGCACGATGCGACCCGCCGGATCCCAGCGTCCGTTGAGCCGCAGCGGCAAAGCCTGTACCAGCAGCGGCCGCCGGTTCTGCGGCCGCCGCAAGGCCGCGACCGCGCCACTGCCTTCGATCGCACCCAGCGGATTGAACAGGGCCGCGAAGGTTTGCTGGTCCTCGCGATGCGCCGCCACGAGCCGTCCGGACACGAGCTTGATGCCATCTCCGGCGGCGAGCAGTCGCTCCGCCGCGAGATTGGCGAAGACCAGGCGCGCATCGCGATCGACGATCAGCACGGATTGGGGAATGACGCGCAGCGTTTCCTCGAAGGTCTCGCGCTCGTGCTTGGCACGGCCGATCGCGCTCTGCAGGCGATAGGCGCGTTTCAGATGGGGCATCAGGGCACCGACGAGGCTGACCGATTCCTCCGGGAAGCGGCCATCCTCGTATCCGCGCTGGACGCCGAACACCGCAATCCGCCCGTCGGCCCGCTCGACCAGCCCACCCAGGCCGTAGAAAGCGCCGGTCCGGCGCAGATAGTCCTGATAGAACTCGGTCCGACGGAGATCATCCTCGGACATCAGCACGTAGGTCGGCGCGGCAATGCCGACCGGCCAGTTCATCACCCGCGAGTTCCAGGGATCGAGCGCGCCGTAATGCGCCACATACTCCTGCATGAACTCGGGATTGAATTGATGGAAGCCGAGCGGCTGCGACTGATGCGTCGCAAGATCGTGCTCGTAGAACACACCGGTGCGACAGCCGGTGGCTTCCACTATTTGTCCGATCGCGTTGGACCACAAATCCGGATCGGCCGCAGCATCGTAGATGCCGCCGATCAGGTCCTCCACCGCGCGTGCCTGTTCCATGCCGACGCCCCGCGACACAGACGACAACCGCCCCGAAGAGAGCCTGCGGCCATCGACAGCATGCTGTCAATGGCGCGCTGCGCATGGGTCGTTCCGCAGGGTGGATTTCTGAAACCGGCGGCCCGGACACATCATGGTATGTCAACGACCCGGATCGGGGCGCGGGTCGTCGCCCGGCGATGTTCGACCGGCGTATCCTTCTTGAATCGGTCCTCCGTCTTCCAGGTGCCGCCGTCTTCGTATTTCCAATACGAATAGATGGTGGCTTCGCCGGTGATCGGATCGATGACGGTTTCGGTCTTAACCAGCTTGGCCTTGACCTCGTACGAGCGGTCGCGCGCTGGGTTCTCGCAGGCAAAGGCTTGCGTCATGATCATGGCCGCGACCAGGCCGATCGCCCTCGTCAATCCGCCGCGCTTCATCCTAGCCTCCATGGCCCAAGCATGCCGAGCATGTCAGTCGGGCAGTACGACACGGGTCGGTGCGCGCCCGCCGCGGCGGTCGGTGACGGAAATCTCCTTCCCGAGCCGGTCCTGGGTCGTGACCACGTCGCCGCCCGGATAGCGCCAATGCGACAGCCGGGTGACCAGACCGGTCTCCGGATCCCTGACGAACTCGACGCTGATCAGCTCCGCCTGTTCAGCGCGCCCGGATATGATCGGACAGCCGCCGACCGTCAGCAGCATCGCCAGCGCGAGCACCATTGCAACGAACCGCATCCATGGCCCCCATTCCAGGTCGTCCCCGCCGGACACTTCACAACGCGGCCATGGCGGGTTTCAATAATGCAAACGGACTATCCGGTGACGCTGCGGAACTAGCCAACACATCGGAGTGCGATAAGATCAGCGCGACAATCCAGGGGAGCGCAGAGATGGACCAGGGCATGGAGACCATAGCAACGCCGCTGACCGCGCGGCTGGGCTGTCGCTACCCGATCATCTCCGCGGGGATGGGCGGGCCGGCGCGCTCCGAGCTCGCCGCCGCCGTCTCCCAGGCCGGCGGGTTCGGCCTCTTAGGGATGGTGCGCGAATCCCCCGCGCTGATCGAGCGCGAGGTCGCCGCGGTCCGGCAGCGCACCAACCGCGCCTTCGGCGTCAACCTCATTCCCGCCTGCACTGCGCCGAAGCTGCTGGAGGACGAGCTCGCCGCCTGTTTCAACGCCGGCGTGCCGGCGATGTGCTTCTTCTGGGATGTCGATGTCGCAGCCGTCGCCAAGGCCAAGCGCGCCGGTTGCCTGGTGCTCTACCAGGTGGGCTCGGTCGCCGATGCGGTGAAGGCCGAAGCTGCCGGCGCCGACGTGATCATCGTCCAGGGCGTCGAGGCCGGCGGCCATGTCTGGGGTCGGCGCAGCCTCTCGGTCCTGCTGCCCGAAGTCGTCGATGCGGTCGATGTTCCGGTCGCCGCCTCCGGCGGCATCGTCGATGGACGCGGCCTGGCGGCGGCCCTGGCGCTGGGTGCCGATGGGATCCATTGCGGCACCGCTTTCCTCGCCAGCGTTGAATCTTTCGCCCATGACTATCACAAGCAGCGCCTGATCGCGGCCGGCCCGGGTGAAACCGTGCACACCGACCTCTTTGCCATCAATTGGCCGCCGGACTCGCCGGTGCGGGTGCTGAAGAACAGCGTCACCGCCGCGGCCGGCGACAAGCTCTGGGGCTATCACCCGGATGAACTGCCGCGCGAAGTCATCGGTGAAGACAGCGGCGCGCCGATCCATCGCTATGACACCAACTCGCCGCTCCGAGAGACACACGGCGATCTCGAAGCGATGGCGCTCTATGCCGGCGACGGCGTGGCGCGGGTGACCGCGACCCGGCCCGCGGCGGAAATCGTCGAACGGATGATGGCCGAGGCCATTGCCACGCTGCGCGGCGATGCCGCGAAGATCACTCCGGTTCGCCCTGGATGAATTGGCCCGAGGTCAAGGCTTGGCGCAAAGAGGCCCGGCAGAAGATTTTGGCGGCGCGCGCGGCGATGACGATGGCGGTGCGCGAAGATCTCTCGCGCCGGCTGATCGAGCAGCTCAAACCGGTGTTGCAGGGTCGGCCTGGGCCGATCTCTTTCTACTGGCCGATCAAGGCCGAGCCGGATCTCAAGCCCCTGATGCGCGCGCTCGATGAGGCGGGAAGCGAAGTCTGCCTGCCGGTTTGCATCAAGCTCGGCGAACCGCTCAGCTTCCGGCGCTGGACCAAGGGCGCCAAGATGGAGCGCGGCTTCTGGGACATTCCGGTTCCCGCCGATCCGACCGAGATCCGGCCCCGCACCCTGATCGCGCCGATCGTCGGCTATGACGGCACCGGCTATCGCCTGGGCTACGGCGGCGGGTTCTTCGACCGCACCCTCGCCGAGCTCGGCGACGCGGCGGCGGCGATCGGCATCGGCTTCAGCATGTTCCGCCTCGAGACCATCCATCCGCAGCCGCACGACATTGCGATGGCGGCGATCGTCACCGAGACCGGCGTCCTCGCCGATCGCCAGGCATCTGCTTCCGCGGTTTGCTATCTCGATGAGGCCGATGCCGCCTATGCCGGCTTCGCGACCGAAACCGAGATCGCCGCCGCGCTCTCAAATCTGCGCGACAGCTTACCGCCGGAGCGCCAGGGCCTCAGTGACTATGCGCTGTGGCAGCTCGGCGCGGTCGCTTCGCCGGTTCCAGATCGTGGCAAAGCATCCCTTGCGAGCCTCGAAGCGCTGCTGCCCCGCATCCGCGACAACACGATGCACGCGACGCTGGCCGCATTGCGAGGCACGCTCGAAAGCGTCTAGGGCTCTCTCACCGCATCCACAATGAACCGCTCGCCGCGGATCTGCCGATCCACCACCGTCAGAACGACCGGCAGCATGGCCATGTCATAGAGCGACCAGGCCTGGATGCCGCTGCGGGCGAGCATGTAGCGATACTGGAAATAGGGCAGCGCGAAGAGCGCGCCATCCGGGACCATGAGCGTGAAGATCAACCGATTGTCTGCGCCCTGGAATTGCGGCAGGCGCGAAAAGTAATTGTACAGCACGATCAGCCGGAGATAGCGCTGCACCGGCGTTTCCCGGAGCCAGGTCGCCATCAACGCGACCTGGAAGCCCTTCATGGTCCGGATCTCCGCGTGGCCGACCGGGCCGAAGCTTTTGACATGCTGGATCTCGATTTCTTCGCGCCGCTCCTGCCGGTCGGCTTCGGTGAGAAACACGAATTTCTTGCGGGTGAGCGGGTGCCAGGTCAGGCGCAACGGCTCCCATTCTTTGTCCAGCCATTCGTATTCCTCGTCGGTCCAGAGCTGAAATGCGTCCGGCAACATGGCGGCGCCGGCCAGCGGGACTTGCCAGATGTCACCGGTCGAGACGTCGATCACCATCTCCGTGCCGGCCGGCTTGGCTTCCTCGACCAGATTGAGGATGTCATTGCGTTCATAGTTATCCGCTTCGAGCCAGACCTTGCCGTCGACGACCTTCGTGGCGCCGGCCGCCGCGGCCTCACCCGCATCGACTTCGTGCACCTCGAGTGGCGGCATCGCCGCCTCAGCATCATCGGCCGGGGTGAAGGCGATCGTGTCGTCGAACTCGTCGGCCTCGATCTGAAGGTCCGGGATTGGGTCGGAGGGGCCTGCCAGTGCGGCTTGCGGCATCCAGGCGAGGAGCAACAACGACAAAGCCGGAACGAGCAACCTCGCTCCGCAAACGTCACCTTCGAGCCCACGCATCTCGCCCCTCCACGATTTCCCGACCCGCCACCAGTGGGCGGCAGGTCGGGGTCGCGAGGCAATAATCCAAACGGACTATGCTGGTTCTATTGCGAGGCCTGGCCGCGCAGCTCCGCCACCTGGTCCGCGGTGATTGCCGAGGGCGTCGCGCCGAAACGCTTGGTCACGTAGTTCGCGATCTCGGCGATCTCGAGATTGGAATAGGCGGCGCCGAAGGCCGGCATGATCGTCTGGCCATGTTGAGTTTCGCGGGTGACGCCGCCGATGATCGCCTGGGCCACGTTCCGGGCACTGGGGTCGTTGACGGCGCGTGCACCGGTGAAGGTGGCCGCGGCCAGGACCGGGCTCTTGCCGGTCCAGCCATGGCAGGCGGCACAGGCGCCGGCGAAAAGTACGGCGCCACGCGCATCACTTTCCGCGAACCCGTCCTTCGGCGAGGCGGAGGCGGGTGCGGTCTTCGGCGCCGGCAGCGCGGGATCGGAGATCGCCGGCACCGTGCGCAGATAGACGACCAGGGCCTTGATGTCCTCGGGCTTCAGGTGGCGGAGGCTGTTGTCGATCGCCTCGCCCATCGGGCCCGAGGCCGTACCGTAACCCTCGACATGGCCGGTGTGGATGTACTGCGCGAGCGTTTCGTCGCTCCAGGCGCCGACGCCGGTCGCCTGGTCGGGGGTCAGATTGTAGGCCTTCCAGCCGGCGGCGACGGCGCCCATGAATTTCTTGCGGTGGTCCATCGCCTGGGTGACGCTGCGCGGCGTGTGACAATCGCCGCAATGCCCCATCGCCTCGGCGACATAGGCGCCGCGATTCCACTCGGCACTCTGCCCGGTGTTCGGGCGATAGCGCTCATTGGGATTGAAGAAGGCCGACCACAAGGCCATGGCCCAGCGCTGGTTGAACGGGAAGCTGAAGGTGTTGGGCTTGGTTTCCTGCTGCACCGGTGCCTGGCTGAAGAGATAGGCCTTCACCGCCAGCACGTCCTCGTCGGTCATCATCGTATAGGACGTATAGGGGAAGGCGGGATAGAGATGCGTCCCCTCGGGTGTCACGCCTTCGCGCACGGCCTTGATGAAATCCGCATCGCTCCAGGTGCCGATGCCGGTCTCTTTGTCCGGCGTGATGTTCGAGGAATAGAGTGTGCCGAACGGCAGGTTGAAGGCGAAGCCGCCGGCGAAGGGCTTGCCGCCCTTCACCGTATGGCAGGCGGCGCAGTCGCCCGCCTGCGCGAGGTACTCGCCGCGCTCGATCAGGCTGGCATTGGCCAGCGAAGCCGGGACGCCGGTCGGGTTGGCCTCCTTATATTCCGCCAGCGGCACCGTGCTGCCGCCGGCGAAGTCCAGCGGGCCGGGCGCCAGGATCACGAACCAGCCGAAGGCGCCGAGCACCACGACCAGGACGACAAGTACGGCAATGCCGAGGATCCGTTTCATGCCGGCTTCTTTCCGGCCAGAATGTCGCGGTCGACCGGCAGGCGGCGGAGGCGGATGCCGGTCGCGGCAAAGAGCGCGTTGCAGAGCGCCGGCGGTCCGGCCGTGGCGCCGGTCTCGCCGATGCCGCCGGGGTGCTCCTCGTTGGTGATGAGATGCACCTCGATCTTCGGCACTTCGTTGATTCGCAGCATTCGGTAGTCGTGGAAGTTGCTCTGCTCGACCCGGCCGTGTCTGATGGTGATCTCGTTGAAGAGCGCCGCACCCAGGCCGAAGATCAATCCGCCCTGGAGCTGGGCAATGATCGTGTCGGGATTGACCGGAATGCCGGTATCGACCGCGGAGGTGATGCGGCGGAGCTTCACTTCGCCCGCGTTGTCGACCTCGGCCTCGACGACGGTGGAGATGAAGCTGCCGAAGGCCACCTGAGCGGAGATGCCGCGCGCCGTCCGGGCCGGCAGTTTCTCGCCCCAGCCGGATTTCTGCGCGACCAGCTGGACCGCCGCCTTGAGGCGCGGCGTCTTCTCCAGCATCGCGACGCGGAAATCGACCGGGTCCTTGCCCGCCTTGTGGGCGAGCTCATCGATGAAACTCTCGGTCGCGAAAACGTTGTTGTTGGGCCCGACGCCGCGCCAGAAGCCGGTGGTGACGACGTCAGGCTCCTTGCGCACGAACTCGACCCGGAGATTGGGGATGGCGTAGGGGATGTCAACGGCGCTGTCGACGCCGTCGATGTCGATGTCCTTCTGATAGGCGGGCGGGAACCAGCGCGCGAGCACCGCAGAACCGGTCACGCGGTAGGTCCAGCCGTTGATCTTGCCGTCCTTCAAGCTGGCGGAGATCACGTCACGGTAGATCGGCCGATAGACGTCGTGCCGGATATCCTCCTCGCGCGACCAGGTGACTTTCACAGGAGAGTCGACCTTCTGCGCGATCCGGGCGGAGATCACCGCCATGTCGGGCTCGAGCCGGCGCCCGAAGCCGCCGCCGAGCAGATGCTGGTTCACGGTCACCTTCTCCGGCGGCAGGTTCAGCGCCTTGGCGACCTCGCTCTGCACCCGGGTCATCACCTGGGTGCCGATCCAGAGTTCGCAGCCGTCGGCGGTCACGTGCACGACGCAGTTCATCGGCTCCATCGTGGCATGGGCCAGGAACGGCATCTCGTAGGCGGCATCCAGGCGGTCACCGTCGCCGAGCGCCTTGTCCGCATCGCCCTCTTCCTTCGCGATGGCGCCCATGGTCTCGCTGGCGGCGCGCAACGCGGTCCAGACATCGGCCGAGCTGATCTTGGCGTTCGGCCCATCGTCCCATTCGATCTCGAGCTCGGCCAGGCCCTGCTTCGCCGCCCAGGTGTGGTCACCGATGACCGCGACGACGTCGTCCAGCACGACGACCTGTCGGACGCCGGGCATCGCTTTGGCCTTCGTGTCGTCGACCTTCACGACCTTACCGCCCTGGACCGGGGAGAGCATGAGGGTGGCGAACTTCACGCCCGGCGGCAGCGCGTCGATGCCGTATTTCACCGAGCCATCGACCTTGCCGGCGGTGTCGAGCCGCTTCAGCGGCTGGCTGACCAGCGTGAAATCCTTCACCGCCTTCAGCGGCGGATTCTCCGGCGGAGTCTGCGATGCAGCCGCGTCAACCAGCGCGCCATAGCCGAGCTTACGGCCACTCGGATCGTGGAAGACCTCGCTCTTGGCGGTGCGGCAGGTCGCGGGATCGACCTGCCATTGCGCCGCGGCGGCCTGGACCAGCATGGCGCGTGCGGTGGCGCCGGTCTTGCGCAGGGGATCCCAGAAAGCGCGGATCGAGTTGGAATTGCCGGTGACCTGGATGCCGAAGAAGGGATTGCCGTAGAGCTTGTCGCTGGGCGGCGCGTGCTCCAGCACCACGCGCGCGAAATCTGCGTCGAGCTCTTCCGCCAGGATTTGCGCGACCGCAGTGTAGACGCCCTGCCCCATCTCGACCTGCGGCATGGTGAGAGTCACCGCGCCGTCGCCGGCGATGCGGATGAAGGCATTGGGCTCGAAACTGCCGGCGGCACCCAGGGCCAACGGCAGATGGAAGCCGAGCAACAGCGTGCCGGCGGCGCCGGCTTTCAACAGGCTGCGGCGGGAGAGACCGGGAAAG
>JADMIO012771134.1_pt1 | contig 15352 bp, 9 predicted proteins | sample 8958161 | NCBI WGS metagenome assembly JADMIO01 (sample SAMN16585339, study PRJNA669376) | soil metagenome | isolation source: Crop rotation soil | place: USA: Cullars Rotation, Alabama | collected 2011
CGCGACAACTTGTCCACGTGGAATTCTAAGCTTAGGATCCCAATGTGCTGGAAAGGCCAAGCACTGGGGTCCTTGTAGAACTTGTTCGCGATCCCGCTCAGCGTGTCATCTCGCTCCACTTGGTACAGTTCATAGGATCCGAGGTTTTCCGGTCTGCCTTCACCGACGCCCAAGTCCTTGGGATTCAAGGCCGAGAGCTTCTCAGCGACTTTGCTGAGCGTGGGAGGTCGATACGCGCACTTGTCGGCGAGCCTGTCAGGACTCTCGAGCCAGCGCCGGCGCGCGCTGACACTCACCTCGAACAGTTCGGCCGGTCCGTGGTCGCGGTCGGCACGAGGGGCAAGCGCCATGATCCGATCGCCGAGGCTTGGTCGTTCCGGAGGGGGTGAGTTGGCAAGAAAGTCGGCGTAGTTGGGCCGGAGCTCGTAGACCCGCGAGTGGGCAGCAACGTCGAACTCCAGGCCCATGTGTCGCGCACCGTCGAGGATCCAGTTCAGCGCCTGGTCAGACAGGCCGCGGCGTTCACCGCCGCCCCCGACGGCGCCATGAACGCCGGGAAACCACTTCTGCTGATAGGGCGCGTCGACGGCTTCATCCTTCGCGCCGGCCGCCTTGTTCATGGCCGGGACATTATCCCAAAGCGTAGGCGCGAAATCCTTGCGCCGTTCATCGATCGCGACGGCGTGGCGGGCACTTCTGACGAAGCTCGAGAGCGACGTGTCGTGGAACTGGTACTTCCTGTCGAAGAGATTGAGGATCCTGTATCGCGCAGGTACACCGAGAGCGCCGACCGTATCCCATACACCGAGATAAGTGACGTGCAGGAGCGGACACGGGGCATAGCCCGGCATGTTCGTGCGGCGCCAGGCATCTTCCCTGACCGAAACACACACGTCAGGTGAATAGTCCCGCCGAAATTGCATCGCCTCTTCGACAAAAGCCGGTGAGTCGGGTTCGCGCCGCTGGTAGAGCTGGATCGCTTCGGTCACCTTCGCAGCGTCGCGCCGCCGGAGAATGCCGCAGGTGGCCAAAAGTCCCGCAAAGGATCTCGCCGTAAAGGCGCCTCGGGAAAAGCCGAAGATGAAAATTTCATCGCCGGGAGTGTAGTTGAAGATCAGAAACCGGTAGGCGTCGCCCAGGTTTTCGACCATGCCGCTACCGAACAACCCGCCGACGATCTTTTCGTATTTTCGGGTTCCGATGCCTTCATCGTAAAAGATCGACTGCACGATGCCGTTTCTGCCATAGGGCAGAATGATCTCGGCCGTGAGCACCACATTGGTTGAGTGCACGGCGTCGAGCCGATTCCAGGTACCGTCGAAGCAGAAGGCCAACCTTTTCATGGAAGTCTCCATTCGCGCCGGTTCGATGCTGCCATCGACACAGGGAGTAATTATCATAAGTTGTATGTCGATCACACCATATACTTTAGATTGTTTACACCCAAACTGATGTTGTGGCGGCGTCGCCACTGCCGATAGGCCGGCTGGAAGTCGTGCGAACGCCTGAGACGTGGCTAGCCGACGACCCTCGTCGGCAAGCGCGCCGGCTCGCGCGGCCCGCCGATCCGATTGGCGATCACGATCACGACCGTCGTCAGGATCACCATGGTGAGGCTCAGCACCGCGATCGCGCCGACGTCGCCGCTCTCCTTCAAATCGAAGATCAGCACCGACAGCACCTTGGTCTCCGAGGTGAACAGGATCACCGCGGCGGACAGCTCGCGGATCACGCCGACGAAGATGAAGCACCAGGTGGCGATCGCGGCCGAGCGCAGCAGCGGCGCGGTGATGTCCCTGAGCGTGCGCAGACGCGTCGCGCCCAGCATGCGTCCGGCTTCCTCGAGCTCGGGATGGACGGAATGGAAGGCCGAGCCGAGCTGCTGGTAGGCCGCCGGCAGCTCCACTGTGATGAAGGCGATCAGAAGGATCCACAGCGTGCCATAAAGCGTGAGCGGCGGCCGCGTATAGGCGAGGAACAGCCCGACACCCAGCACGATGCCGGGGATGGCGAGCGGTGACGTCGCGAGAAAGGCGAGCAGCCGGTGCCCGACCATGGCCCGCCGCGCCACGATGTACGCGATCAGCAGCGCCAGCAGGCCGCCCAGCGTCGCCGTCGCGGTCGCCAGCAGGAAGGTGTTCTTGAGCGCGGGCATGGTGGAGCTGAGCTGCCAGAAGGTGAACACCACGTTGTGCAGGGTGAAGGTCTCGGGCGACAGGAGCTGCGAGGAGACCCGGCTGAAGGCGGTGTTGATCAGCGCCGCGTAGGGCAGGAACAGCGGCATGGCGAGCACGAAGAACGCCAGCGCCGCCGCCGCCCAGCGCCAGATGCCGAGCCGGATCAACCGCGGTGCGCCGTACTTTCCGCCCAGCACCGCGTAGCTGCGCCGGCCGAGGATGGCAGCCTGGCCGCGCAGCAGCGCTACCGTGAGCAGCAGCAGCGGCAGCGAGGTCGCCGCCGCGAGCTCGGGCTTGGGCGGGAACTGGAACAGGCTCCAGATCTTGGTGGTGAGCGTATGGAAGCCGGCCGGGATGGCGAGGATCGCCGGCGAGCCGAACTGGTTCAGCGCCTGCAGGAAGGCAACCAGCGCGCCCGCCAGCAGGGTCGGCAGCGCGAGCGGGATGGTGATGCGCCGCGCCGTCGCCCACATGCGCGCGCCCAGCATCGAAGACGCATCCTCGAGCTCGCCCGGCATGCGGTCGAGCGCATTGGCGACCAGGATAAACACATAGGGGAAGGTGTAGCAGGCGATGGCGAAGATCAGGCCGCCGAGCGTGTAGATGTCGAACAGCGCCTCGTCCGCCGGCGCGCCGGTCAGCAGTCGCCAGAGCTGGTTGAGCAGGCCGGAGTTGGGTGCCGCCAGCATCTCCCACGCCACCGCGCCGACAAACGGCGGGGTCACCAGCGAGGCCATCACCAGGGTGCGCACGGTGCGCGACAGCGGCATGTCGGTGCGTGCCACCAGCCAGCCGAGCGGCGCGGCGACGGCGCAGCACAGCACGCTCACCGAGACCGAGAGCAGAAGAGTGGTGAACAGCGGATCGACGAAGCTCGGATCGGTGAACAGCGTGACGAAGTTGGCGATCGTCGCCTGGCCGTCCTTGGTGGCGAAGGCATAGACCACCAGCCAGCCCATCGGCAGCACGATCATGATGGCCAGAAACGCGACGACGAGGGCCAGAACGGGGCGGGAGAAATCAATCACGCGCCACCTGTCGTTCCAGGCGGGGCGAGCGATCTTTGCGTCAGCGACAGCCAAGGATCGCTCGCTTAAGCGCGGATCCAATCCGCGCGACCCGGGATGACATGAGGCTCATACCTTGAAGTACTTGGCGTACTGCGCCTTGATCTGGTCGGCCTGCTTTTCGACCTCGGCCGGGTCTTCCTTGAAGGTCTTGATCTGCGACAGCGCCGGCCGTCCTGCCTTGACCTTGACCTGCTTGTTGGCCGGATACTGGCCGCTCAGGTTGACGATGAAGCTCTGGCCCTCACCCGACATGATCCAGCTCACCATCAGCCGCGCGGCGTTGGGATTGGGTGCCGACTTGAAGATGCCCATCGGATTGCTGATCTGCGGCGTGCCCTCCGCGGCGAACACGACCTCGACCGGCGCGCCGCGCTCCTTGGCCATCCAGAAGAGATAGTCGCTGCCGTCGACCGCGACCGCGCGTTCGCCCGCCTCGATGCGCTTGGGCGGCTCGGTCGCCGATTGCACCTGCAGCACCTTCTGCTTGGCGAGCTTCTCGAAATAGGACCAGCCGAGCGCGCGCGCGATCTGGTGCGTGGCCGTCATGATGGTGCCGGAATAGCCGGGATGGGCCTTGACCATCTTGCCGGCGTATTTGGGATCGAGCAGGTCGGCGAAGCCCTTGGGAGCGTCGGCCGGCGCGATCGTCTTGCTGTTGTAGGCGATCGTGCTGAGATGAGTGCGCTGGTTGCAGAACAGCCCGTCGGCATCGAGCATTTCGGCCGGCAGGTCGCGCGCCATCTCCTCCGAGACATAGGGCGCGAGCCAGCCCTCGCGCTTCCACGAGATGAAATGGGCGGCGTCCGAACTGTTCACCACGTCGACGCGGTAGATCTTGCTGCCCATCTCCTGGCCGATGCGGTTGAACACCCGCTCCGCGCCCGAACGCTCGACCGCGACCTTGATGCCAGGGAACTTCGTTTCGAACGCCTTGGCCAACGGTTCGGCGACCGAGAGGTCCATCGCCGTATAGTAGGTGACCTTTCCCTCTTTCCTGGCGGCCTCGATCAGCGCCGGCGTCACTGCCTCCGCCGCGGGCGCGGCGGAGACCACGCGTGCGCCGAGTGGGACGAGAAGGCTGGCCTGCAGGAGAGAGCGACGACGCATGATCACACCTTGAAGTACTTGGTGTACTGCGCCTTGATCTCGTCGGCCTTGTCGGCGACCACGGCGGCCTCCTCGCGCAGCAGCTTGATGTCGGTGATCTTGCGGATGCCGGCCCGATCGCGCGTCTTGGGATGAGCCGAACGCAAGCCCGCGACGTCGATGCTGAGCTGTTGGGCCTCCGCCGTCATGGACCACGCGTGGAACAGCCGCGCCGCGTTGGGGTTGGGCGCGTTGGCCATGATGCCCGAGGGGCCGGTGATCAGCGGCGTGCCCTCGGTCGGATAGACGATCTCGACCGGATCGCCATGGTCCTTCATCAGGACGAGCAGGTACTCCCCGCCATCGACCATGATCGGGCGCTCGCCGGCGACCATCTTCTTGGGCGGCTCGGTCGCCGACTGGACCTGCATCACCTTCTGCTTCGAGAGCTTCTCGAACCACGACCAGCCGAGATCCCGGCTGAGCTGCTGGGTGGCGGTCATGATCACGCCGCTGTAGCCCGGATGCGCCTTGACCATCTTGCCGGCCCATTTCGGATCGAGCAGGTCGGCGTAGGATTTCGGCGCCTCCTCGGCCTTCACCAGCTTCGTGTTGTAGGCGATCGGGCAGAGCGTGATGCGCCACGAGGCGAACATGCCGTCGGGATCCTTGTGCATCGCCGGGAAGTCGCGGGCGACGTCCTCGGGCATGTAGGCTGCCAGCATCTTCTGCCGCTTCCAGATGATGAAGTGCGCGGCGTCCGAGCTGTTCACGACGTCGCAGTTGTAGATCTTGCTCGCATATTCCTGGCCGATGCGCTGGAAGTTGCGCTCCGCACCCGAGCGCTCGACCTTTACGGCGACGCCGGGATACTTGGCCTCGAATGCCTTGCCGACCTTCTCGGCGAGCGCCAGGTCGACCGAGCTGTACCAGGTGATCTTGCCTTCTTTCTTCGCCGCCTCGATGAGCTGCGGCGTGATGCCCTCCGCAGCCGGAGCCGATTGGGCGGAGCGCACGAAGCCGCTTGCCATCAGGGCGGTCGTCGAGCCGGCAAGTACGCGCCGGCGCGTCAGCTTACGGGTCATGGGTCATTCCCTCCTGTCAAAGCCCGGCATCGTTCGGCCGGCAGGTGCAGCCACACGGCCTGCCCCGGCGCCATGTCCTGGGTGGGCGGCGCCGTCACCCTAAGCTCGGTCTTGTCGTCGAGCACGACCGTATAGTCGCGCGCGGCTCCAAGGAAGACCTGTCGAGCGACGACGCCGTGAAGCACGTTCGGCCCGCCCGATGCTGTGCTGCTCATCGCAATCTCGTGCTGGCGGATCGACACCGGCACCGCCTCGTCCCGGGTCAGCGCGCGACCGGTGGTCGCCAGCGTGCCGCCGGCGACCGTGACGCGGCTCGTATCGAGCGCCTTGCCGGCAAGGATGTTGCTGCCGCCGATGAAGCGGGCGACGAACACCGAACGCGGCGCATCGTAGATCTCCTTGGGCGTGCCGAGTTGCTCGATGCGGCCGAGGTTCATGACCGCGATCTGGTCGGCGGTGGTCATCGCCTCGGCCTGGTCGTGCGTCACGTACACCGTCGTGTAGCGGTAGCGGTCGTGCAGGCGGCGGATCTCGAAGCGCATCTCCTCGCGCAGATTGGCGTCGAGGTTGGACAACGGCTCGTCGAGCAGCAGGGTCTCGGGCTCGACCACCAAGGCGCGCGCGAGCGACACGCGCTGCTGCTGGCCGCCGCTCAGCTCTCCGGGATAGCGCTCGGCCAACGCCTCGAGCCGCGTGGTCGACAGGATCGCCCTGAGCTTGGACTCGATCGTGGCCCTGTCCATCTTGCGAATGCGCAGGCCGTACGCGACGTTCTCGGCGACCGTCATGTGCGGCCACAGCGCGTAGCTCTGGAAGATCATCGACATGTTGCGGCCTTCCGGCGGCACCGTGCGTTGCAGCGACGACAGCACCTTGCCGCCGACCACGATTTCGCCTGCCGAAGGCTCGATGAAGCCCGCGATCAGCCGCAGCGTCGTCGTCTTGCCGCATCCGGACGGGCCCAGCAGGCACACCAGGTGGCCGTGCCCGATCAGCAATGACACGTCGTCGACCGCGACAGCATCGCCGTAGCGCTTGCCGAGGCCCTTCAGTTCGACTGAGGCCACTCGTCCTCCCTGATTCACACCTTATTCAAATCGGCGAGCGCGCGCTATATTCGACGCTGGTAAGGAGTGACGCATGCAAGAGCAGAAGATCTACGGCAGCCGGGACGGTGCCGTGGGCCAGATCGTTTTCAACAACCCCGCCAAGCTGAATGCAGTTTCACTCGACATGTGGGACGCCTTCGTCGACCTCCTGAAGGACTACGAACAGGACCCCGGCGTGCGGTGCGTGGTGGTGAGCGGGGCCGGCGGCAAGGCCTTCGTTTCCGGCGCCGACATCTCCAAGTTCGAGAGCGAGCGCGCCAATGCCGAGGCGCAGGTCCGCTACGATTCAATTTCGAAGCAGGGCTACGAGGGCCTCTACAACTTCAGCAAGCCGACCATCGCCAAGATCACCGGCTACTGCATCGGCGGCGGCATGAACCTGGCGGCCTGCTGCGACATGCGCTTCTGCAACGAGGGCGCGCGCTTCGGCGTGCCGGCGGCCAAGCTCGGCCTGGGCTATGGCTTCACCCGCATCGAACGGCTGTCGCGCATCATAGGCCTGCCACGGGCGATGGAGTTCCTGTTCACCGCCAAGCAGTATTCCGCCAAGGAGGCCTACGAGATGGGCCTGGTCAATGCCGTCGCGGCCGACGGCGAGCTCGATGCGCTGGTCGCCCGGACGACCGACGCGATCTCGCAGAACGCGCCGCTCACGGTCGCGCTCGCCAAGGCGGCGGCGCGCGAGATCGCCAAGCCCGAGTCCGAACAGGACCACGCGAAGCTCGAGAAAATGGTGAAGGCCTGCTTCGACAGCGACGACTACAAGGAGGGCCGCCGCGCCTTCATGGAAAAACGCAAGCCGGCCTTCACAGGACGGTAGATTCTTGTCGTCCTGAGCGCAGCGAAGGACCTACCGTAACGACCAACGATTCTGCTGCAGCGTGAGATCCTTCGCTGTGCTCAGGATGACAGCTCCGACTTCATCGACATAGGTGCAATCCAATGACCACTCTCCCGCTCTCCCACATCAAGGTCCTCGATCTCACCGCGCATCGCGCGGGTCCGACGGCGGTGCGCCAGCTCGCCGACTGGGGCGCCAACGTGATCAAGATCGAGCAGCCGCCCGAACCAGGCAGCAACACCGATGCGATGGGCGGCAGCCGGCACGGCTTCGACTTCCAGAACCTGCACCGCAACAAGCAGTCGATGACGCTCAACCTCAAGAGCCCGGAAGGCCATGCGATCTTCATGAAGCTCGCCAAGGACGCCGACGTGATCGTCGAGAACTACCGCTCCGACGTGAAGCATCGGCTCAAGGTCGACTACGAGACCGTCGCCAAGATCAACCCGCGCATCGTCTACGGCTCGATCGCCGGCTTCGGCCAGAGCGGCCCGGATGCGGCCCGCCCCGGTGTCGACCAGATCGCCCAGGGCATGGGCGGGCTGATGTCGATCACCGGCGAGCCCGGCCGCGGACCGATGCGGGTCGGCATTCCGATCGCCGACCTCACCTCGGGCCTGCTGCTCGCCCAGGCGATGATCCTCGCGCTCTACAATCGTGAACGCACCGGCAAGGGCCAGTGGGTCCACACCTCGCTGATCGAGGCGCAGATCTTCATGCTCGACTTCCAGGCCTCGCGCTGGCTGATGAAGGGCGAGGTCGCCAAGCAGGCCGGCAACGACCATCCGACCTCGATCCCCACCGGCGTGTTCCCGACCAGCGATGGCCACATCAATATCGCCGCGTCCGGCAACAACCTGTGGAAGCGCTTCTGCGGTGCGCTCAATGCGCCGCAGTTGCTCGACCATCCGGAGCACGCGACGCCACAGCTGCGCTCGCAGCACCGCAAGGCGCTCAACGAGCGCATCAGCGAGATCACCAAGACCAACACCTCGGCGCACTGGATCGAGAAGATCAACAAGGCCGGCGTGCCGTGCGGCCCGATCAACACCATCGACAAGACCTTCGCCGAGCCGCAGGTCGAGCACCTCGGCATCGCCCGGCCGGTCAAGCATCCCAAACTCGGCGACATCAAAGTCGTGGGCCAGCCGATCAACCTGTCCGACTTCCCGCAGCCCAAGGAACTGAAGCCGACGCCGGAGATGGGCGAGCATACCGACCAGGTGCTGGCCGGCCTTGGCTACGACAAGCAGGGCATCGAGAAGCTGCGCACCGGCGGCGTCGTCTGATGGCGGCGAACGGCAAGGCCGCGCTGGTCACCGGCGCCGGCAAGAATATTGGCCGCGCCTGCGTACTGGGCCTCGCCGAGGATGGCTTCAACGTCGCGATCAACGGCTCGAGGGACCGCGCCGCCTGCGAAAGCGTCGCCAAGGAGGCCGCGGCGTTCGGCGTCAGGGCGATCGTCGTCATGGGCGACGTCGGCAGGGCGGACGAATGCAGGCGCATCGCCGACGAGGCCATCAAGGCGTTCGGCGCGGTCGATGCGCTGCTCAACAACGCGGCGCTGCGGCCCAACAAGCCGTTCCTCGAGATGAGCGACGCCGACTGGCAGCGGGTGATCGACGTCGACATGAACGCCGCGATATGGCTCAGCCGCGCCTGCCTGCCCGGCATGGTGAGCAAGGGCTGGGGCCGCATCGTCAACTTCGCCGGCATGAACGCGATCCACGGCCATGCCGGCCGCACGCCGGTGTCGGTCGCCAAGCACGGCGTGTGGGGCCTGACCAAGGCGCTGGCGATGGAATTCGGGCCGAAGGGCATCACCACCAACACGATCTCGCCGGGACCGATCGCGCCCGACACCGAGGAGAAGAATGCCTCGGCCCAGGCGCGCGCGCAGACTCTCGCCCGCGTGCCGCTCGGCCGCTTCGGCAAGCCGGTCGAGGTCGCCGCGGCGGCGCGGCTGCTGGTGTCGGACGCGGGCGGCTACATCAACGGCCAGATGATCCAGGTGAACGGCGGCGGCGCGACCTGACGCAGCAGGCCGGATCACTCCGGCTTGATGCCGACCGCCTTGATGACGGCGCTCCAGCGCGCGGCGTCCTCGACCACGAAGGCGGCGAAGTCGGCGCGGCTCTCGAGGCTGAGCCGCGCCCCGCGCTCGGCCCACTCGCGCTTGATCTGATCGCTGCCGAGCGCCGCTTGCACCGCCCCGTGCATGCGGTCGAGGATGGCAGGCGGCGTCGCCTTGGGCGCGAACAGGCCGTCCCACGAGACCGCCCGGAAACCCACAAGCCCCGCCTCGTCGAAGGTCGGCACGTCGGGCAGCAGCGCCTCGCGCCGGCGGCCGGCGACCGCCAGCGCGCGCAGATGGCCCGACTTCACGGAACCCGACGTCAGCCCCGCAGTTGCGAACAACGCGCCGACCTGGCCGGCCAACAGATCCTGCAGGGCCGGCGCGCCGCCGCGATAGGGCACGTGGCGCAGCCTGACGCCGGCCCGGGTCTGCAGCAGCTCGATCGCGAGATGCGAGATGGTGCCGAGCCCGCCTGAGGCAACGTCGATCGAATCGGGCCGGGCGCGCGCAGCGTCGAGGAACTGCTGCAGGCTCGCGACGTCGAGCCGCTTGGGATTGACCAGCAGCACCGACTGCACCCGGTCGATCGCCGAGACGGGCGCGAAGTCGCGCAGCAGGTCGAAGCCGGGATGGGCGTAGATCAGCGAGGCATAGCCGTGCCCGGTGAAGCCGACCAGCATGGTGTAGCCATCCGGCGCCGCGCGCGCGACGACGGCCGCGCCGACGCTGCCGCCCGCGCCGCTCTTGTTGTCGATCACGATCGATTGGCCGAGCTGGCCCGCCACCGGCTGGGCCAGCAACCGGGCGAAGCTGTCGCTCGGGCCGCCGGCCGCGAAGGGCAGCACCCAGGTCATGGTCTTGTCAGGCCAGTCGCGGGCGTAGGCCGCGCGCCCGGCGAACGAGGCCGCGAAGCCGCCGGCCAAGGCTCGCCGCTTGATATCCCTCACGACCCGACCTTAGCGGCTTGCCGCCCGCTGCCGCTACGCTAATCTCAGAGCCAATGAATTGAACGTCTGGAAGGAAACGCAGGAGGCATTCATGCGCCGTCTCGCCGGCATGGTCGTTGCTGCTTTTGTGGCAGGTGTAGCGTGGTCGGGGTACGCGTTCGCTCAAGCCAAGGTCGTCGACGGACCGGAGCTGCGCTGGAAGCTCGGCGCCTGGGGCAAGCCGCGCGCCGGCACGGCGAACGTCGAGACGCTGCGCAAGTTCATGGACGAGCGGACCGGCGGCAAGTTCAAGATCCAGATCGGCTACGAGAGCTTCGGCCAGCCCAAGGAGCTGCTCGACCTTCTGAAGGTCGGCAGCCTGGAGATGACCAACATCTGCGCCTCCTACCATCCCGAGAAGCTGCCGGTGTATTCCGCGCTCGACCTGCCCTTCCTGCCGATCGCCAACACCGACGTGCAGGAGAAGGTGCACGACGCCTTCCACAAGAATCCGCTGGTGCTGAAGGAGATGGCCGGCTGGAAGGCGATGCCCTACCTGTCGGCGCTGCTGCCCAACAACGAGTTCGTCGGCCGCGGCAAGGCGCCCCGGACGGTCGAGGACTTCAAGGGCATGCGCGTGCGCGCGCTGGCCGGCATCGGCGAGGCGATGCGCAAGCTCGGCGCGGTGCCGACCTCGGTCGACGCGACCGAAGTCTATACCTCGCTCGAGCGCGGCACGGTCGACGCCGCATCCTTCCCGTCGACCTACGCGCACCAGTCCTACCGCACCTACGAAGTGGGCAAGTGGTACACCGAGAACATGATGCTGGGCTCGATCGGCTGCCCGACCCTGATCCACGTCGACCGCTGGGCCGAGCTGCCGCCGCAATACAAGGCGCTGTTCGAGGAGGCGCGGCCGATCGCGCAGGCCGCGGCGAAGAAGGCCTATGCCGAGGCCGACGAGAAGAACCTGCCACTCTTCAAAAAGAAGCTGCAGTTCATCAAGTTCACGCCCGACGAGCTCGCCGCCTTCCGCAAGGCCGGCGCCGACCCGGTCTGGGAGGAATGGGTGAAGCTGCGAGAAGGCCAGGGCATCCCCGGCCGCGAGCTCTTGAACTTCCTGCTCACCCAGGCGGGCGCGACGCCGAAGTCCTAGTGCAAGTTGTTGCCGGCAAGCGCGCGGCCGGCTCGATGATCAGCAGGTGGTCCGTCACGCGGTCCGAGTAATGTCGGCGTCCATCGCGACCGAGGCGAGGACGTCGCTGCCGCGCGTCAAGTCGAAGACGTTGTACGCGCCGCCGGAAGAGCCATCCAGCCCGACACCCGTAGCGACCTGCGTCCACGTCGCCGCGTCGATTCCCCCGGCGCCGTCGGGATCGTAGTCGACCAGGGTCAGCGAATCGCCCGCGTTGCCCTGGACCGCCAGCGCATGATGGGAGCTCGCCGCCGCGAAGACATCGTTGTCGGCCACCGTCATGGCCGCGATATCGGCGAACCCCAGCGTCAGGTCGTTGTTGCCGGAGCCGGTGATGTCGATCGTCTCGACGCTGCTCAGCTTGCCATCGCCCAGCGCGGTCAAGTCGAAACTCTGGCCCGACGACCCCAGCAGGATCAGCCTGTCGTTGCCGCCGCCGCCGTCGACGCTCCTGAACGTGAGGCCAGTCACCGACAGCGTGTCGTCGCCGGCGCCGCCGCGGATCACGTCGGCCCCGCCGACGCCGGTCAGCATGTCGTCACCCAGCCCGCCGATCAGGATCTCCGCCGCCGAAGTGCCGGTCGTCGTCACCGGCGCGGACGAGGCGCCGAACGCGCCGCCGAACAGCACATAGGCCTCGCCGGCATTGCCGCCGCCGTCGTCGCCGAGCCGCGCCCCGACCATCAGGTCGGCGAAGCCATCGCCGTTCACATCTCCCGCCGACGAAACGCTCGAGCCGGCAAAGTCTTGCGTTGCGTCGCCCTGGACGACGAATCCGTCGGTCGCAGCGAGGCCCGTCAGGTCGATCACCGCGCGGCCGGTGCCGTCGACCGTGCCAAAGCCCGACGCCTTGCCGAACACCACATAGGCCTCGCCGGCAGAGAAGCCGCCGTCGCTGCCGCTCGGCGCCCCGACGATCAGGTCGGCGAAGCCGTCGCCGTTCACGTCGCCCGCCGACGAACCGCTCCAGCCGGCAAAGTCGCCCGCGGTGTCGCCCTGGACGATGAAGCCCGCGGTCGGCGACAGGGTCGCGAGGTCGAGCACCGAACGGCCTGTGCCGTCGACCGTGCCGAAGCCCGACGCCGTGCCGAACACCACATAGGCATCGCCGGCATTGCCGCCACCGTCGTCGCTGCCGATCGCACTGACGATGAGGTCGGCGAAGCCGTCGCCGTTGACGTCTCCCGCCGACGAAACGCTGAAGCCGGCAGCATCGACCGGCGCGGCGCCCTGGACGATGAAGCCGTCCACCGGAGCGAGGCTGGCGAGATCGATCACCGCGCGGCCGGTGCCGTCGACCGTGCCGAACCCCGAGGCCTTGCCGAACACCACATAGGCCTCGCCGGCATTGCTGCCGCCGTCGTCGCCATTCTGTGCCCCGACGATCAGGTCGGCGAAGCCGTCGCCGTTCACATCGCCGGCCGACGAGACGCTTGCGCCGGCCCGATCGTCCGCCGCGTCGCCCTGGATGATGAAGCCCGCAGTCGGCGACAGCGTCGTCAGGTCGATCACCGCGCGGCCCGACACCGTCGTGCCGAATCCCGACGCCTTGCCGAACACCACATAAGCCTCGCCGGCATTGTAGCCGCCGTCGTCGCCACCGTATGAACCGACGATCAGGTCGGCAAAGCCGTCGCCGTTCACGTCGCCTGACGAAACGCTCTGGCCGGCCTGGTCGCTGCTCGAGTCGCCCTGGACGATGAAGCCGTCGGTTGGCGACAGCGTCGAAAGGTCGAGCACCGAACGGCCCGTGCCGTCGACCGTCCCGAACGCCGACGCCGTGCCGAACACCACATAGGCCTCGCCGGCATCGCTGCCGCCGTCGTCGCCGGCAATCGCGCCGACGATCAGGTCGGCGAAGCCGTCGCCGTTCACGTCGCCCGCCGACGAGACGCTCCGGCCGGCCTCGTCGTACGCCGTGTCGCCCTGGACGATGAAGCCGTCGGCCGGCGACAGCGTCGAGAGGTCGAGCACCGAACGGCCCGACACCGTCGTTCCGAAGCCCGACGCCTTGCCGAACACCACGTAGGCTTCGCCGGCATAGAGCCCGCCGTCGTCACCCGTGCGCGCGCCAAGGATCAAGTCGGCGAAGCCGTCGCCATTGATGTCGCCGGCCGACGAAACGCTGAAGCCCGCCTCGTCGCCGCCTGAGTCGCCCTGGATGATGAAGCCCTGCGATGGCCGCAGGAACGTGAGGTCGAACCGCGTGGGAAACGATACCGCCACGCCCTGGGTGATCCGGACCTCGGCGTCGCCATCGACATAGCGGTCGTAGGTCGTGCCGCCGTCGACGATCGTGCCGGCATTGGCCCACTGTACCTCGACGAACGACACCGTGTCGCCCGCGTTGCCGTCAACCTTGACGACATGCACGCCGTCTTGGTTGGCGCTGACCTCGTTCAGCACCGCCAGGCGGTCGAGCGTCAGCGTGTTGTTGCCCGTCCCGCTGAGATCGATCGCCTCGATCTCCGCGATCTTCGCCGCCTGCGTCCGGCTCGAGAGATCGAGCGTCAGGCCCGAACCGGCCAGTTCCAGCGTATCGGAACCGCTGCCGCCATCGACGCTTCTGAACGTGAGGTCGCCGACCGACAGCGTGTCGTCACCGGCTCCACCGCGGATCGAATCGGCGCCGCCGCCGCCGGTCAGCATATCGTCGCCGAGCCCGCCGATCAGGATCTCCGCCGCGGAAGTGCCGGTCGTCGTGACCGAGGCGCTCGAACCGCCGAACGCGCCGCCGAACAGTACGTAGGCCTCGCCGGAATTGGTGCCGCCGTCGTCGCCGTTCCGTGCGCCAACGATCAGGTCGGCGAAGCCGTCGCCGTTGATGTCGCCCGCCGCCGAAACGCTGTAGCCGGCATAGTCGCCCGACTCGTCGCCCTGGATGATGAGGCCGTCGGCGGGGGCGAATCCCGTCAGGTCGATCACCGCGCGGCCCGTGCCGTTCACCGTGCCAAACCCCGACGCCTTGCCGAATACCACATAGGCCTCGCCGGCACCGTTGCCGCCGTCGTCACCGAAGCGCGCCCCGACGATCAGGTCGGCGAAGCCGTCGCCGTTGACGTCGCCTGCCGACGAGACGCTGAAACTCGCCTGGTCGCCCGTGTCGCCCTGGACGATGAAGCCGTCCGCTGGCGCCAGCGTCGTCAGGTCGATCACCGAACGGCCCGTGCCGTCCACCGTGCCGAATCCCGACGCCTTGCCGAACACCACATACGCCTCGCCGGCAGCATTGCCGCCGTCGTCGCCGTAAGGCGCCCCGACGATCAGGTCGGCGAAGCCGTCGCCGTTCACGTCACCGGCTGACGAGACGCTGAAGCCGGCATAGTCGCCCGCCGCATCGCCCTGGACGATGAAGCCCGCCGCCGGGGAGAGAGTCGTCAGGTCGATCACCGCGCGGCCCGTACCGTCCACCGTGCCGAATCCCGACGCCTTGCCGAACACGACATAGGCCTCGCCGGCATAGCTGCCGCCATCGTCGCCATCCAACGCCCCGACGATCAGGTCGGCGAAGCCGTCACCATTGACGTCGCCCGCCGATGAGACGCTTCGGCCGGCAAGATCGATTGCCGCGTCGCCCTGGACGATAAAGCCGTCGAGTGGCGACAGCGCCGCCAGGTCGATCACCGAGCGGCCCGAGCCGTCGACCGTACCGAAGCCCACCGCCTTGCCGAACACCACATAGGCCTCGCCGGCACCATTACCCCCGTCATCGCCCTGGGACGCGCCGACGATCAGGTCGGCGAAGCCGTCGCCGTTCACGTCACCCGCCGACGAAACGCTCCGGCC
>JADMIO010607270.1_pt1 | contig 15345 bp, 14 predicted proteins | sample 8958161 | NCBI WGS metagenome assembly JADMIO01 (sample SAMN16585339, study PRJNA669376) | soil metagenome | isolation source: Crop rotation soil | place: USA: Cullars Rotation, Alabama | collected 2011
GCGACAACTTGTCCACGTGGAATTCTAAGCTTAGGATCCCAATGTGCTGGAAAGCCCGGCCCCTGTATACAACAGATAAAAACTAAATTATTACAAAATTATTGCCCGTTTCCCTCTTCCCCAAACCCGATTTTCGCCCTCCGCTTTCCGATCGCGAAGTCCCTGTTCCCCGTTCCCTTGCGCCCATCATACGCCAACCATAACTTTGCTGCCCGCTTAGCCTCAAACATTGCTCTTTAATTCCGTCCAATACTGGATCTTCCTCCCCATCGTCTGGTGCCTCTACTTCGCGCTGCCCTTCCGCGTGCGCTGGATCTGGCTGCTGGGGGCATCCTACGTCTTTTACGGGTTCTGGAAATGGGAATTCGTGGGCCTCATGCTGCTCACCAGCTTCATCGACTGGCAATGCGCCCTGCGTGTGTCGCAGAATACAACGAAAAAATGGCAACGCTTCTGGCTCTGGTTCAGCATCGGCAGCAACCTGGCCATGCTGTTCATGTTCAAGTATTTCGACTTTGCCGCCGGCGACAGCGCCATGGCCCGCTACCTCCTTGGCAACAACTACACGGCCTGGATCATCGAACTGGGCAAATACACCATCCCAGCCGGCATTTCCTTCTACACCTTCCAGAGCATTTCCTATGTCGTTGACGTCTACCGCAAGACAGAAAAAGCGGAAAAAAATCTCTTCCGCTTCATGCTCTATGTCTCGTTTTTTCCCCAACTCGTCGCGGGTCCGATTGAGCGTTTCGGCCGCCTGCACAGCCAACTCTTCACAAAATACAGCCCCCGCTGGGACGACATTTCAAGGGGCTTTCGCATCATTTTATATGGCCTTTTTCTGAAAGTCTGCGTGGCCGATAACCTCGCCGCCATCGTCGACAACTACTACGGCGCCCATGGAGATTTCAGCACCTCAGCAGCCTGGACCGCCGTATTCGCCTTCTCCTTCCAGGTATACACGGATTTCTTCGGCTACTCCTTGCTCGCCCAAGGCTCGGCCTTGCTCTTCGGCATCCACCTGATGGACAACTTCAACAAGCCCTACCTGGCCAAAACGATCCCCGAGTTCTGGCACCGCTGGCATATTTCCCTCAGCACCTGGTTCCGCGATTATGTCTTCATCCCCGTGGGCGGAAACAAACATGGTCCCTGGGTCCTGGCAGTTGCCGTGATGCTGGTCTTCTTCACTTCCGGACTGTGGCATGGGGCCAGCATGACCATGATCGTCTTCGGATGTTTTCACGGCCTCATGTACTTGTTCGACCGCTTTATTTTTGGCCGCATCAAACTCCAAGGTCCCGCCTGGGACTGGTTCCGCCGGATCAAGACCTATTTTATTTTCATGATCTCCCTGGTCTGGTTCCGCGCCATGGACCTGGGTCAGGCTTCCGCTGTTCTTCGCGCCTTGGCGGGCAAAAATGCAGGTACTCAAAACCCGGAAATTCCCCTCCATATCCCGCTGTTTTTGTTGCTCTTTATTCTTTTGGATGAATTTATTATTCAAACCAGGATCGACCATTGGCTGGAACAATTTCCCAAATATTCACGCTGGGGTTTTTACCTGGCTGCCATCACCTGCATCTGGATCTGGGGCGGTGCCACCAACCACCCCTTTGTATATTTTCAATTTTAAATGGAGATCCTGAAAAAAATATTGTTCCGGCTTTCACTCTGCGTGATCCTGTTTTTCGTTGCGAATTTTTTCTACGCGAAATTCATGTTTGCCCGGGATGTCAAAAAATATTCTCCGTTAAAACCCGTCCTGGATTCCGTCTACAAAACCGCCGATATCATCTACCTGGGCGAAAGCTCCAACACCAGCTTCAACCCCTGGACCGACACCCTGTCCCAGTCCATCGCCGATTTTATACAAGGCTACATGCCCTTCAAAAAGGTCGGATCCATTTCCCACGAAAGTTTTCACCTCGGACTATTCAGAAAAATATTGGTATTGTATCCGCGCGACAGCCAAAAAACCATCATCGTCACCCTCAACATCCGCGCCATGAGCCCCCCATCCGTCTTCTCCGGCACCGAGGCCCGCAACCAGCAGGAGGCGCTGTTCTATTCCGACCGCCTGCCCTTGCTCACGAGAATATTTTTATCCCTGCATTATTACGACAATGCCAATGCCTCGGAACGCGAACGCGAAAAAATGCGCACCTGGCGCACCCGAAGCATCAAACTGGGACAGGGTTCCTGGGAAACTGCCAGGGACTGGATGTACGCCAACAATAAATTCAACGACAAGCATCCCGTGCCCACAAAACTGCGCGACATGTCGGATGCCTATATCAAGGAATTCGGTTTCCTGCTCGACGCCCACAACCCCCGCGTACAGGACCTGCGCGCCATGATCGCATTCGCAAAAGCGAACCATATCCCGATCCTATTTCACATCCTGCCCGAAAACCTGGAATACGCCCGGGCCTTATGGGGACAGCAACTTGTACAATATTTGGAATACAACCACGGTTATTTATTGCATATGCTGCAAAAAGAAAATATGGAATACGTGGACAATTTCGCCATCGCCCGTGGCGTGGATTTCACGGACCAGTGGTATCCCACAGAGCACTTCAACACCCGCATCCGCCGCCTGATCGCCCTCTCCCTGGCCCAAAAACTAAACCCCGCCGGACCCTTCCCCAATCTCCATTACATGAAAAATAATTATCCGAACATGAGCATTACTTTCCCCGTAGCCGATACGTTGCTAAGACAGTGGCAGGAGATCCATCGTTGAATGGTGAATGGTGAATGGTAAATGGTAAATGGTAAATGGTAAATTATAAATGAAATTATATGATGCTCGATTTTTTCAGGGCCGCATTTACCATTTACAATTCAGCATTTACAATTAAAATTTCAATACCACCGCTCCCATAAAATTCCTCCCCGCCTGGGGATATACAGAACTCTCCTGCACCAGCCGGGTCGGGCTCAAATAGTAGCCATACGTATACCCATTGCTCGCATAATGTGCATCGAAAACATTCAACACCTGGAATTGCAATTGGATGATACTGCCCTGAAATTTCCAGGATTTGTTGATCCAGATCTCAGAAAAATAATACGGATTTAAACTGCGGGATCTCTGTTCGGAATTGTCCAAATATTGCCTTGAAACATATTTATGCACCCATTGAATATTCAGGTCCCCGGGCAGGCTCCACTTGATCTGTAGCGCGGCCGTCAGGGCCGGTGAAAAACCGATCGCTGTGTTCTCTTTATGTACGGGGGCAATATATACCGTATCATAATTCGGATAATAAATGTCCAGGTCACGGATCCGGTTGCTGCTCGCAGTGACATTGCCCGTGATCAATATGTTTTTGCGCGCCTGCGCCGCCGCGCTCAATTCGATGCCCGTCCTGTAGCTCTTGTCCACGTTGATGTGCAGGGGACTGCCCACATCGTTCACCTGCCCGGTGAGCACCAACTGGTTTTGATAATTCATGTAAAATGCATTGACATTGAATGCAATTTTTTGCCGGTTCATTTTATATCCCATTTCCATGTCGGTCATGTATTCGGGTTTGGGTTCAAGGCCAGGGCCATTGTCTGTGATGTCGCTGCGGGAGGGCTCTCGGGAACCCCGGCTGATATTGATATACAGTTGCTCGCTCACGCCGGAATGATAGATAAACCAGGCTTTTGGATTAAAAAAAGTGTATTTGCGGTCGAAGGAAATATGCCTGCCGTCGTTGTCGCTGCCAAAGCCGGAATGTCTCACATGACGCAACTGCAGGTCGGCCCCGTATTCCATTTTTCCCTGGACCAAATGCTCTACTTTCATGAAAACACTCATGTCGCTCTTGTCCCCATCGGCCAGGTAATAGCGCTTTTCCGGGCTGGATTTGGGGATGATCTGCGCCCAGATCACCTGCCCAAAATGATTGCCGCTGTACTGGGAAAAATTGGCACCCAGCACTGCGCGATCATACAATTTTTGCCGTTGCAGGCTGATGTTTACACCTATCAGGTCATTGTCCAGCCAGCGCCTGCGCACCAGGTCGCTGTATCGGAATGTGTCCGGACCCTGGACAAACGGCTGAAATCCATAGTTTCTCACATCCTGACCCAATTTAAATTCCTCGAAATACCCTTTGCCCTTTGTATAGAACAGCGTGCTGTTCAGGTTCAGGGCATTGTTGAATTTATGGTTGAAATACAGGTGGTAATGGCTTTGTGCATAATTGTCCACCTGGTTTTTATAATTGTAATAATTGTAACTGCGCCCGCTGCCAAAAAGATTGGCAGAATCGGCACTTGTAAAATAAATAAAACCCAGGTTGCGGTTATAATGGGCCCGCAGGGCATCTGTATTGCTGTCGAGTTTTTCCGTGGGAACACCGTACCAGGCCTGATAGGTCCTTTCCGATCCGGAAAATGTGAGGAATTTCAAACTGTTTTTTTCGTTTTTATATCCTGCACTGAACATCCAGGAATTCAGGTCGCTGAAAGCCCGGTCCACAAACCCATCACTGTAGATCCGGGAGATCCGGAAATCCATGTTCCAATGTTTGTCGATCAAGCCGGTACCCCCTGCCAGTGTGTGTTTGCGCGTGTTGAAACTCCCATAGGAATTGCTGAGCAGCCCATAGGCCTTGTCTCCCGAAAATGTTTCGATATTCACGGACGCCCCAAAGGCACCGGGCCCATTGCTGCTGCTACCCACACCGCGCTGGATCTGCACGGAGCGCACGCTGCTGCCCAGGTCGGGCATGTTCACCCAGAAGGTACCCTGACTTTCCGCATCGTTGATGGGCACCCCATTCACAGTGATGTTCGTGCGTGAGGCGTCGCTGCCCCGCACCCGGATCCCGGTATATCCCACACCATTTCCCGCATCTGAGGTTACCACCACGGAGGGCTGCAATTGCAGCATCATGGGCAGGTCCCGGCCCGTGTTCTGTTCGGCGATCTGCGCGCGTCCCACCACGGTATTTGCGATAGCCCGACTGCCCTGCCGTGTGGCGGTCACCAGCACATGTTCCATTGGGGGATCCACATGCCGGTACAAAATATTTTTGCCCGGTTTCGGGTCCTCTTTTTTGAAGAAAAATTCAATGTCGTAGCGGTAGTATTTCGCATCCTCGAGCAAGGCGGTATCGGCAATTTCAATGCTGCCCGCCGCATCTGTCGTGCCCAGGCTGAGTTCGCCGGAACGCACTTCCATTGAGCCCACTTCTTTGCCTGCACTGTTCTCAAAATATACCCTGTACTGCCCTTTTGCCGCCAGGCAAAACATCATAAAAACTCCTATTATAATTTCCTTTTTCATGTTCATTTTTAATTACAGAAAACTCTCTCTGCGCTCTCTGCGTATACTCTGCGTCTCCGCGGTAAAACACCAAGCGCTTCAGCGCCAAAAGCAATTTTCAGTAACAGTCGAGGATTGTGTCATCTCCCTATCCGGAATTACCCGGACCAGGTTCAGCGGGTATGATCTCAGCACTCCTTTCAGAGGCACCCCGAATGTCGGGGGCAAATGTAAACAAACTTTCGACGAAGATTCGACAAGTTTTAGGGGGTTCGTCAACCCACACTTGTTTCTAATCGTAATTGAAAAAAGTATTTACACAAAGCACTTATCTTTGAAACAATGAAGCATTTTACTTCAATGAGGATCGCCTCCTTAGTGCTGGCGAGCTCCTTCTTCAGCGCCTCCCTGTTCGCACAGGAAAACACCCGCAGTTCCGGAACGACCGGATCGGGTACCGTATCCTCGGGCACCCGCAGCAATGGCAGCTCAGGCAACGGCGGCGGGGCCAAAAGCTCCGCTGGCAACGAGAACGCCGGACCGCGCCGCAGCCCCGTCACCATCTACCCCAGCCTGCGCATCCCCAATACCTGGGGCAACCAGGTGCCGGTGCAGACCATCCCCCAGCAAACCACCTCTCCCACCAACAGCAACCCCCAGGTCACCCAGGTGGCGGTGAGCTACAAGCAGGAGGCCCTCACCGAGATCGTGAGGTCCATGGCCGTTTACAGCGCCACACCCCAGTATTTCGAAGTGAAAGACGTGACCCGGCCCTTTACAATCCAGGGCGCAAAGGGATTTTCGGTCGATTTCCCCGAATACGCCTTCAGCGACGCCGAAGGCAACCCCGTACTGGGCGAAGTGACCGTGGAGATGCGCGAATTCACCAGCAACGAGGAATTTGCGGCCTCAGGCCTCACCTGCCTCACTTCCGGCAATGAATTGCTGGAGACCGGCGGCATGATCAACCTGGAGGCGATGAGCGGCGAACAGAAGTTGCGTCTCGCACCAGGCAAAAGTGTGACGATCAACGTTCCCTCTGCCGCCACAGACAAGGGATTTCAGACATTTTACGGGGTCCGGGACGGCGATGCCACCAAATGGAGCACCACCCCGGCGGCCAACAACGGAGCCGACGAGGAAAAAGACCTGCCTTTCGACGGCTATACCATACAGATGATGAAACCGACCATGCAGGTCAATGGCAAACCCACCTCCCTCTTCGTTTACAAGAACGGCGAAGGACTGGCGGATTATGTCAATAAGAATTTGAAGGTCTCCAAGGAGATTCGCGACGAGATCATGAAGGACGGGATCCCCTTCCTGTACACGATGGAGATCAACATGATGGGCAAGGTGAAAAATGTGAAGGTGAAGAATGCCGAAATGAAAAAGAATTCCATCATTTCCCCGCTGAACCGGCAGATCATCGCACTGCTGGAAAAAGCGCCCCCGCTGGAGACCGGGAACGGCAACCTGGAACTGGGCAAGACCTACGAGGTCATGTTTGCCTCCGTGAAGAACTATACCGGCCCCAAACCCAGCATCATGCCCCCCATGAACAGCGAATTCGCGAAGACCGCCCAGGTGCAGAAGAACCCCAATGCCAGCGCGGTAAAGGAGTTTAGCATGGAGTCCTCTTCCTTGTCCAAGATCAACTGCGACCGTTTTGCCGGCAAAGGCAACGCGACCGACAGCCTGAACTTCGACTTTGGCGATGCCGATGCACTCGTGTACGTGGTTTTCAAGGACATGCGCAGTATGATCAGTCCCAATGGCGGATTTGGCAAGTACAGCCTCACAGGCATCCCCGACAACCACGAGGTGCGCTACGTGGCCGTTGTATACGACGACGCCGGCAACGTTCAACTGGGTGTGATGGACGGCGATACCAAGCCGGGCATGAAGCGCTTCCCGAATTATAAGCCTTTCAGCGCGGGAGCTTTGAAAGCCGCCCTGAACTAACGCGCAACATCTCCTTGCGCTTTGCGCAACCTTTGCGTCCCCTGCGGTAAAAATCGCCTTTCATTTTCTTAAATTCGCAAACTTGAAAACTACGATCCCGGGACTCTTGTTCCTGTTTGCGCTTACTTCCTGTACCCAGAAAATGAAAGTAAAGAACCACTCCTACGGCAACTACGACGCCGTCTCCATCTCGCATATCTCCCTTGACCTCTCCGTCGATTTCGACGCCAAATCCATCAAAGGCTCGGCCGAACTTTCCATAGACAACCATGGCAAGGCCAAAGAGATCATCCTGGACCACCGGGACATGATCATCGAATCGACGGAAGTGGATGGACGAAAGGTCGGATTCAAAACCGGGGACTACGATTCCATCCTGGGCGCAGCACTGCTCATACCCATCGCCGAGGCCAGTAAAAAGGTGAAGGTTTTCTACCATACCAAGCCCGAGGCCGCAGCCCTGCAATGGCTGAATCCCGCGCAAACCAACGACAAGAAGGCCCCCTTCCTGTTTTCCCAGAGCCAGGCCATCCTCGCCCGCACCTGGATCCCGCTCATGGACGCACCCGCCATCCGTTTTACATACGAGGCCAGGGTTAAAGTACCCAAAGAGCTCATGGCCCTGATGAGCGCCAACAACCCTACTGAGAAAAGCGCCGATGGGACCTATACTTTCAAACAGACCAACCCCATTCCCTCTTATCTGATGGCGATCTCTGCCGGTGACCTGGCCTTCAAATCCCTGGGCCGCAATTCGGGCGTATACGCCGAGCCCGGCTACCTGGAGAAATGCGCCTGGGAATTTGCCGACCTGCAGCGCATGATCGACTCGGCCGAGGAGCTCTACGGGCCCTACCGCTGGGGCCGCTACGATGTGCTGGTCCTGCCTCCGAGTTTCCCCTTTGGCGGCATGGAGAACCCCGAACTCACTTTTGCCACCCCCACCATCATCGCGGGAGACCGCAGCCTGGTGAGCCTTGTGGCCCACGAACTCGCCCACAGCTGGAGCGGCAACCTGGTGACCAACGAGACCTGGAACGATTTCTGGCTCAACGAGGGCTTCACGGTCTACTTCGAACAGCGCATCATGGAAAAGATCTACGGACAGCCCTACGCAGAAATGCAGGCTGCACTTGCCCGGGGAGAACTCCAGCGCACTGTGGATGAATTGCTGGTCGATGCCGAAGAAGATACACGTCTCTACCTGGACCTGGATGGCCGCGACCCCGATGAGGGCGTGAGCGACATCGCCTATGAAAAAGGCCGGTTCTTCCTTCGCAGCATTGAAAAAGTGGTGGGCCGCCCCCAATGGGACGCCTTTGTGAAGGAGTATTTCAGCCAACATGCCTTCCAGACCATGACCACCAAACGTTTTCTGGACTACCTGGACCGGGCCCTGCTGTCAAAGAACCCCGATTGGAAAGACAAGGTGAAGGCCGAAGAATGGATCTACAAGCCCGGCCTTCCGGGCAACATAGAGATCGTGCACAGCACCGAACTGGACAAGGTCGAAGAGGATGTGAAACTGTTTGCCGGGCCCGGCGCGGTAGCGGCTTTCAATCCCCAGGGCTACACAACCCATCACTGGCTCTACTTCCTGCGCCGCCTGCCCAGGATCGACCTGGCCACCGTGCAGGCCCTGGATGACAAGTTCCACTTTTCCCAAAGCGGCAATTCCGAGATCCTCTGTGACTGGTTCCAGGTGGCCATCCGATACAACTACAGCGAATCCTATCCCCAACTGCGTGCCTTCCTCGCCCATGTGGGCCGGCGCAAATTCCTTTTGCCCCTCTATAAAGCGCTTGCTTCAACCCCAGACGGCAAAAAACTTGCCCGGGAGATCTTCGAGGCCTCCAAGGCCGGATACCATTCCGTGGCCACAAACACCCTGCAGGACCTGCTATACGGAGCCCAAGAATAAAACCCATGGCAAAAGAGAAGCAACATTCCAAAGAGAACCCCGGCGTCGATTGGTATTTCCAAAAGGCCGATCAATGGCAGGAGGAGATCGCATTGCTGAGAAAGATCCTGCTCAGCACGGGCCTGGAAGAGGAACTGCGCTGGGGCGTGCCCTGCTATCAGCACGAAGGCGCCAATGTGGCCCTGATCCACATGTTCAAGGAATACTGCGCGGTGCTCTTTCACAAAGGCGTCCTGCTCAGCGATCCCCAGAAACTCCTGGTGCAGCAGACCGAGAATGTGCAATCGGCAAGGCAGATGCGCTTCAGGGGCCTGGAGCAAGTACGCGAAAACGAATCACAGCTGAAGGCATACCTGCGGGAGGCGATCGAACTGGAAAAAGCCGGCGCCAAAGTCGAATTCAAGCCGGTCTCGGCGTATAAAATGCCCCTGGAATTGAAGGAAAAACTGGAGGCCCTGCCCGCCCTGCAAAAGGCTTTTGACGCATTGACCCCGGGGCGTCAACGCGGCTACCTGCTGTATTTTTCCTCGGCCAAGCAATCCAAAACCCGCGAAGCCCGGGTCGAAAAATACATGCCGCAGATCCTTCAGGGGAAGGGCCTGGATGATTGACCTGCATTCCCCCTTGCACCTGTTGCAGGCGCCCTGCCTGGAGATCCCTAACCTGTGGATCAAGCGGGACGACCTGATCCATCCCATCGTTTCGGGGAACAAATGGAGAAAGCTCAAGAAGAATATCAGTTTCGCTCGCGCAAAAGGATTGCAGGGTCTGCTCACTTTTGGCGGTGCCTATTCCAACCATATGCTGGCCACAGCCTGTGCCGGCGCGACTTTTGGTCTGCCCACCAAGGCCTACCTGCGGGGCGATGAGGACATGGACAACCATTACCTGCGCACTGCCAGGTTGTTCGGCATGGACCTGCTTCCTGTTCCCCGGGAAGAATACCGCGACAAACAGGCCCTTGCCAATGCTTTCCAGATATTGCACCCCGATTGGCTCATTTTGCCAGAAGGCGGCGCTTCAGAAGCGGCAGAAAAGGGAGTTGCGGAGATCATTTCGGAATTGCCCGACGATTTTACCCATATCATTTGTGCCAGTGCAACGGCCACAACCCTTTGCGGACTGGGGCAGGGCATTCGCAAAGTAGGCGCAACTGCAAAAATTCTGGGGATTGCCGTCCTGAAAAACGCCGAAGAACAGCGCCAAAAGCTGGACGCCGCAAGACTTTCAGATGTATGTGAAGTGATAGAAAGCTACGAATTTGGCGGCTACGCCAAAACAACTCCTGAACTGATGGACTTCTGCCGCAGTTTCATCGCTCAGACCGGCATCCTCCTGGACCCCGTCTACACCGCCAAAGCCCTCTTTGCCCTCAAAGACCTCTACCATTCCGGCTATTTCCCCGCCGAGGCAAGGATCCTCTTCCTCCACACCGGCGGAACCCTGGGCATCTTCTCAGAAAAATTTTTGTGATCTACCGCGTCAAAACCGCGTGGGAGGATAGCCGGCGTCAGCCAACTGTCAACTATCAATTGTCAACTGTCAACTTATTGGAAACCCTGAATTTTCGGTTGCCCCGCTTCTCTCCCAGCGGCAGCAAAGTGCCCATAATATGATAATTCACCTCCCCAAAAGGATTGAGCACGATCGCAGCCTTGTCAAACTCACCCGGCTCCGTATGCGCGCTGTAAAAGACCAGCACGATCGAATCTACATGCCCTGACTTCAGGCTGTCTTTCGGGTAAATAGGCGCCGTACACTGGCAGCCGGGATGCACCTGCCATATCTTGAACTTCTCCAGCCCCGCATTCATGAAATGGAACACGGCTTCCACCGTGTCCCCTTTTTGCATGCCTTCAAAAAAGATCGTGTCCTTTCCCAGGGTCGTGATGCCCTCCCGGTTTTGCGCGGATGCGCTGCCCAGCAAAAGGAAAACGGCGATATGGAAAATGAATTTTTTCATAAAAAAGCCGGATCAGATCCGGCTCATTATTTACTGTTTAATGATGATCGATTTGGGCTTCTCGGGTTCAACGACCACAATACCCTGAATGGTCAGTGTGGCGTCGCCTCCGTTGCTGTAAACCGAGATATATTTTGTGAAGGAACCTTCCCTTCCGGCGGAGTTGTACTCAGCCGTGATCACCGCCGTAGCGCCGGGAGCGATCGCTTCGCGGGGCCATTTGGGCGTGGTGCACCCGCAACTCGCCGAAACGTTGCTCAACAGGAGCGGCTCCGTGCCGTTGTTCGTGAAACGGAAATCATAGCGTGCGATCTCGCCCTGGGCTATGCTCCCGAAATTGTGGGAACTCTCGACAAACTTGATCTCCGCTTTGGAGGGATTGTCGGCCTTGGGCTGGTCTTGCTGTGCGCCGGCTGCACCAATGAAGGCGAAAGCGGCCAATGCCAGGAATACATTTTTCATGTCAGGGTCCTTTAAGGGTTGAACTGAATTACTTGATCTGCGTTCCGCCGCCTGAAGCGTCTGTGTTCACAGTACCGCTGATGGTCAGTACCTGCTTGCTGCCGTTGTCCATGGTCACGGTCACGGTCTTCTGGAAGAAGCCGGGGCGGCCTTCGGTGCCGAAAGAGGCTTTCACAGTGCCTGTCTTACCGGGCATCACAGGGGTGCTGGTAAAGGTAGGGGTGGTGCAACCGCAGCTGGGCTGGGCAGTGAGAATGGTCACAGGAGTTTTGCCTGTATTGCTGAAAGTGAAGGTCACTTCAGCAGGAGGACCCATTTTCACAGTGCCGAAATCGTGGGAGGTCTTGTCCCATTTGATCACATCGGTCTGGGCGGGGGTCTGTGCAAACAGCGCCACCACTGCCATCATAGGGATCGTTGTAAGAGCGATAAACTTTTTCATTGTCTTGTAAGTTACTATTTATATGCGAAAATAGGGCAAGTTTCATACCATACAAAGGGTTTAACATATCATTAACGACATTAACACTGCATAAACAACTGCCTGATCAAAAATTGCGTCTTTGCATATATTTGTACTGATAATCACCGATTTCTAAGACCCAACCCCCACCGAAAATGAAATACTTCACTATCGGAATTGCACTGCTTACTTTGATGGTTTGCTGCACCAACGGACCCAAGCCGAATTTGTCCAACTTTTTCTCCGATTTCATTCGAAAGAAACTCATCAGGGCCGAACCCGACAAATACAGCTACCACCTGCACAGGCAGAAAATGGCCAATGGGAAGATTCAAGTGGAAGCAGAATACCTGGATCCCGTTTCCGGAGGCCGGAACCATGTGAATTTTACATTTGACAAAACCGGGAAACTTGAATGTCTCACTCCTGTATCAGATAAACCTTTGTACGGGAAACTGGAGGACATGGCAAAACAGTTCTATGAACTCAATGTGGTTTCATTTACAAAGGAGCCATCCGGCAACACCACTTATTTCTTTGCCACCAACGCAAGACCCCGTTTTATGGAGATCCGGGACATGGATGCATATAGAAACGGCATCCAGCCTGACTCGCACAATGCCAAGTCAGGATACAACTATTACTCATATCCCAATCCCAGTCAACTCAGTCATTATATGGGTAACTTTTATATAGAAAGAACCGCCGATCCATACTGGGGTGGGACCTGGTAAATGTCTTTGTTCCACAACAAACCGAATTCCATTGACCAACAATCCTGTTCAGCGAATTATATAACAATCAACGGATAACATGTAATAATGCGCTCTGTGTATGGGCTGAGATTTGCACCCATATATGAAAAACAGCAAATTTTTATTGGCCATCGTGCCCATGTTCCTGATCATCGCTTCCGCCTGTAATAAGGATGAAAACAGAAAGTCCACTTATTCCGTGCGCATGACAGATGCTCCCGGTCCTTATGATGCAGTATACGTAGACATCCAGGGTGTCGAAGTGAAAGCCGAAGGCAAATCAGAAGTGATGCTGGATGTTAAATCCGGTATCTATAACCTGCTCACACTTTCCAATGGCATCGATACATTGATCGCCTCCGGCAAAATTGACGCCGGTAACGTTACACAGATCCGCCTGATCCTTGGCGCCAACAATACAGTTGTCCTGAACGGCAACAGCTACCCATTGTCCACACCCAGCGCCGACCAAAGCGGGCTGAAGATCAACGTGAACCAAAAACTGGAAGCCAACAAATCTCACAGCATCCTTATCGACTTCGACGCCAACCAATCCATTGTTGAGACCGGATCCGGCACTTACAAACTGAAACCGGTGCTGCGCACTGTGGAAGCTTCCACCACCGGATCCATCAAAGGTTATATCCAGCCCGCCGGCACAAAAGCCATGGTGACTGCAACCTACAATGGGATCAATTATTCCTCGGCTGTAAATTCCCAGGGTTATTTCATCATCAGAGGCCTGCCTTCCGGCGCTTACAACCTGGTGATCACACCCGCTGCCCCTTTCAACATCAGCACCAAAACCAACGTGGTTGTTCAGACCAACGCAACAACCGACCTGGGCTTGATCGTACTTTAATCCGCGAAGATTCAATTCGCACCCATTCGCCTTCCCCGGCGAAATAATTTAACAAGAGACGTTGCGTTGCAGCGTCTCTTTTCTTTTTAAATGACATTACTTTGCCCAACCCAAGGGCCCCATGATCGACAACCTGATATTGTTCATATGCCTGGCCCTGTTGGCCGAAATTCTCGGTACGGTCGGTGGTTTTGGATCCTCCCTCTTCTTTGTTCCGGTCGCAAGTTATTTTTTCGATTATCATTCAGTCCTTGGCATGACCGCAGTTTTTCATGTCTTCAGCAACCTGTCCAAGATAGGCCTGTTTCGACATGGATTTGATAAAAAGCTGATCCTCTATCTCGGAGTTCCCGCCACGCTGTTTGTCATAGCCGGGGCCATACTCAGTGCATACTTTGACTCCGCGATACTCGAATTGTTCCTCTCGCTTTTCCTGATCATTATAAGTGCATTGCTCTTTATTTTTCCAACATTCGAATTGAAACCGAATGTGCAAAATGCCGTATCAGGAGGAATCCTATCCGGGTTGATCGCCGGCCTTCTGGGCACCGGTGGTGCGATACGCGGACTTGTGCTGGCTTCCTACCGCTTAAAAATGGAAGTGTTTATTGCCACATCCGCAGTTATTGACCTGGGCATCGACTTCAGCAGAGCCGTTGTATACGGCATGAATGGCTATATCCACAAACATGACCTGTACTTACTTCCGATCTTATTGGCCATAAGCATACTCGGAACTTACCTTGGAAAATTGCTCCTGAAAAAAATATCAGCGAAACAATTCAAACTCATCGTACTCTCCCTGATCTTTTTTACAGGGATAGCCAGCCTGATGAAATTCCTTTTCTATTAAACCTACAACCAACCTTTTTACAACCCTCACAAAACCAAAATGCACCGGACCTGCCGATGCATTCGTAATTCGTAATTCGTAATTCGTAATTTACTTAATAAATGGTAGTCCCGTTAGGAATCGAACCTAAATCAAGGGCTTCGGAAACCCTTATACTATCCATTGTACGACGAGACCAGTAAGGCCAGCAAAGGTAATACATGCATCCCTTTTGCGCATGCGCAAAATCGGGAACAGCGGCCAGTCGAATTCTTTCGCGCCTTCGCCTAATATTCGACCCCATGTTTCATACCTCTTGGTATGTGCCCAGTCCCTGAAAAACACATACTCCTCTGCGATCTCAGCGACATCTCCGTGTTCTCTGCGTTAAAAAAAACAGGTTCGCAACGCGAACCCCATAGTGGGGAGCCACTCCGGCGGCAGCTTTTGACGTTTGACGTTTCACGTTTGACTGCCTAACTTTGTTCACTTTCAATGAAACACCGCAAAACCCTTGTCATCCTCGGAGCCGCCGCCATCCTCAGCACCGGCTTCAAAGTATACGACGACCTCTTCGAATACTCCAAGAACCTGGAGATCTTCAACGCGGCATATACCGAACTCGGCAAAAATTATGTGGATGAGATCAACCCTGGCGAGCTCATGCGCAAGGGCCTCGATGCCATGTTTGCCTCCCTGGACCCCTACACGAATTTCTACTCCGAATCCCAGGCCGAAGAAGCGCTGCTGGACCGGCAGGGCGAGTACTCCGGCGTGGGCTGCAGGCTCATCCTGCGCGAGAACTATCCCGTGGTCACGGAAGTGATCGGCGGCTCCGGTTTTTCAACCGCCG
>JADMIO010833574.1_pt1 | contig 15343 bp, 13 predicted proteins | sample 8958161 | NCBI WGS metagenome assembly JADMIO01 (sample SAMN16585339, study PRJNA669376) | soil metagenome | isolation source: Crop rotation soil | place: USA: Cullars Rotation, Alabama | collected 2011
CGCGACAACTTGTCCACGTGGAATTCTAAGCTTAGGATCCCAATGTGCTGGAAAGATCCGGCGTCGTGATCTGCTCATGGCCGAAGGGACGCCGCGCACCGAGGGTGCCGGTTCCGTATGCGCAAGAGACGATGCACGGGTTCGAATACGCCTTCGGAACCGCGCTCATCCAGTCCGGCTGGCTTGACGAGGGGGTCGAGGTTTTCCGGAGCGTACGCGACCGCTACGACGGCAAGGCGCGCAATCCCTGGAACGAGATCGAGTGCGGATCGAACTATGCCCGCTCGATGGCGAGTTGGGCGGGGCTTCTGGCCATGTCCGGCTTCGGGTTCGACGCGCATCGATCCGAGATGAGCTTCGCGCCGAAGGTTCGCGACGGGCTTTCTTTCCGCAGCTTCTGGTCGAATGCGACGGCCTGGGGGCTGATCGAAATGGCAAACGGATCCTTCTCCGTCACGGTCTTGCACGGCGAGGCGCAGCTCGAGCGGCTTGGTCTGCCGCTCGATGGGGGATCGCCGCAGGTCGCGATCAACGGACGCGCCATCGACAGCCGATTGGAGGATGGCGTCCTGGTTTTCAAGTCGGTCCGGCTCGCCAGGGGTGATATTGTGCGGGTGTCCTGTCCGAGCATCTCCGTCGAGTCGTTGAGAGACGTTTCGACGCTCTGAACCGTCGTCGCGAAAGTCAAAGCAACAACACAGGAGGGAAGCCATGGATCGAAGAGTTTTTCTGACCGGAGCCGCCGCGGCCAGTCTGTTTCCGCTGCGCCAGGGCCACGCAGCGCCCGCTGCCGACACGAAAGCGACGTTGAATATCTTCCGCCCCGCCTCGGACAGCGACATCCGCCTGAGCAATGCCGCCGTCGAGCGGTTCAAGGCGCGGTACCCGAACGTGACGGTGAACGTGCAATACGTGAACACCAATCCGTGGGGCGAATACATCAACCAGATGATGAATCTGATCGGCAGCAACCAGACGCCCGATATCGTCATGATGGCGACGGAGGGCGTGTCGACGCTCGCGACCCGCAATCTGCTGCGGGACATCATGCCCTACGTCAACGGCGATCCGCAGGGCAAGGCACTGTTCGAGGATATCGAGCCCAATCTCCTGAGCGGGCTGCGCTACAACAACCAGCTCACCTACATTCCCAACGAGTGGAACACCGTCGTCACGTTCTACAACGCGGCGATGTTCGCGGAGGCCGGCCTGCAAAAGCCGAAAGCCGACTGGAACTGGAACGACTTCCTCGAAGCCGCCAAGGCGCTCACCAAGCGTGACGGCGACAAGGTGACGCGCTACGGCTATTTCATTCCGGGCGGACAGTTTGCGCTTTCCACCTGGTTCCTCAACAACGGCACCGACCGGCTCACGCCGGACGGCCGCTCCAGCAACGCCAAGGACCCGAAATTCGCCGAGGCGCTGCAGTTCCTGCACAGCCTGATTTACGAGCACAAGGTCGCGCCGACATTCTCGCGCAACGAGCCGGGGCATGGCCCGTTCATCGCCAAGCAGGCGGCGATGTTCGCCGGCACGCATACCCGCGTCCCCGAAATGGCGCAGGCCAAGATGGACACGGTCGAGGTGCAGTATTGCCCGCGCAACAAAGCGCAGATCGCGATCTGCGGCGTCGGTGGGCTCGGCATCACGCAGGCGTCGAAGAACCCGGAGCTCGCCTGGGAGTTGCTGAAGGAACTCGCCGGCAAGGCCAACGCCGATCAGTTGGCGAAGGACCTGCGCGCGATCCCGGCGGTACGCTCCTCGGCCACGAGCGACGCCTATGTGAGTTACCCGCCGAATTCGAAGATCTTCTACGGCTCCGCCGCGCTCGCGAAGCCGTTGGTGCAGCCGCCGAACTTTGCCCAGGTGGAAGACATCACCATGCGGCACGTTGAGGCGTATCTCACCAACAACCAGAAGCTCGAGCCGATGCTGGCTTCGCTCGACGACGAGCTTGGCCGCGCAATGGCACGCGTCAAGTGGTGACGGCGTGTTCGGCCGCCGCGGCATCGGAGCAGTTTGGCTGTGAAGCCGCGGATGGCCGGACTTGAGCGCCAGGAGGCGTGGGCCGGCTACGGCTTCCTGGCGCCGGCCTATGTCCTGTATTTGCTGTTTGCGCTGCTTCCGGCGATCGCGACGCTCGCATTCAGCCTGATGTCGATCGACCGGTTCACCTGGACCTTCGATTTCGTCGGGCTGGACAATCTGCGCTTTGTGTTGGCGGACCGCCGCTTTTGGACTGCTTTCGTCAATACCTTCGTGTTCGTCGCGCTGGCCGTCACCGGGAATGTCGGCGTCGGCCTGCTGATGGCCGTGTTGCTCGACCGGACGCTGCCGTCGGTCGTGCTCTACGTGTTGCGGCTCGCTTACTTCCTTCCCGTTCTGGTTTCGACCGCGCTTGTCTCGCTGGTCTGGCAGTTCATCTATTCGACCGATCTGGGAATCCTGAACTATTACCTGGCCGAGCTCGGGCTTCCGAAGATCGGCTGGCTGACGGACCGGCGTGTCGCCATGATTTCGGTGGTGATCATGGACGTGTGGAAGCACTTCGGCTTCTTCATGATCATCCAGCTCGCCGCGCTGCAATCGGTTCCGCGCGCGCTGATCGAGGCCGCGCAGCTCGACGGCGCCAACGCGCCGCAAATCTTCTTTTACGTGAAGCTGCCGATCGTCGCGCCCGTCATCCTGTTTTGCATCACCTATGCGACGATCACCGGCCTTCAGATGTTCGAAACCGTCCGCATCCTGACGTCGGGCGGTCCCGCGGACGCAACCATCAGCATGGTCATGTACATGTATGATCAGACGTTCGGCGCGCAGGACATCGGGGCCGGAACCTCGGCGGCGCTCGTCCTTCTGATCGCCATCGTGCTCGTCACCGTCGTCCAGATCCGGCTCGGCCGCCGCGCGGTGCAGCAATGAGCGCCGCCTCTCGTGCGTCGCGGCTGATCGACGCGACCTCGGTCATGCATTGGCGCAACTGGCCGATGCTCGTGCTTCTGTGCGCCGGCGGCTTCGTCATGGTGATGCCGTTTCTCTGGATGGTCAGCGCGTCCTTCAGGCCGATCGGCGAAGCTTACCAGCTGCCGCCCACGCTGCTGCCGACCAACCTCGATCCGGCCGCCTATAGCGAAGTCTTCAAGACCGGAGTGCCGTTCCTGCAGATGTACTGGAACAGCTTCGTGGTCGCGGTTGCGGCCACCGCCGGGGTCCTCATCACGGCCAGCATGGCGGGATTTGCTTTCGCGCGCCTGCGATTTCCCGGCAAAGGCGCGTTGTTCGGAGCGATGCTGATCGGACTGATGGTGCCGCCGGCGCTGACCCTGATCCCGATCTACTTCGGCTATGCGGCGGTCGGCCTGCTCGATACCCGCATCGGCCTGGCCCTTCCCGCTATGGCGTCCACTTTCGGCGTCTACATGATGCGCCAGTTCATGCTGGGGCAGCCGCGCGAACTGGAGGAAGCGGCCCTGATCGACGGGGCCGGCTATTGGAAGATTTTCTGGCGCGTGAGCCTGCCGCAGCTCGGTCCCGCGCTGGCGACGCTCGGGATCATCACGTTCATCGGAAGCTGGAACAATTTCGTTTCCCCTTTCGTCCTGATTCGCAGCTTCGACGCGATGACGCTGCCGGTCGGGGTCGTGGCCCTTCAGGGCGTGATGGGTTCTGCGCGGCTGTCCATCATCATGGCGGCTGCCACGATGGCGATCCTGCCGCTCGTCATCGTGTTTCTCGTGGCGCAGCGGTTCGTCATCGAGAGCCTGACGATGTCGGGGATCAAGGGCTGACGAGTCCCCTCGGCTTGGTATAAGACTCAAAGCCATGCTCGGATCGCAGTTGCTGGACCAGCAACCTTTTTTTCGCGGCGCTGATTTCGGCGCGCCTGAGCTGTCCCTGTTCGGCATGTGTCATTTCAGACGCGCCGTCATGACCCGGGACAGCTGGCAGGAGCACGACGGAGTCGAGTTTCTGTTCATGCTGGCGGGCGAGGCCTGCTGGGAATTCAGTGACGAGCGGCTGGCGCAGATCAAGGGCGGTCAGGCCTTTGTTTTTCCGGCCGGATCGCGGCATCGCATCGTCAACGGTGTCTATCCGCCGGGACGGGCGCTTTGGATCGTATTCAACGCGGCCGGGTCGGAGGGGCAGCGGCAAGGCCTGATGTCGCAGGCCGAGCTCCGATCCATGATGCAGGAGACGGAAGGCCTGCGCTCGCCCGTCAATCTCGACGGACCAGCCGTCAAGGCGCTGGCGGAGTTGAGCCAGCGGCTCGGCGACGATCGCATTTTTCTCGGCTCGCCGATCCTGAAGGCTGAGATCCGCAGTAGGCTCTATGCGGCGTTGATCGGCCTTTGGAGCGGAGCGGCCAATCGGCGGGACAAGGCCGGCGGCAGCGAGCAGGTGAAGATATTCGAAACAAGCTTGCGCCGGGATTTGTCGGAACGAATTCCGATCGAGGAACTGGCGCGGGACACCGGCTATGGTCACAGCCAGCTCTATGCATTGTTCAAGCGGGAAGCCGGGATGTCTCCCAACGATTATCGCCAGCGATTGCGCATCAAGCAGTCATGCCGGCTCCTGCTCGAGACGCGCAGGCCCGTCACTGAAATCGGCCTCGATTTTGGCTTCAGCAGCTCGCAGTATTTCTCGCGCGTCTTCAAGAAATATGTCGGGACGTCGCCGTCGGAGTACAGGCGGCTCGCCGCAGCGACGATGCAGACGGCGGATTAGCCGGGCTTCCTTGTTTCTTCCCCCGGCGCCGAAGCGTGGATCGCGAGCGCGTGCACGTGGTCGGCAAGCTCGCGCGCGAGCGTCGCATTGATCAGGCGATGACGCTCGATGCGGCTCTTTCCGCGGAACGCCTCCGACACGATATGAACGCGGAAATGGCTCTCGCCGCCCGGCCGGTGGCCCGCATGTCCGGCGTGCAGATGCGATTCATCCACGATGTCGATACTTTCCGGGGCGAAAGCCTTCGTCAGCTTGTCGGCGATAACGTCTTTCATCGGCATGCCATGAGCCTTAGCGACAACTTGCATTCTGCGTCAACGCCGCAAACCTGAACGAATGCGGCGCGAAGCAAATTGATGGATGTCAAGACTTGAAGATTGCACTCGTAAGTTCGCATATTGATCGGTCATGAAATTCGACTCGATTTTCGACAAGATCCGCGTGAAGCCGAGCGAGGACCGTCGCCCGCGCACCGGCGGACCTGTGTGCGAATGGCCGGGCTGCGGCGAGGAGGCGAGCCATCGCGCCCCGAAGGGCCGCGCGAACGAGGGCCAGTACTGGCGCTATTGCCTCGGCCATGTGCGCGAATACAACCAGTCGTACAATTACTTCGCCGGCATGACCGACGACGCCGTCCTGAAGTATCAGAAGGACGCGATCACGGGTCATCGCCCGACCTGGAAGATGGGCACGGGCAAGCGCGGCACCATCGAGGAGCAAGCCGCCGATCCGTTCGGAATGTTCCGGGAGTTCGGCGGCGAGAGCCGGGTCCATGCCGACCGCGCCAAGGTCGAGGAGACCCGGACCATCCGCAATGCCGAGCGGAAAGCCTTCAACGTGCTGGGGCTCGAGACCAGCGCCCGGAGGGCCGACATCAAGGTGCGTTTCCACGAGCTCGTGAAACGCCATCACCCGGACGCGAATAACGGCGACCGCTCCACCGAGGACCGGCTGGTGGAGGTCATCCAGGCCTATAACTACCTGAAATCCGTCGGTTTTTGCTGATTTGGCCCGGTCCGGGCGGTGCCCGGCGCGGCAGCCGGAAGTATCGGAGAATCAGCAAATATGCAGGTCTGATCAAATCAATTGATCGGACTTCGGGATTCGCCCGGAACGGGCTTTCTGCTATGGTCGGCTCGATAACGACCACCCCATTCCCTACATTAAGTGGCGCCCGTCGTTTCGGGCCACGGAGAAGCGATGGCACCCGCCGCAACAGAACAAGTCACCGGCCTGCCCGACATGAAAGTCTCGGTGCGGCAGGTTTTCGGCATCGACAGCGACATGGAGGTTCCGGCCTATTCGGAGCCGGATACCCATGTTCCGGACGTGGATCCGGACTACCTGTTCGATCGTGCCACCACGCTCGCGATCCTTGCCGGCTTTTCCCGCAACCGCCGGGTGATGGTCACCGGCTATCACGGCACCGGCAAATCGACCCATATCGAGCAGGTCGCGGCCCGTCTCAACTGGCCTTGCGTGCGCGTCAACCTCGACAGCCATATCAGCCGCGTCGACCTGATCGGCAAGGACGCCATCGTCATCAAGGACGGCCTTCAGGTCACCGAGTTCCGCGACGGCATCCTGCCCTGGGCCTACCAGCACAATGTCGCGCTCTGTTTCGACGAATATGACGCCGGCCGTCCGGACGTGATGTTCGTGATCCAGCGCGTGCTCGAATCCTCGGGCCGGCTGACGCTGCTCGACCAGAGCCGCGTGATCAAGCCGCATCCGGCCTTCCGGCTGTTCGCCACCGCCAACACGGTCGGCCTCGGCGACACCTCCGGCCTCTATCACGGCACCCAGCAGATCAACCAGGCGCAGATGGACCGCTGGTCGATCGTGACGACGCTGAACTATCTGCCGCACGACAACGAAGTCGACATCGTGCTCGCCAAGGCGCGTCACTACCGCACGCCGGAAGGCCGCGACATCGTCAGCAAGATGGTGCGGGTCGCCGACCTCACCCGCAACGCCTTCATGAACGGCGACATCTCGACCGTGATGAGCCCGCGCACCGTGATCACCTGGGCCGAGAATTCCGACATCTTCCAGGATATCGGTTTTGCGTTCCGCATCACCTTCCTGAACAAGTGCGACGAGCTCGAGCGGTCGATCGTGGCCGAGTTCTATCAGCGCAGCTTCGGTCAGGAGCTGCCGGAATCGTCGCTCAACGTCGCGCTGAGCTGAGCATGATCCCGAAAAGTGGGAACCGGTTTTCGGGAAAGATCATGCTCAAACGAAAACTTTAGCTTCGTCATTCCGGGGCGCGCGCGAGCGCGAACCCGGAATCCAGCGCGCAAGCGGACTCTCCATGTCCTCGAACTACAAGCCAAAGACCGCCGCCAAGGAAGCCCCGAACGAGCCGTTCAAGCGGGCGGTCAGCGGCTGCCTGCGCGCCATCGCCAAGCAGCCCGAGCTTGAAGTGTCGTTCGCGGCCGAGCGTCCCGGTCTCGTCACCGGCAAGGTGCGGCTGCCGGAGCCGCCGCGCAAGCTGTCGCGGCACGAGGCCGCGATCGTGCGCGGGCACGCGGATTCGATCGCGCTCCGGCTCGCCTGTCACGATCCGAACGTGCACCGCAAGCTCGTGCCGGGCGGCCAGCAGGCGCGCGCGGTGTTCGAGGCGGTCGAGCAGGCGCGGGTCGAGGCGATCGGAGCGCGCCGCATGCAGGGCGTTGCGAAAAACCTCGCCGCCATGCTCGACGACAAGTTCCATCGCGGCAAGTTCGACGAGATCACCGACCGCGCCGATGCGCCGATCGAGGACGCCATCGCCATGATGGTGCGCGAGCGCCTGACGGGCGCGGTGCCCCCGCCGGCCGCCCGCAAGCTGGTCGATCTCTGGCGTCCGATCATCGAGGACAAGGCCGGCCGCGGGCTCGACCGGCTGGAACGGCTGGTCGAGGACCAGCAGCGTTTCGGCGACGCCATCCACGATCTCCTCGACTCGCTCGACATGGGCGACGACCGCAGCAACGCCGAAGAGGATGAAGAAGGCGAAGAGGGCGAGTCCGAATCCGGCCAGGACGAGCAGGGCGAGGACGGCGAAGGCGGCGAATCCGACGAGATGCAGCGGATGTCGATGGAGCAGGCCGAGGCTTCGGCCGACTCGATGGAAAGCGCGGCCGAGGCGGTCGATGCGCCGTCGACCGAGATGGCCGACGACGCCGAGATGGGTGACGCGGAAAATCCCGGCGAGCCCTGGCGTCCGCGCCACCAGAACGCCGCCGATCGCGGCCCGGACTACAAGGCCTTCACCCGCAAGTTCGACGAGGAGATCGGCGCCGAGGACTTGTGCGAGCCCGAGGAACTCGACCGGCTGCGCGGCTATCTCGACAAGCAGCTCTCGCACCTGCAGGGCGTCGTGGCGCGGCTCGCCAACCGCCTGCAGCGCCGCCTGATGGCGCAGCAGAACCGCTCCTGGGAATTCGATCTCGACGAAGGCATGCTCGATCCGGCGCGGCTCTCGCGCATCATCATCGATCCGATGCATCCGCTTTCGTTCAAGCGCGAGAAGGACACGAATTTCCGCGACACCGTGGTGACGCTCCTGCTCGACAATTCGGGCTCGATGCGCGGCCGTCCGATCACGGTCGCGGCGACCTGCGCCGACATCCTGGCCCGCACGCTCGAGCGCTGCGGCGTCAAGGTCGAAATCCTCGGCTTCACGACGCGCGCCTGGAAGGGCGGGCAGTCGCGCGAGGCCTGGCTCGCGTCCGGCAAGCCGCCGAACCCGGGCCGGCTCAACGATCTGCGCCACATCATCTACAAGGCGGCGGACGCGCCCTGGCGGCGCGCGCGCAAGAATCTCGGCCTGATGATGCGCGAGGGTCTCCTGAAGGAGAACATCGACGGCGAGGCGCTGGATTGGGCGTATCGGCGCCTGCTGGCCCGCACCGAGCAGCGGCGCATCCTGATGATGATCTCCGACGGCGCGCCGGTTGACGATTCCACGCTCTCGGTCAATCCGGGCAACTATCTCGAGCGGCACCTGCGTTATCTGATCGAGGAGATCGAGACGCGCTCGCCGATCGAGCTTCTGGCCATCGGCATCGGTCACGACGTCACGCGTTATTATCGCCGCGCGGTCACGATCGTCGACGCCGAGGAGCTTGGCGGCGCGATGACCGACAAGCTCGCCGAGCTGTTCGACGAGCAGGGGCCCGCCGCCCCGCAACCCGCGATGCGTCCGAAGCGGAAGCTGCATTCGTGAGATTGCGGGCTGCGGCCGAGAGGCTTCTGGCGGCCGCCGTCCTCGCGTTCCTGGTTGTTCCGGTCTTCGCGCAGACGCGTCCCGATCCGCCCCAGCGGATCGACGTGCGCGCCATCCCGATCACGAGCTTCGATGCGCGCGAGCCGGATCGCCGCCGCTTCGGCGCGCTCGAATTCCGCGGCGGGCTGGAACTGAACTCGTCCTACAAGGATTTCGGCGGCCTCTCCTCGCTGCACATGCAGGCGGACGGCGTGCATTTCGTCACGCTGAGCGACAAGGGCCGCTGGTTCCGCGGCCGCATCGTCTATCGCAACGGCAAGCCCGACGCACTCGCCGAGGTCGAGACCGCGCCTGCGCTCGGCCCGGATGGCAGGCCGCTTGCGGCGCGCGGCTGGTTCGACACCGAGTCGCTGACCGAGCAGGACGGCTATTTTTATGTCGGCATCGAGCGCGTGAACCAGATCGTGCGCTTCAACTATGCGCGCGACGGTCTGCTGGCGCGCGCCGAGGTGGTCGCCGCGCCGCCCGAGATCAAGAAGCTGCCCTACAATCAGGGGCTCGAATGCGTCACCGCGCCCGCCAAGGGGCAGCCGCTCGCCGGCAGCCTGATCGCGATCTCGGAGCGCGGACTGGACGCCGACCGCAACCTCAGGAGCTTCATCATCGGCGGCGCCAATCCGGGCTTCTTTTCGGTCAAGCGCACGGACGAGTTCGACGTCAGCGACTGCGCCGTCACGCCGGAGGCCGACCTCATCCTGCTGGAGCGGCGTTTCAACTGGCGGCAGGGCGTCGCGATGCGGATGCGGCGCATTCCGCTCGCGCAGGTGCGGCCCGGCGCGCTGATCGACGGTCCGATCCTGATCGAAGCCGACATGGGTTTTCAGATCGACAACATGGAAGGCATCGGCCTTCATCGCGCGGCCGACGGCACGCTGATCCTGACGCTCGTCTCGGACGACAATTTCTCCGCTTTCCAGCGCACCATCCTGCTGCAATTCGCGCTGGTGGAGTGAGACTCCGCTCTCTCCCCTCACCTTGAGGAGCCGACCAGAGGGCGGCGTCTCGAAGGGCGGGGCCGAGATCGTGTCACGGCTACGGGTGCAGCTTGGCCTGCATCCTTCGAGATGCCGCTGACGCGGCTCCTCAGGACGAGGGACGGAGAGCCACATGCGGATAAACAAAACGCGGCCACCTGGGCCGCGTCATGCATTCGGGATAAGGCCGTGGCAGATCAGCCCGCCGCGGCGGCCTTCTTTTTCTCCACCTGGCGCTTGACCAGCTGCATCTTGGGCGAAAGGTCCTCGTCCTTCGCCTTCAGCAGGAAGGCGTCGAGCCCGCCGCGGTGGTCGACGCTCTTCAGCGCGTTGGTCGAGACCCGCAGCTTGATCGAACGCTCCAGCGCGTCCGACATCATGGTGACGTTCACCAGATTGGGAAAGAACCGCCGCTTGGTCTTGCGGTTCGAGTGGCTCACTTTGTGCCCCACGAGGGCACCCTTGCCGGTCAGGTCGCAACGCCGCGACATGGCGAAATCCTCTCAAAAAGTCCCGGAATGTCGCCGGGGCGCGGCCAGAAACGTCAAGGGCGCACACCCGGGGGAGCGGGACGTATAAGGGCCCCTGCCGGATGCGTCAAGCGGGCCAAAATCAACGGTTTCCGGCATCACACAAAGGGCGCATTCCCCACCGACACAAAGCTTGGCGTCCGGGCCTTCGGGAAAGACCGATCACGGCAGATTTAGCCTGGAAACCGGCAGGAATCATCTAGGTTCTGGGCGCCCCGGATATACATAACCAGCGGACACGTCAGGGACTTCCCTTGCTCCTCTCGCGGCGCTGCGCTCGATCGGCGATCCTGCTCCTGGCCGCGCTCTGGTCCGCGGCCGGTGCCGCGCATGCCCAGGGCAAGCTCGACGCCCGCTACACCGCCTCGCTCGCCGGCATCCCGATCGGCAAGGGCGCCTGGGTTGTCGAAGTCGCCGATAACGAGTTCACCGCGGCGGCCAGCGGCATGACCACCGGCCTGCTGCGGGTTTTCTCGAGCGGGCAGGGCACCGGCGCCTCGCGCGGCGCCATTGCGGGCGGCCAGCTGATCTCGGCGAGTTATGGCGCCTCTCTCACGGCCGACAAGAAGACCGAAGAGGTCCGCATGTCGCTCAATGCCGGCAACGTGAAGGACGTCATCGTGGTGCCGCCCCCGCCTCCGCCGGCTTCCAATTCGATTCCGGTCACCGAGGCCCATCGCCGCGGCGTCACCGATCCGATGACCGGCTCGCTCGTGCGCGTGCCCGGCAACGGCGAGATGCTCGGCCCCGAGGCCTGCATCAAGACCGTGCCGGTCTTCGACGGCCGCATGCGCTACGACCTGCAGATGGCGTTCAAGCGCATCGACAAGGTCAAAGCCGAGAAGGGTTACGAGGGTCCGGTCGTCGTCTGCGCGATCTATTTCGCGCCGATCGCCGGCTATGTGCCGGACCGCGCCGCGATGAAATATCTCGTCGCGCTGCGCGACATGGAGTTGTGGCTCGCGCCGATTCCAGGCACCCGCGTGATGGTGCCGTTCCGCTTCTCGATCCCGACGCCGCTCGGCCTCGGCGTACTGGAGGCGACGCAGTTCAACACCACCGCGCTGCCGCCGAAGGACCCGAAGGCGGCGAGCGCGAAGTCGTTATAGCGGCCTAATCGAACGCATCCGGGTAAAGCGCCCGCAGGCCCTCGACCAGATCGCGGATGCCGGCGGCGAGGATCGCCTCGCCCTTTTCGGGCGTGGCAAGCGTCGGGTCGCCGCGTGCGCCGCGCGCGCTGTAATCCGCGCCGGATTTCGGATCGCCGTCGAAGATCGTCGGCAGGTAGAACACGGTCCGCGGTGCGTCGAGCGCGTTGCCGTAATCGGGCGCCGCGCGGTCGAGATGCACGCTGTCGGGCGCGACCGTCATGACGATCGAGGTTTCGTGCTCGTCGGCGTGGCCACCCATCTTCTGTTGCAGCACGACGTCGCTTTTGCGGCCGACGCGCCGGATGTCGGCGACCGGGATGCGCACGCGATGCCGCTCGTAGATTTCGCGCACGACGACAAGAAGCGGCGCCTCGGTCGAGACCCCGGTATTGATGACAGCGAGCTTGCGCGCGCCCTGCGCGATGAAGCCTTCGAAGATCTCGCGCAGCAGCGCCGAGAAGGTCTCGGGCGACAGGTGCTGGCTGCCCGGATAGTGCCGGAAGGCCGGGTAGTAGCCGAACGACACGATCGGGGCGATCACCACCGGCAAGGCCTGCGCGACGCCGTCGGCAAGCGCCTGCGCCAGGAGGTAATCGGTCTTCAGCGGCAGATGGTGCCCGTGCTCCTTGGCGGCGGCGCCGATCGGGATCACGACCACGCGGCCGGCCCCGATCCAGGCCTGGGCTTCCGGCCAGGTCAGGTCGCCCAAATGGACGCCACGCTTCGAATCCGTCCCTTGACTCTTTGGATTCAACCGACTCGCCCGCCATTAACGTTTCGTCCGCCATCATGGCCACGAAAACGCCCGCTCGCTACCCCATATTGTGGCCCGGTTCGCGCCGCTTCTAGCCGTCGTGGTGAACGAAGGGATACAGCCCGCGAGTCCGCGATTCGACCGCGATTCGTTCCAGACTCGTTCCGGAGCTTAAACCGCAGCGATTCCGGCCTTATTTGCGCGTCACATTGTGGGACAGAAATCGAATGGGGCGGGACGGGTCATCGATGTGCTAAGTTCAGACCCGGCCGGATGCCCGGCTCTCACCCTGAACCACGGAAAGTCCACGTCCGTCACCCCTCGCCAAATGGAGCGGCATGTGGCGATTGATCGTCGGGCCAGTGCTGTAACGTCCGGTACGGATATTTAAGTCAGAACGCATGCCGATTTCATTTTCTTCTCCCGCGTCGCGCGATTCCCGCGCCCGCGGCGCCGGCGTCACCGCCATCCTCGGTCCGACCAACACCGGCAAGACGCATCTTGCGATTGAACGGATGCTGGCCCACTCGTCCGGCATGATCGGGCTGCCGCTGCGGCTGCTTGCGCGCGAGGTCTACAACAAGGTCGTCGACCGGATGGGAGAGGGGAGCGTCGCGCTCATCACCGGCGAGGAGAAGATCAAGCCGCCGAATCCGCGCTTCTGGGTCTCGACCGTCGAGGCGATGCCGCGCGATCTCGATCCGGCCTTCGTCGCGATCGACGAGATCCAGCTCGGCTCCGATCTCGACCGCGGCCATGTCTTCACCGACCGCATCCTCCATCGCCGCGGCCGCGAGGAGACGCTCGTGCTCGGCGCCGCCACCATGCGGCCGATCATCGAGAGGCTTCTGCCCGGCGCCCATATCCTGACACGGCCGCGGCTCTCGCAGCTCACCTTCGCGGGCGACCGCAAGCTGACGCGGCTGCCGCGCCGCTCCGCCATCGTGGCGTTCTCGGCCGAGGAAGTTTACGCCATCGCCGAGCTGATCCGCCGCCAGCGCGGCGGCGCCGCCGTCGTGCTCGGATCGCTGTCGCCGCGCACCCGCAACGCGCAGGTCGCGCTCTACCAGTCGGGGGACGTCGACTATCTGGTCGCGACCGACGCGATCGGCATGGGCCTCAACCTCGACGTCGATCACGTCGCCTTCGCGTCCGACCGCAAGTTCGACGGCTATCAGTTCCGCAATCTCAATCCGGCCGAACTCGCGCAGATCGCAGGCCGTGCCGGGCGCGCGACGCGCGACGGCACCTTCGGCACCACCGGGCGCTGTCCGCCTTTCGACGACGAGATCGTGCAGCGGCTGGAAAGCCACAACTTCGAGCCGATCCGGGTCCTGCAATGGCGCAATTCAAGCCTCGATTTCTCGTCGCTTGGTGCGCTGCAAGCCTCGCTCGCGATGATCCCCGGCGAGGAAGGGCTGACGCGGGCGCCGGTGGCCGAGGACATCCTGGTGCTGGAGCATGCGGCGCGCGACGACGCGATCCGTGGCCTGGCGACCACGCCGGCCGCGGTCGAACGGCTCTGGGAGGCCTGTCAGGTCCCGGATTACCGCAAGATCGCGCCTGCCAATCATGCCGAGCTGGTCACCACCCTCTTTGGTTTCCTGATGCGGGAGGGTAAAATCCCGGCCGATTGGTTCGACCGCCAGGTGTCCCAGGCGGATCGCACCGACGGCGACATCGATACGCTTTCGACAAGGATCGCGCATGTCAGGACCTGGACTTTCGTCGCCAATCGTCCGGACTGGCTGGCCGATCCGGAGCACTGGCAGGGCGTGGCCCGCGCCGTCGAGGACAAATTATCGGATGCCCTGCACCAGCGTCTCACCGAGCGGTTCGTCGATCGCCGCACCAGCGTGTTGATGCGGAGATTGCGCGAGAACACCGTCTTGGAAAGTGAAATCGGAAAAACCGGAGAAGTCACGGTCGAAGGCCACGTGCTCGGCCGTCTTGAAGGCTTTCAGTTCGCGGCCGATCCGTCGGCCGGCGGACCGGAGGCGAAAGCCTTGCAGGCTGCCGCGCAGAAGGCGCTGGCCGGCGAGATCGATGCGCGCGCCAACAGGCTGTCCCAGGCGTCGGACGATCAGATCGTGCTCACCTCCGACGGCACCTTGCGCTGGGTCGGCGACGCGGTCGGCAAGCTCACCGCGGGCGACGACACGCTGCATCCGCGCGTGCGGATCCTGGCCGACGAGCAGCTCACCGGCGCGTCGCGCGACATGGTGCAGGCGCGGCTCGATCTCTGGCTGAAGGCGCATATCGAGAAGCTGCTCGGCGCGCTGACTGCGCTGCTCGCCGCCGAGGATATCACCGGCATCGCGCGCGGCGTTGCCTTCCAGCTGGTCGAGGCGCTCGGCGTGCTGGAGCGCCAGAAGGTTGCCGAGGAAGTCAAGACCCTCGATCAACCCTCGCGCGCGACCTTGCGCAAATACGGCGTGCGCTTCGGCGCCTATCATCTCTACATGCCGCTCCTGCTCAAGCCCGCGCCGCGATCACTCGCGACGCAGCTTTGGGCGCTCAAGCACGGCGACACCGCGGGCGTCGCCGAGGTGCAGCACCTTGCGAGCAGCGGCCGCACCTCGATCCCGATCGACAAGGAAATCGCAAAGCCGCTTTACCGCACCGCCGGCTATCGCGTGTGCGGCGACCGCGCCGTGCGCGTCGATATCCTGGAGCGGCTCGCCGACCTGATCCGTCCCGCGCTCGCGTGGCGCGGCGGTCCGCCGGAGCAGAAGCCGGCGGGCGTGGTCGAAGGCGGCGGCTTCACCGTGACGGTCGCGATGACGTCGCTCACCGGCGCGTCGGGTGAAAGCTTCGCGTCGATCCTGCGCGCGCTTGGCTACCGCATGGAGCGCAAGCCGAAGCCGGCCGCGCCGCCGGTATCTGCGGCCGACGCAGCGCCGGCGGCGGAAGCCGCAAGCGGGACGGGAAAG
>JADMIO010854503.1_pt1 | contig 15343 bp, 9 predicted proteins | sample 8958161 | NCBI WGS metagenome assembly JADMIO01 (sample SAMN16585339, study PRJNA669376) | soil metagenome | isolation source: Crop rotation soil | place: USA: Cullars Rotation, Alabama | collected 2011
CGCGACAACTTGTCCACGTGGAATTCTAAGCTTAGGATCCCAATGTGCTGGAAAGGATGGGCGAGATCCTCGACGGAGAGTCGCAGAAGTTCTCGGTCGAGAGTGGCGCCTACATCCGCGAGCACTTCTTCGGCACATCGCCGGAGCTGTTGGCGCTGGTCGAAGACAAGTCCGACGACGAGATCAAGGCGCTCCGCCGCGGCGGCCACGACTACCGAAAGCTCTATGCCGCATATCGGACGGCGGTCGAGAACCGGGGCCGGCCGACGGCGATCCTCGCGCAGACCGTCAAGGGCTGGACGCTCGGTCCGGGCGTCGAGGCTCGCAACATCACGCACCAGGCGAAGAAGCTCAACGAGGACGAGCTGAAGATCTTCCGCGACCGGCTCCAGCTGCCGATCCCGGACGCGAAGCTGAAAGACGCGCCGTACTACCGCCCACAGGACGACTCCCCCGAGATGCAGTACCTGCTGGAGCGTCGGCGCACGCTCGGCGGTCCGCTGCCGCGCCGCGTGGTGCTCCAGAAGACGATGGAGCTTCCCGGGGACAAGACGTACGGCGAGTTCATGGCGGGGTCGGGGGCGCAGGAAGCGTCGACGACCATGGCTTTCACCCGGCTGCTGCGCAACCTGCTGCGCGACCCGGGCATCGGTAGCCGCGTGGTGCCGATCGTGCCGGACGAGGCACGCACCTTCGGCATGGACCCGCTGTTCAAGGAAGTCGGCATCTACTCGGCGCTGGGCCAGCACTACGACCCGGTCGACTCGAACCTGGTGCTGAGCTATCGCGAGGCGACCGACGGCCAGGTGCTCGAGGAGGGCATCACCGAGGCCGGCTCATCGGCCAGCTTCCAGGCCGCGGGCACGGCTTACGCCACCCACAACGAGCCGATGATCCCGTTCTACATCTTCTATTCGATGTTCGGCTTCCAGCGAACGGGCGACGAGTTCTGGGCGTTCTCGGACGCTCGCGGACGTGGCTTCCTGCTCGGCGCCACGGCCGGCCGGACGACGCTCAACGGGGAAGGGCTGCAGCACGAGGACGGCCACTCCGTCGTGGTCGCGTCGGTCATCCCGTCGATCCGCGTCTACGACCCCGCGTTCGCGTACGAGACCGCGGTCATCGTGCGCGACGGGATCGAGCGGATGTACGGATCGAACCCGCAGGACGTCCTCTACTACCTGACGCTCTACAACGAGAACCACCTGATGCCGCCGAGGCCCGAGGGGCTCACGGACGAGGACATCGTGCGCGGCCTCTACCAATTCAAGCCGGCCGAGGACGCCAAGAAGGGCGCACCGCGCGGCACGATCCTGGGCTCCGGCTCGATCATGCAGCAGGCACTGCGCGCGCAGCGGATCCTGGCCGAGAAGTTCGGCGTCGCGGTCGACGTGTGGAGCGCGCCCTCGTACCAGCTGCTTCGCAACGAGGCGCTCGAGGCCGACCGCTGGAATGTGCTTCACCCAGGCGAGCAGCCGCGCGTCCCGGTCGTCACGCAGCTGCTGTCCGAGCCGGCGTCCCGCGGCCCGATCGTCGCGGTGAGCGACTGGATCCGCGCGTGGCCAGACTCGATCTCACGCTGGGTGCCCGGTGACTCGTGGCGGACCCTCGGCACCGATGGCTTCGGGCGCAGTGACACACGCGAGAACCTCCGGCGCTTCTTCGAGATCGACGCCGAGCACGTCGCCATGGCGATGCTGTCGGAGCTCGCGCGCTGCGGCCAGATCGAGCTCGATCGCGTTCGCTCGGCGCCGGCCGAGCTGGGGATCGACACCGAGGCTCCGTTCTCGCTGACGCACTGACGTCTCTCCTGGAGCGCGAGGTCGACGCATGAAGGTCCACCGGCTGCTCGTCGTACTCGTCGCCGTCTTCGTCCTCGTGGTGGCGGGGACGGCGAACGCGCAATCGCCATCGGCGAGCCCTGGCCAGTCGAGCGAGCCGTCTGCACCGAGCGGATCGGTCGCGCCGCGGGAGTCACCGTCCCCAACGGGGTCGGCTCTGCCGCTGGCGACGCCGGGCGAGCCGGTCAGCCTGACCGGGCTCCAGGTTTCACTCGAACCGTTCGCGAAGATTCCCCAGGCCGCGACGTTCATGGGATCGGCGTTCGACGGCACCGGCGAGCTGTATGCACTTCAGCAGCTGGGGCGCATCTGGCTGGTCGGTCCCGACGGCACCGTCGGTGACGAGCCGTGGCTCGATCTCACCGACGAAGTCCTGAGCGGCGGCGAGCGCGGGCTGCTCGGCCTCGCGTTCCATCCGGGCTACCCGGCCAATCCGCGGTTCTACTTCTTCTACACGCGCAAGAGCGACCACGCCGACGTGCTCGGCGCGATGAGCACGGTCGACGGCGTGCCGGACCGATCCACGGAGCAGACGCTCCTGGTGATCGACGATCCGTTCCCGAACCACAACGGCGGCATGCTCGCCTTCGGCTACGACGGGTACCTGTACATCGGCACGGGCGATGGCGGCGACGCGGACGATCCGTTCGGCAACGGCCAGAAGACCGACCAGCTGCTCGGCAAGATCCTGCGCATCGACGTCGATGGCGCACAGCCGTACGCGATCCCGGCGGACAACCCCTCGAACCGGGGCATGGATGTTTCTCCCGAGATCTGGGATTGGGGGATGCGCAACCCCTGGCGCTTCAGCTTCGACCGCGCGACCGGCTGGCTGTGGATCGGCGATGTCGGCCAGGACACGACCGAGGAGGTCGACCTCGAGGCACCCGTGACCGGCGGCCTGAACTACGGCTGGAACGTGATGGAGGGAACGCACTGCTTCCGGCCGGCCACCGGCTGCGATCAAACCGGTCTGACGCTACCCCTGCTCGACTACGCGCATGAGGAGAGCCGCTGCGCGGTGATCGGCGGGTACGTCGACCACAGCACGACCTCGCCCGCGCTCGACGGCGTCTACTTCTACGGCGACTACTGCTCGGGCGAGATCTGGGCGCTCGACGCGAACACGGCCGAGAGCGGGGGCAAGGTGACGCCGATGGTCGTCGCGAAGAACGGCTTCACGATCACGGCCTTCGCCGAGGACGAGAACGGCGACGTGTACGTCGTCGGTGCCGACGGCACGATCTCGCGGCTGTCCGGCGGGTACGCGCGCTAGTCCGTCAGTCGATTCCGGGCCCGCTTCCGCCCATCAACCGCGCCAGACCCCACAGGTCGCGCCACTCGTGATCGGGTGTCGCTGGCCCGGGCTTCGGTTCCACGTGACGGTTCGCCCACGCCGTCTGCATGCCCAGCTGTTGGGCGGTTCCGATGTCGTACTCGAAGCCGAACGCGACGTGGATCACCTGCTCGGGTCGGAGGTCGAGCCGCTCGAGCGCCAGCTGCAGCGGCCGCGGGTCGGGCTTGTAGGCGCCGGCGTCCTCGGCAAGGACCACGTCGTGGAACGGCAGGTCGAGCTGGCGCAGCGTGTGATCCATGATCGAGTGGTCGCTGTTCGACACGATGACCAGCTTCAGTCCTCGGTCATGCGCCTGCTGCATGGCGGGCCGGGTGTCGGGAAACGGACCCCACGAGCGCATCGCGTCGGCGAACTGCCTGGCGTCGTCCGCGTGGACCGCGTAGCCCGTCTGTTCGCCCCACTGGCGGAGGCTCTGCGCCAGGATGTCGGTGTAGTGGCGGTACGGGCCGGCGATGACGCCGAACTGGATCCGCTCCCACTGGTCGCGCAGCTCGCGTGCGGACGGCGGTTGCTTGTCGCCCGACCGAAGCGCGAGCTGGTAGAGGAAGCTCGCCGCGCCACCCTCCCAGTCGACGAGCGTGCCGTAGCAATCGAACGTGGCGGCAAGAGGCGTCATCCCCGGATGATCGCAGGGCGAGTGTCGAACCGGTTGGTTCCTTCGGGCGCCATTCCGTTACGCGCCGACGATGGCCAAGGCGTTCAAACGTGGCGGGTTTCTAACAGCCGACCACGCGGCCATTCGCGTCGCAGATGGCCCGGCGACGAACTCCGTCATGTCACATGAAACGCAGGACGTTTGGCCTGACCACGCTCAGCTCGTCAGCGCCGCGATCGGGGTGGTTTCCGCCTTCATCTCCGTCGTTAGAAACGCCGGGCGTTTGGTCGGTATCGGGTTACCCGGCCGACGGGTGTAACGGCAACCAAGCGCCTCGAACAAGGCCCCCTGGACACCATGCGTTGATCAATGAAGGACCGTGTGGGCAACGCTGCAAAGAAGTTGCCATCCGTGGCCTCCCAGGCTCGCTTCTTTGCCGTTGGACCCACCTGTCGGGCGAGCGGCCGCCCGGCGCTAAAGAGCTCGATGGCATCGCCCCGCCGATCGGCGCCCGTCTGGTCACCGCCGTGGCACGATCCGTGGCCATGACCGCCATTTCCGACCGGTACGACCGCGACGCCGAGAAGTACGGCCACTACTGGGCGCCCGTGCTCGACGTTGCCGCGCGGCGGCTGCTGGATCGCGTCGAGCCCTATGTCCGCGGCCTGCATTACGACCCTCGGATCGTCGACATCGGCACCGGGCACGGCGTGCTCGCGGACGAGGCGCGCCGTCGCTGGCCCAACTCGCTGGTGATCGGCACGGACGCCAGCAGCGGGATGCTGGCGGTTGCTCGTGAACACCATGGCGGCGCCGATGCGACCGAGCAGTCCGCAGAAACCCTGCGCTGGCTTCACGCGCCGGCAGACGAGCTGGGTCTTCCCGACGCGTCCATGGACCTGCTCGTGTCGTCGTTCGTGTTCCAGCTCGTCCCAGATCGCCGGGCGGCGTTTGCCGAGGCACTGCGCGTTCTCCGGCCCGGTGGCCGGTTGGCGTTCGTCACGTGGCTTGATCGGGGCCCCGACTTCGAACCGGCCGTCGAGTTCGACGAGGCGGTCTACGACGTCGAGATCGAGGAGGACGACGAGCCCGAGGAGGAGCACCGTTCGGGCGACTTCCGCAGCCCGCGCGCGGCCGCGAAGGAGTTGCGCGACGCCGGTTTCAAGCACGTGTCCGCGAAGGACGAACGGCTCGAGTACCGCTGGACGATCGACTCGTACCTCGAGTTCAAGGAGCGCTACGAGGAGGAGTCGCTGTTCTCGTGGCTGCCGGCGGACAAGGCCGACGCGCTTCGTTCACGCGCCCGAGAGCGTCTCGAGGCCCTTCCGGACGACGCGTTCACCTGGCGTGCCGACATCGTTTCCGCCGTGGCCGAGCGACCCAGGTAGGCAACCGGCCCTACGCCGCGAACACCGCCGTTTCGAGGGGGCGGCACACCTTGCACGCGCGGTAGCCGAACGCGTGCGCGTCGTCTGCGGAACGGAACTTCATCAGGTGCTGCGGCGTGACCCGGCGCGCGTGCCGGCACGAGGGGAAGCAGAAGATCTTGGTCGTGTCCGAGCCGAAGTAGCGGATCCCTGCCGAGGCGAGCCGCTCGAGCTCGCCCGCATCCACGCCCTCGACCGCGAGCACTTCCCGCTTCGCCTCCGGGCCACCCGCGCCATACTCGCCGATGTGACCGTCCGTCCGCACCACGCGATGGCACGGGATGACGAACGGGATCGGGTTGTTGGCGAGCGCCGACCCGACGGCACGGACCGCACGCGGCCGGCCGATCTCACGGGCGACCCATGCGTATGGCCGGACCTCGCCGCGCGGGATCTCCATCGTCTTGCGCAGCACGGCACGCTCGAATTCGGTCAGATGCCCCAGATCGACCGGCGGTCCGTCGACATGTTCACCCGCCAGCTTGCGTTCGACCTGGTGCGCCAGGCGCTCGGGCATCTGGTCGACCTTCGTCAACGTCCGACCGAACTGGAGCGAGTACGAGAGCTCGAAGCCCATCTCGTCGCCCGCCCGCTCGACAGCCGTGATGCCATCGCGGCCCCACGCGACGAGGAGCGGCCCGATCGGGCCCGAAACCAGCGTGTAGTGATCGCCGATGCCGACGTCCGCCAGGACGCGCGCGGCGAGGTCCGCCGGCGCGGGCTCGGACAGCTCGCGGATGGTCGTGATCATGGAACGTGCCTCCCTCAGGGTTCGTGGCGTCGTCATTGCGCTACTCCCACAACCCGGAGCCGGCTCGATTGGTTGCGCGCTTCGTCACGCTCGTATGCCTCACGCAGCATCGCGACGCCGCGATGGACGTCTGACTTGACGGTGTTGAGCGGCCGGTCGAGCGCCTCGGCCAGCTCGGGATAGCTGAGGCCATCGACGTGGCGCAGTGCGACGGCGGTCGCGTATCGCGTCGGAAGCTCGCCGAGAAGGGCGATCCACCGACGAGCCTCGTCGCGCCGTTCTGCCGCACGCTCGGGACCAAGACTTCGCGGTTCGCGAGGCTCGACGACGTCATCGATCGGAAGCGCGTCCCCGCCGCGAACGCCGAGGTCGCGAGCTCGATTACGACCGAGGTTGAGACAGATCCGCGCCAGCCAACCGCGGAGGTGAAGCTGCTCGATCCGTTCCTTTGGCCAGCCGCGCAGTGCGCGATACGCGCGGACGAACGTGTCCTGGGCGAGATCCTCCGCGTCGGCTCCACTGGTGACCAGGCGACGACTGATCGCGAACACCAGGTCCTGGTGATGCTCGACGAGCGTCGCGAACGCGCCGTCGACGTCACGCGCGAGGCGGGCAGGGCATTCCGTGCACACAGTCAGTAGAACCCTCGATCTGCTCGATCAGTTGCACGAATGACGACCGCGCCTCAGTCGACGCGCGTCAGCGCAGCAGGAAGCCGTTGCCCAGCGGGTCGCGATCGTCGATGACGAACGTGTGGTAACCGGTGACGTATGCGTGACCTTCGACACTGGTGACGACGGCGGTCCGGTCGCCGACCTGTGACTCCGACTCGACCCACGCGCGAAACGCTTCGCCGGTGATGCCCGCGTTCGTGATCTGAGTGCCCGTCTCGAGCCGGCCCAGCGCGTGGAGGCGCGCGAGCAGCGCGCTCGTGCCAGAGCCGCACGGTGATCGATCGACCTCGGAGTCCGCGAAGATCGTCACGTTCCTGAGGTCCGCGCCGCTTGCCCGACCGTCCGGAGACGACGCGGGATCGTCGTCGACGATGATCGTGCCGTAGACGAATCCGAGATCCGGCTCGGTCGGATGGGTCGGCGTGTGATCGCGCCGTAGGACGTCCGTGATCGCCGCGCCCGCGCGGGTCAGCGCGTCCGCCTGGTCCGGCACCACGCGGAGGCCGAGGTCCGCGGCGTTGACGATGCCGTAATACGCACCGCCGAAGGCGAGATCGACCAGCAGGGAGCCATGTTCCGCAGCAGCACCGGCAAGCCGGACTCCATCGGGGCGGACCTCGATGTCGCGGTCGTGCAGGTACGACGGCACGTTCTGGAAGCGGACCGACTCGACCTCGTGGCGGCCGTCGTCCGTCCGTCGCACGGGTGCGGTCGCGGTGACGATGCCCGCCGGCGTCTCGAACCGGATCTCGGTTTCGGGCGTCGTCGCCGGGTAGAGGCCTTCTTCGATCAATGCCGTGGTGATCGCGATGACCCCGTGGCCGCACATGGTGCTGTATCCCTCGTTGTGCATGAACAGCACGCTGATGTCGGCATCGTCGGCATACGGGGGCAGCAGGATCGCGCCGTACATGTCGCGATGGCCGCGCGGCTCCCACATGAGGACCTGACGCGCGAAGTCGAGGTGGTCCTTGAGCCATGCGCGCCGTTCGAGAATCGGTGCTGACGGGACCGACGGGTAGCCGGAGCGGATCAACCGGAGCGGTTCGCCAGCGGTGTGCAGGTCGATCGCCTGGACCAGCGCGCGCGCGTGGGCACGGACCGCGGGCATGGCGGCCGACATCGGCTCGGAACGTTCCGCGTACGGCTCGGAGGAGGTCGGCGGTCCTGAGGCGATGTGCGCGGCCGCGATCCAGGCAGCATTGTCGTCAGTCGTTGTCGCCGCTTCGGGCTCAGGCAGCGGTCGCGCCGACGAATCGAATGCCGGCCCAGGCGCGGTGTTTGGCTCGGCCGCGGATTCAGGCTCGGCCGCGGATTCGGGCTCGGCCGCGGATTCGGGCTCCGGCGCGGGCTCAGGCTCCGGCGCGGGCTCAGTCTCCGGCGCGGGCTCAGTCTCCGGCGCGGGCTCGGACACGTCCGACTGAGGGTCGACGTCCCGCTGGGGCTCGGGCCAAGCCGCTTCGGCCTCGGCCTCGGTCGCGACCTCAGTCGCCGGCGCCGCATCGCTCTCGATCGGGAGCGCACTCCAGTCGTCCTGGACTTCGACGGCGATCACCGTTGCGGCTGCCACGCTCACGTATCCAGGTTCGTGCTCGTCCACCAGCGCGGCATCGACCCAGGGCTGTTCGAGCACGGGCGCATCGTCGGTTCTGGCGCCGGCAGAGCCGTATTGCGCCCACGGGGAGTCGTCGTCGGTTGCCTGTGCCTCGTGTTCGGCCTCGACCTCGGCTTCGTGCTCGGCCTCCGCAGCCGCCGACTCGCTGGGTTCGGCCTCTGCGTCGCTTGTCGCCGGCTCGAAATCGGCCGTCTCGGGCTCGGCGGCTTCGAGGCTCGGCGCCGACGCTGCCTCGGGCGCGGCTTCCGCGGCCCAGGCTGATGGTGCGTCGCCGCTCGGCGTCTCATCGGCTGCCGCCCACGCGTCGGCGAGTTCCGGCGCGGCTTCCCCGGGCGCTTGTGCTTCGACCTCGGGTTCAGCCTCGACCTCGGGCGCTTGTGCTTCGACCTCGGGTTCAGCCTCGACCTCGGGCGCTTGTGCTTCGACCTCGGGTTCAGCCTCGACCTCGGGCGCTTGTGCTTCGACCTCGGGTTCAGCCTCGACCTCGGGCGCTTGTGCTTCGACCTCGGGCACAGCCTCGACCTCGGGCACAGCCTCAACGGCGGACGGAGCATCAACGTCGTCGAACGCCAGCCCTTCGGGCTCGGGCACTTCCGATGGCGCACCGGCATCCTCGGCGGACGCGGCTCCCGCTGATGACTGCGCGTCGACCTCGTCGGGATCGGCGAGCCCGGATTCGGCGACCACCGCATCGGTCGCAAGAGGATCGGAAGAACTCGCGGCGGTCCCGTCGTCGGCGGTTACTCCATCGCCACCGTCCGGACGATGCTCGAACACCACGGACAGCTCTTCTCCGGCCCACGATGAGGACCAGCGATGTGCGACCGGGAACCAGTGCTGCTGTTCGGCTGTCTCGGCGTCGAGCCGGTAGGCCTCTTCCGCCTGGGAACGTTCGCGAGCTCGGTACGTGCGAATGACAGGCTGTTCAGCACTCACGCCGTCAGGCTACCCCTTCACCACCTCGACCGTTTGACCTCGTCGCGGCCGAGATTCGCCGCGCTTTCGAGCGTCGATCAGGCGTCGATGCCGAACCGTCGCGAGCGGCGGAGCATCACGATCGTGATGGCGACGAACAGGACCCCCAGTCCGGAGATCGCCATCGACACCACCGTCGCGTCGACACCGGTTGCGTCGTCGACGGTCGCGGTGCTGGGAAGGGTCACGTGGAGCGTCGCGGTGCCGTGGCAGCTGTTGCCCGGCTCACTGGCGACAACGTGCCAGGTGCCGACTTCCGCATCGGACGCGACGATCGAGAACGTGAACGGATCGTCACCGTTGACGTCGATCGGGACGATCTTCGCGGGGTGGTTGTCGCGTGTGAGCTTGAGCTGGGTCGGCGAGTACCCGTGGCCGCTGAACGTGAATCGCGTGCCGGGGTCACCGGACGAAGGCGAGACGTTCAACGTGCAGGACGCGCCGAGGGCCGGCGCCGTCGGCAACAGCAGGAGTCCGAGCAGAACGGCTGCTGCGGCCGCCGCGCGGATTCGTGTTCCGTTCATTGCCTCTCCGTGTTTCGAGCACCCCGGACCCCCCGGGACCTGCGAGAACCGAACGGTAGGCACGCCCGTCACCGGTGATGATCACACGATGGTCATGGTCCGTGCACGGTAGCTTCGCACCGTGAGCCCCCGGCAAACGTCCCCCACGGCGACCCCGAGCCCGGCCGTTCGCGCTGAACCGCGCGGCACGGGGACCTCGTCGGCGCGTGATCCGCTCGCGCGCGAGGTCAAGCTGCTTGGCGCGTTGCTGGGGCAGGTCATCGCCGAACAGTCGGGTGGCGAGCTCCTCGAGCTGGTGGAACGCGTCCGTCGGACGGCCATCGCACTGCGTCGCGGCGGGTCGAACGAGGCGCTCCACCGCCAGCAGCGGGATGCCCTCGAGCGCGACCTCGACAGCCTCGATGCGGAAGCTGCCGAAGGACTGATCCGCGCGTTCACGCTCTACTTCCAGCTGGCAAACCTGGCCGAAGAGAAGCAGCGCGTCCGACGACTTCGACAGCGGGCACGATCGGCGGCTCGCGGCAGCCCGGACGATTCACTCGGGGCGGCCATCGAAACGATCAGCCGCACACGCGCACAGCGCGCGGAGCTCGAGTCACTGGTGGGCGACCTCGCGATCGGCCTCGTGCTGACGGCCCACCCGACCGAGGCGCGCCGGCGGACGATGCTGATCGCGCTGCGTCGAACCTACGGGCTCCTCGATCAGCTCGACGACCCGCGCCTCACGCCGGCCGAGGACGCCGACCTTCGCCGCCGGTTGCGCGAGGAGATCAGCCTGCTGTGGCACACCTCGGTCGTCCGTGTCCAGCGACCGACGCCGATCGACGAAGTACGGACCGCGATGGTGTTCTTCGACGAGACGCTGTTCGTCACGACGCCGCGGCTGTACCGGGAGCTGGACCGGGCACTCGACGGGGAGATGCCACGCGGCGCCGCCGCCCGTGACAGCGGCATGACCGGCACGCGTCCGCCCCGCGTTCGGGCGTTCCTCGAATGGGGTTCCTGGATCGGCGGCGATCGCGATGGCAACCCGAACGTCACGGCCGACACGACACGCGAGACGCTGCGCATCCAGGCCGATCACGTTCTCCGCGGCTACGGCAACGTGGCCGCACGGCTGATGCAGACGATTGCCGCGGCCGTCGATCCCGAGCGGATCGACCCCCGGTTGCGTGACCGTTTGGCGCGAGACGCGGTCGAGCTTCCTGACGCAGCCGCCGATGTCGGATCGCGATTCCCGGACGAGCCGTATCGCCAGCGCTTCGGCTTCATGCGTTCTCGGCTCGAGGCGACGCGCCGGCGCCTGGTCGTCGGCGAGGAGCGACGCGCCGCTGCCGGCTACTCGGATCCGAGCGATCTGCTCGAGGAGCTCGACGAACTGCGCGACGCGCTGATGGCCGACGGACTGGGGCGGGTCGCCCATGGGGAGCTGCAGGATCTGCGCTGGCAGGTCGAGTCGTTCGGCTTTCACGGACTCTCGCTCGAGGTTCGGCAGCACAGCTCGGTGCACGCGGCGGCGCGCGATGCGCTCACCACCGACCCGAACGAACGTTCGTTCGGCCGCGAGACCGTGCCGGGGGTGACGGTCGGCGAGGTGCTCGAGACGTTTCGTGGGATCGCGGAGGCCCAACGAACGTTCGGAGAGGCGGCACTCCACCGGTACGTGATCAGCTTTACGCACCGGCCGTCAGACGTCACCGACATCCTCGACCTGGCGGCCCGCGCTGGTTTCGCCGAGCCGGTGCCGCTGGACGTCGTGCCGCTCTTCGAGTCGGCGGATGCACTCGAGAACAGCGCCGAATTGCTCGATGCGCTGCTCGCGGACGCTCGGTATCGGCAACACCTGGAGAGCCGCGGGAACCGGCAAGACGTGATGCTCGGCTATTCCGACTCGACCAAGGAGTCCGGACCGCTCGCCGCCGGCTGGATGCTGTACCGGGCCCAGGGCGAGTTGGCCCGTGTGAGCCGCGACCGTGGCATTCGGCTGACGCTGTTCCACGGCCGCGGTGGAGCGATCGGCCGGGGTGGCGGTCCGATGCATCGAGCGATCCTTGCCCAGGCACCGGGCTCGATCGAGGGTCGCTTCCGGATCACCGAGCAGGGCGAGGTGATCGCGGATCGCTACGCCAACCGCCGAATCGCGCAGCGCCACCTCGAACAGGTCACGAACGCGGTGCTGATCGCATCCTCGTCACGGCACGCCGAGCAGGCACGCGAGGGTGAACGCGTCGCGGCCGGCGTGATGGACGAGCTTGCGGCCACGTCGCGCGCTGCCTACCGATCGCTCGTTTGGGAAGACCCTGCGTTCCCGGCGTTCTTCGGTCGGGCGACGCCGATCGACGTGCTGTCGCACCTCGCACTCGGATCGCGCCCGGCGAGCCGCGGCCGGAAGGGTGTCACAGCGGGACCCGCCGGGCCGGATCTCGACACGCTTCGCGCGATTCCGTGGGTGTTCTCCTGGTCGCAGTCGCGGGCCAACCTGCCCGGCTGGTACGGCATCGGGACGGCGATCGAGACATACGAGGATCGCCACGGCCGTGCCGGAGCCGAACGGCTGGTCGCGGCGTATGCGCGGTGGCCGTTCTTCGCCACGCTGCTCGACACGGCCGAGATGAGCCTCGCCAAGGCGGATCTCACGGTGGCCGGTCGATATGCGGCGCTGGCCGACGGCGATGACGCCGAACGCATCTGGCGGCAGATCCACGACGAGTTCCTGCGAACCGAAGCCGCAATTCTCCGGATCAGCGGTCGGACGCGACTGCTCGATGCGATGCCCGTGCTCCAGCGCTCCATCGCGCTGCGGAACCCCTACGTCGACTCGCTCTCGGAGCTCCAGGTGCGGCTCCTCGGCCGCCTGCGCGCGCTGCCGGATGGAGCGCCCGAACGCGCGTCGATCGAGCGCCTCGTCCAGCTCACCGTCAGCGGTGTCGCGGCGGGAGTCCAGAACACGGGCTGAACAGCGTCGGGCGTCGCAGCTGCGGTGCGACCTTCCGACGCGCTTGTCCTGCGGAGAAAAGCCCTCGTGGCTCGGGTACCGTTGCAGCCGGGACCGCGACCGGGGGACTCCAAGGAGCACAGGTGCGCTACGGACACTTTGACGATGCCGCGCGCGAGTACGTCATCGAGCGCCCGGACACGCCGCTGCCGTGGATCAACTACCTCGGGAGCGAGGAGTTCTTCGGGATCATCTCGAATACCGCGGGTGGCTACGCGTTCTACCGCGACGCGCGGCTCCGGCGGCTGACTCGCTATCGCTACAACAACGCGCCGCTCGACCTGGGCGGGCGCTACCTCTACCTGCGCGACGACGAGACCGGCGACGCGTGGAGCCCGAGCTGGCTGCCCATGCCGCGCGACCTCGACGACTATCGCTGCCGGCACGGCCTCGGCTACTCGGTCATCTCGTCGCGCCATGCCGGGATATCCGCCGAGACGCTCTATTTCGTGCCGCTCGGGGAGACGCTCGAGGTCTGGCGCGCGCGCCTGACGAACGATCGTTCGGCACCTGCTCGCATCTCGCTCTTCAGCGCGATCGAGTTCTGCCTCTGGGACGCGCAGGACGACGCCACCAACTTCCAGCGCAACTATTCGGTCGGCGAGGTCGAAGTCGACGACGGCGTGATCTATCACAAGACCGAGTACCGGGAGCGGCGCAACCACTTCGCCTACTTCGGCTGTTCCGAGCCGCTTGCCGGCTACGACACGCAGCGTGACGCGTTCCTCGGTCCGTGGCGCGGTTGGGACCGACCGCTGGCCGTCGAAGAGGGCAAAGCGCGCAACTCAGTCGCGCATGGCTGGCAGCCGATCGGCTCGCACCAGGTGCGACTGGAGCTTGCGCCGGGCGAAAGCAAGGACGTTGTCTTCGTGCTCGGCTACGCCGAAAACCCCGCGGACACGAAGTTCGACCCGCCTGGATCGGGAACGATCGACAAGCGACGGGTCCGCCCGGTGATCGAGCGATGGCTCGACCCAGAGAACGTCGAGCGTGGGATGGCTGCGCTTCGCGACCACTGGGATGGCCTGCTCGGCACGCTCCAGGTCGAAACCGGCAACGAGCACGTCGATCGGATGGTCAACATCTGGAACGCGTACCAGTGCATGGTCACGTTCAACCTGTCGCGGTCCGCGTCGCTGTTCGAGTCCGGGATCGGCCGCGGGATGGGCTTCCGCGACTCGAACCAGGATCTGCTGGGCTTCGTGCAGATGGTCCCGGAGCGCGCTCGAGACCGGATTCTCGACATCGCGTCGACCCAGCTCCCGACCGGAGGCGCGTACCACCAGTACCAGCCGCTGACCAAGCGCGGCAACGATGCCATCGGCTCCGGCTTCAACGACGATCCCGCGTGGCTCGTTCTCGGGGTTGCCGCCTACCTCAAGGAGACCGGCGACGACTCCATCCTCGATGCGCAGGTCCCGTTCGACAACGAGCCGGGGAGCGAGCAGAGCCTCTACGAGCACCTCGTGCGCTCGCTCGACTACACGCTCGAGCGGCTCGGCCCCCACGGGCTGCCGCTGATCGGTCGTGCCGACTGGAACGACTGCCTGAACCTCAACTGCTTCTCCGAGACGCCCGGCGAGTCGTTCCAGACCACGCAGAACCGCGACGGTGGCGTTGCGGAGTCCGTGTTCATCGCGGGGTTGTTCGTACTTGCCGCCGACGAGCTCGTCGCGATCGCCGAGCGGCGCGGCGATCGTGCGGCCGCCGATCGCTATCGCGGGGCTGGGTCGGCGATGACGGCAGCCGTCGACGAGCACGGCTGGGACGGCGCGTGGTTCCGGCGCGCGTACGACTACTTCGGCTCGCCGATCGGGTCCGCGCAGAACGCCGAGGGCCAGATCTTCATCGAGCCCCAGGGCATCTGTGTGATGGCCGGGATCGGCACCGACGTCGGACCGGGCCCGGCCGCCACGCGCGCCAAGCAGGCACTCGCGTCCGTTCGCGAACGACTGGCGACCGAGCACGGCATCGTGCTCCACCAGCCCGCATTCACCCGCTACTACCTCGAGCTGGGTGAGATCAGCTCGTACCCGCCCGGCTACAAGGAGAACGCCGGGATCTTCTGCCACACGAACCCGTGGCTGATGGTCGCCGAGGCAAAAGTCGGCAACGGCACTGGCGCGCTCGACTACTACCTCCGCATCAACCCGTCGGCGCGCGAGCGCATCTCAGACCTCCACCGCTGCGAGCCGTACGTCTACGCCCAGATGATCGCCGGGCGCGACGCGCCGACCCATGGTGAGGCGAAGAACTCGTGGCTGACCGGGACCGCGGCCTGGAACTACGTTGCGATCACCCAATGGATCCTCGGCATTCGGCCGGCCCACGACGGGCTCGGCGTCTCCCCGGTGCTGCCCGATGACTGGAACGGCTTCCGCGCGACGCGTCGCTTCCGCGGGGTCGACTACGACATCAACGTGCGGCGGCATGGCCCGGGAACATCCGTGCACCTCACCGTGGATGGCTCACCAGTCGACGGCTGGGTGATCCCGTTGCCGGCGGCCGGGACCGGCAAGGTCGCGGTGGAAGTCCTTTCCAGCACAGTGGGATCCGAAGCTTGGAATTCACGTGACTTGAAGTCGCGGC
>JADMIO010604169.1_pt1 | contig 15341 bp, 12 predicted proteins | sample 8958161 | NCBI WGS metagenome assembly JADMIO01 (sample SAMN16585339, study PRJNA669376) | soil metagenome | isolation source: Crop rotation soil | place: USA: Cullars Rotation, Alabama | collected 2011
GCCGCGACTTCAAGTCACGTGAATTCCAAGCTTCGGATCCCACTGTGCTGGAAAGGCGCCCCGGTCCCCCACGGATCGGTGCGCGGCATTACTTTTATATTACAAAAAACTCACGAGACGTCTCATAAATTAACTTTCCCAGATGATGACCATCTGGGGAAATCAATTAGTGGTAACTTAGTCACATGTGACCTTTTTACCACTTTTTTAATACGTCATTTTTTCGCGGCCGCGAAAAAATGACGTACGACACGACTTACCAAATACTTCGAAACTCGAAAGTATCAAAATTTTTTTAATCAAAATAAAAACTCCCCTGCTCTTGGGCAAGGGAGTTAGGTTGCGATGATCCACATTACAAATTAAACAACCTCAAAAACAAATTTACCGCGCGGAATAGTATGGTGTCGAACAGGTGGAAATAGAGGAATAAAAAAATAAACAGGTAGCCGAAGCGCTGGAGGCTTAAAAAGCGGTAGGCCAGTTCGTCGGGCAGGAACGCGGCTACGACTTTGCTGCCGTCCATGGGCGGGATGGGGACGAGGTTGAATACGGTGAGCACGATGTTGATTAAGATCAGCTGCGACAGAATCATCGGCATATAGGGAACATTTACCAGCGGCGTCTTTATTAAAAGCGCGCCGGCCGTGGCCAGCAAAAAATTGGTGAGCGGCCCGGCAAACGACACCAGGGCCATGTCGGTCTTGGGGTCTTTTAAGTTGCGCGGGTCCACCGGCACCGGCTTTGCGCCGCCAAAAATTACGCGCTGGCCAGCTGGAATTCCAAGCTGGGAAATATACAATAGCAACGGTACCGCTATAGTCATAAGCGGGTCTATGTGCGGAATGGGGTTTAGCGTAATCCGCCCCTCGTGGTAAGCCGTCCTGTCCCCTAACCATCCGGCCACCACGCCGTGGCTGATTTCGTGGAGAATAACAGAGTAAATTAAAACGACAATTGTAATAATTATATCCATAAAGATAATTTCAAATTAAAAATGCCAAATTTCAAATCAATATCAAAGTTTAAAATTTAAAAATTTAAAATTAAGATTTGATTTGAAATTTGTAATTTGATATTTGACATTCCCTAAACCCTTGCCAATTATATCAGAGTATGTTAAAATCTACTAGTTACCAAATTACTATTTAATTTACTATTACTTCCATGCCCAGAATGTGCGCCGTTTGCGGCAAAACTTATTCCAGAACCATAAAGCGCTCTCACTCGATGAGGGCTTCTATACGCCGGCTGCTCCCCAATTTGCAGTACGCGGTCTTTGACGGTAAACGCCTAAAGGCCTGCACCCGGTGCATTAAGACGAAAGCCAAGGCTAAGTAAGCGCGGATCTTACGCGGATCAATCGCTGATATAACGCTGAAACAACCTCCTAAAGCTGGAGGTTGTTTTTTTGCTTCAGCGATCAATCAGCCTGCCTACCGCAGGCAGGCGTCCCCATCAGCGACGTATCAGCGTCCAGTAAAGAATAACATAGCGCGTTGCCACCAGGAAAGCTCGGTGGACGCGCCTTTGACTTCGGCGGGAGGCGTGGGCGCCGAGTTGCCAGTCGGCGGCTGCTGCCCTCCCACCGGAGGCTGGTCTGCCGGCGGCGGAACTTGGTGGCCGTCTTGCATTTGCGGATGGTTCTGGCCGCCATTGCCCGGCCTTAAAGCGGAGTTGGGCATTATGACCTGTGTATATCCGCAAGACTCCAAAAGTTTTTTCATTTCTTCGGAATTCCTAACCGCCGGGTCCTGCAATTCTTTTAGGCCGTCTTCACCCAGTTTTTCGGCCAAACATTTTTTTATTTTTTCGCCGTCCGGCTGTTGGCCTTGCTGGGCTGTTGGAGATGGCTTAACATCGGCCGGCCTTTGACTTGGTGAATTTTGCTGCCGGCATTTTTCTATAGCCGCTTTGGTCTGGTCGTCTAAATTTTTTGTGTCGAGAGTCGCGACTTTGTCTGCTCCCAAAGCTTTAACCAAACACTCTTTTAAGGCGGCGGCACCAGCGGGCATGCCCTGGCTGATTCCGTTTGGTCGAGCGGGCGGCTTGGGAGCCGATTGCTCAAAGCATTTTTTTATTTTTACCGCGGTCTGCTCATCACTCGGGTACTGGCCGTTCTTAAGCGCGTCCAACGCGTCCTGGCCCGTGGCCGCCACAATGCACTTTTGCGCTTCCGGGCTGGCATCAAACTTATGCTGGATGTTGGTTTTAACCTGGCCCTTGAATTTTTCAAAACAGCTTTTAATCTGTTGGCCGACTTCCGGCGTTGGCGTAAACTCACCCTGCTCAATTTGGTCGAGCGTGGAAGCATCCAAAGTTTGTTTAAGGCAATCTTTTACCTCTTGCGGCGCGTTGTCTATGCCGGTGCGGATGTTATTGACCGCGTCCTTAACATTTTTTACATCCTGCTTGTCGGCCAAGCCATGCTCCTGCGCGAACTGCAGGCATTCTTGATGATGTTCTTCCGAGTTACAATAGCTTTCGCACTCTTCTTTATTGTTACAGCCGCCCGGTCCGGTCATGGCGTCATTTTTTTTGATTTTATCGCCCTGGTCGCGGGTCAAAAAACCCATCTTTACGCCAAAGTCCACGCACTCCTGGCGATGGCTGGCGTCTTTACAGTAAGCTTCACACGCGTCTTTGCTGTCACAGTTGCCCGGGGTTTTTCCATCTGCCACCAATTGATTGAATTTTTCTAACTTCTGGCTGTCATCCGCGCTCAATAAATTTTGCTGTTTGGCAAAGTCAGCGCAGGTTTTTAAATTTTCCGCTTTGCTGCAAAAAGTTTTGCATTCGCCCAAACTTTTACAACCGCCCGGTCCGCTGCCGTCCTTAAAAATCTGGCCGAACTTTTTGGCCTGGTCAATATGATCTTTATTCCCCAAATTATGCGCTTCGGCAAATGCCACGCACTCGTCGGTGTGGCTGGAATCGTCGCAATACGTTTTACACTGGTCCGGCGTCTTGCAGCCGCCCGGTCCGCCCTGTTTTAAGGCCGAGGAAAATTTTTGGTTCTGTTCTTTTTGCTGGTCATTAATAATACCGTGAGCCGAAGCAAACGCCGTACAAGCATCCATATTTTCCGGCTTGTTGCAATACGCGCGGCACTCCACCTGGCTGGCGCAATTCCCGAGCTCAGCTATGGGAAACGTGATCTTAGTTTGCACCGGCGTCGGGCTCGGCGCTGGCGTCGCGTCCTGAGCCGCCGCCACTGTAATTAGGCCGGCAAAAATCAAAGTCGAGGCAAAGAGTATTCTTAAAAATTGCTTCATAAATAGTTTGTAGTTTATAGTTGGTAGTTTGTAGAGCATAGTTAGCCCATTTATGGGCTGTTTCTTAACTACACACTACGCACTACCTACTACAAACTTATTAGCTTTAAAACGGATTAGTATAACTCCCCTCTATAGGGTTAGCGGGCTTGTCGAATGGATTAGTTGACGGTACCTGGCCGGCCACCGGATTTTGCGTCTGCTCGTAAACCTGCGCGCCCAATCCTGGTGCCTGCTGTTCCGGCTTTGGCACATAGGTATTAGCCTTTTGCCGGGGCGCGACCTGCAGTTTCCAAAAGACCACCGCCGCGGCCACCAGCACCAGCATAAGTATAGTAATATACTTTGGCTTTATCCCGCTGGGCTTAGCCTCACCGGGCATCAATGTTTGTTCCATATTTTTTTGTTTACCCGCCTAAATTTAGGCATGGTAGATATATTTTCTGCGCCAAATTTTTTTAGACTACTCCATAGTCCCTAAATTTTAGCGGGTTAATTTTTATTGAAGCTATTAAGACCTTTAAGATTTAATCATTAAGCAATTTGGCGAATTTAAAACTGGCTACCACATCGTTAATACTCAACTCTGATATTTTATCTGGATTGAAGGAAAATATAAACTCATCGCTGTCTCTGCTGAACTCATAAAGGACAAACGCCTGGGCTTTAGTGTCGGAATCGCCAAAAACTTCTTTGTGCATTTTAACCCCATTAAAAATCTGGTCTTTCTCTGAAATAATATCATAGCCTTCAATTCCGGTCTGATCATTCATCGAAAAACCAAAAGTGTATCCCGCCTTGTCCCCGTTACCGTTAAACTCCACATCAAAATTATCGAAATTGTCAAACTTAGTAAGATGCTCTTTATATGTCAAACCCTCAGGATATTTAAAACTAAACCTATACTGGCTATTAGTGTAAGTTTTCCACCCGGTTGTATCAGTTGCGGATTGATCGGCAGTAAATTTAAAACTTGCCGCGATCTGCTGCAGGGTACTGTCGCAACTTTCGCCTTCGTTTATTTGGTTATAGTAATTATAAGTATGCGGCGCGGGCGCATCGGGATTATTAAAATCAAAACTTAAATAACACTTGGGGTAATTAGCCGGATTGTCAGCGCCAGCGGAATCGCCAACCACAACCAGCTTATCTTTGCTTATAGAATCGGTGACCGGCCAGCCATCCGGATACCTAAACTCAAACCGGTATTGGCTGTTAGTATATGTTTTCCAGTTTTGTATACTGGCTACGGTGGTAGTAGCGACTGGCGACACGGGCTTGGGTTGCTGATGGTGAATTACAATGGGCCCCAAATCCAAACCCGGTTGGCGGATATAGTAAAGGACGCTGACGGTGGCGGCCAGGGCGAGCAGGACGGCTATTACTATATATTTTGGTTTCATTTAAAATTTTGGGCTTTTGTTTATTATACCATAAAAGCCCGCGGTCAACAAAAATTGTCCACAGGGGTGTACTGCGGAGCTCCCCCTCTCCTCTTTAGGGATTACCATCAGCAAGGAGGAGAGGGCTGGGGAGAGGTGGCAGTGTATCTGTTGTTACTGCAACCTCTCTCGGCCGTCAGACGACCACTCTCTCCTCAAAGGAGAGAGGAATAATGAGCTTCGCGCTATTGCTGCAACCTCTCTGTCGTTCGGATGCACTCACGACATCTCCCCTCAAAGGGGAGAAGGCTCCGCGGTTTTGCGATGAACCGTATTGACCTATTCCTCATCCGGGCTTGAGTCGGGGTCAAGGACAGCGTCGAGGCGGCGGCCGTGGATGGCTTCGGCGGAAAATTGCGGCGGGCAATATATGACTATCAATTTTAAATCTTCCCGGCCGGTATTTTCCAAAGCGTGGGCGTCACCGGCAAGGATGCTAATAAAATTACCAATTTTGATTTCCATTTCTTTGCCGGCAATTGCCGCCTTACCGCTTCCATGCAGGACGATTATATATTTATCGGTCGCGGTCAGGGCGCTTTCCAGGCTTTCGTTTGGCGCAATGCTCATAACCGCCACCTGGCAATTTTCCGAGGTGAACAGGACGCGCCGAAAAGCGGTATTGTCAAACGCGGCCTGGAATATATCAAATTGAGCCATAAAAAAACTCCTTCGTTGTGAAGGACGTTGGGTTTGCGCAGGGATTACATCGGAGGTAGCGGCGGCTACCAGCCGCCATTGCATACAGCACTACATCCAAATATTTTCTAAATTATTTCTATCAAGCTCCCACTTTAAAGGATTATTACGGATGTACTCCCTAATTCTATCTACGGACTTGTCTTTCCTTATTACATGATCATAAAAAGATTTTTGCCAATTAAAATCAGCTAAGCCGGCTTTGCGAATGGCTTTGGATGAAATACTTTTAAAAGCGGCAACTACCTGGGAAAGATCGCCGTAGCGGAGGCTACCAGCCTCCATCATGGGATTACAAAGGTCGATACCCGCCCTTACAGGCTGAAAAATCAAAATTCCGTGCATATGGTTGGGCATAAAAATGCATTCGTCCAATTTTACATTCAAATAATGTTCAGGAATTTTTTGCCAAAAATCTTGGGCGATTTTCCCAATCGTATTTAAGCGCATTCCCTGATTTTCGACTTCTCCAAATAATTCTTTTCTTTCTTTAACGCAAATCGTGACAAAATAATAATTGGGCGCGGAATAATCAAAATTTTTTAATCTGTTTGTTTTTCTTTCGTACATAGATGTGCTAGAGATGGAGGCCAGTGGCCTCCGCTACATCCCGTGAATTCTAAGACCCTTATTTCCACGTAACGCCCTGCCCATCGGGCACTAGTTCTACCCAGGTTTGGCCGCGGTTGAAGGGAACTTCTTTGCTTTGGTCGTCAAAATAGGCAAGATGGCCGTCCACTTTTTTCCAGGTGGCGATGATAACTTTGCCATCAAGGAAAATTTCAGCTTTGCCGCCGGTGGCTAAATCCATATCAATTGAATATAACGTGTCGGTCTTGGTCGGATGCGTCGCCACGAATTGTACGATTATATTTTTTGCCGCAATTTGCTTGCCGCTGTCCGCGTCTTTATGCGGCTTGCCGGCTAGAACGCGCAAGTAGGAATTGTTGGAAGAATCATACTTCCACTCCACGGCGTAATCCTTTAAAGAAAAATCGACATTCAGATCGGTTGCTCCGCTGCCAGGAGCATCATCTTTAAATTGCCACGGATGGAAATTCGCGTTGTTGGAAAATCCATGAGCGTTAATTAAGCTTTCCAACTTCGCGACTGAAGTATACACATTATGCGGCATGGGCCGGCTTTTTATGCGGTGGAAGTAGGGGTCGTTAAAAAACTGGTCGGCGTCGGCAATATTTTTATAGTCCCCCGCCTTAATGTTGGCCAACGCATCGCTGTTGCCGCCAACATGCGCGAACACTGCGCCCCACTGGTCGGCAATTTCCGCAAAGTACGTCCGCGCGCTGCGCACAGGACCAATAGTAGTGGCCGCTATACTTTGGTATAGCGCCATAAAACGGGTAATGCCGCCTTCAGTCGGTGCCTCGTACACAATATCAGCGTCGATTAAACCAGCCTGGGGGCGGGCGTCAGGATAATTTTCCACAATAACCGCGATGGGCCGTTTTTGGGCGACTGATGAATCTACCTCCATGCCATTTATAGAGATGGATGTTTGCGCGGCGGCCGGCGCGGTCAAATCAAGCTTATGATTTACATCGCGGACAGCCGCAGGCCGCAGCCGGTGCCGGACAAACAAAAAAATATCGCCCAGGGCAAATAAAATTATCAACGCTATAATGAGGCGTTTGGCAGTCATGGGAAAGTTGGTAGTTTATAGTTGGTAGTTTGTAGTATGCGGATTTTTCTACAAACTACTCACTACCAACTACAAACTTTTACTGCTTTTCCGTTTCTTCTTCCGCCGTGCGATTCGGATTCTCATACGCCTCGGCATGCTGGCCGTCGGAACAGTCGCACGCTGTAAGCGGCAAGCTGAACTTGATGCAGTCTTTCATTTGGCAGGTTCCGGGTTGGTCAGATACCCCGTTACACCCGCCGGTGCAAACATAGTGGGACATAAAATAATTCCAAATTTCAAATATTAAATTTCAAATCAATGACAAAGTCCAAAGATCAAATGCTTGGAAGCTTTGATATTAAAAACTTTAATCTTGATTTGTAATTTGAAATTTTTAATTTGACATTCCATCTTTATTCTACCACATTCCCAACAAAAAATCCCCGCGCTCAATGAGAACGGGGATTTTTATATCGATAAATTATGCTTGCGGCGGCATTGATGGCGGCATGGAAGACGGCATGCTGGCCATCATGGGAGCGGCTGATTTCATGGTCGCGCCGGCAATAATCATAACAACGCCCAAAACCACGTGCAGCCAGTTGTCCGCCATATTAACGGCAACCAAGCCGAGCAACGGTGACTTCATGACAAAGCCCAGCACGGCAAGCAGTAAATAGACAACGCCAAAAATGGTTAAGGCGGCATTTGGCTTGCTGCCGGCCATGGCGAGCACAATCACCCCAATTACAATGTGGGCAATATTATGGACCGTATTGGTCATAAAAATACCACTACTGCCGACTATCGGGTTCTTTACAAAACCCAACAGGCCGACGAGCACAAACACCACACCAACGAGCATGGCGAATTTTTTAGCCATAGTTTTCTTTCATTGCTAGAACCTATTCAAAAAATCCTTTTATTTTTCGTATAGGTTCTTAGTTATTAATTAAAATGTCGAAATCAGGTTTCGATCATTATTTTTACTATTATACCATAAAAACAACGGGTTTTCAAAAATTGTGGATAAATGCAAGGGCCTAACCTTTAACGTTATTAATGAATTTTTTTATTAAACTTAAACTTTTTGCGTGCGGTACGCGGCGGCAGGACTTGTCGCTGACATGAAAATCCCACAGTCCGGACTCGGGAATTAAGTAATTAATATGCGCCGGCCGGTCCAGTGCCGGGTAAGCGCAAACTCCGCAAATCGGCAAACCTAAATTTTTGCCTTCCACAAGTTCCCTAAGCGTCCTCCCCCACCATCTTGAGCGCAGCTTGCCGTAACTACCGGTTTCGCTAATTAGAATGGGGCGCTGGTACCGCTCATAAACCTCTTTAATCATGGCGGCAAACGAAATCCTAGCCTTGCTGCCCCAATCCATGGCGCTAAAACCCAAGCTGCCGTTTTTTTTCGACAAAACCCATTCCTGGTTATGGAAATAATAATTTAAACCAACAATGTCCAAAAATTTCGGCTCGCCGCCGAACTCGGGAAAAGTTTTTCCCGCAATCATATCCCAGGCTTCAAAACGCACTATATTGTTAAAATCGTTAACATGATTAATGGCCGCCTTAGATGCCGGTGGCTTGGCTTTGCGCCTCATGAACGGATCAATATGAATAAAACGGATGTTTTTGTCTAGGGCCGATATTGCCTTAATTGCCGCGATTGCCGCCTTGACCAGCTGGACTTTAAACTTAAAGCCATTGTCGCGCCCCTTGGTATACGGCGCCCACACGCCGCGGTCGGCCCCAATCCACGCGGAAAAAGAAATTTCGTTTATGGGCGCAATGTAAAGCGTGCCGCTCTGATATTTTCTTATGATGTCGATGGCGCGCTTGGAATATTCCGCAAACCGCTTTACAAAATCATCGCTAAAATATTTTATAGGGTGCGGATAGTCAAAGTGATTTAAATCCCAAATCTGCTGCATGCCTTCTTCCTGGCCGATCTGCATCATTTGTTCGAACCGCGAAAAATCGTAACGCCCGCCGCTATCTATTTGATGCCAGCTCAACCCCTCGCGCACCGTTTTAATACCCACCTCCTTAAGCATGCGGTAATCATCGCGGCAGTACACATCGTGCATGGTCGCCTTAAGCATGTCCAACCTCTTCCGGATTTCCGTGAGCGCGTAAGTGCACTCAAACCCGGCCATAAAGAAGGATTTGAATTTTGGGGTGGGGGTCATAAAATTAATGCGGATATACGGATTGGTCACGGATCTACTGATACCTACGGATGCAGACAGGGCGTAATTGGTTGGGCGGTGAAGCAGTGCGTTGGGTGTCGCGGTTATCGTTAGGCGTACGCTGATCGCCCTACGCCTACCGATACGCACCGCGCCACCGAATAACCCCTTACGTAACCTAAGCATCAGTAGATATCCGTATATCTGTGTGCCATCAGTAAATCCGTATTAAATTATAATAAAGCGTCACTAGGCCCTTCCAACTTGTGATACAAATCCAGCGCGTTCTTAAACGCCTGGTCCATGTTGAAATATTTATAATTGGCCAGGCGGCCGACAAAGTAAATCCCCTTTAATTTTTCCGCGGCCTGGCGGTACATTTCGTAAACCGCCCGGTTTTTTGGATTGGGCACAGGGTAATACGGCTCCCCTACATCGGATGAAAATTCTTTGGAGATGGTGGTCTTAGGCGCCTGCTGATGGGTAAAATGCTTATATTCCACAATGCGCGTATAGTCTTCATTGTTAGGATAATTTATCACCGCGTGCTCCTGATAGAATTCTTTGTCATAGGTTTCAAACTTAAAAGTTAACGATCGATATTCGAGTTTTTGGCCTACGCTAAATTTAAAATCAAAAAACTGGTCAATTTGCCCGGTATAAAATAACTTTTCGCACTGGCCTTCGTATTGGCTACGGTGGGCAAAAAAATCTTTCTCTAACTCTACGGTGATGTTCGGGTGGTTTAACATCCGTTCAAATAATTTAGTATACCCCTCCTGCGGCAGTGCCTGATGGACATCGCTAAAATACCGGTCATCAAAATTGGTGCGCACCGGAATGCGGTTAAGCACCTCGGCGTCCAGCTCGGCTGGGTACTTATCCCACTGTTTTTTGGTATAATTTTTAAATATTTTTTCGTACAGTACGGGGCCCACGCGCGCCAAGGCCGCCTCTTCCCCGTTGCGCGGGTGGTCGTTTTTTATTTGGACCGATGCCAACCACGCCTTCATTTCGGCTTCATCGCGGATATTCAGCCCCATCAGCTCATTGACGGTGGTAATATTTACCGGCACCGGCACGAGCTTGCCATCCACGAATGCTTTTACACGATGTTCATAAGGGTACCATTTAGAAAAACGCTGGACATAGGCCCAGACATCTTCGTAATTGGTATGGAATAAGTGCGCGCCGTAACCGGAAACCAGAACACCATCCGCATTCACGTAATCGTAACAGTTGCCCCCAATGTGGTTGCGCTTGTCTATAACGAGAACTTTTTTTCCGGCGGCGGCATAGCGCTCCGCCAATACGGCGCCGGAAATGCCGGCGCCGATGATTATAATTTGGTAATGCATGATTAAAAGTAGTTTATCGGGTGGTAAAGCGGTGCGTCCCATAGAATAGTTTTAGGTTGTAAGGCATAGCGGCCGGTACTGTAGATAGTAATAGGTTGTAAGGTTTGGCAGCCGGTAAGGTTATAGGTAGTAAGTTATAAGGTTGGAAATATCTTAGGTACCTTACACCTTAAAACTTATTCCTATACTGGCTTCCATGCCCAACAACTTATTACCGTTCCCTACACTGGCCGCCACACCCTATAACTTATTACCTAAGGATAATACGCACTGCGCCACCACATTCCGCACTACGCAGATTTAGATCTCAACGCCTCGTTCATCAGCCGTTTCATCTCGGCCGCGGTATCATCCCACGACGTCCGGTTCACCGCTGCTTCCTGGCGGCGAATGCGGCGCTGGCGGTCAAGCGCCGGCTCTTTCAAATAATATTCAATCGCGGCTTTAAAACCTTCCGGGCTTTTGGCAATGTACACTTCGTCCTTAAAATCCCGGACTACGTCCGGCACGGGCGAAGAAACAACCGGCTTGTGGGCCGCCAAAAATTCCAGCGTCTTGGTTGGGCTAATGTACCGGGTGGCCTCGTTAAGGGCGAACGGCATAAACATCACATTCATGGCTTTCAAATAATTCGGCAGCCAGCGGTAATCCTTATGTCCCAAATACCAAATATTGGGGGCCTGCGGCAGGTCTTCCTTGCTGATTTTGGCCAGCGGGCCAATCATAATAAAAGACACGTGCGGCATGCGCTGGGCAATATCCCGTACTAATTCCAAATTGAGCCGCTCATCGAGCACGCCGTAAAAACCCACGCGCGGTCCCGGTATGGCCGCCACGTCCAGGGGCAGTTTGGCCATGCCGCGCCAGGCCTTCCGGAAATGACTCACATCAACCGAGCTGGGAAAACAAAAAACATTATTATGATAATTTTGCTTGGCCTCATACAGCGACCGGCCCCCGGTAAACACCACGTCCGCGTACGACATTAGCACCCGCTCCTGTTGTTTGAGATGTTCGGACGCGCCCTTAAACGCGGAAAGCTCATCCATGCAGTCGTAAACTATCAGGCTCCTGTCCTTAACCTCGGGAATGGCCCCCACGAACGCCGGGGAATAAAACCACAAAATCGGATGAGCCAGCCCAAAGCGGGACAGGTATTGCGGCAGCGCCCGCGCTAAAATTTTTTCCAAACTTTCCCCGGTCGCGTAAGGCTGGAGTACCGTGACCTGCCGGGTCGGATGGAGCACGCGGGCAGTATCCGAAACTCCCTGGGGCGCGGCAACCGGTTCCTCCACAAACAGCACCCGCCGCCCTTTGGCCAGGCGGCTGATTATATGCTGGGGGCGCTGGATGACAAACTCCCAGCGCAAATGGCTAAAGACCACCAAATCGCAATCTTCCAACAAATTCCCGGCGCGCTCCGTGCCGGCCATAATAGCCGGCGCCGTGAGCAAAGATGATTGCCCCAGCGGCAAGCGCGGGGAACTAAAAGCCGATGTGTCCATAATTGTTAAAATTAATAATTATCTGCAAAAAAACACCGCACCCCTCCGGCTTATATAACATGATAGTTAATCACAATAGGCCTGGCGGCATGGTGCAATGTGGTGCCATATATGACGAATATTCGCAATTATTCTTTCCTGAACATGCTCAAATATTTGCTTAATAAACTCATTAATTTGGAATTGCCCCGCTCCGGCAAAGGCGTAAAACCGTGGCGGACCATTTCGCGAAATATTTCCGCCACCGGCTGGGCCTGGCCTTTGTAGTAAAGTCCCACGGGGGTTTCTTCAAAACTCTTGGGGCCAACCAGCCCCTGGTGCCAGCCAACCTGATATTCGTCGCCATACCAGGTCATGCCCACTATAGGGTAACCTTCCTTGCGCAGGCGTGACAGCGCGTCATAAGTCAAAAGGCACATGCCGGCCGCGTATTCCGGCCAGGCATTTATTTCGGTGTGGATTAACGAAACTTTATAGCGTTCATAATATTCAATAACCAATTCGCGCAAATAATACATTTGGTAAGCCTGCTCCACGCTGTGGTCGTAGCTCTTGTCTTTTTCCAAAATATGGATGCACCAAGGGTAGTGGTCTATGCCGAGCATTACATGATTGCTTGAGCCGTGCCGCATGAACCAATCATAATCCTGCCCGGCCAAACCCTGGCCGAGCAAATATTTTTTCATGGCGCGGTCGTTATGGCCAAATATTAAATCCAACGCGGCAAAGCGCCGCAAGTTAAACCTCCGCGCTTCCGGCTCGCGGCCGCTTTTGGCCGCCGCAAACGTTTTTTCCAAACTTTCGTTCTGGATAAATACCGGGAAATGCGGCCGCTGTTGTTCCGTCCACACTTTCTCAATCGCCTGGCGGGCAAGAATGGCCGCCCGGGCAATGTTCGCCACCGCCAGGACAAACGCGCGGTCATCATCACCCGCGCCCGACCGGCGCTCGTTCCACATGCCGAGCTTGGCGGAAAAATTCGCGGTCACGAACGGCTCGTTGACCGGCGTATAAAAATGAATTTGCGGGTAGCGCCGCGCGAATACATCCGCGTACTTGGCAAATTCGTAAGGAAATTTTGGATTTTGGAAAAAAGGCTGTTCGGCGTTCTCTTCATGCAGCCAATCGGGCAGGCCAAAGTGCAATAAATCTGCGATGATGGTAATGCCGAGCTCTGTAGCTTTTTTTACAACTTTATCCATTAACGAAAAATCATATTTGTCGCGGCCAAGATGGGTTTGCGAATATGGCGGCCCGAACCGAACCCAGGTTATACCCAACTCCCGGACTTTTTCCAGGCGCTCGGAAAACCGCTCATAAAAATTATGGGCTTCCTTTAGCTGGTCGCGCCGGGTATTGTCGGCAAACGGGTCGGAACTTTCTATCCCGGTCATGAACACGCCCTCGCGGGGCAGATTTTCCAGGAGCTGGCGGACGTGCTTGGGCCAGCGGCGGGTCTTAGCGGTTTTAATAGCCGATACAATATCGCGCGCCACCGTGGCCATTTTTAGCGGATCCTGAAAACCGCTCCACTCATTTATTTTATTCAGGAGCGACTTAAAAGCCGGGGGTGTTTTTTTAGAAGATGTTTCCATGAGTCTTGTGACTCTATAAAAATGGAAAAATTTCAAAAAAAACCGTATGCAACCGGTTTTTATTTAGCAGCACTATGGCAAAGGCTTAAGCTTAAATATTTTAGTGACCGAAAAACCCGCGCGCCTCGCTGTCGGGCGCCATGACCAGCGCGATATTTTTTTCTTTGCAAAAAGTTTTGACCTCGGCGTCGCGTACGCTGCCCGAGGTGGCAAAAATGGTTTTGATGCCGGCCTCAGCCAAAGTTTGCGGTCCATCGACAAACGGAAAAAAACTGTCACTGTAAGCTACAGCGCCTTTAATATCATGTCCCGCATCAGTCGCGCGCTTAATGGCCAGCTGGCAGCAGCTGACCCTGTCTTGCTGGCCCACGCCGTTTCCCAAAAGCTGGTTGTTTTTTACTATGGTCACGGTATTGCTGTTGGATGTCGAGCCAATGGCCCAGGAAAGAATGACGTCAGATTTTTGCCCGTCAGATAATTGGCCGGCGCCGTCGGCATTTTCTAAATTCAAAATAAAAGTATAATTTGGCTGTACCAAAAGACCGCCGCGAACATAACGAAAACGTACATGGCTATCCAGGGAATTTTTGGTCAACGATGATAGTGCCGGGTTAACCAAAAACCGGCACTTGTCGCCTTTTCTTTTCATTAATTCAATCGCCCCATCCGTAAATTCTGGCGCCACAATCCCGTCCAACAACCGGCGCTGATTTTTGTCCATGCGATGAGTAAGTAAAACCTCGGCCAACTTTTCATCCACAGCAAAATTTACCATGACGAGTCCGCCAAAAATCGCGCGCAGGTCCCCTTCCAGCATTTTTTTTATTGCTAATGATGGATCCGCGTCAACCGCTGCTCCGCACGGGTTACCATGCTTTACGCCGACAGCTATCATCGGCACAATTGCGGAGCTCTCCCCCCTCGGGGGAGATGCCCGTAGGGCAGAGAGGGTGATCCTGTTCAAGTCAAACCCAGCCGCAATATGCGTAATAGTCTGCAGCAACCTATCAAAATCCGCCCAATTATTGTAACTCGGCGCAGTGCCGGCCAAAACTTTAAATTTTGTTAACGCCAGTTCGTCACTGCCGCCGCCCTCATACAACCCGGCAGGCGTCTGGTATGCGTTCTCGCCATACTTGCAAGAATACATTTTTAGGCCAATAGTTCCGTCGAACAAACCCCGGCCGTGATATTTTGCAGAAATTAAACAATAATTAGCCACTACCGCTTCCGCTTTTGCGACTAAAACCGAAATTAATTCTTCCCGCGCCATCTCGGCCTCTGGCTTATCGAATACCCCCGCCTTAAGGGAATCAATAACTTTTTGCCTATCCGCCGGATCGCACACCACAATCCTTCTGCCCTTGGCCGCCGACCGCAGCATAGTCGGCCCGCCGATATCTGTTTTGTCGATGACTTTTTCTCTTGCTTCAGCCTCCGATATATTCCGATCTTTTCCGATTTTTCCGATTTCTTCCGACAATGGATACAAATCCACGCATACCAAATCTATCCATGGGATATTTAACTTTTCCAGCTCTTCGCGATCCTCCTTAATATCCCTGGCCAAAAGTCCGGCGTGGATTTCGCGCGACAACGTAACCACCCGGTGCCCTAATATCGGCCC
>JADMIO010941458.1_pt1 | contig 15341 bp, 10 predicted proteins | sample 8958161 | NCBI WGS metagenome assembly JADMIO01 (sample SAMN16585339, study PRJNA669376) | soil metagenome | isolation source: Crop rotation soil | place: USA: Cullars Rotation, Alabama | collected 2011
CGCGACAACTTGTCCACGTGGAATTCTAAGCTTAGGATCCCAATGTGCTGGAAAGTCATTTTTATCTAATCCTTAATGGCTTAAGCGGGCGCGGCCCTTAGCGCGGCGGCGTGATAAGACCTTCTGGCCGGCGCGGCTGGCCATGCGTTTCATAAAACCATGCTCTCGGGAGCGCTGGCGTTTCTTCGGTTGGTAGGTTTGTTTAGGCATGAGTGAAATTGACAATGTTAACCCACAAATACTAGCACTTTATCCACGGTTCTGCCAGCTTTTTCCACAAAATAACAGATAGGGCTCCTGCCTGTGCAGAAATAATCACCTTAGGCTCCGATTTACTGATGGTCTGTAGTATTTTTCGCCAGGCCTGTGGAAAAACCGGTTCGCACTGGTTATATTAATAGGAGCTTTACCACTAACTTGAGGGGGTTTTGGACAAAAAGATGCAAAGTAGCGGGCTCTGGCAGGCAGTGTTAGGTGAAATCGAATTATCCGTCTCGCGCGGGAACTTCGTGACATGGTTCAAGAACACTGAGATCGTCAAGCAGTCCGATGAGCTGGTAGTCATCGGTGTGCCCAACATCTTTATCAAGAACCAGCTGGAGCGTAAATTCAACGACTTGGTGGCGCAAGTATTGGCTAAGAACGGATTGGCTAACCCCCGCATCGAATATAAGATCCATACCGGTATCGCGGTCGCTTCCAGGGATGATGAACGCGCCAAGGACAGCCTCCAGTTGGAGACTAAAACTAAGACACGGCCCAGCATCAGCCACGTCACCCACTCTTATAGACAGGGTTTGAACGAGCGTTACACTTTCGAGAATTTCGTGGTCGGCGCCGGCAACGAGCTGGCTTACGCCGCTTGCCAGGCCATCGCCGCCGCGCCCGGCACCAAATACAACCCTCTCTTCTTGTACGGCGGCGTCGGCATCGGCAAGACCCATTTGATTCAGGCCGTCGGCAATGCCGTAACTAGCGGTCGGCCGGGCTCCAAGATCATCTATGCCTCGACCGAGCAGTTCGTCCAGGAGTTCGTCGATGCCCTGCGCTTTAAAAAGAATACTTCTGATTTCGCCGGCTTTTACCGCGCGGCCGATGTGTTAATAGTCGATGACATCCAGTTCTTAGCCGGCAAGGAAAAGATCCAAGAAGAATTCTTCCACACTTTCAACGCCCTCTACCAGGCCAACAAACAGATAATCCTAAGTTCCGACAAACCGCCCAAAGACATCCCGACCCTCGAGGAACGGCTGCGCTCGCGCTTCGCCTGGGGCATGACCATAGACATGCAGAACCCCGATTTCGAGACCCGCTGCGCCATCTTGCAGACCAAGGCCGGCAGTCAGGAAATCAGCCTGCCTCAGCCGGTCGTCGAATTCTTGGCTACGAGGGTCCAAAGCAACATCCGCGAACTGGAGGGGGCTCTCAACCAGCTGATCGCTTTTTGCGAGATGCGCGGCGTCGAGCCCGACATCCAGGTTGCTACCTCGCTGTTCGAAGGCTCCCGCAGCCGGCCCAAGCACATCAGCGCCCGCTCCATAATCGAACGGACCGCCAAACACTTCCATGTATCCATCGAAGATATCCTCGGGCCTAAGCGTGATAAAGACATCGTCGTGCCGCGTCAAATAGCTATGTATATGCTTAGGAGCGAACTGCACCTATCGTTCCCCAAAATCGCCCACGAACTGGGCCGCAAAGACCACACCACCGCTATCCACTCGATCGAGAAAATCCAGCGGGAGATGACATACGAAAGCCCGATTCGCCAAAACGTCAATGAGCTCAAGGAGCGATTGTATGCTTAAAGGCTGTGCAGAAGCTGTGCAAAGGCTGTTTACTCAGTTGGTAAAAACCGCTGGGTTGTCCACGCCGTCCACAGTTTCAGCGAAATACTTAACAAGTCAAGTATTTTTGTGCACTGGTTTGTGGCCAGCTTCTGCACAAAGCTTGGGTTCGTTTGCACAGGCCTTTTTGGTTACTTTCAATCAGTTTGGGTGGGCTTTGTACACAATTTCCACAAGCCCTACTAAGAATACTAATTTAATAAAAGGATTGTTAACTTCATGAAGCTTCAAGTCACCCAAACAAACTTAGCCAAAGCCTTAAGCACTGTCGCCCGGGTCGCCAATTCGCGCAACACCCTACCCATCTTGGCTAACGTCTTACTCAAAACCGATAATAACCGCCTCAGTATTGCCGCTACCAACCTCGATATCGGTATCACCCATTACATCGGTTCAAAAATATCGGCCGAGGGCGCTATAACCGTGCCGGCCCGGCTGATGCAGGATTTCGTCTCCAGCCTGCCGGACAGCGTTTTGAATCTCGAGCTTAAGGACAATAAGCTTCATATCAACAATGATCAGTATCAATCGACCATTAATGGTATCGTGGCAGATGATTTCCCGGTGATGCCGGCCATTAAAGAGGGTGTCAATTGGAAAGCACCGGCCGCGGAGTTCAAGCGGGCGCTGAGCCAGGTGGTTTTTTCAGCCAGTGCCGATGATGCGCGGCCGGTGCTCAACGGCGTTTATTTCCACTCCAGCGGCGGCCAGGCGGTAGCCGTGGCCACGGACAGCTATCGCCTGGCTGAAGCCAAGCTCGGCAAGTCCGCCAAACCGCTTAATTTCTTAATGCCTTCCAGCGCCGCGCAGGATCTGCTGCGCATAATCAGTGACTCAGACAAAGAGGTGGCTGTGACCCACGACGACCAGCAGGTCCAATTCCAGGTCGGCGATGTCAATCTGGTGGCCCGATTAATCGAGGGCAACTATCCCGACTATCGTAAGCTCATACCCACCAAGTTCGCGACGGTGGCCAAGCTATCCAAAGCCGATTTCCTCAACATCGCTAAGGTCTCCAGTCTTTTCGCCCGTGAGAGCGCCGGTAGTATAACCATCAATGCTGACAAGGATGCTAAGAACGTAAGTATCAACGCCATCGCTTCCCAGCTTGGCGAGAATACCGCTACCGCCGAAGCCAAAGTCAGCGGCGGCGGCGAAGTGACGCTCAACTCACGCTATTTGATAGAAGCCCTCAATGCCTTCGGGTCTGATGAGATCGAATTCTGCTTCAACGGCAAACTGGAACCCTGTATACTGCGTTCGGCCGCAGAGCCCAACTACCTGCATCTCATCATGCCGCTGCGAAGCTAAAAGTCCTTCCCTGCTACTCTTAGAACAAGATGATTTCGTCGATCCGCTTGCAGAACTTCCGCTCCTACGGTGATGAGTCGTTCGAGTTCGAGCCTGGTGTCAACATCGTCGTCGGTCCTAATGCCAGCGGTAAGACAAATCTGTTGGAAGCTGTGCTGGTGCTGGCCCGCGGCGGCTCTTATCGGGCCAAGGACCTTGAGTTGGTCCAGTTTGATAAGCCCTGGGCACGGCTGGATGGTGACTTCGGAGGCCACGGCCGCGCGGTCAAGCTCGAACCTCCCAATAAGACCTTCCTGATAGACGACAAACCCTATAAACGCTTAGGCCTGGAAAGGACCGTGCCGTTGGTGTTATTCGAGCCAAACCACCTGCAGCTGATGATTCGCGGTCCGGAGCGCCGCCGTGATTACTTCGACGACTTGCTGGAGCGCAGCCAGCCGGCCTTCAAAAGCTTGTCGGGCAGCTATAAACGCACACTGGCCCAGCGTAACGCTCTTTTAAAGCACAGCCGACGGCAAGCCGGCCAGCAGCTGTTCGCCTGGAACATTCGCCTCAGCGAGCTGGGTTCGCAAATCGCGGCCGCCCGGCAAAACCTGACGGATGAGATAAATAACGAGATCGCTAAGACGTATAGCCAAATCGCTAAGCACAAGTCCAGTGTCGAGCTTAAATATGACAGCCAATTCCCAGGCGGAAATTACGCCAGCCGTCTGCTGCATAAGCTGGAAACCAGTCTCGAGCGCGATACCGAGAGAGGCTTCACGGGCAGCGGCCCGCACCGCGAAGACTTCGTCTTTTATCTGGACGGCCAGCCGGCTGACGTCACCGCTTCACGCGGTGAAACCCGCAGCCTGCTGCTGGCACTGAAGATCTACGAGCTTGGTTTAATTGAAAAAACTCGCGGCCAAAAACCGATATTTTTATTGGATGACGTGTTCTCAGAGCTCGACGGCTCCCGCCGTCGAGCTCTGGTCGCCCGCCTCAAGAAGCATCAAACGATTATCACTACCACCGACGCCGACTCAGTGCTAGAGTATTTCTCCGAAACCCACCACCTAATCCCGCTTAGTTAATTACTGAGCTTGGCCAGTAGAGTCTCCACCTACTAACCATTTACTGCCCTGCTTAATCATATTTATCTGCACCGGTGTTTGGCTCCCGGTAAATGACCATCCGAAGGGCAAGCTCCCAGCGCTAATCTCTGCTCCCGTAGTTCTATTAATAGTTTTATCTTTTAAATTGCAGACCACTAAACCCATATCACTAGACGGTTTCTGCAGTATGGAATCCCAAGAACAGTTTGTGAGGCTTGCCTTAACTACATAGCTGTTTTGGTGAGCTGTCACAAAATCAAACGGCACATTGCCGGTCGGAGCAACTTCGGGCGGCTTTAGCGTGTCGTACCACGCTGATGTGACTATCGGCTTTACGCGATCTATCCAAGATGTGGGCGAACCCATATCAGCACCGACGGCATCTTCCCGAGCTTGGACATATGTTTGTACAACATCCAGGACGGCCTTTTCTGGCCGTCCTCCGGGCTTCGGTCCTCTATTAGACAGAATCAATAGCCCAACTACCCCAAGCATTAATAGGGCGGCGGTCCATATCCCAAAGATTTTTATTCGTAGATTATTCATTGCTCTCCTTAGTTGCTCGGGACTATCCCATTAAATTCGAAATGCATATAATCCCTTCGGCTTACCCACTCTCCGCCCCATGTAAATCCATGGTGTTTAAATGCGCTCACATACTCTTGAGGCATGTCATAGCTGGCTGTACATGGGCAAATCTGAAAAGGATTGGTAGACGGATTGATATCGCAGGCGGCTCCATAAGTATGGTAGCTTTTTAATCCGATTTGCGAAGTCCCATTGTCGCCGTCGAATCTGTAGCAACCCATCTCGTTGATTTTGTAAGTTGAGCCGCTTTGCTGTATCTCATCTGCCGCTGCTTTGAGGCAGGGCGCGACCAGCTTATTTACGCTAACAGAGTGACCTAAGAAATTCACACTAACTAAGTTCGCATCCATCGATGAATGTGATGTAGCTGACCCTGGGTCCCCAAAAATCTGTGCCAATTGCTGCTGACTGTACTCATTACCGGATCCATTAATTGAGCCATAAACCGGAGCTGATACATCGCATGAACCAGAGCCGGTTGAATCGCTTGTACATGTTGGCAAGAAATCACTGCCGCCGTTCGAGCTACCTCCCGTCAATGGCACAGGCAGAGGAATCGGATCGGAGCTATCCCAATATTTATCAATAAGAGTCTGAGCGGCCGGCATTTTCTTCTGGTAGTTAGACCCGCTAGAAAAAGCAGAGCCCTGGACTCTCTGGGCGGCCACCCAGGGCTGAAGAGACTGCCAATTATCTATATTTTGAAGTCCGACGCTATTCAGAGGCCTGGGTGCGTCCGATCCGGGCGGTGCTCCAAAAAAAGCCTCCGCAGCATACGCTTGGGTCATTAGCTGGAAGACGGCAGCGGGGTGGGAGTTAGCGTAAGCTTGTGAGCCAGACGGGCTAAGCTGGGTCGAACTATCCGCACCAGGCGCAAGTGTACTCCAGCCACTAGCTACTCGCTGCTGCATTATACCTACCGAGTCCATATCGCCGTCGGCATCGCCCTGTTTGTTGGGGCTAGTTTCTGATACAGGAACCTGCTTGTTAGCCAGATTGGTAAGAGTGGACTCCGCCAAGCCTACCATCAAACCAATTAATGCACCTTGTTTCCCGAGATTGTCTGTCTTTGCAACACCCATGATTATTTTGGCATTCCCGACCTGCACTTCACTAGGAGGCGCAGTTGAGCCGCCGGTCCCGCTTGTATCGCCCGTATCGTTTGTTCCGCAAAGAGTCGCAGACTCACCTTTGTCGGTGTTGAAGTAATAAATTCCGGAGTCAAGAACATCGAACTGAGACTGAGAAAGCGCGCTTACAGTTGACGGTACCAAAACCAATAGCATAGTTGCTAAGAGCGTGAATTTAGAAAGGCTTCGGCCTGCACTCATCTATATCTCCACCTGCACATGTTGATGGTGGCAGCTATCCCCAAAAGTGTCGAAACCACTGAGAAATCCGAACGTCGGATGACAAACCACTTTATCGGAGTTCGGACCGACCTGCCCAAAACCTGTGCTTCTTGGCATGAACGAGGCTATGTCCTGGTCGAGTTTTTTTGCGGCATCGATTTTGGTTTGCGTCCACGGATCATCGGCATTGGGGCCCATAAATACCCCGTCGATAGTATTGAAGTCAGCTGCTCGCCCTCCGTTATGCCCGGCCAGACCATCTACCGTTGAATGGTCGCTGCATAGCGCCGATAAAGTGAAGGTATGATTTAACTGAACGAGTTTCAAAAGCATACCTAGCAGGCCCGCGTTAAGAGCGTCAACTTGGCAGCTTCCGGCACGGATGCTTTTACCGGACGCCGTATTAGCTATGTCTGGGCAACCCGTAGTAGTGCACTTGATTTTGCCGGTATTAACGTACTGCAAGAGCTGAGTTGCTAAATCTTTAGCCGTTCCAGTCGGTAAGGCGCTTCCCGAAGGCGCTGTGGTCGGATTGGTGGCGTCCGAATTATCAGCGGCGGTACCGAACCCTAACTGAGTACAATAACTATCATCCCCCTCGAAGCAGGAGAGGCTGGCAACGGTAACAGCATCGGCCAAATAGAATCTGTAACGCAATAACATATCGCTTCCATCGGCGCACTGCGGGTATTTGGTGGCGACATCGTAATAATTGACTGCCGAGCCGTTCTCTAAGACTATACCGTCGGCGTTACTGGGGTCGGGTACCACTTCCATAGAGAAGCAATTGCCATATTTGGTATTGAGCTGAGCTAATTGCGGTTCAACTATAGCAGCATTTTCGTCTGGATTATCGAATTCGTGATTATTTTGCTCGGATGTACTGAACCCGTATTCTGGGAACCCATAGCTGTAGGACTGAGCAGCTGAAACTTTAGCTGAGGGTAGCTTCATTATCGATCCAAGAGAATTGCTAAGCGCTGAGGGCAAGTTACCTAACCAACCCCCGAGCTGGTGAGTATTTGGCGAATAATCGATGAATTTTGCCACAGCTGAGTTTGAATCGGAGGGGTTAAAGAGTCTTGTAATCAATGATTCGTGGCTCTCATCATATGCTGTGAATTGTTGCTGGACATTATCTAACTGAGCGACTTCATTACTATCAAGTGCTCTTCCACCCATGGATAACGACTGGTCGTTTGCCGCTAGACGGGCGCCGTAGTTGGCTATGTTGCCTAATTCGGCGCCCTGGGCGTAGAGGTTGACGCTCATGCCAGCCGCAACACGCAGTGCGTCATCTAGCAGACTTTGAGTAGTGTATTGAGATCCCGCCACAGAGGCTATCACCGCGTCAATCGCCGAGAATAACTGTTCCGAGCCCCAGCTGGCTACATTATTAATCACTGGTATATGACTCAAGAATCCACCGGCGAGGAAACAAGCTGTGCCCATAAAAGGCAGTTGGTCTAGAATGTCGAAGACCCTGGGCTTATCGCCGACATTACCCGGCTTTGCGCTGTTTGGTATATCGGGCCCCGTCAGCGGCTGTCCTAGTTCTGCTTGAATACTTCTAGCGTCAATCCAGGATGTATTATCTGTGGAATTGGTGAAGTCCGGCGAATAGGCTCCAAGTTCGTCAGTGTTAACATCTTGCCCGCTCATTATTTGGTTACCAGTGGTCACAGTCCGGGCGCCTATACGCAGTTCCGGTAAAACCACGTTTAGATACTGGAAGTTCGGGATGTTGTCTCCGAAAGCCCGAACAGCGCACAGCACTCCAATAACTAGAGCCGGTCCTGAAGCTTTCGTGAACTTAGCCTGCAGTTCTTTTAAAGTACTGCTCCCATCAAGCCCGGCTTGCCCGGCCGCCTCTGCTTCCTTTATTAATTCATTCGATTCATTTGCTGCATTTATATCGTTTGGATCGGTTATGGGCTTGCCATTAGTGTCCTTGGTACTGTTCGCTTCTTCGTCCGGCACAACATCTGTTAAACCCGTGCGATTCTCTTCAGCCTCAGCGTTCTTGACCTTTTTACGATAGTCCAAAAATGATTCAGTAGCACTGCGTACCACGTTCTTGAGTGGGTGAAAGTCGACACCGCCACGCTTTATAAGTAACCTCGAGCCTATGGCACTGATTACCTTCGTGGTATCCGTGCCTTTGCCCACGGTCCTGATTAACGAACGCCGGGCAAGAGCGCTTTCATCCTTTAGGTCTACGACCCTAGCGGCATTGCTGATGGGCTTTCCATTTTTGTCTACGAGGTTGGTAGGACTTCCTCTGGTGTTAACACCGTCTTCTTGAAAATCATTTAAATAGTCCTTGGCTAAATCTTCGTTGACAACTTCAAAACCGGCGAAACGGTTAAGTACATCTGCCCTATATATCGGCTTCAGCCCAGTGTCCTTTATGAGCTGCCCTTCCCACTTGTTCGCGTAGCGGTTAGCTATTCGGCCAAGCCGGCTGTTGTTATTGCGATCATTGATGGCGTTGATTATCACCTTCATAGACCGGCGGTCAGAGAAATCTTGGTTATGAGCGAAATGGAATTGCTGGAGCAGCTGAGCAAAGTGGACGAACTGCAATGGCCCTTGAGCTAGTGAAAATGCGAATATCAATGAGATAACAACACCTAGCAAGCCGCCGCCAGCGATGGTTCGTCGTCGATTTCTTATAAAGAGGCTTTGCTTTAATCTATCCAGAGTATTGTGTTCGTGAAGACTATCGTCAAATTTTTTATAGAGAGAATTCTTCTTTTCACCCCCAGCCGCTTCGGTATTAGCCAGGCGGGCGCGGTCATCATCCTTGCTTGACGCCGAACGATACCAATTATTATTGTTGCTATCTTTAGATTTACTTGTATCGGGTTCGTTACCTGGCTTTTCATAAACCGGCTCAACAGCTGAAGATAATGCGAACTGTTTTTCTAGCTCTTCTGGAGACGCCGGGTCGCTTGTCGATTTGTCTCTTTGCGGGTCAAGCGTTTCTGTGGCCATAACTTCCTACTGCGTGTATTGGGCCGGAGCAGCCGTATCGTTAGTGACAGCCGGTGGATTAGCTCCTGGCGGCTGGGGGTTTAAGGGTTTGGGTGATGGAGTAGTTACGATCAGTTCATTTTCGGTTGGGCTGGCGATGACTTGAATATGGACGTGGTTCTGCCCCGCGAAGAACAAGCCCTGTCCAACCGGGAATTGGCTGAGCCGTTTCTTTTCTTCACTGGTCAGTTTGAATACGTCGGCCAAAACATCTACGGCCGTCGGCGATTGCTTAAGTAAGAATTGCATGCTGGCGTTAGCCACGATGGCTCGTCCCATTCGCGACGCCATGAAGTCCTCGACGTCTTGTGTGATCGTCGTCAGGCCGAGGTTATACTTCCGTGCCCGCTTGGCTATACTGAACATAAAGTTGGCGCTGTCTTCGTAGCGCATCAGCTGCCAGGCCTCATCGACTATCAGCAGCCGGCGTTTTTTATCAACCTTGGTACGGTTCCAGATGTGGTTTAGGACGATGTACATAGCTACTGGCCGCAGCTCATCTTCCAAATCACGGATGTTAAAGACTACCATCGGATTATTGACGTTGACATTGCTCTGCTGGCTGAAAATACCGGCAAAGGTACCGCTGGTATATTTGCGCAGCCGCTGGGCCAGCTGCGGGCCGGTGCCTCCCATGTGCAGCAGCGTGTCATATAAGTCGCTGATCGTCGGCGGCGTACTGCCGTGGGTCAGCGGATCATTGGTGATGCCGGCTTTGGCGTAAGTCTCTATCAAAGCGGCATCCAGGTCCGCCTCCTCGGCCGGGTTAAGGGCCGGCAGCGTGGCTACCCCGCCCTGCATCATCTGGGCCTGGGCGCCGCCCATCATCAGCCGCAGCAAACCATGCAGAGTTATCAAGTTAGACCGCAGGGCGTTGTCGGACTCATCATTATCAACGACTTGGGGCAAGTCAAACGGATTGATGCGGGTAGCTGAATTGAGGCTCAGCCGCACATATGCCCCGCCGACGGCTTCACACATTTTCTCGTATTCATTCTCAGGGTCGACGATGAATATCTCAGTACCGAACATCATCGAACGCAGGGCTTCTAGTTTGACGGTAAAGCTCTTGCCGGCGCCAGACTTAGCGAATACCACGCTGTTACCGTTCTCCAGGCTGAAACGGTCAAAGATGACTAGACCGGAATTGTGCATATTGATGCCATATAAAATGCCGTTTTCCTGGGTCAGGTCAGCGGAAGTAAATGGGAATGTCGTAGATATTGCCCCGGTGTTCATGTTGCGATAAATCTGCAGCTGATCGCTGAACTGTGGTACGGTGCTGGCTAAACCCTGCTCTTGCTGGGCGCTGGCCGGCTTGGAATAAACCAGCTGCTGCCCGAGCATGCTCTCAACTTTATGGCTGACGAACTCCAGCTCCTCTGTCGAGTTAGCATAAATCGTAAAGTACAATCCGTAGCGGAAGAAACGCTCTTCGCCGACCTGTAATTTATCGCGTAATTCCTCGGCGTCCTGGACGGCCGCCTGCATGCCGGGATCGCGCACCCGTCCTTTTTCGGAGTTGATCTGTATGCCGGCTTCAAGTTGGCTGACTTTCTTACGTAAGTTGTTTAATACCACCTGACTGTCGACCGGCTGGACAATCATCGATAGATCGATTACTTCATCCAGATTGACCATGCTGGACAGCCAGCCGGTATAGAGCTGGCGCGGGTAGCCGTACACGTAATAAGTCCGAGCGTAGCGGGTACCTAGCCGGAAGTGGTTACCTTCGAATATCAGTGAGCTGGGGGCAATGAAATCACGCAGGGCCGTAACGCCTTTAGCGAAGGCACTGGCGACTTCTTGTTTCTCCATGACCTTCGGATCTATCGGGACTTGGTTTTTCTTACCGCCGATCAGAGCCATCAGACCGCACCTCCGTCCATGCCCGGATGCGGGGCATCGCCCTGACCTTTAGTGATAACAGGCGCGGTCAAATCCTTGAAATCCTTGATCTGCTGACGGGTGGCCGTGTCGGGATTATAGGCATCGTAATAAAGTTCGATGAGCTCCTCGGTATCTAGCGGCAGGCTTTGGACGCCGCATTGGGCTAAGCCCTGCATGACCGCCTGTACACGGTTGCGCAGCTGAGTCTTAGCTTCTTCCAGACTAGCCTCGTTGATAGTAATGTGCTGGTCTTTGCCAGAGCTGAACACGTCCATCAATCCCGTAAAGAAACTGGTGCTTTGCTTCAAGGCCTTGCGGACATCCACTTCTTTATCAGGGTATTTTATGACCAGGTAGAATTTCTTATCCATGATGTTGGTCTGCTGAACGATGTCGTCAAGGAAGGCGATGTAGTCTTCCATCAGCAGGCCAAGCAGCATATTCTCCTGGCTGGTTCTAATCTTAAGCAATTTTTCCAGATATGGCCGCATGTCGACTTTCTGGCTGCGGATAAAAATCTGTACGGGAAAATATAGGGAGTTGAGGAAACCTTGGTAACTGAACTCGACGGCTTCTCGCTCCTGTGGGCTCATCAAATCGAAATTTATAGACTTGCACATCACCACCGCCCGGAAAGTACCGTCGTTCATGATAACTACGCCGTCGCGAATCTCGCTGATCTGCAGGGCGTTTTGAGTGCTATTGGCATTGGATTGGGACTGTTTAGGCGGGATTACTTGCGGAGCGTCGGAGGTGCCTAAAACAACACCGGGCTGTCCGCCGGCGGGCTGATTCGATGGTTGAGTCGGATTCATACTTTATTTTTCCCACCCTGGTTCGCGGTCGGAGCCGTATGGCTCTAGTGCAGTGAGATGGTGATCTCGTTCGGACCAGTCTGCTCGGCGTGCGGCTGGCGGTTAGCCAGCTGAGACAGCGTCGATACACTAAAAGCACTACCGCTTTGGGCTAACTCCATATTAACAGCTTGCCGGGCAGTTGTCACCGGTGTTGTTTTCGGTTTTTCGACTTTAGTTTCAGGCTTCGGTTTTGGCTGAGCCAAAACCTTATGATGAGCCGATGCTTTCTTATGGCCATGGCTTTGGGCGAAGCTGGCGCGGGCTTTGGCCAGCCGGTCTTCAAGAGCGGTTTTGGCCGGTAGAGTAGGCTCTTTATCATCTTTAGATTCGTCGACTAAGCCCTTCATTGTTTTTAAGAGCGTAGTTTTGCGCTCATCATCAGCCTGTTTCATCATTTGAGCGAATTTCTGGGCGGTTGGATTGTTCTGCTCATCCAAGATATCGTCTGAGGCGTGCACATCGATGACTGGCGCTGCTTGTGTATATCCGGCATTAGCTACAAGCCTGTCCGAGCCGGGCTTGAAGGCCGGATTGTCTGGAGCGGTGACATTAAGATTTGTATCAACATTTTTAATTGCCCATCCCCTCGTGTCCAAAGTACTAGCCAGAACCCTTAAGCGACTCTGAACCTCGCTCTGAGTTAAGTCTTTAGTGAGACGTAACTCTTCCTTCTTTGGCGCCGTGACTGTTACCAGCTCATTCATACCCTCTTGATCCCATATCCTCTGTCGAGGCTTTAGAAAAAAACGGATTTTGGATAGTAGCCAGACTTCGGTAGGCTGGTCTCGGCCAAGCGGAGATGCCAGTACACCAAATAAAATCATCGGCACAGCAAACAAAAGCATAAAAAGCCATTTAATAGGAGACCCGATTAAGAGCAGTCTAAACTCTATGAATGCTGATGTACCCGCGATAATGGCATAAATGAAGGACTTAAAGGTCAGAAAACCTATAAGTTTATCTTCGGCCTCAACGTCTTGGATTACCTTATAAACTGCCATCGCCTCTAGTATCTAATAGCTTTTACTTATTCACAACTCTTGGAGACACTTGACTTGTTAGGTACTGTCAGGCTATTCGTCATCGTCTTGCCAGTCGGGGTGTTCGTTCTGTATTTCCTCGAGCCGGCTCTGCTGTTCCGCGCTTCTGTTAGCAACCTTCTTTAAATCACGAAGCTCGCGACGCATAACCTCGAACTGGCTATTCAGTTCTTCCTGTGCTCCTCGAGTAAGGACAACACCACCCGGGCTGGCTACTTCACCAGGTCGTAATTGTACAATTTGCGGTTGAGGCTGCTGTATAACTAGGGTGCCTTCATTCTGATTGATTACTACCGGCCGGGATTGGTTGACATTACTGCCTGTTCCCTGCCCTAAATTGCTCGCGCTAGGAGTATTTTGCTTACTGCTCTGAGAACTTTCAGGCTCTCCTCCTGACATGGCTTGCTTGCCTTCTCGGAGATAGTCTTCGAGTGTTGCTTCTACGCCTCGGCGACTATTTAAAGCCGGCTTCAAGAGGTCCTTGATAGTATTTTGCATACTGGCACTAGAGTTGAGTTGTGTCAAAACATTAATCCCGCCCTGACCGCCAGTAGCTATTCGATGTAACAAGGCACCAAAATGTGCCGCGATGTCGGGATCTTGTTTAGCTAGGCGGCCAAACTCAGCAAATTGGGCCTCAGACTGGCTTGTTATGTTACCGGCATCAATATAATCATCAATTGTTGAGATTACCCGCTGGATATGATGAGGCCTTACCAGTACCCGAGCAGAACGACCTTCACTTTTTGCCGCTGCCGTCTCGCGTGCATTAATCTCTTCTAACGTTTCAGTACGCTGTAATGGGCTATTATCCTCAACAAAAATGCGAGGCTGCCTGAGTTCTGGCTGCCTATTCTCAGCCGCTGCTCGTTGCGTTTCTTCCTGGTTATATCTTGCTACCGCAGAATTTTCCTCTTCTTGCCTAACCCCGATAGGTTTGTAATTTTCGGGATTGCCAATGTGGGGGGTTGCTACCAGGAACTTACCGAGCGGTAATGGGTACAAGTCTTCGCTAGAGTTGACCTTGCTGTTATATCGGGGCAGGTCATACATTCTTACGAAAATCTTTCCTCTGGCGGCTGGGTCTTTCTCATTACCCGGGAACCATTCGGCCCCGCTAGCTTTAATCCTATCTTGCAGAGCTTTGTTTTCTATGGGCACTAGGTTTTTAGCGACCTCAACCCAAGAAGAGGTTTTAAGAGCTCTTTCGACAGCTACTCCAGCTCTCCTCTCATCTGCGCTGCCGGCTGCATTGAATAATGCCGCCTTGCCTCTAGCAGTAGCATTATCGCTAACGGTTCCAGCAACAGTTCCATCCTCCTGCAGAGAAAAAGATACTGATGATCTGATATTGCCATCTTTGTCTACTGTTTTTGTAGTATCACCATCACTAGCAGCCTTATCCTGCTCTCGCTTTACTCTGGCTGCTTCTATTGCGTCTTCCTCGGAATTCCATTTTTCACCCCTTTGAATGGCAGTAGCAAGACCGCGTTTAGTCGGTATAACCCGTCCGGCAGCGACGTTCTCAAGCATTGTCTTACCAAGATTACCGGAATAACCAGTAGGAATGCCAAACCATCCCCTCTTCGTAACTCGCGTGTATCCTTCTTTTGAAGGGTCAAGTCCTTTAGCGCGTTGATCGAGATTTCGTTGCTGTCTTCCCATAAGTCCTTTTTGCGTGGCTTCGCGGCCTCTTTTAACCGCCCATGAATTATTGATAGCATTCGCCGCCGCCGCCATTCCCGGCCCGGCCCATTTGAACGTCTTTGGCAGAAAAAAATATGTTCCGAAGAAACCCGCCAATATCATTATAAGGTCAAACGGGCCTGCTCCCCCAAGGCCGGCGACTATCCATGCGAAGATCCGCCCGGCATATATCAGGGCAATTACTAGAGGGAAGAAGACCAAAACTCTTATGAGGTTATCTTTCCACATTTTCCAATACCTATCCGCACCGGGTAACACGAAGGCGATAAATGCCAATGGCGCAAGCATAACCAAGAGGACAATCAAAGCGTTTCTTACTAAAAGTGTGGCCAGGGCTACGAGTACAGCGAAGAAAACCATCAGAATTGCCAGTAACACTATGGGCCATCCCCAGGCGATTAACGCGCTGGAAGCAACCACCGCCGTAATCAACCCAGCCGTACCGGTAACTCCGGCAACTATCGCACCGCCTCCATTCCAGCGCTGAAGCAAAGCCCCAAGTTCCAGACCATTGGGACCGCCGAACGGTGCCGCCATCAACTGGCCGATCCCTTGCCCGGCGTCGTCTTTCCAGCACAGTGGGATCCGAAGCTTGGAATTCACGTGACTTGAAGTCGCG
>JADMIO011319595.1_pt1 | contig 15341 bp, 2 predicted proteins | sample 8958161 | NCBI WGS metagenome assembly JADMIO01 (sample SAMN16585339, study PRJNA669376) | soil metagenome | isolation source: Crop rotation soil | place: USA: Cullars Rotation, Alabama | collected 2011
ACAACTTGTCCACGTGGAATTCTAAGCTTAGGATCCCAATGTGCTGGAAAGAAGACCGCGTGCGCGCTTGCTGAAAGCGGACTTAACGCTTCGGGATTCTCTGAAAACTTTGTTATCGTGTTTCGCATGACGGCTGAATCAAAAACTGCGGTCATCGCCGCGATCGCAGGCAACCTCGCCATCGCAGTCACTAAACTGACAGCGGCTTTCTTTTCCGGAAGCTCGGCCATGCTTTCGGAAGGCATTCACTCAATCGTGGACACCGGGAACGGCGGTCTGTTGCTGGTCGGTCTGCGCAAGAGTCAAAAGCCGGCCGATGCGAGACATCCCTTCGGTCACGGCAAGGAACTTTATTTCTGGCCGCTGATTGTGGCGATTTTGATTTTCGCCCTGGGCGGCGGAATGTCGATTTACGAAGGCATCACCCACATCCAACATCCGCACGTGGGCGATCCAACCTGGAATTATGTAGTGCTGGGAATTGCCTTCTTCTTTGAAAGTATCTCTTCGTACTTCGCTTTTAGGGCGTTTCGCAAAGAGCTGCGCGGACAAGGCCCCCTGGCGGCCATCCGCGCCAGCAAAGATCCGACGAGCTTCACCGTTTTGTTTGAAGATTCAGCGGCGCTGTTGGGTTTGATCGTCGCATTCCTCGGCATCTTTCTGGGCCATATGCTGGAGAATCCTTATTTCGATGGCGCGGCCTCGATCGGGATCGGAATTATCCTGGCGTCCGTGGCGGTGTTTCTCGCCTACGAAACGAAAGGACTTCTGATCGGCGAAGGTGTCGATCCGGAAACGCTCGCGAACATTCGCGCGACGGTCACGGCGGACGAGAGTGTTGAGGAGCTGAAAGAAGCGCTGACGATGCACTTCGGACCCACGAACGTATTGCTGACGCTCGATGTCCGGTTTAAGAAGGAGCTATCCGTCGCGGACGTCGCCACGGCGGTGACGCGCATGGAGGAAAAGATTCAAAGCCAGTATCCGCATATCAATCGCATCTATGTCGAAGCGAAATCGCTGGCTGATTAGTTAAGACTTACGGTTACCACGCCACCGCGTATCTTCCCCGCCGCGGATCGGCGCCGCCGGAAATCACTCCCGACTTCACGTCATACATAATCACCGTGGGGGCTGAACCAGTGCCCCAGGCGGTCTGCGTCTTCATCTTATGACCCCGCGCTTCCAGTGCGGCAATCACCTCAGCCGGGATGCGCGATTCGACATTCAACACCCCCGCGCGGAACTCGTGGTTATCGAACGAGCTGACATAGTGCTGGGTATCAAAGCGCGGAGCTTCCACCGCCTCTTGCGGAGTCATGCCAAACTCGATGATGTTCAAGAGCACTTGCAGCAACGCCTGATCCTGATTGTCGCCGCCGGGCGTCGAGAGAATCATGAACGGCTGCCCATCTTTCAGAATCAGCGTCGGCGTCAGCGTGATACGCGGGCGTTTGCCCGGCGCCACCACATTTGGACTGTTCGGATCGGTCAGAGCCGATTGCAATCTCTGTCCCATCAAAACACCGGTGTCGCCGGCCACGACCGCCGGCAGCCACGCCCCGCTCGGCGTGGCGCTGAACATGTTGCCGTCTTTGTCGATAACGTTGACGCACGTGGTGTCGTTGGCTTTCAAGGCTTCGGGCAGCGGCGCCAGGTTCTGAGAAATCGTGGTCACGGACGCCTGCAAGGCCTTCATGTTTTCCGGGTCGCCCGGTCGTTGGGCCAATGAGGCCCTGTCCTTCTCGATGAGACTCCGCCGCATCGCCGCATAACTCTTCGACAGAAGTTGTTCAGTCGGTATCTTCACAAATTTCGGATCCCCATAGAACCGATCGCGATCGGCGAAGCCCAGCTTCAACGCTTCCGTTACCGTGTGAATGTATTCCGCTGAGTTGTGCCCCAATTTTTTCAAGTCATAACTTTCCAGCAGGTTCAACACTTCGATCATCATCGGGCCCTGCGCCCAGAAACCCGTCTTGTAAATTTCGTAACCGTGATACTCACCCCGCGCAGGCGCGCCCACAGTGGCGTGCCAACCCGCCAAATCTGCCGCCGCGATCAATCCGCCATTCTTCTGCATGTAGTCGCCGATCCGTTTTCCGATCGGCCCGCGGTAGAAGTGATCGCGCGCGGCCATCAACGCGGCGTGTCTTCCCTTCCCCGCGTTACGTTTTTCGGCCGCCACGATTGCACGCAAGGTCCGCGCGAGATCAGCCTGCACAAAAACATCGCCGGCCTTCGGCACCTGACCATTCGGCAGGAAGATCCGTTTCGCATCCGGCCATTGCGAAAACACTGAGCTGCGAGTCTTGATGTAATCAACGCGCAACTCGTCCAGCGGAAATCCATCGGCAAGCTCAATTGCCGGCTGCATAACTTCAGCCAGAGATTTCGTTCCGTACTGGTCGAGCGCAACCACGCAGGCGTCGAGCACCGCCGGAACGGTGGCCGACAGCGGGCCGGTAGACGGGATCACCCCCGATGAAGCCCCAGCCATCGTCGCTCGATCTGTGCCGGTGCCTTCCTTACTTCGATTTACGAAGAATTCGCGCGTGGCTTTCGCCGGCGCCGTACCCATGCCTTCAATCACTGCGACCTGATTCGTCGAAGTCCGCGGTCCGCCCGGATTCCCGCGCATCTTGATGAGGATGGGAACTTCGCCGCCGAAAGAGAAATGTGAGAACTCAATTACTGACGCCGCCAGAATCGTCGCCACGCCGGCGTCCACGGCGTTCCCGCCGCGTTGAAGCATCCGCATGCCGGCCTCAACCGACAAAGGATGACCGCCGGCGACGACTCCGCGACGGCCCCGGGCGACAGGCCGAAATGTCTGGCCCGATGACCGCGGCAACTCGGTCCAAGTCACCGTGAACGCGGCGAATAAAGCGAGGGCAACGAGTCTGGAACGTCTCTTCATGAAGGGCTCCTCCGGTTCGCGCATGATTCTTATGCTTCCCGGCTACGTTCGTCAACAAATGAAATTAAGAATGGACAACACATCTTCACAAGTTCATCGCAACACTTCCGCAACCGTTGCCGGGTAGAAAGGGTTTAGCATCCGTTCATTCATTGATTCTCCTTGTGAGAACTGAGACTGAAGGGTAGGGCGCCAACTTTGGGGGAGGTTGGCGCCTTTGCTTTTTTGGTGGCCCAACTTTAGTCGATCGTCTCGAGTTCCTCCCAAATTACTTGCGCTTTTCCCGGTTCTGGCCATAATCCGTTTTCGGCTCGCGGTCAAAAATCATGAAAACTGCCCCGTACGGTTCGTGGAAGTCACCCATCACTTCGGATCTAATCGTCAAAGAATCAATCGGTCTGTTTCAGGTCCGGCTGGACGGTGATGACATCTACTGGATTGAGCTGCGCCCTTCGGAAGGTGGCCGGCAGGTGGTCGTTCGGCGAACGCCCGACGGCCAAACTCACGATCTGACACCTCGCGAGATGAACGCGCGCACCCGCGTGCATGAATACGGCGGCGGCGAGTACCTGGTCGAACGGGGCGTCGTTTTCTTTTCGAATTTTTCCGACCAGCAGCTCTATCGGCAGAAAGGCGGCGGCGCGCCGCAGATGTTCACCAGTGATAAGGCCGGCGACGCGCTGCGTTACGCAGACAGCGTCTTCGATGAAAACCGCAATCGCTTGATCTGCGTGCGCGAAGATCACACGGCGAAAGATCGCGAGTGCGTTAACACGATTGTCGCCATCTCGCTCGCGGGCCAGGACTCAGGTCATGTGCTCGTTTCCGGGGAAGACTTTTATTCGACTCCGCGAATCAGTCCGGACGGTTCAAGCCTGGCGTGGCTGAGCTGGCGGCATCCGAACATGCCCTGGGATGGCTGCGAACTTTGGGTGGGTGAGTTCGCCGACGATGGCAGCCTTACGAATCAGCGCCGCGTCGCCGGTGGTATGGACGAGTCAATCTTCCAACCTCAATGGTCGCCGGACGGCAGGCTTTATTTCGTCTCAGACGCCACGGGCTGGTGGAATATTTACCGGGAGAATGCTGACCGATCGACCGAATGCGTCTGCGAAATGGAAGCCGAGTTCGGCGCGCCGCAATGGATCTTCGGCCTGTCCACCTTTGCTTTTGAATCAGCCGACAGAATCGTTTGCGCCTTCACTGAACGCGGCCTTTGGAGACTGGGGCTGCTCGATACGCGCACGGGAAAACTCGAGCGCATCGAAGCGCCTTACACGGAGATCTCTTTCGTTTGCGCGTCGCCCGGCCGTGCGGTCTTCCGCGCCGGTTCGCCAACTGACCCTTTCTCGATTATCGAAATGGACCTGGCAACGCGGCAGCCGAACATCTTGAAGCGGGCAAACCAGATTGAAGTCGATGCGGACTATCTATCGGCAGCCGAGCCGATTGAATTCCCGACTGAGAATGGCCAAACGGCTCATGCGTTCTACTATCCGCCGCAGAACCGCGACTTCAGCGCGCTCGCTGATGAACGGCCACCGCTGCTCGTGAAGAGTCATGGCGGGCCCACGTCCGCGGCGGTGGCGGTCCTGGCGCTGGGCATCCAGTATTGGACCAGCCGCGGTATCGCGGTCTTGGACGTGAACTATGGAGGAAGCACCGGTTATGGCCGCGAGTACCGCCGGCGGCTGAACGGGACGTGGGGAATCACTGACGTCGACGATTGTGTGAATGGCGCGCGGTTTCTGGCTGCTGCCGGTCACGTTGACGGCGAGCGTTTGATGATTGACGGCGGCAGTGCGGGTGGTTACACGACGCTTTGCGCGCTGACTTTTCGCGACGTCTTCAAAGCCGGCGCCAGTTACTATGGGGTGAGTGACCTGGAAGCACTCGAAGTGGATACACATAAATTCGAGTCACGCTATTCACGCTCGCTGATTGGACCTTATCCCGAACGTCGCGATCTTTATTTCGAGCGTTCGCCAGTGCACTTCGCTGAGCAGCTCTCATGTCCGGTGATTTTCTTTCAGGGATTGGAAGACAAGATCGTGCCGCCCAATCAGGCCGAAATGATGGTTGAAGCGCTGCAGAAGAAGAAAGTGCCGGTGGCTTACGTTCCATTCGAAGGCGAGCAGCACGGTTTTCGGCGCGCTGAGAACATCAAGCGATCGCTGGACGGTGAGTTGTACTTCTACTCGCGCGTGTTCGGGTTCGCGCTGGCCGAGCAGGTCGAGCCGGTGGAAATCGAAAATCTGTCAGACAAGTCAGTACCACCTGCTTAGTTCCTCTCGCTCTGGGCGAGGTTAGGTGAGGGTCCCGACTTTTCGGGGTAGCGGGTGGGTAGCCGCCAAGTCAGTACACCTGCGATAGCGGGTGGGTAGCCGCCAAGTCAGTACCACCTGCGATAGCGGGTGGGTAACCTTCCCCCCCGGGATAACTGGACAAAAAATGGCCGCGTGAAGAGCGAATCTCCACGCGGCCTTTTTGTTTGGCAGTTAAGCCGACCGAACTACGGCAGCGCTTCTACGATGATGTAGAAGCGGAACTGGCCGGTCTTTTCCACTCCCAACTTGAAGTTGACCAGGATCGATGCTCCAGGCGCTAAAGGCGTTCCGGTAGTAATCGTCCCTGATGACAAGGTTGAGTTGTAGCCACCGCCTATTGATTGCGCTGGCGGCGTCTCGAGCGTGGTTGCGGTCACGGTCACCGTACACGGCGGCGACCCGGCTGCGGCCGCGGTACAGGTCACCGCGTCGTTCACCGGTCCTACCGACTGGATGGCACTGGATATTGCCCGCAAGTCGGCGGTCGGGCCGACCGGCTGGAACGCCGTACTGATATCCACAACCCGGTAGCGCAAGCGCGTGACCGGGCTACCCGTGTTGTTGAAGACGCGATGACGAAGCGTCATCGAGCCGAAGGTGCCGGCAGGATCGCCGCCATTGCGTTCGCGGTTCGGATTGGCTGCCGACGAAACCGTGCCGTCGAGCAGGAACACGTTCATGCCCGGATTACCGGGCGCCGAATCGCGTCTGATTGGCGAGGCGAGGTTTTCCGGTCCCGGCGCCCCGAGCCGCTGGGTCGAGGATGACGCATTCGTATCAGCCAGCCAAAAGTCGTCGGCGTTGGTGTTGGTGTCTTTCGGGACACCCGCCACCGTGCAACCCAAACCCTGGATCCAGTCGCACTGCTTGCGGAAGAAGCTGTGCTGGCCGAGAGTCCCTACCGGCGTCAGCGGAGTCAGCGTCGTGCTTTCGCGCAAGAGGTCGCAGGCTCCCTGGTTGTTAACGCCGAAGCCAACAGCGTCGAACCGGTTGACTGACGAGATCTGACTAATGTCAGTCGTACTGAAGAGGCCAAAGTTCTCGTTGGCTCCCAGGTCAGCTGTCAGCAACGCGTTGCCCGTCGCCGCATTTGTGCCACCGTAATCCTTCAGCGAGTAATTCACTACCGGACCGGTGAACAGGAAATGGCCACGCGCCGGAATGACTGTGCCCGCGCCAATCGTGCCGATCAGTTGTGGTGTCTCCGTGCAGCTCGTGCCCATCTTGAACAAGCCGTAGCCGCCAGCGGGAACCGTAATCGGCGAGTCGGTGTTGTTGTAAATCTCGACAAAGTCATCGAGCGGGTCGTTGCCCGGGCCCGGCCCAAATTGCCGGAACTCACTAATCAATAGCGTGCCCGCCGGGTTCGCCGTGGTAATCGTGCCCGTGGCCGTGCCGTCCGCGATGGTCGCGCCCGTCGGACTCGAGAGCACGACCAGGAAAGTCTCATCCGGCTCAACTACGCCGTCAGAGCAGACCGGAACGTTGATCGTCTTAACTTGCTGGCCCACGGCGAAGCTCACCGATCCACTGGTTGCGGTGTAGTCGCCACCAGCGCCGCAGGTGCCGGCAACTGCTTTGCCCACTCCTGCCGGTTCATCCTGCGTCGTGAAGTTCACCGACACACCGCCTGCCGGCGCCGGTGTATTCAAAGCCACGGTGAAGATGAGGTTCGTCGTGCCCGAGGTTGGCTCCGCAGCCTTACCATCGTTCACTCTGAGCTCCGTCGCCACCTGGATGTTTACCACGTCGGTATCAGATTGAGCGCCACCGGTGCCGGTGTTGCCTTGATCGTTCGACGTGATGGTCAAAGTCGCCGGTCCGCTGTAGGCCGCGGTTGGCGTAAAGGTCAGGCCGTTCAGGGCGTTATTGACGTTCGTCAAACTGCCGCAGAACGTCATCGTCGCATCGGCCGTACCGTCGCCCGCGGCTCCGGAACACGTGCCCGTAAAGTCGAGGCCGCTCGTGCCGTTGAGCGTCAGCGTCCCGAAGGTCGCCGTTAGCGTCACCTTAATGCTGCTCGCTCCCGCGTCGGCATCGGCCACCGAAATCTGGTTGCCATTGCCGCTCGAGAAAATCAGCGGGGTGTTCGAAGGCGTCCCCTGCGAAGGCGGCGCCGTGTTCACCGGCGCATCGTTCACGGCAGTGATCGCAATGCCGCGCGTGGCCGAGGTCGTGCTCGTGCCATCATCAGCGGTGAAGGTTACCGTGCGTGACGCCGTTGGGTCGTTACTACTGTTCTGATAAGTCACAGTTCGCAACGCCGTCTGGTAGTTACTGACTGAGCTGCTGCCAGTCAGAGTCAGCACTCCGGAACCGCTGTTGTAGTTACCGGTGATGCCATTCTGGTCAATGAAAGCCAGAGTGTCCTGTCCGCTGAGGAAGCCGGAAGTGATGGCCACGGTCGCGCCGACCAGGTTCGGTGAGTCAACGTCAGTGACTGTCAGGCCCGTATCGATCGCCGTCGCCGGATCATTCTCAGTGTAGGCGAGATTGCCGGCTGTGGCGGTCACCACCGGCGCATCATTGGCCTGGGTGACGGTGATATTGATGGTGTCGGTATCCGTCAACGCACCACCTGATCCCGTGTTGCCCTGATCGTCTGAGACGATCTGGAGTGAAGCCGCGCCGTTGAAGTCCGGCGTCGGGTTGAACGACATTCCATTCAACGCGGTGTTAATGGCCGTCAGCGTACCCGTGAACACCATCGTCGGATCGTCAGTGCCGTCGCCGATGGTGAACGATAGTCCCGCCGTGGTACTGAGGGTCGCCGTGCCGTTCGTGGCCGTCAAGGTGATCTTGACGGGATTGGAAGCAGCGTCCGCATCGGCCACCGAAATCTGGTTCCCGTTACCGCTTGAGAACACCTTCGATGTGTCTTCGGCCGTGCTCTGCGGACCCGGCACGGTGTTGACGGGTGCGTCGTTCACGCTCGTCACATTGATGGTCATGGTATTTGGCGTTGGATCCACATCTACGCCGCTGTTGAGCGTCCCGCCGTTGTCCTGCACCTGGAAGGTGAAGGTCGTGTAAGGCGTACCTGTGCCGTCTGTGGCGGGCGTGAACTTCAGCAAGCCGCCGTTAATGTCGGCCACGGGGATGAAGCTACCGGCAGTTACCGCCACGTTATTGTTCGTCAGCGTTCCGAGACCCGGGAGGGTGGTGATCTTCACCGCGAGCAGCGTGTTCGGCGGGGTGTCATTCGGATCGGTAAAGCCGAAGTCAGCCGCCGTAAACGTGTAGACAGTGTCTTCAGCCGTAGTGACCGTGTTGTCCGCGCCGGCCGGAGCGTCGTTGTTGGCATTAACCGTGATGTTGACGCTATCGGTATCCGTCAACGGCCCACCCGATCCGGTGTTGCCCTGGTCGTCTGAAACGATCTGCAGTGAAGCAGCACCGCTGAAGTTTGCCGTCGGATTGAACGACATGCCGTTCAGCGCCGTGTTAATGGCTGTCAGCGTGCCGGTGAAGGTCATCGTCGGGTCGGCGGTGCCGTCGCCCAGGATGAACGATAGTCCCGCCGTGGTGCTCAAGGTGATCGTCCCGTTCGTAGCCGTCAAAGTGATCTTGACCGGATTGGCGCCCGCATCAACATCAGCCACCGAGATCTGGTTGCCGTTGCCGCCGGAGAACACCAGGGTCACGTCTTCGTCCGTTGATTGTGGAGCTGGCACGGTGTTCACCGGTGCATCGTTAACGCCTGTGACGTTAATGGTCATGGTGTTCGGTGTCGGATCGAGATCCGTGCCGCCACCATTGTCCTGCACCTGGAAGGTGAAGCTCGTGTACGGCGTGCCCGCGCCGTCCTGAGCAGGCGTGAACTTCAGCAGCCCGCCGTTGATGTCGGCCACCGGAATAGAGTCACCGGCATTCACCGGAACGTTGTTGTTGGTCAGTGTGCCGAGACCCGGGAGGGTGGTGATCTTAACTGCCAACAGCGTGTTCGGCGGAGTGTCGTTTGGATCAGTAAACCCAAAGTCTGTCGCCGCAAACGTGTAGGCAGTGTCTTCACCCGTGCTGACCGTGTTGTCGGTACCCGACGGTGGATCGTTCAACGCGTTCACGGTCAGGTCGAACGTGTCGACCGCCGTGCGCCCGTTGGTCGCCGTCACCGTCACCGTAATGGTGGTCGTGCCGGACTGGTTTGAAGCCGGCGTGATCTGCAACGTACGTGAACCGCCGGAGCCGCTGAAAATCAAGTTGGCATTCGGCACGACCGTCGTATTGCTCGAGGTCGCCGCAACCGTCGCGATCAATGAACCGGTGTCATCACCGAGATTGAAGGTGATGTTCTTGACCGTGTCCTCGTTGGTCGAGTCGTTGGGAATATCTTCGATCGACGGGTGCAACTCAAACGCGCCGATGTCGACGGTCTGGGTCGTATTAATGTCCGAGGAATCAGCGGTGCGCAGGAAGCCCACGCCGCGCTGGTCGTTAATCGGCGTCGTATTCAGGAACGGTGGCGCCGTCACGAACGCATTGTTGCCGGCTTCCACTGCCGGGCTCGTCGGCAGCAACGCGTGCGTCTTGGTGGTGCCGCCGTTGTTTGCCAGCGGACCCAGTTGTGGATTGATGGGTGAAGCGGTCGTGCCCACCTGGTTGTTGTTGATTCCGTTGCTGATGTTCGTCACACCGTCGCCATTACCGACCAGGTTAGAGGCGCTGGCGGCAACAAACGTGCTCCCATTAGCGTCGTCGGGCGCATCCGTAGCGCCGTCCTCATTAAAGTTACCCGCGAGGATCGTGTTATTGAGCGTCATCGTGCCGAAGGACGCGATGCCGCCGCCACCACCCGTGCTGCTGTTGTCATTGTCGGCCCGGTTGTCGGTCACTGTGACATTCGTCAACGTTGAAGTCGTCGAAGTTGTGGCTGCCACACCCCCACCGTGCAAGTCCGCGTTGTTGCCACTCACCGTGCTGTTAGTCATCACCAGAGTGGCTGCTCCACCGATGCCGTTGACGTAGACGCCGCCACCGGAAACGGTAGTGGTGTTGCCGGTAATCGTGCTGTTAATGACGGTTAGTGACGCGCTGCCACTGGTGCTTCCGTCCACATGAATACCCGCGCCGGCTCCGCCCGTGTTGCCACTGACCGTGACATTGGTAAGCGTCAGCGTTCCGTGGTCAACAAAGACACCGCCGCCAGCGACGCTATTGCCTCCGCTGATCGTCAGTCCGGTAATGCTGGCCGTTTTACCCGCGTTCAGCTTGAACACACGCGTGACGTTGTTGCCACTAATCACAATCGGATCAGTGTTGGTGACGCTGTTTGGGCCGGTGATGTTCACGTTCTTCGCAATCGCCAGCTCAGTCAACAGCGTGATTGTGTAGACGCCGGCCACGTGTCCCGGATCGCCTGCCGGAATGTTGAAGGTGATGTTGTTGTTCGGCGAACTGCAAACAGTTGTTAGCGCATCGCGCAGACTGCCCGCGCCACTATTGTTCGTGTTCGTGACCACCGGGTTGATGACGCACGCGTTAACTACTTGCGCCACGAGGTTGCTTTGTGACGGATCAAAGTTGCCATCTCCAAGGTAGTCCGCCCGAATGTTGTGCGTAGAGCCGGCCGAAAGCGTGGATACCGCGCACTGGGCTGTAAAAGGTCCTCCCGGCGGTCCGGAAATCGGCACATCGTTACAAATCACCGCATTCCCGTTTGACGTGTCGATGAAATCCACCAGGCCGCTGGGATCCGCAGAGCCCTGCACGGGTGTCTCGTTCACGGTCGCCGTGAAGGTGACGAGATCGGCATCATTCGAGGGGTTAAGGTCAGACGCCAGCGTAGTCGTGGTGTCGAACAGATTAATTAGCGTCCGGGTCTTATCGGCCGCGCCGCCGAAATCCGGATCGTCAGTCAGCACGTTCGCGAAGTTGGTGCCTGAGACGGTGCCCTGGTTCTCAACTCGCGGCGGTCCGAGCAGCGTCAGGCTGGGCGGATCATTTACCGTCACCTGGAAGGTGATAGTCACACTACCGCCAGCAGGCAACGTACCGATGTTTGCCGTGACGGTTTCACCCGACAGGGTCGGCGTCAGGGCGCGAGTCGGGGCCGTGTGGTTGCGTTCGGCGCCGCCCGTCTGCTTCCTGACTTCTGAGTTCTGATCTGTGCTCTCAGGTTTGTCGAGCTTCAGGAAGTGTGTCTTTGTCAGACTATCGGCGCGCGCATTCGTCGCCTGGCCCTTTGCCGGAAGGCGCCGCTCACCGACGGTCACATATCCATACATGATGCTGTCGCGATCTTTTTCAGCGTACGAGTCATCAAGACCGAGCTTGTGACCAATCTCGTGTTCGATTGCCGTCAGCAGATCGACTCGTCCTGCCGGAGCTCCCATCGGACTCGTGTAACGGCGGGTTGCTGAAGTTACCGCTCCGAATTCCGAATCTTCTGCCGGAGTTGCGTCGATAAACCAACCCTTACCCTGCGCGGTTCGGTCAACCAGGATCCGGTTGCCGGCTGCCTCGCCCAGGAAGGAAGCATCGAGATCGGAGACCTGGAACGAAAGGTCGCGCATGGCCGCCACTTGTGGCGCTGACAGGCCGGCCTTCAACCAGCGATCTTGCGCAGCGCTGACAATCGCGTCGAGCTGCTCCTGAGTCAGCGAAGTTGATACGACGCTGGAAAGAGTATTGAGCGCTGCCGAGCCCGCACTCTCAGTTAAATTGCCCCAGGCCGAGTCGGTACTCAACTGGTTCGCAGATTCGCGATTCGCAAACCCGGAATCGTCAGAGACCGCACAGCGAGTGGGGACCATTAATTTGCCCAACTCAGAATAGACCCCGCCGGTCGCGAGCAGCAGCGGGAATGCTCCACAAGCGCCGGGGGCAACCTGAGAGGTATTGGCGCCTTCATCGACGAATTTTGAGGCGCCGCTCAAAGTATTATTCGTTTGAATGTAGGTTGAGTTTGAGCCACCGGTGCCTTCTACTGTAAGCGCTGAACCTGCTGGAGGACCTGCGCGTTCCGCGAGGTAGATATCAGCACTACCGTTCATGGTCGTAACATCGTAAATGGTATTGCCGGTGATTACGTTACAGACCGGCGATCCTTCGTCAGCCAGCACGAAGATTCCGTTGCTGGCACAGGGAGTGTTGGCCGGACCGCAAAGCCCCAGGTTACTTCCGGAAGGCGTCGGCATGTTGTTACCGGTGATCTTGAACCGGGCAGTGGCCGCAGGACTGGACGCCGCTCCATTTTGTCCAATAGCCGTTATTATGTCTGCGTTTGGTGTTTCGCGGATGATGTTGGCATTTACTGTCACGTCACCCCTTGTGCCAACCCCCTGCACTACGACTCTGACTCCGCTACCGAAACCCGCGCCCGAGTCTTTGACGCCCTGCGTTCCAATAATATTCCCGTCGATCTTCCCGACGAAGCTGTGAACAGTGGGCCCGGTATCCGCGCCCGCGGCAGTAAATGCGTTGATGGCAGCGGCGCTAGCGTCACTCGAAATAGCGCCGGGCGCGGTCACTTTGCCGACAATGGTATTGGTTAACGCCTGGAAGGTGACGTTCGAAATCTGAGAAGAATCTATGTCGATGCCCTGGCCATTCCCGGTGAACGTGTTGTTCTGGACAACGAAACTGTTGGTGCCGTTCAACGAGGTGACCGTGATGGCGCCGGAGTTCACCCCGATCCGGGCGGAATCGGTGGCTTGAACCTGGACGGCCACGGCGCGGTGTCCGCTGAAAGTCGAACCCGTGATGGCGCCGAAGGGAAGAACTGAAGTCCCGCGCATTTCCACCAGCACGCCGTCATTCCCGATGGATCCGGAAGGCTGGCACGGTTGGCCGGACGCACACGAGACGGTCGAATTCGTAAAGCTAAAGGAGTCCATGCTGGTGTTGAAGTTATCAACCGTAATACCGTTGTGCGGACTGTTGATGAAGGTGCAATTGGCGATGGTGACTGTGCCCGAGACGTTAGTCATCAAGATGCCGTCATCGCCCGCGCCCCCGGCTGAGTCGGTGACATTCAAGCGGGTAAAACTTGGACTCCGCGTGCTGGTCAGCTGAATCCCGTCGGTAGTCGAGTTCTGAATTGCGCCGCCGGTGCAATCCGCCGCCGACGTGCAACCACCGCCGGCGCCGGTGATCGTCAGACCGGCGTTGCCGCCTGTGGTAGTTAAGACGATCCCGCTGGGCGCGCCATTTGAAGAAATTTTCTCGAAGGTCAGACCGCTCGCGCCGATAGTCGTGTTCGTGACATTTAGCGCGATGCCAGTCGTGGTCGCAATCGTGTTGCCTGAACCTGTGATCGTCAGGGTTCCGCCGTCCGAGGCTGTGGCGCCGGCGTCGAAGCCCCGGCCTGACGTCGTCGTAATATCAAGTCCATTGCCGCCGCCGGCCGGCGTAAAGTTCATGGTCCCGCCATCATTATTCAACGACGCATCCACGGCATCGCCGGTGGTCATCGTGATCCCAATAGTCGGATTATTAAAATTGATCGTACCGCCGTTACTGTTGCTAATTTCAATACCTATAGTAGTGCTTGATCCCTTGGTAAGATTGCCCGTATCGAAAGTAATCGTGCCTGAGTCGTGATTATCGATGTCGACGAGACTCGCCGTCCCCGTCCCCAACGTCATGCTCCCGCTGTAAGTAACGTTAGCGTTGCTGTTTTGCAGATCAAAGGCATTGCCACCGATCCCATTTGCTCTGGTGACCGACGTGTTCGCTCCGAAACTGAACGTGCCCGTCGAACCATTACTAATGAAGATGCCGACACCGCTGCCACTGAGCGTAGTCGTGCCTGCCGGGGATCCGGCGCTGAAATTGTAGGTGCCGTCAGCGTTATTGAATTGGAGACCGGTGCCTACCGTTTCTAAAAGAGTTCCGGTCTGAAAAGTAAGGGTGCCAGAGTGAGCGCCCGCTACGCTGACCATCGCCGCCGCGGCGCCCTGCGTAATATTGCCGCTGTAAGTAACGGAACAAGTGCCGCCCGAAACCAGGAACGTTGCGCCTCCTGCAGTCCCTGTCAGCTGACCCGTGCCGAGATTCGACGTGCCGGTGACGCTCGTAAGACTGACTGCATTATTACCGCCAGTTGAGTTGATCGACGCAAAGTTCGCGTTGAGCGCAATGTTGGCAGCGACAATCGCGGGGCCTGCCGGAGTTGTGTTGTTGATTGATCCCGTAGAGTTGGTAACGTTTACGGTGCCGCCGCCACTCGCGTCCAAGGCTGTTCCATTGTTTCGCTGAATGCTTAAGGAATTGAACGTCAGGGTAGTGTTGGCCACGCCCGTCCAGCTCACCGCCGTCGTGCCCGCACCGCTCGTAGTGGCGCTGGTGTTCCCAAAAGTGATCGTATTAGTTGCGCCAGCGGGCATAGTGATGCTAATCGCGCTGCCCGTGCTGCTTACGGTCGAGTTACCAAAATTCAGATCGGCTGTCGTAGTGCCGATGAGAATGCCCTGACTCGTACTGCCTGAGACATTCGTAGAGCCGAAAGAAAACGCACCCACACCTGAATCGGACACGCCTGCCAGACTTATTCCCTGCGCCGCACTCGAGGTGGAGGTCACGCTGACAAATCCGCCGGTGAGCGACAGAACTCCGGTTGTGAGATTGAGAGCCTGACCGGTTCCGTTCAGCGTCACGTCAGGCGAAGCGTTGTTGCCGACGATGAGGGTGCCGAAGCTTGTACCGGAGATCTTGGTTCCGTTACCAACGCTCCCGACCGTGAAGCCACGCAGCGTGTTACCTGAATTCAAGTTAATTCCGTTAACGTTCGTCCCAGCTATATTGACTACGGTGCCGTTGCCAGAATTCATTACCGGCAGCTGATCGGTCCCGCTCGGCGCTGGGAAGCCAGTCAAGGTCGCCAGGCTCGCCGTCGCATCCTGGCCAATAAACTTCTGTCCAGTGCGTAACGTCGCCGGCCCTGTGTAATCTGTTGTGCTTTCGAAAACAAAGATCCAGTCGTTGTCGCCGGGCTGGCCCGCGCCATTAAGGTTCGCCGCGTTGAAGGCCGCGAGCGTTGGAAACGGGTGTGAAAGGCGGCCATCGCAATTCGAGCTACAAGCGCCACCGACAGCGCCTGAGCTTTCCAGCACAGTGGGATCCGAAGCTTGGAATTCACGTGACTTGAAGTCGCG
>JADMIO011475836.1_pt1 | contig 15340 bp, 11 predicted proteins | sample 8958161 | NCBI WGS metagenome assembly JADMIO01 (sample SAMN16585339, study PRJNA669376) | soil metagenome | isolation source: Crop rotation soil | place: USA: Cullars Rotation, Alabama | collected 2011
GCCGCGACTTCAAGTCACGTGAATTCCAAGCTTCGGATCCCACTGTGCTGGAAAGGCACCCTCGGGGGAGCGTTGGTAGGGGTTCTCTGTTGTGGTGACGCGCGCCGGTGACCGGCGCACGTCTCAAGAAGTGTGGAAAGCTTGGAAAAGCGGGACAAGATCAGGCCGTGACCGGCCGCTCCGCCCGCTCCCGGAACCACGCCGCGGTCCGCGCCAGCCCTTCGCTCAGCGGGATCGGCGGCGGCAGCCCCAGCTCGCGGCGCCCGAGGGTGGCGTCGACCACGGAGCGCTTCTGCTCCCCCGGCTTGGCCGGGCCGTGCCGGGCCTGGAGGTCCGACCCCAGGGAGCGGGCGATCTCCTTGTAGAGGTCGACCACGGAGGTCTCGACGCCGGTGCCCACGTTGTAGACGTGATACCCGGGCCGGCCCGCCGCCGCGAGGTTCGCCCGCACCACGTCCGAGACGTGGACGTAGTCACGGGTCTGCAATCCCTCGCCGTTGATCGTGGGCGCCTCCCCCGCCAGCAGGCGGTTGAGGAAGATGGCGACCACTCCGGCCTCGCCGTGCGGGTTCTGCCGCTCGCCGTAGACATTGGCATAGCGCAGGCAGGTGGCGTCGAGCCCGTAGGCCACGTGGTAGTAGAAGAGGTACAGCTCGAAGGAGCGCTTGGAGATGCCGTAGGGGGAGACCGGCCGCGCCGGATGATTCTCGTCGGCCGGGAAGTAGTCCTGCTCGCCGTAGATGGCGCCGCCGGTCGAGGCGAAGAGGATCTGGCGCACGCCCCCGCGGCGGGCCGCCTCGGCCAGATTCAGGCTCCCCAGGACGTTGACGTCGGCGTCGAAGACCGGGTCCTCGACCGAGCGGCGGACGTCCATCTGGGCGGCGTGGTGGACGAGGATCTCGATCCCCGACTCGCGCACCAGGTCGGCGGCCTCCCTGGAGCGGATGTCGAGGACGTGCAGCTCGGCGCCCGGGGGGACGTTCTCGCGCTTCCCCCCGGACAGATTGTCGATGATCAGCACCCGGCGCCCCTGCGCCAGGAAGGCTTCGGCGACGTGGGAGCCGATGAACCCGGCTCCCCCGGTAACGCAGACGGTTCCTTGGGATCGGTCGCTACTCATGGCGACCGGAGCTTACAGCAAGAGCCGGGCCAGAGCTGAAGAGGCCGCGGTCAGATCGTGCAGCCCGGGCATCGCGAGCACTTCGTGGCCTCGTTGCCGCTATGGCCTCCGGCCACCTCCTTGAGGTCGTTGTCCGCGAGCATCCTCAGGGTCTCTTTCGAAAGGGTGAGCTTCTTGGTCAGATTGGGCTTTTTCATCATCTCTCCTTTGCGGTGATCCGCTGCCATCGCTACACAGGGAGGGTGCAGAGCCGGCGCGGGAACGAGACAGCCGCCGGAGAGCTCACACCTTCCACGCCACCGCGATGATCCCCAGCCCCTTGCCCGGGACGAAGCCGTCGACCCGTCGGATGACCGGCACCAGCATGTTGAAGATCTTGAGCTGGGAGCGGCTGAAGTGGCGGCGCTTGAGGAGCTTGCCGTTGATGTACCAGCCGGGGATGGCGAGGCGGTTGAAGTCGCGCATCGACTCCAGCTCGAAGCCGGTCTCGCGCAGCTCCCGGCTGAGCTCCTCCTTGGAGTAGCGGCAGCGGTGGCCCAGCACCTCGTCGAGGCTGGAGTAGAGCTTCTGCCCCTGCGGCACGTAGAGCACCACCCGGCCGCCGGGGACGAGCGCGCGGCTCATGTTGCGCAGCGCCGTCAGCGGGTCCCGCACGTGCTCCAGGACGTTGAGGCAGACCACGGTGTCGAACTGCCCCTGCCACCGCTCGAAGCACCGCGGGTCCTCGAGGTCGATGCGGTCCACATGGAGGTAGGGTTTGCCCAGCGCGAGGTTCCTCAGGTAATCGAGGTAGTGCGGGTTGATGTCGCTCGCCAGGTAGAAGTCGCGGGGCAGCAGCCAGGTCGTGATGTTGCCGATGCCGGCGCCGATCTCCAGCACGCGGGCGCCGACGTGGGGCTCGACCGCCTCCGCCATCCAGCGGTTGAAATTCTGCGCCCGCTCCAGGCTGTGGAGGATGTGCGAGCCGTACTCGTCCTCAGCGTAGATGTCGTCGATCAGCCGGTACTTGACCATCGTGCGGAAGGCCTTGAAGCCGTCCTTCCAGCCGATCTTCTTCCCCTCGCGGTAGGTGCGGCCCAGATAGCTGATCGGCACCTCGAAGATGCGGCACTCCCGCTTGGCGACCTTGGCGGTGATCTCCGGCTCCATGGCGAAGTCGTTGGAGCGGATCGGGATCGACTTGAGCAGCGGCGCCCGGAAGACCTTGTAGCAGGTCTCCATGTCGGTCAGGTTGAGGTCGGTGAGCCAGTTGCTGAACCTGGTCAGGAGCTGGTTGCCGAGGGTGTGGCGGAAGTTGAGCACCCGGCGGCGCTCGCTGGGCAGGTAGCGGGAGCCGTAGACGACGTCGGCGCCGTCCTCCAGGAACGGGCGGATCAGGCGCGGATAGTCCCGCGGGTCGTACTCCAGGTCGGCGTCCTGGAAGAGGATCAGATCCCCCGTGGCCTCGGTGATGCCGCGACGGATGGCCGACCCCTTCCCCTGGTTCCGCCCCTGCTCCAGCAGGCGGATGCGGTCCGGGTGCTCGGCGGCGATCCGGCGCAGGATGTCGAGGGTGCCGTCCTTCGAGCCGTCGTCGATCAGCAGCACCTCCATCTCGCCGATCTCGGGCGCCGACACCGCGAGCACCCGGCGGACGAGCTCCGCCACCAGGAAGCGCTCGTTGTACACCGGGATCACGACGCTCAGCTTGACCCCGGCCGAAGTGGTGTCTTGGCTCATCCGCGGCTCCTGCGTGTGCTCGAAGGCGGTGCATGATAGCACCCGCGTAGCGAGATCGAAGAAGATTGCCCGGCCATGAAACCCTCCCGGACCGCCCTCGGGGCCCTGCTGCTCGCGCTCGCCGTGCTCGCCGTCTACGGCGCGTCGATCGGCTACGAGTTCGTCTACGACGACCACGTGCAGATCGAGCGCAACCCCTGGCTGCGCGACCCGCGGGGCTTCCAGCTCTTCCTCACCCGCCCCTTCTGGGGATTCTATCGGGACCGGGGGACGGAGCCGTCCAACTACTACCGGCCGGTGTTCGGCATCTTCTACTCCCTGGTGGCGCGCGGGTTCGGGCTGCAACCGGCGGCCTATCACACCGCCTCGGTGGCGCTCCACCTCGCCGTCACCCTGCTGGTGGCGCTCGGCGCCCGGCGGCTCCTGCCGGGGAGACGGGGAGAGGTCGCGGCGCTCGCCGCCGGCCTGCTGTTCGCCGTCCACCCGGCGCACGCCGAGGCGGTGGCCTGGGTCGGCGACCAGGTCGACCCCCTGACGGCGCTGTTCGCGTTGCCGGCCCTCTACACCTACCTGGCGCGCAAGGACCGTGGGAAATGGTCCGGGTGGGCCGGCCCGCTCTGCTACCTCCTCGCCTGCCTCGCCAAGGAACCGGGGACGGCCCTGCTCTTGGTCCTCGGCGCCGTCGAGATCGCCGAATGGCGGCGGGAGGGGTCGCTGGGAGCCGCCCTGCGCCGCGCCGCCCTGCGGCTCCTGCCCTACGGGGCGATGTTCGCCGTCTACATCGCCCTGCGCCTGCACGCCCTGGGAGGCTTCTCGCCGCGGAGCTATGGTGTGACCTCCTCCCCCGCGGGCGCCGTGGCCTTCGCGGGAGGGCTCTTCGCCCGCTATCTGGCCTTCCTCTTCGTCCCTTTCCCGGCCCGGGTGCTGGCCAGCGTACCCGGTCCCACGCTGCTCTCGCCGGTGGCGGTTGCCGGCCTGCTCGCGCTGGGACTGGCGTTCCTGGGGCTCCTGGCCGCGGCCTGGAGCGGCCGGGCGCGGCGGGAGGTCTTCCTGCCGCTCGCCCTGATCGTGGCCTTCCTGCTCCCCGTGCTCGCGGTGAATTCGATCGGCGGCTCCAACTTCTCGGAGCGCTATCTGTACATCCCCTCGATCGGCCTCGCCTGGCTCTGCGGCCTGCTGGCGAGCCGCTTGGCGGAGATCCTCCCCGATCGCGCCCGGAAGGCGGCGACCGCCGCCGGGCTGATGTTCCTCGCCGCGCTGGGAGTCGCCGCCGGGCTGCGGGCGGAGATCTACCGCAGCGACCTCACCCTGTTCCGGGCCGCCGTGCGCACCGCGCCCAATTCGGAGATCGCGCGCAACAACCTCGGCATGGCCTTCTACAACCGGGGGCACCTCGACGAGGCGGAGCGCGAGTACCAGAAGGCGCGCCGGCTGGACCCCAACGCCGTGCCGCCGCTGGCCAACCTGGCGGTGCTCTACGAGAAGCGGGGGGACATCCCGAAGGCCGAGACGGCCTTCGAGGAGGTCCTGCGCCTCTCCCCCACCCACACCATCTCCGCCGTGCACCTCGCCCGCCTCCAGCGCAAGTGGGGGGACCGCGCCGGGGCGATCCGCCGGCTCGATGCCCTGTTCGTGGCCGGGGGCGAGAGCTACGACGCCCTCGTCGAGCGGGCCGACCTCTGGTTGGAGGAGGGCCGTTCCGAGAAGGCCGTCCCCCTGCTCGAACGGGCCGTCCGCACCTTCCCGGAGTACGCGAAGGGGTGGGGCCTCCTGGCCCGGGCGCGCGCCGAGACGGGGGACAGAAGGGGGGCCGCAGATGCGGCGCGGAAGGCGCTGGAGATCGATCCGAAGAACGGAGAGGCGCGGAAGGTGTTGGGGAGATGAGATGACGACGTTGATCTGCCCCGTACGGCACTGCGGCGAGCCCCTGGAGCGGCGGGGGCGGACCCTGATCTGCCCGCGCGGGCATGCCTTCGACCTCTCCCGCAGCGGTTACGCCAACCTGCTCCAACCCCAGGACCGGCGATCGAAGCGTCCCGGCGATCCCACCGAGGCGGTGGAGGCGCGGCGGCGGCTCCTGGACGCGGGGTACGGCGAGCCTCTCCTGCGAGCGCTCCGCGAGGAGATCGATCTCCCTGCGGGCGCGGCGGTGCTCGACGTGGGGTGCGGCGAGGGGTACTACCTCGGCTCTCTCGCTCAAGAGCGCCGTATCGAGGCGCACGGGATCGACCTCTCGGCGGCGGCCATCGATCTGGCGGCGCGGCGGTATCCCCAGGGGACCTGGATCGTGGGCAATGCCGACCGCTTCCTTCCCTGGGCGGCGGGCTCGTTCGACCTCGTCCTGTCGATCGACGCCCGGCTGAATCCCTCCGAGATGCGGCGGGTGCTCAAACCGGAGGGGAAGTTGCTGGTGGCCGTGCCGGGGCCGGACGACCTCGCTGAGCTTCGCGAGGCCGTGCTCGGCGAAGGCCCGCTCAAGAATCGGCTGGAGCGCGCCGTCTCCCTGCTGGACAGGGATTTCGAGCTGGAGGCCCGCCGGTCCATCCGTGGTGCCGCGGAGCTCGGGCCCGCCGAGATCCGGGACGCCCTGACGGCGACCTACCGGGGCGGACGCCAGAGCCGGCGCGAGCGGATCGAGGCCCTTTCGAGAATGGGGGTCACCCTCAGCCACGACCTCGCCCGATTCAGGGTTAAGATCCCCGCCTCCGATGTCGTTCCGCCACGCCCCGCTTGACTGGAATGCCCCGGGCCCCGTCCCCGGGCCCGACCGCCCCCCAGGGCCGGTCGACGTCGTCGTGCCGGTCTACGGCGCCGCCGCGGAGCTGGCGGCCTGCCTGGCCAGCCTGCGGCGCCATACGGACCTCGGCCGTCATCGCCTGATCCTGGTGGTTGACGGGCCCCAGGAGCCCGCGGTGGAGGAGGCGATCGGGAGCCTGGGAAAGGGAGAGGCCCTGATCCTCCGCAACCCGGAGCGCCGGGGGTTCGTGGGGAGCGTCAACCGGGGGATGACGGCCTCGGATCGCGACGTGATCCTGCTCAACAGCGACACCGAGGTGACCGCCGGCTGGCTCGACAAGCTCCAGGAGGCGGCGTATTCCGATCCCGCCATCGCCACCGTCACGCCGTTCTCGAACCATGCCACCATCGCCTCGCTCCCCCGCTCCGCCGAGGTCAACGCCCTACCCGCCGGCTGGAGCGCGGACCGTTTCGCCGCCCTGATCGAGCGGGTCTCGGCGCGGGAGCACCCGCGCCTCCCCACTGGCGTCGGCGTCTGCCTCTATATCAAGCGGAAAGCCCTCGACCGGCTGGGGTTTTTCGATCAGGAGCGCTTCGGGCTCGGCTACGGCGAGGAGAGCGAATTCTGCTTCCGGGCCCTGAAGGCGGGCTTCCTCAACGTCCTCGACGACGCGACGTTCATCTACCACGCCGGCCAGCGGAGCTTCGGCGCTTCGCGCTCCGCCCGGGTGAAGGCGGCCCACCGTGCCCTGGGGCGGCTCCATCCCGAGTACCTCCCCACGGTGGCGCGGTTCCTGCGCGAGGACCCCCTCCGGCCGGCGCGGGAGCGGGTGCTGGCGGCGCTGCGCGGCCCCCGGCGCCTTCCTCCGCGGGGCCCCCGGCGGGTGCTCCACCTCGTGCACGGCTGGCCGCCGTGGAGCTCCGCCGGCACCGAGACCTACGCCCGGCGGCTCGTCCTGCGCCAGGCGGCGTGGCGGGAGGTGGCGGTCTACGCCCGGCTGGCCGATCCGGGGCGGGAGCTGGGCGAGGCCCTGGAGGTCGAGGACGGCGGCGCCCGCGTGCGGCTGATGGTGAACAACTTCACCCAGCGCGACCCGCTGTCGCGCAACGCCCTGCACGACCGGCGGCTCGCCGCCGACTTCCGGAAGCTCCTGGAGGAGCTGCGGCCGGAGCTCCTGCACGTGCACCACCTGGCCGGGCACGCCGCGACGCTCCCCGGCCTGGCGGTGCGGCGGCGCATCCCAGTGCTCTACCAGGTCCAGGACTGGTGGGCCCCCTGCGCGCGGGCGAACCTGCTCGACGCGGAACGGCGGCTCTGCCCTGGGCCGTCGCCGGGCCGGTGCACGGCCTGCCTGCCGCTCACCGGGCTTCCTCCCGCGCCGCTGCTCAACCGGGCGCTCTATCTGGCCCGCGAGCGGCTCCTGAGGCGGGTCTTCCGCCACGCGGACGCGTTCGTGATGGGCTCCCAGGCCATCCACCAGAGCTATCTCGACCTCGGCTGGCTGAGCCGTGAGGACCGGACCTTCGTCGTGCCCTACGGCATCGAGAGGCCTCCGGGCCCCAAGGCGCGGCCGCGGCCCGGCGTGCCGCTCCGCTTCGGCGTCATCGGCTCGCTCCTCCCCCACAAGGGGATCCACTTGGCGGTGGCGGCCTTCCGGGACGTCGATCCCACCCGCGCCACGCTCCAGGTATGGGGAGAGCCGCGGGTCTCCCCCGCTTATAGGGCCGAGCTCGCGGCCCTGGCCTCGCCCGCGGTCCGTTTCGAGGGGAGCTTCGCCGAGGAGCGCCGGAGCGAGATCTTCGCCGGGCTCGACGTGCTGATCGTCCCCTCGCTGGGGCTGGAGTCGTTCGGCCTCGCCGCCCGCGAGGCGCTGGCCGAGGGGGTGCCCGTGCTCGCCGCCAACCGCGGCGCGCTCGCCGAGCTGTTCCCGCCGGAGGCCGGCCTCCCCTGCGGCGCCCTCTTCGACCCGGAAGATCCGGATGCGCTCCGCGGCTGGATCGAGCGGCTCACGGCCGACCCGGGGGTGATCGCCGCCTGGGCCGCCAACCCGCCGCGGGTCAAGGAAATGGACGAGCACGCCGAGGAAATCGAGGAGGTCTATGAGAGATTTACAAGAGATTTACGAAAAGACCCTCGCGGCACGAGGCAAAAGGGCATTGTCATAGTAGAATGAAAGCTCTTGCATGAAGTCACCGCTGGCTTGCACCATCGTCGCGAACAACTACCTCGCGTACGCCCGGGCCTTCACCCGCTCGTTCCTGAGGCGGCACCCGGAGGGGAAGGTCTGTGTGCTGGTCGTCGACCGGCCGCAGCCCGGGCACCACTATGAGGACGAGCCGTTCGCGGTCCTGTTCGCCGACCAGCTCGGCATCCCGGCCTTCTCCCACGTCGCGTTCCGCTATTCGATCGTCGAGCTGAACACGGCGGTCAAGCCGTACTTCCTGCTCCACCTCCACCGCACCCTGGGCTGCGACCGGATCTGCTACTTCGATCCCGACATCCTGGTGCTGGACGACCTCTCCGAGCTGTACGAGCGCCTGGGCCGGGCCGACGCGGTGCTCACGCCGCACCTGACGGCGCCCATCGAGGACCGGGCGATCCCCAACGAGCGGGAGATCCTGCTCTCGGGGATCTACAACCTCGGCTTCCTGGGCCTGGCGTTCAACGATCGCACCCTCCCCTTCCTCGACTGGTGGTCGCGCCGCCTCTACCGCGAGTGCGTGAGCGAGGTCGAGCGGGGGCTGTTCGTGGACCAGCGCTGGATGGACTTCGCGCCGGCCTTCCTGCCGGCGGTCGACATCCTGCGCGATCCGGGCTACAACGCCGCCTACTGGAACCTGGCCCACCGGCAGGTCGAGCCGCGCACGCCGCCGGGCAGTGGCTGGCTCGTCAACGGCGTACCGCTGCGTTTCTTCCATTTCAGCGGCTACGACTTCCGGCGGCCGGAGCAGATCTCGAAGTTCCAGAACCGCTTCACCTTCGCCGACCGCCCCGACATCCTCCCGCTCTTCCAGCTCTACGCCGAGAGCATCCGGACCGAGGGGCAGGAGGAGGTCCAGGACTACCCCTACCAGTACGGCCGTTTCGACAACGGCGTCCCGGTGCCGGAGATCTCCCGCCGCGCCCTGCGGCAGGTCGATCCCGAGGGGAAACGCTGGCCCGATCCGTTCGCCACCGCTGGCGTGGACAGCTTCTTCGACTGGCTGCGCGAGCCGGCGGACGGCTCCTCGTCCGCAATCCCCGTGCCGCGGCTGGCGCTGCTGCTCTGGGACCACCGCCCGGACCTCCAGAGCTTCTTCCCCCGCCCCTGGCAGGAGGACCGCCTCCGCTTCGCCCACTGGTTCGCCGGCAGCACCAGCGCGCCGGAGCACATCCATCCGGCGTTCACCGCGGCGCTCGTCGAGCCGCTGCAGCGGTCCGGCGAGCGGACGGAAGAGGAGCGTGTCCGCAAGGAACGGATGGCGTCCTCCCTCGCCGCTCTTCTCGACCGCGGGGACGCCGGCAGTCTCTCCACCGCGGAGACCGCCTGGCTGACCGCCGACGCCAGCCACGACCCCCGGCGGCGGCCCCGCGTGCCGCGGCTCGCCCTGGAGATGCACCGCCGGCGCCCTGACCTCGCGCGCTCCTTCCCGGACCCGCTCGGGGAGGACCGCACGGCGGTCGCCCTCTGGTACGTGACCTACGGGCGGCGCGAGTACCGGCTGCCGGCCGCGACCGTCCGCCCGGTGCTTCGCACCCTGCCCTGGAAGCAGCGGGCCTGGGCCCTCCTCTGGTGGGAGCGGCAGCGCCGCCGCGGGCTGATCCCCGCGGGGACCACGGAAGAGCTGCCGGCGGAGTCGTTCACGCCGCCGCGCGCCTCGGGCCCCGAGGGGGTGAGCGTGATCGGCTGGGCCACGGCGCCCACCGGGGTCGGCGAGGCGTGCCGGGGGACCCTCTCAGCGCTCGACCGGGCGGGGATCCCGTGTGCCCTCTGGACCCTGGACGGCCGTGCCGACGGCGCTCCCGGCGCGGCGGACGAGGCGGGCTCCCAGGGGATCCCCTACGAGCCGCTCCTCTTCCACGTCAACGCCGACATGATGAAGATCGTGCAGAGCCGGATGCCGGGTCCCCTCCTCCACGGCCGGCACCGCATCGGCTATTGGTTCTGGGAGCTGTCGCACTTCCCGCTCTGCTTCGCCCCGGCGTTCCAGTGCGTGGACGAGGTCTGGGCCCCGACCCGCTTCTGCCTGGAGGCCTACCAGGGGATCTCCCCCGTCGAGGTGCGCTGGATGCCTCCCTGCGTCCTGCCCACCGAGGCGGCGCCGGCGGACCGCGCGGCGTTGGGGGTGAAGCCGGAGGAGTTCCTCTTCCTCTACAGCTTCGACGTCCTCAGCGTGCCCGAGCGCAAGAACCCGCACGGCCTGCTCGCCGCCTTCGCCGAGGCGGCGCGGGGGGCGGGCCGCCCGGTCCGCCTGCTGCTCAAGGTGAACCACGCGGAGGCCCAGCCGGAGTACGTCGCCGACCTCCGCCGCCGCGCCGAGGGGCTGCCGGTCACCATCCTGGTGGGGACGTTGCGCCGCGAGGCGCTGAACGGCCTCACCGCCGCCTGCGACGCCTACGTCTCCCTGCACCGCTCCGAGGGGCTCGGTCTGCCGCTGATCGAGGCCATGTACCTGGGCAAGCCGGTGATCGCCACCGGCTACGGCGGGGTGACCGACTTCCTCGACGACGACACCGGCTTCGTGGTGCGCCACCGCCTCACGGCGCTCGCGAAGGCGGAGGGGCCCTACCCGGCCGGCGCGGTGTGGGCCGAGCCGGACGTCGCGCACGCCGCCGCCCTCATGCGCGCCCTGGCCAACGCTCCGGAGAGCGCGGCGCCGCGCATCGCAGCCGCGCTGCGGCGGGTGCACGAGATCTACGCTCCCGAGGCCGCTGGCGAGCGCCTGCGGCGGGAGCTGGCGCGGATCCGCCGGAGGAGGCTGGACGCGGCGTGAACGGCTCCGGCACCCTCCCCCTCCAGACCGCCGGCCGCGTGCTGCGGGCCGAGGGGTGGGCCGCCCTGCGCGAGCGCATCTCCGACCGCGTGCGCGACAGCCTGCGCCGGCGCTCGTTCCGCGCCGCCGCCAGCCTCTCGGACCTCCCTCCCATCCCGGTGCTCAACCTGCTGCCCACCGTCCCCACGCCGCGGCTGGGAGGCGTGCAGGCCCAGCTCCTCACCCGCATGGAGGGGGAGGCGAAGCGCCGGCCGCTGGCCCTCCTCTATCCCGAGGCGGAGGGCTACCGGCTGGAGATCTCCGCCGCCGGCCGCCGGCTGGCGCTCAGGCCAGGCGAAGGCCCGCCCCCCTCGCCGGTCGCCCTGCGGGACGCCGCCTTCGAGCGCGCCGCCGCCCGCGCCGCCGCCGAGGTGGGAGCGGCGGCCCTGCACGTCGAGGGGCTGTCGACCCTGCCCCTGGCCTCGCTCCTGGAGCTCCACCGCTCCGGGCTCGCGCTGCTCCTCTCGGTCCACGATTTCAGCCTCTTCTGCCCGCGGCCCCACCTGCTGGAGGTGCCGCAGCTCCGCTTCTGCCACTACTCGCGCGACCCTGAGAGGTGCGCGCGCTGCCTCGGCCAGGACTGGCCCGTGGGCCTGGGATTCCAGGAGGAGCGCCGGGAGGTCGCCCGCGAGCTGCTCCAGGCCGCGGCGGCCGTGGTCTACCCCTCCGACTTCCTCCGCCGCCGCCACCTGGAGCTGTTCCCCGGCCTGCCCGCGGACCGGCAGCGGGTGATCGAGCCCGCCAGCGCGGCCTTCCCCCCCGCGCCGGCTTGGCGGGAGGGTCCGCCGCGGCACGTCGCCTACGTCGGCCAGGTGCAGCCGCACAAGGGGGCGCTGGTCTTCGAGGAGGTGGTGCGGCGGCTGCCGCCGGACGCCGCTCCGGGGCTGCGCTGGAGCGCCTATGGCGGTGGCGACCCCGCGCTGCTGCGCCGCCTGCGCCGCCTGCGCGTCCGCGTCCACGGCTACTACCGCGCCGGCTCGCTGGTCGATCGCCTGCGGCGCGACCGCGTCGACCTCGCCCTGCTGCTGTCGGTCTGGCCGGAGTCCTACAACCTGGCGCTCTCGGAGTGCCGGATGGCGGGGGTCCCCGTGGTCGCCTTCGATCACGGCGCGATCGCCGACCGGGTCCGCCGGCACGGCGGCGGGCTACTCGTCGATCCGGCCGCGGGAGCGGACGGCGTCGCGGCCCTCCTGAGCGACCTGATCGGCGGCCGGCGGACCGCCCCCCGCGAGCCCCTGCCCGCCGCGGAGCTCCCCTTCACGGCGGACGGCGCGGCCGGCGCCTTCGAGGACCTCTACCGGGAGCTCGGCTTGAGATGAGGCTCCGCCGCGGGCACGCCCTCGAAGATGCGGCTCCGCACGAGCCCCCGGGTCTGCATCTTGTAGCGCGCCAGCACGCCGAGCACCGCGAAGCCGTAGCGCACGCTGCGCCGGAAGCCAATCTGCGAGGCCTCCGGAAAATAGCGGGTCTGGATCGGGATCTCCTGGATGCGCAACCCTGCGAACACCCCCTGGGCGATGATCTCGGTATCGAACACGAAGTCGTCCGAGTTGCGCTCCAGGTTGACCGTCTCCAGGTAGCGCCGGCTGTAGGCGCGCAGCCCCGAGTGGTACTCCGAGAGGTAGACGTAGAAGGTGGCGTTGGCCACCGCGGTGAGGAAGATGTTCGCCAGGTACTTCCACTTGGGCATCCCCCCCTCCAGGGGACGGCCGCCCAGCATGCGGCTGCCGAACACGGCGTCGCAGTCGCCGCGCAGCAGCGGCGCCACCAGCTCGGGGATGGTTCGCGGGTCGTACTGGTGGTCGGGATGCACCATCACCACGATGTCCGCCCCGCGGGCGAGCGCCTCGCGGTAGCAGGTCTTCTGGTTCCCCCCGTACCCCCGGTTGCGCGGGTGCACGAGGGTGTGCAGGCCCAGCGACCGCGCCACCTCTACCGTGCGGTCGCGGCTGGCGTCGTCGACCACCACCACGTCGTCCACCCACTCCATCGGCAGGTCGCGCCAGGTGCGCTCCAGGGTCTTCTCGGCGTTGTAGGCCGGCATCACGACGCAGATCCTGTGGGTACGGTCCTCGCGCGGCATGGCGGCATCTTATCTCGCGGCGGGCGGGGCAGAAGATCAGGAAAGGGACGCCAGGGACAACAGGGACAACAGGGACCACAGAGACAGCCAGAGCTGCGCTCTGGAGCCGAGCCCGGTCTGTTTCTCGTCCCTGCTGTCCCTGAAGTCCCTGCTGTCCCTGTCAGCCTTTCCGTCGCGCAGGCCCCTAGCCAGGCAAACCGCAACTTCCAGATAATCCTGGAATGCCGATGAGCGGCGTCTTCTCCTACCCGGCCCGCCTTCACGACCGCGTCCTCACCGCGGCCGGCGAGGTCGAGGAGCTGGCGCGCGCGGCGGTGCGGCACCTGCGCTCGGGCGGCCGGCTGGGCTCCGCGGCGGCCCTGCCCGGGCGGTACGGGCACGCCGAGGTTGCGACGCGGGTGCTGCCGGAGGACACGCCGAACGGCCCGCCGATCCTCTATCTGCCGGCGGTCTCCTGGAGCTACCGCTTCCAGCGTCCGCAGCACCTGGCGCTGGCCCTGGCGCGCGCCGGCCATCCGGTGCTCTACGTCGACGGCTTCCTGCGCAGCCACCTCCTGCTGCGGCGCCACGTCCTCTACTCCCACGGCGGACTGCACGTGCTCCGCATCCGCATCCCGGGGCGGCCGGACCCCTACCGCGAGCCGCTCGGCCGGCGCGTGGCGGCGCAGCTCACCGAAACCATCCTCGACGGCCTGCGCCACGAGCGCCCGCTGATGGTGCTGGCGCAGCTCCCCTTCTGGTGCGAGCTCGGCCGGGAGCTGGCGCGCCGGCTCAACATCCCGCTGGTCTACGACCGCATCGACCTCCACATGGGCTTCCCCGGCGTGCCCGCCGGCGTCGAAACCGTCGAGGCGCGGCTGATCCGGCAGGCCGACCTGGTGTGCGCCACCGCCGGCCTGCTGGCGGAGCGCCCGCGCCAGATGAGCCCGCAGGTTCTCCTGCTGCCCAACGGCGTCGACCTCGGGGCCTTCCCCGGCCCCGCCGTCCGCGAGGAAGCGGACCGCGCCACCACCATCGGCTACGTGGGCGCCCTGGGTCCCTGGTTCGACGTCGAGGCGATGGAGGCGGCGGCCCGCGCCCTGCCCGGCTGGCGCTTCCGGCTCGCCGGCCAGGTGGAGGATCCCGACGTCGCCGCGCTGGCCGGGCTCCCCAACCTGGAGACGCTGGGCGAGATCCCCTTCGGCGACGTCCCCGGCTTCCTCGCCGGGCTCGACGTCGCCCTCGTCCCCTTCCGCGACCTGCCGCTCACCCGCGCCGTCGATCCGGTCAAGCTCTACGAGGCCCTGGCCATGGGCCTGCCGGTCGTCGCCCGCCGCCTCCCCGAGACCGCGCGCTGGGCCGAGCCGCTGGTCTACCTCTATGACGATGCGGAAGGGTTCGTCTGCCAGGTCCGCCGGGCGGTCGCCGAGCAGAGCCCCGAGACCGCCCGCGAGCGTCGCCGTGTGGCCGAGGGAGAGAGCTGGGACCGCCGCGCCGCCACCCTGCTGGAGTCGGTCCGCGCCCTGGCTTCGCGGTGACCGTGGTACATTGACTGCCACCTGTGACGCTTGAGATTCCCCGTTCCGCGCGCATCTACGTCGCCGGCCACCGCGGCCTGGTGGGCTCCGCCATCCTCAGCCGCCTGCGCGCCGAGGGGTTCGAAAACCTCCTCACCGCCACGCGCGACCAGCTCGACCTGCGCGACCAGGCGGCGGTCAACTACTGGTTCCGGGCCAGCCGCCCCGACTACGTCTTCCTGGTGGCGGGCACGGTGGGCGGCATCCTCGCCAACTCCACCCGGCCGGCCGAGTTCATCTACGACAACCTGATGATCCATGGCACCGTGGTGCACGCGGCCCACCTGCACGGGGTGAAGCGGCTGCTCTACCTGGGAAGCTCCTGCATCTATCCGCGCGAGTGCCCGCAGCCGATCCGCGAGGAGTCCCTGCTCACCGGCCTGCTGGAGCCCACCAACGAGACCTACGCCATCGCCAAGATCTCCGGCATCAAGCTCTGCCAGGCCTACCGCCGGCAATATGGCTGCGACTTCATCTCGGCCATGCCGACCAACCTCTACGGCCCGCACGACAATTTCGATCTCAAGAGCTCGCACGTGCTGCCGGCGCTGATCCGGAAGTTCCACGACGCCCGGGCCGCGGGCCGTGAGGAGGTCGAGGTCTGGGGCACCGGCTCCCCCCGCCGAGAGTTCCTGCACGTGGACGACCTCGCCGAAGCCTGCCTGTTCCTGATGCGCCATTATGACGAGGACGGCCATATCAATGTGGGCACGGGCGAGGACCTGAGCATCCGTGAGCTGGCAGAGACCGTGCGCGACATCGTGGCTCCGGGCGTGCGCCTCGCCTTCGACCCCACGAAGCCGGACGGCATGCCCCGCAAGCTCCTCGACGTCTCCCGCCTCCACGCCCTCGGCTGGCGCCACCGCATCGAGCTCCGCGAAGGCATCCGCGGCACCTACCAGTGGTTCCTGGAAAACCACGAGGAGGCGGAGATGCGGGCGGCGGAGCACGCGATGGCGTGAGCTCCTCAGGGTGTTGACGAGCTTTAGGAACAAGCGTATGGTCCTATCACCCGGAAGGCCAAAGAAAGTCTGAAATCTCCGGGGTGGGATCAGGGATGCTTTCCAGCACATTGGGATCCTAAGCTTAGAATTCCACGTGGACAAGTTGTCG
>JADMIO011437952.1_pt1 | contig 15339 bp, 14 predicted proteins | sample 8958161 | NCBI WGS metagenome assembly JADMIO01 (sample SAMN16585339, study PRJNA669376) | soil metagenome | isolation source: Crop rotation soil | place: USA: Cullars Rotation, Alabama | collected 2011
GGCGGATGGGCCCCATTCCTGGTGCTTGTGCTGCGGCTTTTACAGGGGCTTGCCCTTGGTGGTGAATATGGCGGAGCAGCAACTTATGTCGCCGAACATGCACCGGCCAACAGGCGCGGGTTCTATACAAGCTGGATACAAACAACAGCAACACTCGGATTATTTCTTTCACTGGGTATAATACTTGGCGTGCGCCGGCTGGTGGGTGTTGATGAATTTACAAATGGCAACGGATGGCGTTACCCGTTTCTGCTCTCGATAATACTTGTGATTGTATCAATCTTCATTCGTCTCCGCATGAACGAATCCCCGCTTTTTGCAAAGCTCAAGTCCGAAGGGAAAACGTCTGTCAATCCGCTTAAGGAAAGTTTCGGGCATAAGGAAAATTTTAAAATGGTTTTGCTCGCCCTGTTCGGAGCTACCATGGGGCAGGGTGTCATCTGGTACACAAGCCAGTTCTATGCTCAGAATTTTATTCTTACTAAATGCAACATCGATTATGAACAGGGTAACAGCATCATATTGATCGCGATATTGCTGGCTACACCGTTGTTTATTTTATTCGGGCACCTCTCCGATAAATTAGGCAGGAAAAATATAATGCTTCTCGGGATGTTACTGGGCGTGCTGCCGTACCGGCCTATATTCACACAGCTTTATAATATCGCAGATACAACGAAAAAAACATTGGTGGAAAAACCTTCCATTTCACAAACCGCCGCTCAAAGCCCGGTAGTTATTTACAAAACTTATGACGACGGCACCACGGAAAAAGTGACCATAAAAACGGTTGCCGGCAAGCCATCCGAAAAAAAGGAGATCACACTTCCGGAAAAAGGAAGATGGTCTATGATATTCCTGGTGTTTAGCATGGTTGTATTTGTAACTATGGTGTACGGGCCCATAGCTGCATTCCTGGTTGAGTTGTTCCCCACGCGCATCCGGTATACTTCAATGTCATTGCCTTATCACATCGGCAATGGTGTATTCGGCGGCCTCGTTCCCTTTATAGCCACCCTCATCACTACTTTGCCCGGCACCAATGCATTGTCAGGCTTATGGTACCCCATAGGCGTTGCAGCGCTTTGCTTTGTGATCGGCAGTTTGTATTTGTCAAATAAATTAAATACGAAACATGCATAAGCTGAAACAATATGCCGGCTTTATCTGGCTGGTAATAGGCCCGGTTTTATTTATCATGCTTCTCATTAGCGCGATGAATAATATAAATGGTCATGCAAAAGGCGATATAAGCAATCCGATTCCGTGGATAATCATCCTTGCCATTTTCCTGCCCATTGCAGTTGGCCTTAGCATTTTCGGCTGGTATGCCTTGAAGGGAAATTATGATAACACAAGTGAATAATGTGTTCTCACTGCATGTAAATTTTCGCAAAAAGTTTTATCTTTTACATCGGTTTTTTAAAAACTTCCGGTTATCAAAACCCTGCTCCTGATATTATCCCTTGCCTGTTATTGTAGTGTCAATGCACAGTCAGGCTGCGACAGCATCTCATGGTCTGCAGAAAAGAAATTGCAACCTGCAGATTTCAAAGACCTGGCCGATACCGGTAAACGCATGATAGCCTTTACCATGACAAAATTCTCTTACAGGGTAATGCCGCAGGAGGGAGAAGCCATCATCAGCACATCAACATTGTTTTATCCCTGCAGTTCCTGGCTAAACAGGTTGAATGTAAAAGGCAGCATAATTCATGAGCAGCTTCACTTTGACATCGCTGAATATTACAAACGCCTTTTTTTGAAAATGGTTTCGGAAACAAAAACTTCATGGGACCTGTTCCCTGTTTCCACACGCGCCATCTTCCGTGATATTACCGAACAAAAAAGAATAATGAATGCCGACTACGACCGGCTTACAAATTTTGGAACGATCTACCAGGAACAGAACAAATGGAATCAGAAAATAGCATCCCTGCTGGAGGATCTTAAAAAATTCAGCGGCACCTCTGCCTCGGTCACCGTTAAATAAATTGATATGAAAAAATACCTTCTCTTTATACTTATCCTGTTTGGCATTAAGCAGGAACTTTTTTCACAGGTTAAAAAGACCCCGGTAAAAAAAACAGCTGTTCCTGCCAAACCTAAAACAACGGCGATAACAAAAAGCCCGGTAACCAAAACAAGTCCGGCTGCAAAAAAACCAGCTGTCGTTAATAAAAAGCCGGTTGCTATAACAAAACCAACAGATAAAAAGCCAATATCTATTGTATTGCCAAACAAGCCGGTCAATAATTCTGAAATTACGGTTGTTGCATTAACAAGCCGTGAGCAGGAAATGGTGAATGAGATAAATACTGTTCGGTCGAACCCGGCACGGTATTGCGCTTATGTTGATGAATACCTTCAAAAGTACCAATCAGACGATGCAGCAAGAGCTGCAGCAAAAGAACTGGTTGGCATACTGAAAAAAATGAAACCCTTGCCACCGCTTACAGTTAATACAACAATGTATAAGGATGCAAAGCTCTATGGCATTTCAATGGCAAAAAGAAATGTATTTGAACATTCTTCACTTCCATATTATGAAAACCTTTCACTGGGATATAAGAGTGTACGCGATGCGGTAGTTGATTTGCTAATCGATGATGGGATACCCGACCGGGGTCACAGGAACAACCTGTTGAATGAAAAGATCAGGGATGTTGCCGTATATGAGGTAGAAGGAAAAGTACAGAATATAGGATACTGCTATGTACAGGTTTTTAAGTGATTGCTGTAAAGCACATAGGAACAAACAGAAAATAGAGAGCACATAGGTAAGCGTTGTTTCAAAAAATTTTCTTTGCAACTGACTTCTTCCAGTCACTATACCTGTCCAGCACTTTCTGAGGTTCGTAGGTGTACCAGCCATAACCATCTCTCCTTTCGCGGTCTACCTCTGCGAGAGAATACACAACTTTGCTGTCACGGTTACAGAATAGAGGCCGGTGGGTATTTAGCTCATAATATCTGGTCCAGATGGGAGGCGCAGTCTTGTCTTCCACCACGATCCTGTCTGTGCTCGAATGCCTGAACCTGAAAGTGGTATCAGGTGCCTGTACTGTTTTCACCCTTGTATTGTAGATCTTCGATTCGTTGAACCAGTTGTAGGCGTCATCCACAGCTTTGATAACTGCCGCCGTTGGATGTTTGATGGTCATCAGGAATAATACAAGGCCCGCACTCTCCCCGTTACAGATGGATGGAGGCTCAAAAGCCCGTGCCCATGCGGGTTTCAGCGTTACTTCATCATACTGCTGGCACCAGGCCGTCGGTTTCCCTTCATCGTTGATCTGCGTCTTTAATATACAGTCGATGCCTTTGTCGAAAGCCGCTGAAATTTTTTTTCTCCTGGCAGCGTCAACAAATGAATAGAGGGAATTATTTTCCTTTATCGCTTTCAACAATCTCATAATGCCGGTATACATATCGTCATTATAGGTTATCTGCCTGCTGTAATTTTTTTCAAGTGGAAAATATTGTGGCCAGCCACCGTTGCTATATTGAGCGGCAAGTATAAAATCAAGACCCCTAAACGCAGCGGTCTTATATTTTTCGCTGCCGGTAATATTATAAATACCGGCAAGACAGGCTACGTGCGTAAAAGTTGTGCTGTTATCAAAGGTGGTGTTTGTAATATTTTTTACTTTTTCAAGGCTGTCTTTTTGTGCATCATTCAGGATAGCAAGCATATCATAATTCTTTGGCCAGCCACCATTATTTTTCTGGTACAAAAGAATATTATCCCCTATGGCAGCCACATCAGTGTTCCTGTACCTGGCCTGACCATTTCTTGCGTTTACAACATTACCCTTATCAAATATTGCGTACCAGTGTTGGGCACTGCTTTGAAAAATGTCAGTATCGATCGCACGGATGTTGGACGTTCCCTGGCAATGCGATTTAACAAACGGAACTAATAAAAAAATGAATAAAAATAATTTGGATGTCATTTCATTGGGTCTTGAAGAGTCGCATGTATATTTATGTAAATTTAGCGATTTGCCGTATGAGGTTCACCGTCTTTTTATGCATTTCCTTAATCTCCTTTTCCTGCGGTAATAAAAAATATAAAGAACCTCACATCCTGATAGAAACAAAGTTTGGCGATATTGAATTAGAGCTGTACCCGGAAAAGGCTCCCAAAACCGTTGCCGCTTTCCTGGCATATATTGACTCCGGATTTTATAAGAACAGCTCATTTTACCGCGTGCTTAAGGAAGAGAACCAGCCTTCAGCTTCATTTAAATCCGAATTGATACAGGGCGGGATATGGCAGACAGATTACAAAAAAGGCAGCAGTCTCCCTGGCATATTGCATGAGCCAACCAATAAGACCGGGATTCTGCACCTGAATGGAACAATTTCTCTTGCACGTACCATTCCCGGAACGGCAAGCTCTGAATTTTTCATCTGCGTTGGAGATCAGCCTGCCTATGATTATGGCGGACAGGCAAATAAAGATGGGCAGGGGTTCGCAGCATTCGGCCGGGTAATTAAGGGCATGGATATTGTGAAGAAAATACACCGGCAACCGGATTATGAAGAATCATTCGATCCCGCCATAGAAATTTTTAATATTAAGAGATTGTAATTGAGAAAAATTAATGGAAACTGAAAATGAATCAAGACTTTCTGCTATCGTTCAATCATCAGATGATGCAATTATAAGTAAAAGCCTCGACGGAATTATTAAGAGCTGGAACCCTGCCGCTGAAAGAACATTTGGATATACACCTGATGAAGCGATCGGGCAACATATTTCCATTATTATCCCTGCCGGCTTACGGGAGGAGGAGAAGGAGATCAATTCTAGGGTTCAACAGGGCGAAAAGATCGAGCACTTTCAAACCAAACGGCGAAGGAAAAATGGTGAAGAACTGTCTATAGCCCTTACGGTTTCAGCTATCAGGGATATAAATGATAATGTTATCGGTATCGCGGTGATCGCCAGGGATGTTTCCGAGCAAAAGAAAATAGATGAGAAGCAAGCCGTTCTTGCGGCTATCATTGAATCATCTGACGACGCGATCGTAAGCAAGGACCTCAATGGAAATATTATCAGCTGGAATCCCGGCGCAGAAAAAATATTTGGATATACGGAAGAGGAAGTGATCGGGAAACACATTTCCATAATAATTCCCAAACGGCTGCTTAGTGAAGAAACGCATATCATAGGTAAGATACGCAAAGGAGAAAAGGTAAGCCACTTCGAAACAATAAGAGTTAGAAAAGACGGCAGGGAAATAAATATATCACTTACCGTTTCCCCGGTTAAAGACAGGCATAATACCATCATCGGTGCCTCCAAGATAGCCCGCGATATAACTGAAAAAGTTGAATTGGAAAAGCAGCGCAAGCTTCTTACCAAAAGGTTACAGGAACTTAACCATTACAAAGATGAATTCATGGCAATGGCCAGTCACGAACTGAAAACTCCGCTCACCGTAATCAAGGCCAACCTGCAGATCCTCGAAAATAAAATGAATGGCGACACCAGGCTTGAGTTTGTAAATAAAACACTGCGTCAGGTGAATAAACTTTCGGACCTGATCTCTGACCTGCTTGACGTATCAAAGATACAGGCAGGAAAACTGGAGATGAATAAAACCATCTTTGATATAATCCCATCCCTCCGCGAAGTGATCGAGAATATCCAGCAAACAAGCCCAGATCACCAGATCTCATTAACGGCACCGTCAGGCAGCCTGATGGCCATGGCAGACAAAGACAGGATAGAACAGGTAATTATAAATCTGCTAACCAACGCGGTTAAATACTCTCCCAATGCAAGCAATGTAAATGTTGAAGTGTTGGAAAAAGATGAAATGATTATGGTAAAGGTCAGCGATTATGGGATTGGTATCTCAACTGAAGATCTCGACAGGATATTTACCCGCTTCTTCCGTGTACGCGGGCTTGCATCCACTTTTTCCGGGTCGGGTATCGGCCTTTATATTTCATCAGAGATAGTTAATAAACACGGTGGTAAAATCTGGGTAGAGAGCGTGGAAGGGAAAGGTTCTGTTTTTTATTTTACCATCCCGAAGGCCACCGGTTAAACCGGGAGGCAGAGATCGTATGAAGATGTACATTTGCCAATATTTTATATAGCGAATATATTATTGAAGGGTAAATTTCGTTGTAGGAGAACATAAAATACAGTTGTGAGAAAAAACCTCAATAAAGTAACCGGTGCCGGATTACTTATTGCCTTAGGAATTATTTACGGAGACATAGGTACATCACCTCTTTACGTTTTTAACGCCATCATCCTTAACAAGGTAATTACTGACACTCTCATAATCGGAAGCCTTTCCTGTATCATCTGGACCATCACCCTGCAAACAACGGTGAAATATGTTATCATGATCCTTCGGGCAGACAACAGGGGAGAGGGCGGCACCTTTGCCCTGTATGCCCTGGTGCGAAGACGCTACAAATGGCTGGTATATCCTGCAATGATAGGCGGGGCGGCACTCCTGGCTGATGGCATCATTACACCTCCCATCTCAATTACATCGGCCATAGAGGGTTTGCGTGAAATGCCTTTTCTTGAAAATATTCATACCAATACGATCGTGATGGTCGTGCTTGGTATAATAGTTATATTTTTCTTTCTGCAACAGTTTGGTACGGCCTCCATCGGTAAAATGTTTGGCCCGGTAATGTTCATCTGGTTTACCATGCTGGCTGTGCTTGGGGCGACCCATGTTATGGATGACCTGGGCATATTCAAAGCTTTCAATCCTTATTATGCCATATCCTTCCTGATGAAATACCCATCAGGCTTTTGGTTACTGGGTGCCGTATTCCTTTGTACCACCGGGGCAGAAGCACTTTACAGCGACCTCGGACATTGCGGCCGCGGAAACATCCGCCTCTCATGGATTTATGTAAAGGCCTGCCTTTTGCTGAACTACATTGGGCAGGGCGCCTACCTTCTTGCAAACCGAAGAGGCCTCACCATCACTGAAGAAGTAAAAGCGCAGATGCACATCAATGCATTTTACGATCTTATGCCCGAATGGTTTGTGCTGGTTGGTGTGGCCATTGCAACAGTAGCGGCCATTATTGCAAGCCAGGCTATGGTTTCAGGATCTTTTACACTTATCAGCGAAGCCATGCGGTTAAATCTTTGGCCAAAACTTAAAATAAAATATCCATCGGAAGAAAGAGGACAACTTTTTATTCCCGGTATAAATACAATGATGTTTATCGGGTGTGTGAGTGTGGTATTGTATTTTCAAACATCCTCAAGGATGGAAGCGGCGTATGGTCTTGCGATCATCATAACCATGCTCGCCACCACCGTACTGTATGCCAATTACATGGTCATCCACCGGGTGAATTCGATGTTCATCTACATTTTCCTGGCATTGTATTTAACGATCGAGATGTCTTTCCTCGTAGCATTGCTCCTGAAGTTCCTGCATGGAGGTTATATCACAACACTCGTAGCTCTTTTCATGTTTGCCATGATGTACCTCTGGTTCCGGGCCAGAAAAGTGAAAAACAGGTACATAGAGTTTGTAAGGCTCGAACAATATCTTCCCCTGCTGCAGGAGCTTAGCAACGATAACTCGATACCGAAATACGCAACCCACCTTGTTTATCTTACAAGCGCAAATAATCCAAAGGAGATAGAGCATAAGATCATTTACTCCATTCTAAACCGGAAACCCAAGCGTGCTGACATATATTGGTTCATTCACGTGGATACGCAGGATGATCCTTTCACTTCTGAGTATTCCGTTGATGTTATAATTCCCAACGAAGTTATTCGCATAGAATTTAAGCTGGGCTTCCGTATGGAACCCCACATCAATCTAATGTTCAGGCATGTGGTTGAGAATATGGTGGCCAACCGGGAAGTGAATATCACCAGCCGTTATGAAAGCCTTCAGCGCAATAATGTAGTGGGTGATTTTCAGTTCATCGTAATGGAAAAATTTCTTTCACGTGACAATGAGCTTCCCTTCTTTGAAAAGGTAATCATGAAACTGCATTTCTGGATAAAAGACAAAAGCCTTAGCGAAGAAAGAGGCTTTGGCCTGGAACAAAGTAATGTCACAGTTGAAAAATTCCCCCTCATTGTTACACCTGTAAGCAAATTGAAATTGAAGAGGATCTTCCCGGACGAGGAATAATGCTGGTCATAAGACAAATGTCATTAGTCATCAGGGCGTTAATTCTTTGCAGACGTAAACTAATTTCTCAGGAAAATAATTTATTATTACGTCGACTATTTGAGAAACTATTTGAGAATTATTTCAAATTGATGAACGGTTATATCAGGTCTATAGGTACCAGTGGTAATAACGAATTAAATGAAGAAGCAGAAAACTACCTAAAAGAAATGAATAACGATTTAGAAGATCTGCTTGCCAATGACTTTATGACCAATGACTAACTAATAGTTCTCCAAAATGGATTAAGTCCCCAAATAAATTTGTCTTCCAATCTAATAATATACATCCTGGCAGGGTATTCAGTTTTAATAATCATTGTATACCTGGTACAGGAAAAATTTATTTTCAAGCCGGAAAAGCTTAGCCAGAATTTTTCATATAAATACGACGTGCCCTTTAAAGAGCTCTTCTTTGATGTGGAAGAAAATGTAAGAATAAACGGGTTGCATTTCTTTGTAAAAGAACCGCACGGGCTCGTACTCTATTTTCATGGTAATTCCAGGAGCATCAAAGGCTGGGCAAAATATGCGAAGGATTTTTACAGGTATAATTATGATGTGGTATTGGTTGACTATCGCGGTTTCGGAAAAAGTACAGGCAAAAAAAGCGAGAAGGATATGCTGGGCGACATGCAGTACGTATACGAAAGTTTGAGATCACAGTATCATGAGAACCATATCCTGGTCTACGGTCGCAGCCTCGGCAGCGGTTTCGCCACAAAACTTGCCAGTGAAAATTCACCACGGTATCTTATTCTGGATGCCCCTTACTTCAGCTTCCGGAAAGTAGTTCAGCGCTTTCTTCCCATCCTGCCTATGCGACTGGTGCTGAGATATCATTTGCAAACGGATAAATGGATACGCAAAGTCAATTGCCATACATATATATTACATGGCACCCGCGACTGGCTGATACCGATCAGGCACAGTGAACAGTTGCAATCGTTAAACCCGCGAAAGATAACCCTGATACGAATTCATGGCGGTGGGCATAATAACCTGCCTTCATTTCCGGAGTACCATAATTTTGTGCGGGATATTTTAGCGCCATGATATTCAATGGCAACAGGCAACAGGCAACAGGAAAAGGCAAACGGCAACAGGTAAAAGGTAACAGGCCGGCTGGCAGGTATGCAATAATGAATATGTAAAAAGTAATGAAGAAAAGGAAAGTAAGAATATTGGTAAGATGGATCAAGATACTGTTGTTAGTATATGTGATGATAGGTATTGGATTATATTTTTTCCAGGATAAACTATTGCTGCATCCCGTACCGTTACCTCCGGATTATGAGTATACTTTTTCAATACCTTTTAAAGAAGTTAATATCCCCATCAATAGCAAAGAAAACCTCAACATAATACAATTCCCTCCCAGGGACTCAGCCCGGAAAGGGGTTGTTCTCTATTTCCATGGAAATAAAAATAACATCTACCGATATTCGGCGAGCTCAAAAAATTTTACGCGTAATGGTTATGAGGTATGGATGCCCGACTATCCGGGTTTTGGCAAAACAACAGGCGATCTCACTGAAAAAAAGCTGTACGACGAAGCCTTACTTGTTTACAAGCTGGCCTTAATGAAATATAAAGCTGACAGCATTATCATTTATGGCAGGTCATTCGGATCGGGCATCGCTTCACAACTTGCGTCCATACGGGAATGCAGGCGGCTGATACTGGAAACACCCTATTACAGTATCCCGGCATTGTTCTCTCATTATGCTCCAATTTATCCAACCGGACTGTTGTCGAAATATAAACTGCCCGTAAATGAATATTTGCCTGAGGTAACCGCGCCCATTACAATTTTCCACGGTACGGTGACGAGCTTATACCATATTCACTTACGAAAAAGCTCATTTCGGCAATGAAGGCTGGTGATGAATTTGTAACGATTGAAAAAGGGGAACACAACAACCTCAATGATTTTCCATTGTACCAGCGGAAAATAGATTCACTTCTCAGGTAATTCGGTCAATTCAGTGAGAGAGACACTTTCAGCAACATCGAGCGAATATTTAAGGCCCGCCTTTAGCGCTAAATTTTCTTTTTCATGGCCGACCGGAAAATTGAAACACACCGGGTAATCATATTCCTGAACGATGTCCCTGATCACTTCTTCAGTGCTTTTGCCAAAAGGCCGGTCGGTATCTTTCGGATCGCTGAACTTTCCTATTATCAGGCCGGCAAGTTTCTTTAGCTTTCCGCTCCGTTTTAATTGGTAAAGCATCCTGTCAACGTTATAAATGTATTCGCCGATATCTTCAATGAACAGTATTTTATTTTTTGTCTTTATATCAGATGAAGTACCTACGATATGCGCGAGTAAGGCAAGATTACCACCTGCCAATCGTCCTTCAGCTTTTCCCGCTTTGTTAAAAATGTGTGCCTCACATTTATAGTTTATTGTTTTGCCTGTAAGGGCAGCATAAAGACTTTGAACAAATTCGCCATGTTGACCGCCATCATTGAATGCATTGGCCATCGGCGCATGTAAGGATGCGATCTTATAATTTGAAAATAAATGACAGTGAAGTACGGTTATGTCACTAAATCCAATGACCCACTTCGGTTGTTCGACAAATTTTTCAAAATTGATCCTTTCGATAATTCTTCCTGTGCCATAACCGCCTCTTGCGCACAAGATCGCTTTTATGCCGGCATCATCCATCATCTCCTGCAACTCCTTAAGCCTTTCATCGTCAGTACCTGAAAAATAATTCAAAGAATTTCCACCCACCGTGTTTCCAACTTTCACGTTAAAACCCCATTGCCGGATCGTATCAACAGCTGCCTGCACTTTTTCTGTTTGCATAAAACCCGCAGGGCATAGGATGCCGATCGTATCTCCGGGTTGTAAATAAGGTGGTGTTGTCAAGTCAATTGGTTTATTGGGTTATTAGTTAATTTGTCGTGATTGTATTCGATATCGGTGGTGTTCAGTTCATTTTATCTAACCTCTCTCAACACAACTGTACTTTCGCTTACCTCCAGGTGATGGTTCATTCCACACTTCAATGCAAAATTATTTTTCTGATGACCTACAGGGAAATCGAAACAAACAGGGTAAGCATAATCTTTTACAAGATCATTCACTATATCGTATACCGTTCTTCCGAAGTCCTCTGTTGTGTCATCCGTTTTTATTTTGAATCCGCCAATTACCAATCCGGCCAGCCTGTCCAATTTGCCGCTGCGTTTCAGATTGCGGAACATGCGGTCTATACTGTAAAGATATTCGCCCGTATCCTCCACAAATAATATTTTGTTTTTGGTATGTATATCGGATGAAGTACCTGATAAATTCTGAAGTATGGAGAGATTACCGCCAACCAACTCGCCGGTACCCGTGCCCAGCCTGTTTTTCGCGTTCGCAGCCGTTGTGTACTGCATCTTTTCCCCGGTAAGACATCTTCTTATTGAATCAATAGTTTCTATTTGTGAAGGCTCAGCTTTGCTCCAGTCTGAAGGGAAGCTGTTGCACATTTTTGAATGAATTGTTGCAATGCTAAAATTCCTGTTAACGTGGGAATGAAAAACAGTTGCATCACTAAAACCTATCAGCCATTTCGGCCTTTTTTTATAAGTGTTGAAGTTTATCTGGTCAATGATACGAACGGCACCATAGCCGCCGCGGGCGAATAGAATAGCATCTATGTCCCTGTCGTCAAGATATTGCTGCAGGTCTTCGGCACGCAATTCATCATCACCACCAAATGTAAAATCCCTTTTACCTACCGTGTTGCCTATCCGTACCTGGAATCCCCATTCCTGCAGCTTCATAACGGCAGGTTTTATCTCTTCTTCAGTAATGTATCCCGATGGACAGGTAATGGCTATGATATCACCTTCTTTTAAATAAGCCGGAACTTTGTCTTCATCATCATGCAATTCTTTTTTATTGCCCCCTATGGCTGTTGTTACTGTGGCTAATGGAACAATCGCCGCAAGAAAATCTTTCCTGTTCATAGATTGAAGTTATTGAAAATTGCACCGGTTTTGGAGGATGGAATTGTTAAGGTATTTTTGCAAGCCTGCTGACCTGCCAGTCACATAAGGTGAATTGATAATAATCTTTAAATGCAAATAAATTAATAGCCCCTTCAGGGGTTGGGGTATGAAAGAATTCAAACGATATCTCCTTACCGCTGCATTGCCTTATGCAAACGGCCCGGTACATATTGGGCATCTTGCGGGGTGTTATCTGCCGGCGGATATTTATGCGCGTTACTTACGTGCACGCAAAAGGGATGTAAAATTTGTTTGTGGCAGTGATGAACACGGCGTCCCTATCACGATCCGGGCTATGAAAGAAGGCATAACCCCACAGGAGGTAGTGGATAAGTACCACGCCATCATCAAACACAGTTTTGAAGAGATGGGGATCTCATTCGACATCTATTCACGTACTTCCAATAAAGTTCATCATACAACAGCTGCTGACTTTTTTACTAACCTGTATGAAAAAGGATTGTTCGAAGAAAAGGAAACAGAGCAGTATTATGACGAAGAGAAAAAAACCTTTTTAGCAGACAGGTATATCGTGGGCACGTGCCCTGTTTGCGGAAATCAAAATGCTTATGGAGACCAGTGTGAAAGATGTGGATCATCATTAAGCCCTGAGCAGTTGATAAATCCGAAAAGTACATTGAGCGATGCCGTTCCGGTAAAAAAGAGAACGAAGCACTGGTACTTCCCGTTACAGAAATATGAACCTTACCTGAAGCAATGGATACTGGAAGAGCATAAGGAATGGAAGAACAATGTGTATGGCCAGTGCAAAAGCTGGCTGGATAACGGTTTGCAGCCGCGGGCCATGACGCGCGACAGCAACTGGGGTGTAAAAGTGCCTTTGCCGGATGCAGAAGGAAAGGTGTTATATGTTTGGTTTGATGCACCCATCGGCTATATTTCGGCAACAAAAGAACTTACTGAGAATTGGAGCGATTACTGGTGTAGCAATGATACAAAGCTTGTGCACTTTATCGGTAAGGACAATATTGTTTTTCATTGTATCATTTTCCCTGCGATGCTTCATGCCCATGGTGGTTTTGTATTGCCTGAAAATGTGCCTGCCAACGAGTTTTTAAATATTGAAGGAGATAAGGTTTCTACCAGCCGCAACTGGGCGGTATGGGTTGATAAATACCTGGAAGATTTTCCCGGCCAGCAGGATGTGCTGCGTTATGTGCTTTGTGCCAATGCTCCGGAAACAAAAGACAATGATTTTACCTGGAAAGATTTCCAGGACCGCAACAACAGTGAGCTGGTAGCGATCTTCGGCAATTTCGTGAACCGCACCTTTGTGCTTATGCATAAATTATGCAATGGTAAAGTTCCAAAACTTCATGAAGATGTGATGGATAATGCAGACAGGCGGTTGTTTGAAGAGATCAGTGAAACAAAAGCAAGGATCGAAGATCTGCTGGAACAATTTAAATTCAGGGATGCGCTTTTCGAAGTGATCGATCTTTCACGCAAGGGCAATAAATACATGCAGGATAAGCAACCCTGGATAGTTGCCAAAGAAACAGGCAGTGACGGTAAACCTGTTGAACAGGCACAGCAGAAGATCGACAATACGCTTCACCTTTGCCTGCAACTGACAGCAAATCTGGCCATATTCATCAATCCTTTTCTCCCTTTCACCGCACAGAAAATGCTGCATATGATGAAGGTGGTGGACAAAATTCTTGACTGGGAAAACGCGGGCAAGGCAAAACTGCTGAGCACCGGTTACAGTTTGAGAGCACCGGAATTGTTGTTCAGAAAGATCGACGATGAAGAAGTAAAATCGCAGGTAGGAAAGCTGGGAAATAAAATGCAGGAAGGAAAGGCCCAGGTCGCAGGGAAGGTACAAGTGCCAGTAAATAATGAAACCGATAAAAAAATGAACGACACACGATCAACTGATGAACCAGTCAACAAAGCAACTATCCAGTACGATGATTTTGCAAAACTGGATTTGAAAGTTGGCACCATACTCTCAGCAGAGAAAGTTGAAAAGGCAGACAAGCTGTTGAAACTGGAAGTGGATATGGGCAGTGAAAAGAGAACCATCGTGTCAGGCATCGCGCTTCATTTTGCGCCGGATGAAATTGTTGGGAAACAGGTAGTGGTGGTTGCCAACCTGGCCCCACGTAAGATGAGGGGAATAGAAAGTAATGGGATGATATTAATGGCAGAGGACAAATCAGGGAAACTTCATTTTGTAAGCCCCGGCCAACAGATCGATGAGGGCAGCGGGGTTAGTTAATCAATTTTAAATGCCAAAACTGAAACACGCAGGCAATCCGGAATCCCATACCTGTCCGAATTGCGGAACAAAATTTTCAGGAAACGTTTGCAGTAACTGCGGGGAAAAAGTATTTCACCCTTCACAACTTGGTGTCAAAAATTATTTGCACCAGGTATTTGAGATATTTACCCATTTTGAAAATAAAGTATTAAAAAGTATCTGGCTTACTCTCACCCGGCCGGGTTATATAACCCGGCAAAACCTGCAGGGTGTGAGGGTTCCTTATGCAAAGCCGGTACAGCTGTTCATTGTAGTGAACCTTCTTTTTTATTTGGTTGTTTCTACTTTCCACCGTACAGATTATACCCCGACAATGGGTGACTCCAACTCAAACACGCTTAGCACCTACCCTTATCTCAAATGGGCAAAACCGTACGATGATTATGTTCACAACAAGATCGAAGCATTGCACAAGCGAAAGCTTGAAAAATTTAAGAAGGGGAATTTGCAGAAGAGTTTAATAGGAAAACAGATCACTGATTCTGTAACCAGAGATCAGCCCGGTATGTATGCGGAGGCAGTATTTATTACAACATATACCACGAAAGTTTCAGTTTATTCAAAAACACTCGTCTTCCTGCTTATACCCATATTTGCTGCCATATTATTTACTGTCTTTTATAAGAGACTGCGTTATTACGGAGCAGCCCTCGTACTTGCCACTCATTTCCTTACTTTCAATCTCCTGCTTCATTCTATACTTATACTTTTGAATTTCGCACCCTGGCAATGGTTTCACACCCTTACTTTTTACGCCCTTCCCTTCAAGGTTACGACTGCGCTGTTCTATAATGAGTGGCTGGCACCGGTATCCAATATTTTTCTTGGCATCTATGAGGGATTT
>JADMIO011251710.1_pt1 | contig 15338 bp, 14 predicted proteins | sample 8958161 | NCBI WGS metagenome assembly JADMIO01 (sample SAMN16585339, study PRJNA669376) | soil metagenome | isolation source: Crop rotation soil | place: USA: Cullars Rotation, Alabama | collected 2011
CAAGCGGCGCCCGTCGTCCGTATTCCGCTCGCGACGCCGCCGGCGGCGGTCATGCTCGATCCGGACGTCGAATTGCTCGCCGTGGTTCGCGTATCGCCGTGATGGTCAGTCGTTCCCGAACGATCGTCGTCGCCGTCCTCGCGTGTCTCTGTGCGCCGATTTCCGGCCAGGCGCAGCGGTCGCGCGCGGCCGACTCGCTGCTTCGGCGCGGCATGTTCGAGCGCGCCGAGTCGCTGTACTATGCCGCCGCGCGGGCGCGCCCGCGCGACCCCGACGCCCGTTTCTCCCTCGGGATGTATCTCTGGGGGCGCGGCGCATGGCGTATCGGCGCCGTGCTCGTCGAGGAGGCGCGGCAGTTCGGAATGCCGCGCCGCGCGGCCGACTACGCCCTCTCGAAGATCTACGCCGATCTTGGCGAGTACTCCAAGCTTCCGTCGCTCGATCCCACTCTCTATTCCGCGGGCGAGCGCGCGATGATTCGCTGGCTCGCCGATCATCCCTCGAAGATCACGTCGCCCGATTCGACCGTGCTCGTCGCGTTTGCGCGGACGACGATCGACGGATACATCGGCGCCGTCCGTCTTCGCGTGAACGGACGCCCGATCGTGGCGCAGGTGTGGCCGCGCGCGTTCTGCGGCCTGCGCCTGTCGGACACGAGTCTCGCCGCCTCGAAGCTGCGCACGTATCCCGCGGACAGCGTCGGCGACCGGCGTATCGCGGCCGCGGTCGCCGATTCGGTCGGCTTCGGGCGAATGTCGGCGACGAACGTTCCGCTGCTCGTCACCACGCTGCGCGACGGCGTTCAGGCGACGATTTGCTTCGGAACGTTGATGCGTTTTGCGCCGACCTTCGATCCGAAAGCTGGCCTCATGACGCTGCGGCTGGGCGGCACGGTGCCGCCGGCCGTTCCGCCGGCGACACAGTTTCCGTTCTACATCGGTCCCGACGCGATCTTCTCGATCAATCAGGCGAACGGTTGGGTGCCGCTGGTGCTGCCGGAAATCGCTCCGATGTTGCGCGATCGTCGCTGGACCATCGACACGCGGCGCGGCGTGCTGATACTGGAACCCTGAAGGTACGTTCTGAGCTGCAAGACTTTCTCGAGACCGTCAGGGGGCATCCTCCGTCGTTCCTGAAGGTCCCCGCGCCGGCTCAGCGCCGATGGTGTCGCAGCTCTACCATCAGACATTTATTCTGCACGACGTCGATCCCCGCGCGCGCAAAGCGCTCGGCGGCTTCGTCGTTCGCGATGCCGAGCTGCATCCACACGGCTTTCGGCTTCTTGGTGATGATGTCGTCCACGTGGAGGAGCACGTCACGGCTGCGGCGGAAGACGTTGACGAGATCCACCTCGCCCGGGACGTCGGCAACCTTCCGGTATACTTTCTCGCCCAGGATCTCGGCGGCATCCGGATAGTAAACCGGCACGGGAACGATCTCGAATCCCGCGCTCTGCGCGTACTCCGGCACGTAATACGCCGGTTGCTCCGGTTCCATCTTGATGCCGAGCACGGCGATGCGGCGCGTCGCGCCGATGACACGTCCGATCCCCGCGTCGGTGTCGACGATGTGCTGGCGCCAGTCGGTATCTCGTTCAGTCATGGGCATAGAGTCGCGTCAGTGCGAGGATCGTGCGCGTAGGTGACAGTCGTAGCGGGGCCCATGTACCTTTCAAGGCTCTGAAGGGAATTCCATGGGCTTCACGGAGAACTTGAAGCATGCGGATGCTCGTGCTCGGCGCGGGGTTGCAGGGATGTGCGTGTGCCTACGACCTGCTGCAGGATACAGACGTCGAATCGGTTCGGCTCGCCAGCGTTCAGATCGGGCACTTGCCCGAATTTCTCAAGCCGTTCTCCGGCCCGCGCCTGCTGCCGACCGCGCTCGACGTTCGCGACCATGATGCGGTGCGGGGCGCGATGGCCGAGAGCGATGCCGTGATGAGCGCCATCCCGTACTACTTCAACTACGACCTCGCGAAGCTCGCGGTCGAGGCCGGCGTCCATTTCTGCGACCTTGGCGGCAACACGGAGATCGTTTTCCGGCAGAAGACGCTCGACGGGGAAGCGAACAGGAAACACATCAGCGTCGTACCCGACTGCGGGCTTGCGCCTGGCATGGTGAACATCCTCGCCGAGTACGGCATCAAGCAGCTCGATCGGGTGGAGTCGGTGAAGATCTTCGTCGGTGGATTGCCGCAGCATCCGGAACCGCCGCTCAATTACATGCTGGTGTATTCACTCGAGGGCGCGCTCGACTACTACACGACGCTCTCGTGGGTGCTTCGCGAGGGCAAGCCGACGCGCGTGAAGGCGCTCTCGGAACGCGAGCCGGTCACCTTCGATTTCGCGGAGCTCGAGGCGTTCCACACGGCCGGCGGCCTCTCCACCATGGCGACGCGGTACGAGGGAAAAGTCCCGACCATGGAATACAAGACGCTCCGCTATCCGGGGCACGCCGCCCTGATGGAGAGCATTCGCGACCTCGGCTTGATCGACAACGACCCGGTCGACGTGAAGGGCACGAAGGTCGTGCCGCGCGACGTATTCATCGCCAAGGTACAGCCCAAGCTCACGAAGCCTGAAGGGCGCGATCTCGTGGCGATGCGCGTGATCGTCAAGGGCATCGCGGGAGGAAAGCCCGCGACGAAGACGTTCGAGCTGGTCGACACGTATGACGAGAAGCACGGTATCAGCGCGATGATGCGGACGACGGGTTACTCGCTCTCGATCACGGGCCTGATGCAGGCACGCCGCGAAGTCCGGCCCGGTGTCCATACGCCGGACGAGGCGATCGACGCGCCGAAGTACATCGCGGAATTGGCGAAGCGCGGAGTCGCGATTCGCGAGACGTGACTCGCGACTACTCCCGGGCGAACTCCGCCATCGTGGCGCCGATCGCGTCCATCGCCAATTTGGCGTTCCAGCGATCGGCGCCGTTGTAGATCAGGGAGAACGCGAGCACCTCGCCGTTGCGCGCCGTCACGTAGCCGCCGAGCGCCGCGACGGTATTGGTCGTGCCGGTCTTGGCGTGGAGATTTCCCCGCGACGGCGTGCCGCGGCCGTGACGCTTGAGCGTTCCCGATTCGCCTTCCACCGGAAGCGCGGCGTGGAACACGGGGCCCCACTCCGCCTTGTGCGCGTAGCCGAGCAATTGGACCATCGAGCGCGCCGTCACGGAGTCGTTGAGCGAGAGCCCGCTGCCGTCGGAAAGGAAGACGACGTTCGGCGCGGCGCCGACCTTCTTCGACAGGAAGTCTCGCAGGTGGGCCAACCCTGTCTCCGCCGAGCCTTGCTGATCGAGCGCGGCGTGAGCCGTGGCGCGCAGCAGGATCTCGGCGACGACATTGATGCTCTCGCGGTCCATCTCACCGACGATCTGCGCGAGCGGCGGCGATGACACGGCGGCGATCTCCGTGGCGCCGGCCGGCGCGGCGCCGATGCGCGTCTGGCCGTCGATCGTGATGCCGAGCTTCTCCAGCGACGCGCGGAGCGCGCCGGTGGCGAACATCGCCGGGTTGTCGACGACGAGCGAGTACTTGAGCGGACCGGAGTTGCGGCCGATCGTCCCGCGCACGCGGATCGACCCGTCGGGCTGGCGCGACGCGCTGATGCGGCCGCTCGCGCCGCCGACGAGACTGACGCTGCTCTCGACGGGGATCGCCGTGGTCGCCGGCTCGAGCGTCACCTGCGCTTTGCCGCCGTTCGGTTGGACGACGACCCACACGAGATTCTCGTTGAGCGAGAGCGCCGACACGCGAGCCGCGTAGGCCGCGCCCAGATAACTCGTCTTCCAACCGTCGGGGATGACCTTCTCGTCGAACGCCGTCGGATCGCCGACGACGTCACCGCGGATGCGCTTGATGCCAGCGGCCGCGATCTCCTTCGCGAGCGCATCCATCGGCTGAACGTCGTGCCAGAAACGGGAACTGAGCGACGGGTCGCCGACGCCTTTGAGATAGAGATTGCCGGTGAGCGAGCCGTCGGGCTGTAGTTGTCCGTCGCGCAGTGCGGGCGTGCGGAACGTATACTCCGGCCCGAAACGGTCGAGCGCGACCGCCGACGTGTACATCTTCATCGTCGACGCGGGTTGCATCATGGCGTCGGCGTTCTGCGCGAAGAGCGTGTCGCCGCGCGTGAGCGAGACGACGATCGCGCCCCACTCGCCGCTTCGGGTGTGCGACGCCAACGCGGCGCCCACGGCGTCGCTCAGCGCGGCGACACCGGTCGTCGTTTGCCACTGCGGCGCGACCGGCTTTGCCGCGGCGCGCCTGACCGGTGCCGGCTTCTTTTTTGTCGTCGTGCGGCGCTGGGCGCCCGCCGCGTCGACGGCGAAAGCGAGCGCGAGCGTAGCAAGCAGCGCTACGCGATGTTGGTTCTGCCACATGGAAGGGCGTTCGGGCAAGGTTGGTACCGTCGTCAGACCTTGAAGAAGATCTGCTTTCGGTAGAGAACGGAGAGGATCGCGTACCAGAACACGACGAAGGTCACGGCGAAGGCCAGCGATGCGTTCACCGGCGACAGCCACCACTCGAACAACGACTTGTAGATCGCCGCCTGGAGCGCGATCGGCTTTCCGTCGTAGTTGACCTTGAAGATCGAATAGATGCAGCGGGCCATGACGCCGGAGCCGACGAACGCGACCATCGGGTTCATCCCATAGACGACGAAGAACTTCGTCCACCGCTTCATCTGCTGCACGTCCACGGCGTACATGACCGTGGCCAGCGCGACGCACGCCATCCCCGCGCAGAACAGGACGTAGGAGCTGGTCCAGATGCTCTTGTTGATCGGGAACGACCAATTCCACATCAGGCCGACCATCATGCCGAGCGCGCCGGCGGCGAACAGGCCGTTGAGCCGTTCGGCGAGGGGTCGCTGTTTTTGATTGATCCAACGGCCGGCGAGAATGCCGAGCATGCAGCTGCCGATCGCGGGAATCGTGGAGAAAAACCCCTCCGGATCGAATTTGCCGTCGCCGCCGACCCAGATGTGGTTGCCGAGCCCGAAGCGGGACCAGTCGAGGAGGAACCGATCCCACCACGACGCCATGTTGCCGAAGGGATTGCCCAGCGTGAGCTGGCCCACCACACCCGAGTCGGGCACCGGAAATACCGTCATTGCGAGCCAGTAGCCGTACAGCAGCGTGACGATCGTGATGACTTGTGCTTTCACGCTGCGGCCCTGCGCAAGCAGCGCGGCGCACAGATACGCGAGACCGATGCGCTGCAGCACGCCCATGATGCGCCACACCGTGAGGCGGTGTACGACGCGCTGGAAGAACGACGGATCGGCGACGCCGGGCACGTCCCCCCACGTGAAGTAAGGGAAGCCGTTGACCAGGAAGCCGAAGAGGAAGATGAGCAACCCGCGGCGGATGATCTGGCGGCGGATCGCGTCGTCGTCGTCGCCGCGCGCGCGGCGGGCGTCGAGCGAGAGGCTCGTCGTGACGCCGGCGATGAAGAGGAAGAAGGGGAAGATCAGGTCGGTCGGGGTCCAGCCGTGCCACGAGGCGTGCTCGAGCGGCGGGTAGATCGCGCCCCACGTGCCCGGGTCGTTCACGAGCAGCATCCCGGCGACGGTGAGGCCGCGGAAGACATCGAGCGAGAGCAGCCGCTCGCGCGCGGCCTTGGGCGCGGGCGGAGGGGCCGCGACGCGGTCCTCGGCCAAATCGGCGTTTACGGGCAGGGTCGCGCTCATCGGTACCATCCTGGGTCTCTCTACATCCGACTACTAAAGTACCGCCGAGGTCTCGAAAAGTTGAACCGCGGAGGGCGCGGAGAGGCAGAGGGTGCGGAGAAAACCAGAACAGCGGGTCCCTCGCCTGCGGCTCGGGATGACACCTGGCTTAACGCTGTCCTCGGCGGCCTCTGCCTCTCGGCGCCCTCTGCGGTCCTGGTCCTACACGAGCTGAGCCTCGGCCCGCGTCTCCGCCCCGCCTCTCTGATTCCACCGATAGAAGATCACGGAGATGATCGTGTAGAAGAACAGTCCGCCAGGAATCCACATGATCAGCCCGCCGATCAGTTGATCGTCCATCGGCGAGATCGCCCACACGCGCGGCTTCGTCGCGTACATCGGATAGAGCAGGCCATCCGAGTAGGAGATGTACACCGACACGATCGCCATCGGGATGCTCATCAAGAACAGATACAGCATCTGCCCGGGATAGCTGAGCCGCGGCAGCTCGGATAGCGGACTGAGCACCGGCCACCACATGATCACCGCCGCGGCGAGCAGCATCAGGTGCTGGACGATGTGCGCCCAGTGATGCGCCAGCGCGTAATTGTACAGCGGCGGCAGGTGCCAGCCCGCGAGCACGATGTTGATGATCGCGAAGCACCACGTCGGCCGGAGCACGTGCTCGGCGACGGCGCGCACGTGCGGCGGCCGGATGAGCGGGCGGAGCATCTCGCCGGTCACGCCCATGAGCAGGAGCGGCGCGACGGCGAACGCGAGGAGGAGGTGCTGCACCATGTGCGCGCTGAACAGGTACGAGTCGCTCAGGTCGTGCAGCCAGCCATTGAGCGAGAGGAACATCAGTGCGAGCGCGCCATGAAAGACGATGGGCGACGGGCGATGGGCGATGGACGCGTTTGCGCCGGAGCCCTCGCCCATCGCCCATCGCCGCCACTCGTACAGCCCTGCCAGCCCCGCGATTCCGATGACCGTGCTCGGATGCACGGTGAAGCTCGCCCAACTCAGCCTCGCGCCCGTGTGCAGCAGCGCGAACATCAGGGTCATGTGATCTTCTTGCTGTGGCTGGCGAAGAGGAAGAGCAGCGCGATCAGCGTGCAAATCGCGATGATGAGCGGCCCGGTAAAGAGCGCCTTGAACAGCTTGTGGTCGTACTTGAGGTGCATGTAGAACAGCACCACGATCGCGAACTTCACCGCCGACATCAGCAGCAGCGCGGGAACGAACGCCGGCGACGCGACGAACGACGGGATGTAGTATGCCCACACCTCGACGACCGTGATGAGCGTGAGGATGAGCGCGACCCACTTGTACTCCTTCCAGGTCGGATGCTCGTGAACCTCGCCCATCGCATGGACATCGGTCTCGGCGTGCGTGTGCTGGAACGAACCGTGATCAGCCATGTGCGCTCGGGCTCCCCTACTTGATGAGGTAGATGAGGGTGAAGATCGCGATCCACACCACGTCGACGAAGTGCCAGTACAGCGCGGAGATGTCGACGAGCAGCGCGTCCTTCGGGCCGAGGCCCCGCTTGATGTCGATCGCGAGGAGCGTGAGGAGCCAGAGCACCCCCGCCGTGACGTGCGCGCCGTGGAAACCGGTGAGGGTGAAGAACGTCGACCCGAACAGGTTCGTCCGAATCGTCAGGCCTTCGTGTACGAACGAGGTGAACTCGTAGGCCTGAAAGCCGAGGAACGTGGTGCCGAGGATCGCCGTGGCGAGGAGCCAGAATTTGGACGAGCCGAGGATGCCCTCATAGCCCGGCTTGCCCTTGTTCTCGACCGCGGCGAGGGCGAGCACCATCGCGAGCGACGACATCAGCAGCACGAAGGTCGAGACCGACGTCACCGGGATGTTGAGGATCGGCTTGAGCGGCGTCGCGCACATCGGCGGATTGCACGCCTCGTGCGGGAACGGCCCGACGACGCTCCGGCCCTTGTAGATCAGGTACGTCGAGATGAGCGACATGAACAGCATGCACTCCGATCCGATGAACGCCCAGATGGCGATCTTGCGGTGATCGAGCCCGGTGCTCGTCGGCGGGTGCGCGTGGGAAGCCACTGCGGTTGCCATATCTATGAATTGGGAGTGGTTGGCTTGGCGATGGGGGATGGGCGATGGGCGATTCCAATCACGCCCGGCGCCCATCACCGACGCCCGTCAATGATGCTGCGGCTCGAGCGGCGACGTCAGCCACGAGTACAACGTGAACGTCATCGCCGCGGCGAACGTGATGATCAAGCCCACCGCGAGGTGCAGCTTGTCCTCGTGGATGAGCAGCAGGCTGCCGAACATCAGCGTCATGAACAGCGCGACGAACAGCGGCTTGATCGTCGGATAGGGCATCGGAATTCCGAGCTCTTCCGCCGTCTTGAGCGACACCCGCGTCGACTCCTGGTGCGCGTGCGGATTGACGCCGCCCTCCGGCGTGCCGGCCGACATGTGGTCGTGGAACGCGCCGGCATGCTTGCCGCCGATGGTCACGTCGTTTCGTTCGTCGCCGTGGCGCGAGTGCGGAACCTCCACCGTGAGCTCGGGCGACGTCACGTCCCACAGCGGATAGCGCGACGTCACCTTAGGGATGACCGCGAAGTTGTAGTCGGGCGGTGGCGACGGGATCGACCACTCGAGCGACGGCGCGCCCCACGGATCGCTCGACGCCACTTCGCCGTTCTTGCGGCTCCAGAAGATGTTGTAGGCGAAGATCAGACCGGCGGCGAGCTGAAGGAACGCGCCCCAGCTCGACATCTGGTTGAAGATCTCCCAGCCCTGGCCGGCGTCGTACTGATAGATGCGCCGCGGCATGCCGTAGAGGCCCGACCAGTGCATCGGCATGAACGTGAGGTTCACGCCGATCACGGTGATCCAGAAATGCCAGTTGCCGATTTTCTCGCTCAGCAGCCGGCCGGTGATCTTCGGGAAGTAGTAGTAGATGCCGGCCCAGAGGCCCATGAGCGAGCCGGCGACGAGCACGTAGTGGAAGTGCGCGACGATGAAGTACGTGTCCGTCTGCTGGAGGTCGGCCGGCGGCGACGCGTGCATCACGCCGGAGATGCCGCCGATCGTGAAGAAGGCGACGAGCGAGATCGCGTACTTCATCGCGACGGTGAAGCGGATGTTGCCGCCCCACATCGTGAAGATCCAGTTGAAGATCTTCACGCCCGTGGGGATGGCGATGAGCATCGTGGTGATCGAGAACACCGAGTCCGCGATCGGGCCCATGCCCACGGCGAACATGTGGTGCGCCCAGACGCCGAAGCCGAGGAAGGCGATCAGGATGCCCGAGTACACCATCACCGGATAGCCGAACAGCGGCTTGCGGGAGAACGTCGGCAGGACTTCGCTCACCAGGCCGAACGCCGGCAGGATGAGGATGTAGACCTCCGGATGGCCGAAGACCCAGAAGAGGTGCTGCCAGAGGAGCGGGTCGGCGCCCGCCTGGATCGTGTAGAAGTTCGTGCCGAAGAAGCGGTCGAACTGCAGGAACACGAGCGCGATCGTAATGACCGGGAACGCGAGGATCAGCAGGAACTGCACGACGAACGCCATCCACGTGAACATCGGCATGCGCATCAGGTTCATGCCCGGCGCGCATGTTGATGATCGTCGTCGCGAAGTTGAAGGCCGCCGCGAGCGACGAGACGCCGAGGATCTGGAGACCGAGCATCCAGAAATCGATGTTCAGCCCTTGCGAGAACTGCAGCGTCGTGAGCGGCGTGTAGCCGAACCAGCCGCCATTGGGCGCGGCGCCGATCAGCCACGACATGTTCATGAACAACGATCCGAACAGATACACCCAGTAGCTGAACGCGTTGAGTCGCGGGAAGGCGACGTCGCGCGCGCCGATCTGGAGCGGGATCAGGAAGTTGAAGAACGCCGCGGAGAGCGGCATGACGACGAGGAAGATCATCGTCGTGCCGTGCATCGTGAACAACTGATTGAACACCTCGGCCGACACCACGCGGCCGTTCGGTCCCATCAACTGCGCGCGCATGATCACGGCTTCGAGCCCGCCGATCGCGAACCACGCGAGCGACGTGTACATGTAGAGAGCGCCGATCCGCTTATGGTCGACGGTCGTGAGCCAGCTCCAGATCCCCGTGTGCGAGCTTTCGCTCGCTCCGGCGTAGGATGGGCTGACGGCGGCGGTTGCCATTCGTCTATATCTCCAATTCAGCGGTTCGTTACTTCAGCGACGTCAGGTAGGCCACGATGTCGGCGATCTGCGCGTCGGTAAACCCGACTTTGACGGGCCCTTTGAGCGTGTAGGGGTCGTACTCGCCGATCCCGAACGACGGCATCAACGCGCCAGGCTTCAGCGCGCTCGGCTTCTTGATCCAGCGTGCCAGGTGGCGGGGGTCAGTCGGATAGAGGCCGCCGGCGAAGGTCGTGCGCGACGCCACGTGCGTGAGGTTGGGCCCGAGCGTCGCCTGCATCGTCGGCACGCCGCGGACCGTGTGGCATGCGATGCACATGCCGTTCTGAACGAGCTTCGCGCCGTTCGCCGCGTTGCCGCCCGCAAGCGTGTTGTCGTCGAACGCGAGATCCGCGGGGAGCGGGGTCTGTGGCACGGTGTGGGCGGGCATCTTCTCGCGCGGAAACGCGACGAAACCCGTTTGGACGACGTTCGTGTTCACGGACGCCGGAGCGTTCGGAACGCCCACGCCGGCCGGGGTGCTTCCCGCCGGCGAGGCCGGCGGCGCTTGGCCGGTGATTCGCGCGGCACTGTCAGGCGAGATCAGGCCCACGGGCGGAGCCGCCGGCGTGAGCTGGTGCGCGACCCAACTGTCGAAATCCGCCTGCGCGACCGTGAACGCCTTGAAGCGCATGTTGGCGTGACTCGTGCCGCAGTACTCGACACACGCGCCGTTCCACGCATCGGCGTTCGCCGAGTCCGGGGTGAACCACAGATAGTTCGTGCGATTCGTGATCACGTCGCGCTTGCCGGCGAGCGCCGGAATCCAGAACGAGTGAATGACGTCGCGCGACTTGAGCGCGAAGTTCACGGTCTTGCCGAGCGGCAGATAGAGCTCGTTCGCCGTCACCAGCGTGTCGACGCGGCCGTTCGCACCCGCCGCCGTGTACTGGGGATACCGGAACTCCCACCACCACTGGTGGCCGATCACCTCGACCTGCAGCGCGTCGCTCCGCGCGACCGCCTGGGTCTTGAAGATCGTGCGAACCGTGGGAATGCCGATGACGATCAGGATGAGCAGCGGGATTACGGTCCACGCGATCTCGAGCGTGGTGTTGCCGTGAACGTGCTCCGGCGCCGGCTGGCCCGGACGCTTGCGGAACTTGACGAGCGCCAGAACGAGCACGGCTTCCGTGAAGATGAAAACCGCCGTTCCGGCGTAGATCAGGAGCTTGAAGAGCTTATCGACGTCCCGATTGAAGTCCGTTCGTGTATGGAAGATCGAATCAGGATGGTTCTGGCCACAAGCGGTCATCAAGACCGCGAGGCCGACCGTCAGCGCGGCGACACCCGCATTGCGGGTACCCAGCCGGCGCAGGCGGGTGTGAAAAGGCATGTGGGGTCCTTTTACCGGCGTTCGGAGCGTTGGACGCTCGGTGCGAATTGTGACTGGAAGAGCATCGGGAAGCTACCGGCAGCCTGGGGTCAAATCAAGCGAGCCGCCCCATCAGTAGGCGCTTTCCCGACAGCAGGTTACACGCCGTTACGCACCGTCCGATCCCGGTGCTCCGTGCCCCGGTTCGACCACCTTGTGCTTGTCCTTCGTCTGGGTGATCGCGATCTCCAATGCCTGCTTGATCTGCGCCACGCCTTCGCGCAGCCCGCGCAGCCGAACCTGTTCGCTCGCGCCCCGGCTCGACGCGAGCCCCACCGCCGTGACCTGATCGGAGATCATGCCGAACTGATTCTTGAGATTCGCCGCGAGGCTCGGCAACTGCCGGCGGATGTTCATCACGAACGTCTGCGTCGGCTGGTTCCGCTTGAGCGCCATGCCGTACTGCTCGACGACGCCGTGAATCCGCTGCAAGAGCAGCAGCGCTTCGTCGAGCGTTTTCATTTTGTTCACGCCCGCGGAATCGAGTTTGATGCCGGCCATGTCGAGCAAAGATATCGTCGGGTGCCATCGGCGGCGATTTGCGCGCTCTGGTTCCTCCGGGCGGTCGTTTCGGCAGCCCGTCGCGGTGAAAAGCTTGCGGGGGCATGGGGATGGTACTACCGTAAGAGCACAGGGGTATTACCATCATGCGTCCTCACTCCGTCAAATTGCCCGAGCATCTCGACGATCTGCTCGATCGCCTCGCCAAGCAGCGCGGCGTGTCACGGTCCGCCATCATCCGCGAAGCCGTCCAAGCGTATGCCGCCGCGCCACGAACGGGACCGTCGGCGCTCTCGCTCGCGGGCGGGCTCGCGGGGTCGCTCGAAGGCCCGCGCGATCTGTCCGCGAACGCCAAGCACCTGAAGGGTTTCGGCGAGTGAGCCGGATCATCGTGGATGCCGGTCCGATCGTGGCATTGCTCAATCGGAACGACCGGTACCACGAGTGGGCGCGCGACGTCTTCGAGTCGCTCGATCCGCCGCTCGACACGTGCGAATCGGTCGTGACGGAGGCCATGTATCTCGTGCGGGCGCTCCCGGGCGGACCGGCCGCCGTGCTCGACCTGGTGACGCGCGGTGTCCTTCAGCTCACCTTTCGGCTCGATGCCGAGTTGCTGGCGCTCCGCACCCTCGTCACCCGCTACGCGTCGACGCCGATGTCGCTGGCGGACGCGTGCCTCGTGCGCATGTCGGAGCTCGACGCCAAGGCATCGGTGTTGACGCTCGACGCGGATTTCCGCGTCTACCGCCGGAGCGGCCGGCTCACGATCCCGTGCATCATGCCCGGCTGACGCGCGCGTCGCGCGCGTCAGCCGGCGCCTATTTCACGCGCTCCATGCGCGGATTGGGCGTGAGCGTGCGCCCGACCTTCGCCTGCGGCCTGCCGTTCACCTGGACGATGTCGGCTGTGAAGTCGTAGCGGCCGTCGAACAGTGCGGCGCCCACGCCATAGGCGTCCACGGGCACGCCTTCCTCCTCGAACGCCTCGATCCGGGCGACGTCGAACCCGCCCGATACGACGATCTTCACCTCGCCAAATCCTTCCGTATCGAGCGCGTTGCGCACGTTCCAGACGAGTGACGCGTTCACGCCAGTCGGCCGAAAGCTTCCCATCTGCGGAATCACCGACTTGTCGACCATCGTCTCCGACGTGTCGAGCCGCACGCCGTAGAGACGCCCCTCGAGCGCGTTCGCGACGTCGATCGACGTCTTTACGCAATCGTTGTCGTAGTCCACCAGCGCGATGACGTCCGCATCCGGAAACGCCTCGGCGAAGCGTTTCGTCGCCTTCACCGTGTCGCCGCCGCACGCGGCGATGAGGGCGTGCGGGATCGTGCCGACGGACTTTCCGCCAAAGAGCGACGCCTGCGCATCGGTGGAGACCATTTTCACGCCGCCGGCCATCGCGGCGAAGCCGTCGCCGGGTTGGGTCGAATAGACATCGTCGCGCGCGCCGAAGAACATGACGGGCTTGGAGTGCGCCGCGGTGCAGACGAGTCGCGCGTTGGAGCAGATCTTCGTGCGCCGCCCGAGGGCGCCGAGGCAAAGCGTCTCGAGGTGCGCGAACTGCTCGTACGGCCCTTCGACCGTCATCACCGTGTCCCAGTCGTCGTAGCCGTCGCCCTCGTAGAGCGCGTGCACGGTCAGCGCGTTCCAGTCGTCGCAGCAGAGCTTGAGGATGGCGATGGACTCGTCGATGCCGCTCACCCACGCGCCGTCCTTGCCGGTGAATTGCATGAGGACGTTGGGCGACTTGCGATCGTTGCGCACGATCTCGCGGGCGCGATTGAAGTACGCGTCGGTGAAAAAGCCCGCCTTGATCTGATCGACGAGCAGGTTGAACACGCTCGGGTCAAGCCGTTTCCGCCGGCGTGGCGGCATCATCGGGTGTCATCCCGAGCGGAGGCGCGAGGCGCCGACATCGAGGAACCTGCTGCCATGGTAGAGGGACTGGCCGCTCCATGCAGACGACAGGTCCCTCGACTCGCTGCGCTCGCTCGGGATGACATCATTGCCCCGTCATGGCTTCGGGGTCCAACACCGTGTCCAGCTGCTCGCGCGTGAGGAGGCCACGCGCCATCACGACGTCGTACACTCCGCGGCCGGTATCGAGCGCCTCCTTCGCGACCGCGGTCGCATGCTCGTAGCCGATCACCGGCACCAGCGCGGTGACGATGCCGATCGAATGCTCGACGAACTGTCGCATTCGCGCGGGATTCGCCGTGATGCCTTCCACGCAGCGCTCGCGAAGCACGACGCAACCGTTGCGCAACGTCTCGATGCCGCGAAGCAGACGATACGCGATCACCGGCTCGAACACGTTGAGTTGCAACTGGCCGGCCTCCGCCGCGAGCGTGACCGTGACGTCGCCGCCGATGACGTCGAAGCAGACCTGGTTCACGACTTCCGGGATCACCGGATTCACCTTGCCCGGCATGATCGACGAGCCGGGTTGCATCGCCGGCAGGTTGATCTCGCCCAAGCCGGCGCGCGGACCCGAGCTCAACAGGCGGAGATCGTTGCAAATCTTCGAGAGCTTCACGGCGCAGCGCTTGAGGACGCCGGAGAGCTGCACGAAGGCACCGGTGTCGGCGGTCGCTTCGACGAGATCGGGCGCCGTGATGAGGGCGAGCTTCGTGATGCGCGACAGCTCGCGGCAGACGGCGGCGGCGTATCCCCTGGGTGCGTTGATCCCGGTGCCGATCGCCGTGGCGCCCATGTTGATCTCCCGGATGAGCGCCTGGGCTTCCCCCAGACGGTCGACATCCTCGAGGATCGTGTGGCCGAAGGCCGTGAACTCCTGGCCGAGGGTCATCGGCACGGCGTCTTGGAGCTGCGTGCGGCCCATCTTGATGTGCGGGCTGAACTCGTCCCCCTTGGCGAGGAATGCGGCGGCCAGCGCGCTCATCGCGGTGCGCAGCTCCTCGATCGCGCCGTGCATCGCCAGCTTGATCGCCGTCGGATAGACGTCGTTCGTCGACTGGCTCAGGTTCACGTGGTTGTTCGGGTGTACGCGCTCGTAGTCGCCGCGCTCCTTGCCCATCAGCTCGAGCGCGCGGTTGGCGATCACCTCGTTCGCGTTCATGTTCGTCGAGGTGCCGGCGCCCCCCTGGATCATGTCCACGACGAAATGCTCGTGGTGCCGGCCGGCGCGGATCTCCTGCGTCGCGCGCACGATCAGATCGGCGATCGACGTATCGAGCAGGCCCACCTCGACGTTCGCCAGGGCAGCGGCCTCCTTGACCGCCGCCAGCGCTTCGATCAGGACGGGGAATTCGCGGAGCGCGGTGCCGGTGATCGGGAAGTTCTCGAGCGCGCGCAGCGTCTGCACGCCGTAGAGCGCTTCGTTCGGCACGTCGCGCTCGCCGAGCAGATCGTGCTCCTTGCGGGTTGCCGCGCCGGTGAAACCGAGCGTGCGGCCGCGGCCGACGAGCGTCGCGTCGGTCGCGGCGAGCCGCTGCGAGATCGAGCGCGCCGCGCGCCCCACCAGCGCCGCGTAGACCGCCGGATTCTCCTTCGTCATGTCGCGCACGTCGTCGGCGGTGAGGAGGTACGCCTCGGTGCGCTGAATGGCG
>JADMIO012771135.1_pt1 | contig 15335 bp, 6 predicted proteins | sample 8958161 | NCBI WGS metagenome assembly JADMIO01 (sample SAMN16585339, study PRJNA669376) | soil metagenome | isolation source: Crop rotation soil | place: USA: Cullars Rotation, Alabama | collected 2011
CTTTCCCGTGCGCGTCATAAACCAATTCTGCACGGATTGAACCTTCCCTGCGAAAACACGAAAGTCTGAGCTTAAATGAACCGAGAAGCACCTTCTGTCTGGTTAACGAAAACTCGAGTCCGGCATTCTCAAATGTTGAGACCTGCTCGGTGAAATCAAACGCGATTGAATCCGTTGATGCTTCGCAGAAATCATTCGGATCGAAATACTCTTGCCATTCTTCAGCGTCGGTGAGCGCGGCGCGCGTGACCAGTACTTGCGAGGCAAACGAAATATCCTCCGATCGACAGGCGACCGGCAGATATTTCGCATAGACGCCGAACGCTGATTTTAGGTCTTCAAGCTTTCTACCGTCGAAGAGATTGAATATCACGAAGTGAGATTGGTTCGTCAGGCGCGAGACAATCGCCTGCCAGCATGTAAATAGCACAACCTGAGTCGATGTTTCACATTCGTGAGCTAAGGCGTCTACACGAGCGACGAATGATGGATCGAAATCGATAGAAACAGCTTCAGGGTGAAACGTTTGGTCCGTCGTTTTTCGTTTCTCAAATGGTAGGCTCAACGGCGAAAGGTCGCGCTTTAGTTCGTTCCAGAAGTTCCTGCCCTGTTCCGCATGTTCCTCCAAGCTTTGCAGCAATTCATTTTGCCACTCAGCAAAGTCCGCATACTGCATCGGCTCATCGAGAAATACTCCTCCGTGGAGAATCAATGCATAAGCGTGGCTGAGTTCACTCATCAGATTCAAGACGGTCACCGAATCACCACAAAGAGCCGGCAACGAAATCAGCAGCAAATGTTCCTCGCGAGATAATTTGAAAACGTTGGCGCGAAGGAGCGGCCCACGGTCGAAGTCAAAAGATCTGCCGCTCTCAGCCGCGAAAGAGTCTTCGAGCTTACGCCGCTGTCGTTCGTGATCGAGATTACTGAGGTCGCTAAACTGCAGGGATAACCATTCAGCGTCCGAAATTACTTGAAACGGTATTTTAATTCCCGAAAGACGTTGAAAAGTGGTGCGCAGGATCTCATGTCTTCTGACAACATCAGCGAACACACGTTCAAGGATCTCCGCACTGAGATTCCCCTTGATCGAGATCGTGGATAGGACTTGATAGATAGGGAATGCAGAAACTTGCTGAAGCGACCAGACGTGTCTTTGCTGAGGAGAGAGACGAAAACCTTCAACGTTATTCTGTGACATTTTACTTATCTGAATGCCTGATTTCAGTAACGTCGGTCCCCAGCATTTCTTTTCTCACCAGATTTCCCAAAGCCACGACAATCTTACGCTCGCCCATAAATGGATTTCTCGAGTGCGCAACCATCATATTGTTAAGCATGAGCAAATCGCGCTCGCGCCAGCAAAAACTCACTGCGTTCTGACGGTACAGCTCGTTCAAATACTGCATAACTGAATCTTCAATTGGTGAGCCATCGCCGTAATAAACATTCCGTGGCAAATCCTCTTCCTTCATCATCGAAAGCAACGACTGTTTCACGTTCGGAGCCAGGCACGAGACATGATGCAACTGGAGTTGATTGAAAAATACTTTCTCTTTGCTTTGCGGGTGACGGATCACCGCGGGACATCGCTGGCTTGTGCGCAAGTCATTGTCGCTCTTCCACTCGAAATCGATGCCGGCCCTTAGGCAATATTCTTCTACTTGCGTTTTTTCGTTGGTTAGAAAAAAGTCTTGCCAACTAACATCGAGACCTGCGGTGAAGTTCCGCACATAAAGCAATCCCTTCTGCTCAAATCGATCTCTTAGTCCATGATCCATTAACTGATAAATACGACGACAATCCAGGATCGGTGACTCACCTCCTTGCTCTGCCGCCTTGACGCAGTAGAACCAAATCAGCATGGGCCACTGATGCATATGTGAACTTTCGTTGTGAAATAGAATTGTCTCATCGGCCGGGTAGGGAGTTGAACCGTAGACTTTGCCGCCCAGGTCTTCACGAGGCAGATCGCCATACTCTCCAAAGAGGTCGGGGCAAATAGCTGAGGCGGTGCGCTCAAATTCATTAACTGAGTCCACACCGAAGCCGCGAAACAAGATGGCGCCGTGCTTCAGCAGATACTGTTCAAGCGCTTCCCTGTTGCTGGTCGCCCACTCTGCCAGATCCACATCGCTGGCTGCCGGTTCAATCACCAGAGGCAATGTTTGTCCCGGTTCCAGAAAACTGGTTTTCACACCAATAACCTGCGACAGATCGACGCCCTTGCGCCTCGTGCTACGTAGCCGCTTGATGTCAGACTCTTTCCTTCCGTCCTTTTCCAGAGTGGTGAGCCTTTTTTCAGTGTCTGTGAGCATCTCAAATGTGTTAAGCCGGTTAGTGGGATCAGCGACAATGCTCGTCAAAAGCGCTTGGAACTGATCGGACATCTTCGCCATCGTTGTGGCTTCGAAAAGGTCCGGGTTATAACGCCACAAACCAGACAACTCTTGCTCGCTTTCGCTTATAAAAAGAGCCAAATCGAAGCGAGAGCTCGCATTGCGGAATTTGAAAGGCGAGAGATGCAATCCAGGAAGCTGCAGCTCGTCCTGTGCGATATTTTGCATAACAAAGAGGACCTGCACGAGAGGGTTTCGTCCTACGTTCCGCTCGGGCCTTAGCTCCTCGACCAGCTTCTCAAATGGGAGCTCCTGATGAGCATACACGTCAAGCATGGTGTTCCGGACACGTCCCAGGAGTTCTGTGAACCTCGGATTGCCGGAGAGATCGACTCTCACCGGTAAGAGGTTAACAAAGAAACCTATTAGTTCCTCCAACTCCACCCGCGAGCGATTGGCTACGTCCGTGCCCACGACAATATCCTCACGGCCACAATACCGTGAAAGAAAAAGTTGAAAGGTAGCCATCAAGGCCATGAAGAGGGTGACGCCTTCTCGCCGGCACAAATCTTTGAGGGCGCGCGTCAACTCGTTGGGAAACTTCAAAGACACGTCGGCGCCACGGAAAGTTTGAGATGATGGTCTTGCTTTGTCGGCGGGCAGTTCCAATACCAAAGGCGCGCCGGCCAGATGCCGCTTCCAAAACAAGAGGTGTCTCTCCAGACGCTCTCCTTGAAGCCAACTTTTTTGCCAAACGGCGTAGTCGGCATATTGAATCTTCAACTCCGGCAAAGGCGATGGCTCATTACGCGAATAAGCTTCATAAAGCACTCGTAGTTCTCGTAGCAGTACGGCAATGGACCAACCATCACTAACGATATGATGGATACACAGCAAAAGAATGTGTTCCTTTTCATCGACTCGGACAAGCATCGGCCTGAACAAAGGTCCCTGCTCCAAATCGAAGTGGCGCTCAGCCTCTTCTCTCAGCAGCTTTCGCGCTGCTTGCAGACGACCGGTCTCGCTAATATCAAGATCAATTAATTTCAGACTCACCGGCTGGGTTGCAAGAATTCGTTGCACCGGCTCGTCGTCGACCGTGTCAAAGATTGTGCGCAAGGCCTCATGGCGAGCGACGATTGTTTCGAGCGCGCGTGCCAGTGCGGCAACGTCAAGAGCCCCGCTTATTTGGGTAGCCAACGCGACGTTATAGAAGGAGCTTTCGGGCTGAAGCTGATTTAAAAACCACAGTCGTTGCTGCGCAAACGAGAGCGGCAGCCGGTCGCGCTTACCTGCTGCGATCGGAAGATCTTTCAGCTTGTCGTCGTCTTCGTTCGCCTTCTCAACTCGCGCGGCAAGTTCCAAAACGCTTGGAGAGTCGAAAATCCAACGAAGCGGCATTTCCATGTTGAACGCTTTGCGCAACCGAGATACTACCTGTGAGGCCAGAAGAGAATGTCCACCCAGTTCGAAGAAATTGTCATAAAGACCAACCCGATCAATGCCAAGCACTTCACTCAAAATGTTTGCGACCGTTTGCTCGGTTTGGGAGCGCGGCGCGGTGAATGCATTTTCCAGCTCCGGTCTTAGATGATCAGGCGAAGGCAGGGCGCCACGATCTACTTTGCCATTGGAAGTCAGTGGCAACGCTTCCATCACCACGAGAGCGGAAGGAATCATGTAATCAGGAAGACGGTCTTTGAGGAATGGTTGAAGTTGCAGAGACAGGCCACGCGCAAGCTTTCCTTGTAATGGATTATTAGCGTAGTGGCTCAAGGGTTTAAGGGAGGACCGGGCTTTTCTTTCGTCGCTCGCAGCCAAAGTTGAATCACTGCTGCCCGCTTTCTTGAGCGACACGTTAAAACGATCTGGCGCGCCGTCACTCGCCCAACTAACCTCGGCAGAATATCCAAGGCTCGCAGCCATTTCCCAAACATCCTGCGGCTCAACGCCGTCGCCCAGCTCGGCCTCTCTCAGTAACGTATGCAGCTCCCCAACCGTTTCAATGCCATTGTCGGCTGAGAGGAGATCATTGATCTTTAAATCAGCGAGCAGTCGAGCATTGGGTACCTGTCTTAGAGTCAACGATCCCGGTTGTTCCTCCAACAATCGGTGTCGCAAATTGGAGAGCGTCAAGCCCTCCCTTTCCCAATCCACTCCTCGCTCTTCGTGCGCGGTGGCCGGGCTTGTTTGTTCGCTTTCATGTCTGGTCCTAACAACTACGTCATAGCGAAATTTCGTTAGTTCATTCCGGTATCGGCCTCGTTTAAGCTGGATCTGCACACTCGCGATCTCTGGCAGATGTTCCTTCAGGTAGCTAAAGAAAGCAGGATCAACCACCAGTTCTGCCTCTCTGAGGATCTGGTTGCGGATGCGCTCCCTTAGCTCTGTAATTGCCAGCGATTCATCGGCCTGGCTGAACTGAACAGAGGAGTGAAAAACCTTTAATAGCGGAAGGCTGCGCAAATCACCCAGAAATATTGAGCCCCCCGGCTTTAGTGCGCGGATAGCTCCCTGCACAACTCGTAACAGGTAATTTATGCCTGGAAAGTATTGCGCTACTGAGTTGAGGATCACGGCGTCAAAGGATCGGGGCGCGACACCGTCAAAATCATCCGCCGTCCTTTGTTCAACGCTAACATGCGGTAAGGCATGTAAGCCGTTGGTCAGGGTTCTACTCAGTCGTTGAATCGCCGCTTCAGAAAAGTCTGTACCGATATATGAATCACACCGGGGCGCAATTCGAAAGAGAAGCAATCCACTGCCGCAACCGATCTCCAGAACACGACGTGGTTCGAGAGTGAGAATGCGTTCAACAGTCTGCTCGACCCATTCACGCATTTCTTCCGCGGGAATTTCCTTTCCCGTGTAACTGCTGTTCCACCCTGCTAGATTAAAAGTAGGATCAGACGCTTCAGCCCCGTACATTTCTTCATACAGCAACCGCCATTGCGAAACATGCTCAGCGCTCCGGGTTTCCTCCGGGGCTTCATTCAGATTAGTCTCCGATTCCGCAACGACATAGGCCACAAGGCGCTTGTCTAATGGGCCGGCTTCTCTCAAGACGACGACACTGTCTCGAATCAGTGGATGCTCTTTGAGCACCAGTGCGATCTCTTCCGGTTCGATCCGGTAACCGCGAATTTTGACTTGATGGTCGAGACGGCCCAGGAACTCAATATTGCCGTCCTCTAAATAAACAACCTTATCGCCGGTCTTATAGAGACGCGATCCTGGCTCGCGTGCGAATGGATTAGGAAGAAACCGCTCCGCCGTAAGTGCCGGCTGCCTCAGGTAGCCACGCGCCAATCCCGCGCCGCCAATATATAACTCTCCCGGCACACCCACAGGCAGAGCTTGTAAGTTTGGACTGAGCACATAAAGTTGCGTATTTGCGATAGGGCGGCCAATTGGAATTGAGGCTGGCCACCGATCGCCTTTGGCAACACTGTACACGCAACACCCGACCACAGTTTCAGTTGGGCCGTACTCATTGATGAGGATTGTTTCGGGTGTGGTGTCTTGCCAGAATTTGACAGTTTCGGAGGTGAGGTTCTCGCCGCCAATTATGAAGGCTGCCGCACAACCCGGCGCTTCCTCGCGCCTCAACTCCTGGCTCAATAAATCCAGGTGTGCCGGCGTAATTTTTATCAGGCTAAATCCTCGTTCAGCTTTCAGCGCGGCGCTTAGCGATGAAATTCCCGCACTCTCTTTCAGAATCTGCACTGTGCGCCCAACCATAAGCGGCGCGAATAATGCCGTAATGGTCAGATCAAAAGCGATTGAAGAATGGACCGGGGCACCCGTTCCACGCATTAGCGGATATGTTTGAGTGGCCCAACTGAGATAATTACTCAATCCCCGATGCGCGACGAGGGTGCCTTTAGGTTTGCCGGTTGATCCTGAGGTGTAAATAACGTAAGCCAAATTTTCCGGCGCAACGAAAGTTCCAAGGTGCTCTTCACTCTCTCTAGCAATCGCCTCTCTTTCCGTATCCAGACAGATGATCCGCATCTTTCCGTCGACATTCGTTTGGGGGAGCCTATCACTCAACGATTTCAACGTAACAAGTATCGACGCACCGGAATTTTCAAGAATGAATCGCAGACGCTCTGCCGGGTAATCTGGCTCCAGGGGCAGATAAGCGGCTCCAGCTTTTAGGATACCCAACAACGCAATAAGTATTTCCGCCGACCGTTCCAAACAGACGCCCACAAGGACATCAGGGCGTGCGCCGGCAGCTCTTAGATAATGCGCCAGTTGATTCGATTGCGAATTCAACTCGCGATACGTTAAATGAGTTTCCTCAAACACCACCGCCACAGATTCCGGCGTTCGCTCTGCCTGCAGCTCAAACAATTCATGAATGCATCGGGTCTCTTGAGAAATGGTCAGAGTCTGATTCCAATCCACGAGAATCTGCTGCTGCTCTGGTGCGGTTAGCAAGGGCAGTTCCGACAAACGCGTCGCGGGATTGGCCACAATTCCTTCGAGTAATACCTGGAAGTGATCGACCATGCGTGAAATTCGCGCGGTATCGAAAAGGTCACTGTCATATTCCCAGGTAGCCTTCAATCCATCGACTCCCTCAAGAATCGAAAGCGACAGGTCAAACTTCGTAGTGCCGCTGTGAATTTCCAGTGGCTCTAAAGTAAGGCCGGCAAGTTCGAGTTTTGATCGGGTTGCGTTCTGAAGGACAAAAGACACCTGAAAAAGTGGATTGCGTCCGGGGTCGCGATCTGGATTTAAATCCTCAACGAGTTTTTCAAACGGGACGTCCTGATGATCATAGGCACCAAGGGCCACTTCCTTTACTCGCTTCAGCAAATCGCGAAAGCTTGGATCTCCTCCCAGATTTGTGCGCAGTACGAGTGTATTAACAAAGAACCCAATCAGAGCTTCTGTTTCGGCGCGGGTGCGGTTTGCTATGGGTGAACCGACCACGATGTCATTCTGATTCGTGTAGCGCCACAACAGTACTTGGAACGCCGCCAGCAAGGTCATGAAAAGAGTAGCTCGCTCTTCCAGACTGAGCTGTTTCAGTTTTTCTGTCAGACTCAGCGGCAAATGGTGAACGTGCTTCGCGCCATAAAAACGCTGAATTGTCGGACGAGGTCGATCGGTTGGCAGTTCTAGAATTGGAGGAGCGCCAGCAAGTTGGGTTTTCCAGTAACTGATTTGGTTCTGAAGGATTTCTCCCCCTAACCACTCTCGCTGCCAAACGGCATAATCTGCATATTGAATGGGCAGTTCGGGCAAGGGCGACCGTCTACCATTCGCAAATGCTTCATAGATTGCGCCAAGCTCGCGAAACAACACGCCCATCGACCATCCATCGCTAACCACGTGGTGCATCGTGAAAAGCAGAATATGAGAAACATCGTCGAGGGCTAACAAGCGACCTCGCACGAGCGGCCCCGTGGTCAAGTCAAAAGGTTTCTCGGCCTCTTCCTTAGCCAGTCGTGAGGCCTCAGCTTCGCGCTCAGATGCGGATAGCGTCGTTAGATCGATGACCGGCAGTTCCAGTGTCAGACTTTTCGCGACGATCTGAATAGGGCTACCGTCGCGCTCCGAGAAAGTTGTGCGGAGCGCCTCGTGTCGCCGAACAATCTCCGCGAAAGTACTCCTCAGAGCCGGAACATTGAGACGGCCCTTGATACTTATCGCTTGCGGAATATTATAAAAAGGACTGCCCGGTTCCAGTTGATCTAGAAATAACAGGCGCTGTTGGGCAAATGATGTGGGAAATTCGTAAGTTACTGCCCCCATAATATCCAGCCGTACCGTACCTCTGGTGTCCAAACACCAACAGATCCCTTAACCTGTCGAGATAGCTTTTCCAATACGATTCAAGCGCCTTCCGAACTAGCAACTAAAAAGGGGAAGGCGTTGGTCGTTAGATATAATCGTAATTTGTTCGTAAGTGAAAATCCTGCTTCCACTCCAAGCTCTTCAAGAATATCCCGTATGCGAGTACCAGGCGCATTAGTAAGTAAGGCGAGGATTCTGCTGCAGAGATTGTCCATGTGAAGACCAGGGTAGGGCCGCAATCGGTCGCTAAGCACATAAGATCCGTCGTCCGACCTGATGAAAACTTGCTTCCTGGTATTACTCTTCGCAAACGTTTGTTGGAGAAATTCGCTCGTCAGTTGCTTTTCGGATTTGCACTGCCATTTAGAGTCAGTCCTCTGAAGGTAAAACCAAAGCATCGGCGATCTTTCCAACATTAGGTAATTCGAAATTTCCCAGCGTCGCGAATCAGATAACGAGTCGTAGAGCGTTTGTAAACTGTCGTCTTCGAACTCCAAATTCCAAAGAACATTCCGACTGCCGATATCGAACTGGTTAATACACGGAGTCAGCAACCTCAGTTTGCAACTTGCCGCTAACGATTCTAATGATGGAATGGTAAAGCTGTATTCAACCGGTTGAAGTAGCGCATCCGCCAATCTCGATTCCGGACATTCCTTATAGTTCTGAAGGAATTGGGCCATATTGTTTGGCATCTTAAACGCTGCAACGATTCTTTGAGCGATCTGCATTTCCGAATCAAAGTTAGTTTCCGTGGCGGTGCCTGCGATGATTCTTATCGCTTTTTGGAACGCGGTGGTCTCTATCCGATGATATCGGTTGTACACCATCAGCTCTAAAATCCCTTCGGGCGTTAAGGCCCTGGAGAGTTTAGCCAGTGGCACTTTCGGATCAGCGTTATGATGGATTACTCCAGTGCAAATTATGTAATCGAACTCGCGCTCGAAGGCCGCGTTGTTAATGCTTTCTCGCCTGAATTCGACATTTGAAATTCCCAATTGCGCGGCTGTGTTACTGGAAGTGTCCAAAGATCTGGTCGATAGATCTGTGGCGAGGATCGTTGCGTTAGGAAATCGGAGCGCAGTAAAAATTGCTTGATTAGTGCCGCAACCGGCAACCCAAATTCTTGAATTAGAGGGAATCAGTGAATGGTCCCAACTACCGACGCTCTGATTGAGCATGATAGTTTCGAAATTCGGATCGGTTGGGGTATCAAAAGCAGTGGGTGCCCAGGGGAACTGAAATCTCCCATAAAAATCCGAATTGATCGCGTCAGTCGACTCGACCGATTCAGCCAAACCAATATTGTCTTCATCGTTAGTTATCATTCGCAAATCTGCAATCGCTGACGAATTCGCCTGGGCCAAGTTGCCTGACTTGGCGCAGGCGTGATTCGATTTTCAATCTCTCGGAACCGATCTGATCGGCATTGCCTCATCGGTTTTCTTTGGCGCAGTTTGAAGACTTCGGGCGAGTTCGGCTACCGTGGGCATTTCAAATAAACTCACCTGTGACAACTCCACCTGCATTACTTTGCGCACTTGTGAGACAACCTGCGTTGCCAGAATAGAATCGCCCCCCAACGCGAAAAAGTCGTCGTGAATACCCACCGAATTCAGTCCAAGTACGCGGGCCCAAATCTCGACGAGCCTCGACTCTTCCCAGGTCGCTGGTGGCGTATATCCTGCCCCGTTCTTTAAGGGCAATTGGTCACCGGGTTTAACTCCAAGACGTTTAGCCAGCCCATTTCGCTGTATTTTGCCAAAAGATCCCTTAGGGATCTCCGTCAGGATCAAGATCTGCCTGGGGACCTTAAAGTCAGCGAGGCGTTTGCTAACGAACTCTCGAATCTCCTTTTCGGTGGCAGTGCACTGCAGGTGAAGGACCACCGCTGCCGCAACTTCCTCGCCCAATAACTCATTCGGTACCCCGAATGTCACGGCCTGCTCTACGGCCGGGTGGTCCATCAGAGCTTCATCAACTTCGAGAGGGGCAATCTTTTCGCCTCCGCGATTAATAATCTCTTTGAGTCGTCCGGTGAGAAACAGATAACCGTTCGTGTCGAGAAATCCCTGGTCGCCGGTTTTGAACCAACCGCCTGTAAACGACTCTTCATTCACAGCGGCGCTGTCCTCATATCCACTCATTACGCATGCACCTCGGACTACGACCTCACCCGCCTGATGAGGCTCCAATAGCCCGCCCGACTCATCCCTGACCGCAAGTTCAACCAGAGTTGGAACTCCAACCGATCCAACTTTTCGTTGACCTGGTGGCAGCGGATTGCACGCGATCATTCCGCATTCGGTCAAACCGTAAGATTCGATTACGGGTGCGTTAAAGGTCGCCTCGAGTTCCTGCAAAACCGATCGGGGCAACGCGGACGACGACGACCGTATAAATCGCAACCGGTTTTGGGAAACACGATCTCCCTCATTTGCCGTGCGCAACAGAATGGCCTGATGAATGCTCGGTACGGCGGTGAACCACGTGGGTTTAAACTCCTCGAACCAATCAACAAACTTCGGTGCGTAAAAACCCTCGGGACAAACAACACCGGCTCCACTCATCATCGATGAGAGAGTTACGCCAATGAGACCGGTCGAATGAAACAGGGGCATTACGTTGAGGCAGAGGTCTTCACCCGTGAGTCCGAGAAACACTTTATTGTTTGTAGCCATGCTGCAGACATTGCCGTGGGTCAAGGGAACGATCTTTGGCGCTGATGTCGTGCCGGAGGTATGAAGCAGCAGCGCATGTTCTTCGGGTTGCGCGAAACCTCCGTGCGCGTTGAACTTTCCTCCGCCACCGGAGAGCTGGAAGATACCGGCTTCCGCATCGCGCTCAGGTGAGAGTTCAATAATCGAAAGGCCGAGAGCCGTTCCTACGGCTTTCGCAGGAGAGTTCGATTCCGACTCAACAACCAGTGCCCTCGCGTTTAGGCGTGATATATAAAATTCAAACTCGTCAGCCCGGTAATTAGGATTAAGTGGGACACAAGTTACGCACGAGGCCATGGCTATGAAGGCGACAGCCATCTCGGGCCCATTATTAAGAGCCATCACAACGCGGTCATTGCGTCCAATTCCTATCGAATTCAGCGCGGCTCTTACGGCATGTGTCTGGTTGAGCAGACCTTCATACGTTAATGGTCGCCTATGTGGCGACGCAATAGCCAATGCGTGCGGTGTCTGCTCCGCCTGCGCCGCGAGGTGGGCGTAAACGTATGAGGGCTTACTTTGAGTCTTAGTTGACCCCATTTGATATTGTGGATCTAAGTAAATAGTGGCCCGCTAACTCCCCATCCCGGTTTAGCCGGTAAAAGTCCTCGACGATATAGCCCGCACCTAGCGCCTCCGTAAACGCGGCGCGAGTAGCGTTACGCCACGCAACTGCCAATTGCGGATTTTGTTGCTGCAAACGACTGATATCAGGGGGAACTTCAATCATCAGTCGCTCCTCAGTCAGAACAGCTACCGAGCGACTCTGAGGCCAATCGTCCGGCCCTTTTTTAACGAGTGATACGAGCTTCGCGAGATCACCTTGGCAAGGCTCTTCCATCAAACCGCATTCGAGACGCTGCTTAACCCTGTCGCTTTCAAGAAACCAACTCACCCAGAGTCGATCTGTGCCAATGAAGCGGTGCAACGAGCTTGAAGTTTGCTCGCCATAGAAATTAACTTTGTACTTGCTGGCTATAACACCGAGTTTGCTGAAATTGAGGTAGGCATTAGGACTCTGCAGCGGATCAAAAGTCCATGTGATGCACTTAAAGCCTTTTGCCATAGCCTGTCGCCGTTGAGCGAGCTTGAGCTCGTAACCAATACCATGTTCCCTGAACTCCGGAAGAACCGCCAACATATGCGAATGAAAAACAATCTCACCCTCATCGTAGCCGACGAACCCGAATACAAACCCAATCGGTCTTTCCTGGTCGAAAGCTCCTATTAAGATCCCGCCAACTTCCTTTGTAACTATGAAGTTCATCAAAGGCATTGTGTCGAGATCGTCCCAACCCCAGACCTCCTTCTGAAGTTTTTCGAGAGCCTTCATCTCCAGAATCGAATCTATTTCCCGTATTGTTATTGTGGAAGTCATCAAGGAGCCCACCCGAGGACTGCTCGTATATAACCGGTTCTGAATTGTCATATTATCAAAGAGCGCGCGATCGGAGAATTTCGTCGCTTCGCACGCGTCTCCGTTACATACACAAATGGATAAAGGCGTGCGAATACCGGAAAATAGGGGGTAAAGAGTCTTCAGAATTGTGATGCGAGGCTACTGAGAATCGCGGTTGCTGGGGCTTGGCCACCTTACAATCGAGAGGAAGCGGATGAACAAAATTGGGAAGTTTTGCAAGGCATACGACGTAGACATCGGCCGTCGTTTCGCTCACCGCTTTCTGATGACGAACCGAACTCGCTCACGCGGACGTTTTCGTTGAAATCGAGCTTCCCTGCTTTTGAAACCTCGGATCGCGTTGCTGGGCTCTCTGAAGAGCGGACACAAATCTATCGGCGAGACCAGCAACAAAGGGTTCCTCACGGATCGTATCGTGGCGGCCGGGAATGTCATAAACTTCGAATTGGTCAGCCCCTCTCTTCCAATTTAGTCGATAATCGTCTTCGCCTCTCCCGTACCGGTTATCTCTGGCGCGAAAGTATGTGATTCGGCCGGGAAGCCGTTTACTCGGAGGCTGGTAATTAACATGTGTGGCCAGGTAAATACACCATTCGGTTCGTTGAACCGCATCGTTAGAGGCTGAAACATCATCCGCGAACTCCTGCTCGGTAGCATTCAATCCGACATGAGCAGAAACATGCGGGAAGCTCAGACCCAGTTTTCGCGCCACCGCCCCGCCCGCGGAGAGCACATAGTGCTTCGCTCCAAATTCTTTCAGATGACGCAAATGCGACACTGCCCTTGGGCCAAAGGACAAGGGCAACGGACAAGCCGTATCAAACATAGCCAGCAATCCGACCTCCTTGCCCTGGCTCGTCAGTTGTTGAGCGATCTCAAAAGCAATCAGTCCACCGAGAGTGTCGCCTACCAAATAATACGGCCCCTCAGAATCAACTTCGCGAATCTCCTTTATATAATGTGCCGCCATGTCTTCAATTCGCGTAAAAGGTTCATGTATTCCATCGATACCCTGTGCTTGAAGTCCGTAGACCGGCTGATCGGAATCAAGATAAGCCACTAGTGAACGATAGATGAATACATGCGCGCCGCAACCATGAATACAGAAGACTGGGGGCTTTGATCCTTTTGACTGGATCGGTACGAGTGAAGACCATGATGGTGAGGTTCGATTCCTGAGGATCGCGGCCAGCTGTGAGATTGTTGTCGCCTCGAATAACGTAGCCAACGGCAATTTTCTCCTGAATCTACTTTCGACCTCACTGAAGAGTCGAACAGCGAGTAATGAATGGCCGCCCAACTCAAAAAAGTTGTCCTCTGTACCAACTGAACTAACTCCTAGAAGCTCCTGCCAAATGTTTAGAAGTTGTATTTCAATTTCATCCAGGGGTGCCACGCACTCCCCTTGCAGCATTGCTCGATCTGTTGAAGGTTCAGGTAAAGCTTGTCGATCCACCTTGCCGTTGGGACTGAGCGGTATCTTATCCACGCGGACAAATCTCGCAGGCATCATATAGTCGGGAAGGTCATGTGCCAGAAAACTGCGAAGATCACTAACCTGTAATAATTCATCAGAGACAAAATAGGCCACGAGAAACTTCTCGCCTCCGTCATTGCTTTTCACGGCGACGACGCAATCCCGGATTGAAGGGTACTGCGATAGGCATATCTCAATCTCATTTAACTCGACCCGAAACCCTCGCAGCTTAATCTGATTGTCCAGTCGTCCAAGATACTCGAGGTTTCCATCCTGTAAGCGCCGCGCAAGATCGCCGGTTCTATAAAGACGAGTTGATCCGTCTTGGTTGAAGGGGTTCGGAACAAATCTTTGCGCGGTGAGGTCCGGTCGATACAAGTAACCACGCGCTAGTCCGTGACCGCTCAGATAAATCTCGCCTTGCATTCCTTCTGGTACCGGCTGAAGATCGCCATCAAGCAGATAGGCTTCGGTGTTCGATATGGGCCTTCCGATAATTGCAGGCCCACCGGCGCATCTGAGAGCGAACGCTTTCCAGCACAGTGGGATCCGAAGCTTGGAATTCACGTGACTTGAAGTCGCGGCCGCACTGACCCTATAGTGAGTCGTATTAATTTAAATCATACCAACATGGTCAAATAAAACGAAAGGCTCAGTCGAAAGACTGGGCCTTTCGTTTTAATCTGATCGGCACGTAAGAGGTTCCAACTTTCACCATAATGAAATAAGATCACTACCGGGCGTATTTTTTGAGTTATCGAGATTTTCAGGAGCTAAGGAAGCTAAAATGGAGAAAAAAATCACTGGATATACCACCGTTGATATATCCCAATGGCATCGTAAAGAACATTTTGAGGCATTTCAGTCAGTTGCTCAATGTACCTATAACCAGACCGTTCAGCTGGATATTACGGCCTTTTTAAAGACCGTAAAGAAAAATAAGCACAAGTTTTATCCGGCCTTTATTCACATTCTTGCCCGCCTGATGAATGCTCATCCGGAATTTCGTATGGCAATGAAAGACGGTGAGCTGGTGATATGGGATAGTGTTCACCCTTGTTACACCGTTTTCCATGAGCAAACTGAAACGTTTTCATCGCTCTGGAGTGAATACCACGACGATTTCCGGCAGTTTCTACACATATATTCGCAAGATGTGGCGTGTTACGGTGAAAACCTGGCCTATTTCCCTAAAGGGTTTATTGAGAATATGTTTTTCGTCTCAGCCAATCCCTGGGTGAGTTTCACCAGTTTTGATTTAAACGTGGCCAATATGGACAACTTCTTCGCCCCCGTTTTCACCATGGGCAAATATTATACGCAAGGCGACAAGGTGCTGATGCCGCTGGCGATTCAGGTTCATCATGCCGTTTGTGATGGCTTCCATGTCGGCAGAATGCTTAATGAATTACAACAGTACTGCGATGAGTGGCAGGGCGGGGCGTAACCTAGGTGACAGAAGTTAAAAGCCTCCGGTCGGAGGCTTTTGACTTTCTGCTAGATCGGCCGCATCGAATATAACTTCGTATAATGTATAATGTATATTGATTTAAATTGCAATAATAAAT
>JADMIO011449868.1_pt1 | contig 15333 bp, 10 predicted proteins | sample 8958161 | NCBI WGS metagenome assembly JADMIO01 (sample SAMN16585339, study PRJNA669376) | soil metagenome | isolation source: Crop rotation soil | place: USA: Cullars Rotation, Alabama | collected 2011
CTTCCCTCAGAATTGATCGACCAGAGGATCAATCCTCAAATCCTGTCGCTGCCGGTTTTGGGACTTCGTTTTTACGCGGTGGGTGGAGCTGGTTCCTACGTTTCACTAGCTCCCTACCTTGGATTTGGTAAGACCCTTCAGGACCATTTTAACCAACCCTGGACTCCAACTGGGTTTGAAACGGACAACTATAAACTTCTCAGCGTTGACACGGGAAGCAGGCTCACGACGATCTACATTGCTGATGACAACGACATCGCAAATCCTGCTGGTGGACCCTATATCAGACAAACGCAGTATCCTGGCACACCTGCTGGCATCATCACCTCCGGATATACTACAGCTTTTTTTTGGCTCGATCACGGGACTGCAACCTACGGGAGTCCAGACGCTAGCTCCATCGTGTATCGTTTGGACATCCTGACTGTCCCCCCCGAACCTACAGTCCAGTGCGCGGCGCCCTTGATTTTGGAATGCACGAACGGAGCAGCAGAGGCTACCTTGCAAGCAGAAGTGCAGGACACCAGCGGTGGCACGTTGCGAGTTGTTTGGACGGTGGATGGCACTCCGGAACAGACCAACACCATCCAGTCAGGAGGGAACGTCATCCACTCCAATCTGACCTTTACCGCAAACTTTGGATCGGGGGTGCACGTCGTGGTCGTAACTGCATCGAATCAGGGAACCACCTCTGCGACCTGCTCGACGACTGTCAGTGTGCTCGACACTACACCTCCGCAAATAACACTCATTGAGGCAACCCCGAGAGTGCTTTGGCCTCCGAACCATCGCATGATCCCCGTTAACCTGACTTCCCAGGTTGTTGATAGTTGCGATCTATCACCCATAGTTCGAATTATACAAGTATCGAGCAACGAGCCCCAGAGCCCTTTTGCGCCCGATTGGGAAATCATTGGACCACTGAGCGTCAACCTTCGGGCGGAACGTTCGGGGAAAGCAGGCGGGCGCACCTACACCATTGTAGTCGAGTGTGAAGACGCGAACGGTAATATCTCGTCTGCGTCAGTCAACCTCAGAGTGGCTCAGGACACCGAATAAAGCGCCAAGCTATGGGGCAATATGAGCACTATGGAGTGTTAGGCGAAACTATTAGGACGAACTGAATACACTCATACTCAGTCTCGCCAGAAGTCCTTGAATCGTTCCGGGGAAAGCTCCGTGTATCTCACCGTGTGACCAATATTGCGGTGCCCCAGGTAATGTTGAATCGCCCGGGTATCCTGACCGTCATTTGCGAGTCTATATCCGCAACCGTGCCGCAACATGTGAGGATGAATCGGAAATTCTAATCCGGCAGCTTGACCAGCGCGGGCAACGATTTTCCGAACGGTTGAATCAGTTAAAGGCCCTTTTCGTTCCCCGGTAAAAAGATAAGGGCAGTTCGGGTAATCTCTCTGTAATCGCCGCAACGCCCTGAGTTCAGGCCCGTGAATTGGATGGGTGCTTGGATTTCCATTTTTGCGTCTCCGTACGTGAATGAGACCTTGCGTCAAATCCACTTGGTCCCAGCGTAAAGAAATGAGTTCGCTTACTCTGAGGGCATGACGATGGGCAATTAGGATCCAGTCGTAGTCCAAAATGGCCAAGCTGCGGGTGGAAAATAACTCCTTGCGCGAACAAGTGGATCAAATGGCCCAATTATAATAGAAGCTGAAAATGAGCGTCTCTCGAATGTTGTCGTTCAAGCAAATGCTTCTCCATCTCTGCAGCCAGACCAGGTACGGGAACTTATGAAGCTTCGCGGATAAATCGGCGCACTTCGTCAGCAAGGTAAAGAGCTTGTCCGATTGCAGCAGGAAAACCGGCAACTGCGTTCCCAACCAACAGTTTCGGCAGAAACAGGCCCAGCCGATGTTGTTAACAGACGAGCAAGCCAATGCCTGTATCAACAACTTGCGCCAAATCGACGGAGCCTCTCAGCAATGGGCACCGGAAAATAAGTTCAGCACCCGCGATATTTTAACAGCCGAGCAAATCATACCATATCTGAAACTAGGTAAGGAGGTATTCCGCTGCCCTTCCGGAGGGACATACACTTTCGGGTCACTTACAAACTCGCCCACTTGCTCCATCCCAGGCCATGCGATTGTCCATGCCGCGTCCACGGAATCCTCTGCCCTCAATAACACTGGACAGCCCTAAATCAGCATCCGGGGGCATCGTAAGTAAGGCTTGCTCTGAGCGTCACTCGACAGTGAGCTAACTCAGTTGCATGTTCATACACTCTCGGGTTACATTCAATGCCATGAAACCCGGCATTCTTTCGACGCTCATATTTTTTGTTTTAACCTCTTGCCTGCCCGTCCTTGGCGATGACACCACTGCCAAAACAAAGCCTGCCATCTATGACGAAAATGCGGTTGGCACAAAGCAAATTGCGGATGCCCTGGTTGTAGCGAAGAAGGAGAATAAACGCGTGCTCTTACAGTTTGGGGCAAATTGGTGCGGTTGGTGCCACAAACTCCACAAGTTATTCCAGGAAGATGCGAAGATCTCCTCGAAGCTAAAAGAGGCATACGTTGTGGTTGTGGTGGATGTGAATAAAGGTCACAACGATGACATCGTTAAGCGTTATGGCAATCCTACCCGGTTTGGTTTACCGGTGATAGTGGTTCTGGACGCGGACGGAAAAGCTCTTGTTACCCAGGATACCGGCAAGTTGGAGGAAGGCGACCATCACGACACACAAAAAGTCATGGCATTTCTAAATGATTGGGCCGGCAAGAACTAATGAACACTTTCTCCCCCCGGCTTTGTTATGGCAGTGATTCCCGACTTGTGCGTGGAAACATAATGCGCTGCGGCATTCGTTCATTTCGTATCGCGTGGCGCAAGTTCAAGATGTGGCGCAAGTTTCGCTGGAGGCCGGGAATTTGTCACGGATGGTGTTCCGCAATTACCGCGAGCTGGTTCGGGCAGCGGATGCGGAGAAATGGTTTGGGATTACGCCGGAGGCTGTCGAGGCTGCAAAGCCGGCGCGGGAAAAAGACGCGTCTGAGAAGATCGTGCCCATCGCAGTCGCGGCGTAGCCAGTCGAGTCTTTCTGTGTTCGAACCAACAGCAAAGGCTACATTTACCGAATGCTGCTGTAACGCGATCTCATTCCAGTCCTTCTTTCTGTGCGGCTGTTGAATCGATGCTCTTAAGAGCTCGAGCGGCAAGTTGCCTTGTGGTTCTATCTGGATCCCGCAGAGCAACGACTAGCGTAGGAACCGCTTTGTGAGCCTGTTTTCCCAGAGAGCTCAGGGCTTCGAGCACACAGTGGCGAGTACCCAGATCGGAATCTCGTAGGATTAAGGTGAGGACCGGGACGACAAGCGATTCGTCATTCTGAGTTCGGCCAAGCGCAAGGATTGCATCGCACCGAACAGTACCTGTGGTGCTACTTACAGAATCGAGTAATGTTTTGAGTGCGCCAGATTGCGAAGCTTCTTCGGGGGCGATTTTTACGATTGTGCTAGCCGCATGAACGGAAACGTCTGGATCAGAGTCCTTCAAAGCACGAATGAGGGCAGGAAGTGCCATTTTTGCGGCGGATCCGAAGCTTCCCAACGAGGCAGCAGCGTTTCCGCGCACATCTGGATGAGAGTCGTATAGGGCTGCTGTTAATCCCGGCACGGCTTCAGGGTGGTCCACACCAATTACACCTAGCGTTGCAGCGACGTTCTGGCGCATCATCCAGTCGTCGTCTTGTAAGGCTTCTATTAGGGCGCGGGCGTTTGAATTTGCAGCCTCTTTCCAGAAACCTAAAGCGTTAACTGCATTTAGCCGAACAGCTCTTGCGTTTACGGGGCGGGGCAGTCGTCCCTTGACCACCTTCGGCAAGTGAGGCCAGAGCCGCAGATAGGCTCTTCTGAGTGGATTATCTTTGTATTTTAAAGCCTTTCCAAGGTAGGGGGCCGCATCGGATCCGAGTTGTGGCCAGGTTCTCTCCATAGTAAAGCTATCCATAGTCCCATTGCCAAGGCTGTGGATCCAAAAACTAATCCCTTTGCCGTTAAAGACGGCCTCGGGTTTTCTGGCTTTAGTCCAATACCATGTGAGGATGAGCAGGGCCGCGGCAACGCAGGAAGCGATCAGGAGGAAAGAGCGCTGTCTCATTGAATAATAGTGGGTCGGAATGTCCAATAGCATGCCGATCGTGTTCAGTAAAGGAAACCGAATCAGACGGAGTTTCCGAACGCGCTGCCCGCGCTTAGGGCAAGAGGACTCTGGGAAACTTGCGATAAGGGAAAATCGGAACGCAAGATCAGATGAATCGTCCCTATGCCGCCACAGTTGATTGTCCCGGTTCGCTTCGTCACTTCATAACGGATGTTCCTTGATCGCAGAAAAGTCCCGTTATGGCATTCGCGTTTTGCCTGTCGAATGGGTTGAGGATTGTGCCTCATATGTCAATGGTTTCTCTACTCTCTTGAAGATATTTAGTTTGTTTTACAAAAAGTGGCGGATACTAGTGTGCTCATTCTCAAATGCCTGGAATTCATCGACGCTATCAAAACCCGCAAGCATAATCTCCCGCCCATCGCCGAGAATATAGGATTTGAACCAATGCTGGGACAGCCTCTCCACTACTGTGGGCACCCGCTCCCGGACGAGGATGACACTTGCCGGGTCGCGCAGGTCATTTAGCGAGCCTCTGTAAACGATCTCGAACCTATCCTTGTCGAATATCTGCAGCAACCAAGCGTGATCTTGCGGGTAGAACTCTGCCGCTTGGTTCAGCGTCGCAGGACACATACCGCCGTTCTTTTCAGCGTAGCGAAGCAATGCAGATCCCCATCCCATAACGAACAGGCCCTTTGCATAATCTAGTTTATGCCAGTCATCCCTATCATATTTTTCTTCCTGCTCCGGAGCAAGCCGAGCCAGTTGATTGGTGATAATGGATATTACTCTTGGAGTGAGGTCCTGCATGGCCCGCAATAGACCCGAGGGGTAGAAATTGGGTCTTTCGGCGCTCATATTCTCCTTGGAGATACGAGCCGCCGCCTGAGGGGATTCTGCTAGCACTGAGGAAGGAGCACGATTTGGGGCCGGCGTAGAGGACATGTCTGCTTCCGATAGAGGAGGTGCCTCAGCGAACTTTGGAGTCTGTTCAACCTCGGAAACAGGCGCGTTGAACTGTTGAGTCAATCTCCGTTTACCTTCAAGAAGAGCTACAAGGCACGCCGCTGCTACAAAGAAAACCGTACCGAAACGCTTCATTCCTCTATTAAACAACCTTATAATCCAAAAGTTGCGTGAACCTTTGTCGGGGAAGCAAATTCCGGCTTAAAATAATGTTTGGGGACAATCCGGGAATGAACTCCTGGTTTCAATTGTGGAGCCTTCCTGGGCCGTTCCCCTGGCGACATAGGTTTATCGAAAGAGAAACTTGGGATTTGCGCAAGGCAAAAGCGGTGGCTCGAACGGTTTATTTGTGTGGCGTTCCTTCCAGACCAAAGCCTCCTTTGAAACTACCGCCTAATTTTAATGCCTGCTGGTCTGACCGTCTGTATGGCCGGTTGATTGACTGGCGGTGTCAAGCTAGTGGTCCGTGGTTTAATGGGGTTTGACAAACCGAATTTAACGCGCACGGTCATTGTGAGTTAACGACACAAGACCCCGTTCGAGAAAGGAAACATAATGCCTGTAATCCTTGGTCTTTTTGGTCTCGGTGGAAGTGAACTCATTTTTACTATACTTCTGCTCACCGGACTCATTTTCCTCATGCGCAAGTAAATGAACCCTTGGCTGAGTCGGCATTATCCTTTTTAACACCATCGGTCCTTCACTGTTTACCAATCCCCACGTTTAAGCAGCCAATCACAAATACAACCATAATATCAAACCATGAAAACATTACTCGTCATCACAGCAGCAGCTTCGCTTCTCGTCGGCTGTGCCACTTCTTCCGTCCATTACAACGAACAATGGGAGTATAAAGTTACCGCTTCTCCGCTCAAAGGGTTTAATCAAGCCAATGAAGCTTTCAACCCAGATAATAGGAGGAAAACGAGTGAGGCATTCTTGAACGATATGGGCAAGGATGGTTGGATATTCATTGAGAAGGACGAAGCTGGTTGGCACTATTTTAAGCGAGTGAAACGGTAGAAACCCAAGCTATGCTCAGTAAGGGACGCTTTCACGTGTGACCCAGCTTAGGTATCAAGCACAAGCGGGCTATCAAGTACTTGGCGCCGAGGCCAAGGCGCAAGTGCCCCAACTCATACTGCTCTTGACCAACGCAAATGTCGCGCAGATGCGCCAGGACAACCCGGATAATAACACCCGAAATCAAGCAGCTTATGACATTGGCCGGTTTGGTTCCGCAGCAACGTCAACCGCTTCCCAAGTCGATTTCATTATCGATTTGCCAATTGGACAAGATCGATCGCTACTGGACAGAAATCATGAAAAAAATTGACCGACCGGAGAAACCCCGTGCGCCAAAACTAACTGTTACCCGCGCGGGTGATTCGTTGCGCGATAACAGGTGTACCCGATGGCTGCTTTGTTTTCTTAGTTTTCAGTGTCTTTTCTATCGATGGTTCTTTGTGGTTTCGATAGCGAGAGTTAAGGCAGTTGGTGTATTTGATAGAATTGTTGAGATGATATAAAGGCATTTGTGATCATTGCTTCCACGACGGTGTCCGTGCCCGGAATGCTAACGCCGATGGGAGTCCATGTTCCCAATAGAAGATTTGTTCGGGTTTGGACTTCGTAGTTTTTTCCTAGCAAACTGAGGAACTTTAGCACGAGATCGTTGCCGGATTTGTTAGCCGCTGTAATCCGAAATTGGAATGCCTCATAGGCTCCGATGTCGGTTCCGTCACCACCTGCAACATTGACGATGGAAGGATCATCAAATATCCGCGGAAATCCGCGGCTGTCTACAGAGGTTCCGCCAATATTTTGTCCCTGATCCATGGCTGGACTGCCTGGCAATATAGCATGGGTGAGCACTGGCCCACCATTCGCTTGCAATGGGCCAACCATTGGGTCGACATCGATTTGATCGGTAATATTAGTCAGGCCTCCGTTTCCATTATCGCTACTTAGATTGTAACCTAGAGAAACGATCATGCCTGAGCCAGCGATGTTGGAACCAACGCTACCCGCTCTCAGAATCGTATTTCCGATTTCAAGTTTGCCCAAATTATATATGGCTCCTCCAAGAGGAGCGGAGTTGTCGACTAACGTGCTGCTGATCAAGGTCTGCGCCATTTTGCCGCCTCCGAAATAGCTGTCACAAATGCCGCCACCACGAGAAACAGCGGAGTTACCGCTGAAGGTGCTATTTATCAAGGTCGTCTCTGCCTGGCCTGCACCAGAGCCATTGTTGAAAATTGCACCGCCAAAATTAGCTGAATTCCCAATGAAGGTGCTGTTTACTATCACGGCACTTGCTTTACCGCCAACTCCATCATTCTGGATAGCGCCTCCATCTCCAGTCGTTGAATTACCTATGAACGTGCTATTAGTAACAAATACCATCGCATTACCGGTAGGGCTGCCGTCGTTCTTGATGCCGGCAGCGCCAACACCTGCTGCTGAATTGCTGCTGATCGTACTCCCGATAATATTGAGAATTGCGGTTCCATCCTGACCGTTTTGGTAGATGGCGCCACCCACCTCTGCGCCCCAGTTGCCTGTGAGGATGCTGTTTATTATCGTCACCTTAGAAGTCGACCCTGGAGCGCCCACTGAGTTAAGTATTCCTCCTGCGTAGAATCTGCCGATGTTTCTCGTAATTACACAATTGCTCACTGTTACATCTGACCTGTAAACAGAGATACCTGCTCCGTCGAAATGGGCATTGGTAATTGTCAGACCAGATATCATGACCGTCACTCCACTGGTGAACTCTTTATATATTTGGAATACGCGATTGGTCTTGCTGGGGAAATTCCCATCGATTGCAAGGTTTGCTGGACCAGGGCCAATAATGGTCAGGCTATTAGTTATCGGTAACTCACCCGTGGTCAATGTGATTGTGCCTGACACCCCTGTCAGATCGATTGTATCCCCGTTTACCGAAGCATCAAGCGCAGCGCGCAATGAACCGGGCCCGCTATCGGCCGTATTGGTCACTGTGATTGTGGCGCCGGGCAAAGCTGTTTGAAACAGGAGGATTAGCATCGATATACTAAGTAGTTTCACTTCGGTTATCAGCCCCCGAAAATGGATTCGCTTCATGAAGCTATGGCTCGCAGCATGCATAATGCCAAGCTCTTGCATATGGGACCGTTACGAAGAGAAGAGACCGAGACATGTCGTATCAGTCGTATTTTCAGCGCTGCTCTCCGGGAATTTTAGCCGAGTCTCTGAACTTTTGTTTCTGTGGTCCCCCACATCCAACAGTCGTTCCAAAGAGTTTTTTATTCGAAAGACACTTTAGCCCGGCTTGCCCGAAGTCTTAAGGTCAGATTAATCCTGCTGTCCTCTTTCTAGGCAGCGATTGCTACCCAAAACTGCGTTGGCAGATAGTTTTTCCAGCGTTTTGTTCTGCGTGGCCGGGAGGATGTGCATGCGGCCTGAGTAGCTGACTGGAGAACCACTGGATGGCCGAAGACTCTTGCCAATACATCCAGAAACCAATCAGACGGACAGCAAATGTAATCGGTCCGAGAGATCGTTAGCCAGTCGATATTTCCAAGACGGGCAACCAGCCACCGCGACTCGCCATCGGCCTCGCACCTCTGGTCTGGGCACTTCGATGTGCCCACCGGTTCCTCGTGCCAAAGTCAAACTATAGGCTTGAGCCGATCTATTGGTGGATCCCTCTTCAATATTAATGTGGGCGTCACATTGCATACTAGGCCGGGAATGATTCGTCATAGCGAGAATGATGTCGGGGGCGCTCCCACTCTTCATCTGGGGATAGTCAACAACCTCAATCGTGAACTGTGGAGGAAATTAAGAGCAACAAGAGCATGCCAGCGAGAGCTACCCCAATAACAATTGTGCGTATCTTTTTCACGCTCGTGCTGCCGCCTAACGGAAAGCGCAGCCATGCCGGGTGACTGCCGCAAAAGTGAGTTCAGTCACTCAATTTTTGACATTGGACGGCGGATGTCCAATGCAACCATCTACAACGTTGGAAAGTGAAATTGGATCACACAATTGAAATTATTTCGTCATTCGCGTATATCGCGCCGCTGTGAATAACTTTTAGTAACTTTGTATTGCCAAATAGCAAGGGCCTTATAAAACTGCGCAAGCTAAGGTCTAGGGGAATTAATGAGAATCTAAAGTCGTTGTTTACGGCAGTCCGTGAACGGCTATGGAGATAGTGATCAAAAGTGGTGGGTCAGAAGCAAAGTCAGCTTCACAAAAGCCGGCTGATGAATTTACTTTCGAAGAAATCATCGGTCGAAGCCACGCACTCCTATGTCAAATTAATACTGCCAGAAACTTTGCACAGGAAGATGGGGCTGTCTTGATTCGAGGTGAAACGGGCACTGGGAAAGACCTTTTTGCCCGCGCCATTCATTACTGTAGTCATCGTAAGAACCGTCCGTTTCTCCCCATCAACTGCGCGACGCTGCCCGCAAATCTATCGGAGAACGAGCTATTTGGCCATGCCTCTGGAGCCTTTACCGGGGCACAACGCGTGCACAGAGGCCTGATTGAAGAGGCAAACGATGGAACGCTATTTCTTGATGAAATTGATTCCCTTGCTCCCGAGGTGCAGCCCAAACTGCTCCGACTGCTTGAGCAAGGAGAAACCCGCCGACTTGGTGATACTCTCACTCGCCGCGTAAACGTGCGAGTTATTTGTGCAACCAATAAAGATCTGCGGTTGCAAGTTCACTCCCACCGGTTTCGCTCCGATCTTTATTATCGTTTAGACGTTTTTTCGCTTAGCCTTCCTCCGCTGCGAGATCGGCGTGAAGACATTCCATCGATTGCCGAATACTATTTTAAACGCCGATTGAAGGCGAAGGTGGGGCCTGACGGACAAATGGGCACAGAAACAACCTCTATTACCCCAGAGGTTATGGAAAGGCTCTGCGGCTATCACTGGCCCGGCAACGTACGTGAGCTGAAGAATGTCATCGACCGTGCATTTGCACTTTGCAAGGGAGGCCGTATATGCGTTGGTGACTTGCGGTTGGACGAGCACGAAATGCCGATGACTAATAGGCAGTATAAATTTGCAAAGAAGCGGTTCGAGGCGAACTATCTTGAAATACTGCTCTCTAACCACAATTTCGATACTTCGCTCGCGCAGGAAGCTTCAGGTCTGAGCCGGTCGGCCTTTTACGCGCTTCTCCGCAAGCACAAAATTCCTGGGCACCATGCCGTGCACCGTCGCCGCTTAGCAAAGCGTCCCCAGCCGCAGCGCACTTAAGGTCCTTCCTCTAGAGCTTATCCAGCTCTGCTCAGACTCTAATCTTTGTCAGTCCTGTTTTCAGGATTGGTTGTGCCGTTTTCAGCACAACGAAAATCCACAGTATCTGCAAGGGTTTTAGGCACGAAACTAAATTTTTGTTGTGCAGCTTTCAGCACAAAAGAGGTTTTTCGAAATACCCACTCCACCGTGCGCTTGAAAAAATATCACGCACGCAAACGGACCGTTAATCAAGGATAAGACATGGTTCAGCCTGAGGTCATTGAGCAGTCCATCCCGTGTTGGCATACCTCAAGCTAAAGCGTTCCCGAAACCGAAACGAAGCGAATAGCGACAACACACCCAATCCTTATGAACCCAGCTCAGGTAATTCAAACTCTAAGCCAAACCCAACCCTTCTTCACCGTAATCCAATTTGCCAAGCGTTGTTTGCCAATAGCGTTCTCCATTCTGTCCTTATCACCCGCTATCGGAGAACAAGCCGATCGGAATGTTACTCAATCCTCTTACGCAGTCACCAGGCGCGATGGAAACCAAAAAATCAGGACTAAAATTACGACAGAAACCAACCCGTTCACTGGCAAGGTCACGGCCAAAACCAATTCTTATATCGAACTCGCCATCGCTAATGCTCACTTGGTCAACGGCCAATGGGTCGATTCCAGTGACCAAATCGAAATCACCAGGACAGGGGCCCGTGCGGTCAACTCGCAACACAAAGTCGAGTTCCTGGGAAATATCAATTCTGCCGGAGCAATTCGCATTACCCTGCCAGAAGGAGATAAGCATCTCGTTTCGACGCCGATCGGTTTGAGCTACTTCGATACGGCTAGTGGCAAATCGGTAATGATCGCTGAACTCAAGGATTCGGTCGGACAACTGCTTCCCTCAGGCAACCAGGTGCTTTATCCAGACGCCTTCACCGACATTTCCGCAGACATCCTTTATGTAAATACCGTCTCCGGTTTTGAGCAATTGATCGTGCTGCGGGAACAACCGCCATCGCCGGCCGAATGGGGCCTCAATCCTGAAACGTCAGTAATACAGGTGATCACGGAGTTTCTTAACCCTCCTGTGCCGCAAATCACCCCACGTAATGTGGGCGGCATGCCGGATGAACATTTGGATTTTGGGATAACACAAATGCCCGGAGGCTTTGCCTTTGCTCTGGGAGCGGAAACAAACGCCGTTGTTGTTACCAAACAGTGGCTTAAGCTGGATGGGAGGCAATGTCTGGTGGAATCAACAGCTTTTTCCAAATTAGCACTCTTGCTAAAGAAACTTCCGGCTCAATCGACCCAGGCCATCCTATACAGTTCCCCTGACTCCGTAATTCATAAGGTTGCTAAAGGACAGCTTTTGCCTACACGAAACTTCGCAGCCGCTAATCGGATCACTCTTCAGTTGGCAAGCAGTGCACCCGATAAAGCAGGAGTGGCCATCGATTATACTACAGCTACCAGTCAGACCAATTTCACCTTTCAGGCGGACACCACTTATTATGTCTCCTCAAATGTCACCCTTTCAGGTACCGTCACGATCGAAGGAGGGACTGTCATCAAATACTCCAATTCTTCAAATGCAAAGATTTCGGTAAGCAGCGGTGCCACTTTGATTTGCAAGACCGGACCTTTTCGTCCTGCCGTGTTCACTTCAAAGGACGATAATACCGTGGGAGAGACAATAACCGGCAGCACCGGCTCGCCCACCAATACGGGAGCCATGTTTCTTGATGGGCCGGACTCGAATACCACCTACGAAAATTTGCGTTTTACTTATGCCGGCACTGCCATTCATGCGCTCTCTCCTCAAGAGGCCAGGCACTGTCAATTCCTGAACTGCTCCACAGCTATTTCTGGCGATAACAACGTCGATCTGAAACTTCGTAATGTATTGTTGGCACTCTGCGGCACGGGTGTCTACATCGGAACCAGCAATTCACTGGTGGGAGAACACGTTACCGCCGATCAGTTAAATAAGTTTTTCGATGCATCGCCTGCCCTCACGACCTGTAAACTTACTAACTGTATTCTTACAAGCATCACAAATGCCTTGGGAACGAATGTAAGTCTTTTCTTCTGCACTACCAATATTAGCGGCAATCCAATATTTCAGACGGTTGGAGCAGCAGGCTATTACCTAATTAATAGCAGCACGAATCGCGATGCCGGTACAACCAATATTAGCACCAATTTACTGGCGGAACTAAAAATCAAAACGACCTATCCGCCAAATCTTTGGACCAACGATTTTACAACAAATGCGACGCTAACTATCCAGGCAACACGGGACACCAATACACCGGATAAAGGTTATCATTACGATCCTCTGGATTACGTTGTCAGCGGCAGAACGGTCACAAATTCAACGGTCACGCTAACAAATGGGGTCGCCATTGGTACTTATGGGACCGGGGGCAGCTACGGAATTTACATCAGGAAGGGCGGCAATCTGGTATCTAAGGGTTCCGCGACGAATTTGAACCATATTGTCCGTTACAACACTGTCCAGGAGCAGTCCACTACCAACTGGTCAGACAGCACCGCAGCAGATTGCATAAAATCCTCTGCCGATTCAGGCACCCTACCCAAGGGCACTTTTCGATTCACCGGCTGGTCGCTCCTGGGCGGCAACGGGTATCATTTTAACGCTAATTACCTGTTTATTTCGACAACCTTCAGCTTCCAGGATTGTCAATTCGGAGGTGGGTCTTTCAATGGAGCGGGCTGCGGCATATCCATTACTAACTGTCTCTTCGATCGCGTCAAAGCCGTTCTTGACGATGGCGGGACAGGCGATTGGCCTATTTATTCTTACAACAACCTCTACCGGGGAGGGACCCTGACCGTATCGGTTGGTGGAGTCGGGGCTTGGTTGAAGGACAATCTTTTCGACAAGACCACATTAGGCGGGGGTTCATTTGGGCTGATCCACGATTACAACGGCTACGTGACGAACTATAGCCGCCTGAGCCCCAACGGCACCCACGACAAGATCCTCACCAACAGCCCGGTGTATCAGACTAGCTGGCTCGGCTCATACTACTACCCCACAAATGATGGAATGCTTAGCGTACTCATCGATGCGGGTAGCCGCAATGCGACAAATGCCGTGATGTACCACTACACGACCAAGACCAATCAGGTTAAGGAAACATCCTCAACAGTGGACATTGGTTTTCATTACGTGGCAACTGATGCGAATGGGAAGGCAATTGACTCCGATTCGGATGGCATTGCCGATTACGCGGAGGATGTAAACGGTAACGGAGTATATGATTCAGGCACCGAAACCGATTGGCTGCATTGAATCTATTCGGTCCCGGGAACTCTGAAACAAATGGTGCAGCGACTTCTTCTCACAGGGAAGTCGCTCTTCTCCAACGAAGCCCTCTTAGAACTATGAAAACTACAACTTTGAACTCAGTTGCCTTCTCAAGCTTGCACTGTGCAATAATAGGCCTCGGCTCTCTCGTTGCGTGCGACTTCTCCTCAAAACTGACCGCGGTCGAGGCGCGGATCAGCCAGGATTTGCTTGCAGTGGCTGCTGCTGATTACCAGGTGATAAACCGAGACGGGAACAGCAAGGTTTGGCAAAAGGTGAAATTGGAAACGAACGATGTCGGAGTCGTTGCAAAAACGAACTCATACACTGAGCTAGCCACTGGCGCTGCTCATTTTGTCAATGGCCAATGGGTTAATTCCAGCGACCAGATTGAAATCACTAAAACCGGTGCTCGCGCAAAGAACTCGCAACATAAGGTTCAGTTCCTGGGCAATATCAACTCATCCGGAGCCATTCAACTCACCCTGCCAGAAGGGGATAAGCACCTTATTTCAACACCTATTGGCTTGAGTTATTTTGATACCGCCAGCGGTAAATCTGTGCTGATTGCGGAGCTCCAAAATACCGTGGGCCAACTTCTGCCTTCGGGGAATCGCGTCCTCTACCCAGATGCCTTTACAGATTTTTCCGCAGACCTGCTCTACATTAACAGTATCGCGGGTTTCGAGCAATTGATCGTATTGCACGAGCAACCTCCTTCCCCTACCGAGTGGGGATTGAATCCTGAAACAACCGTTCTGCAGGTGATCACGGAGTTTTTTAATTCACCTACCCCCCAAGTTACCCGGCGTAAATTGGGCGGGCTTATTGACGAGCATCTCGACTTCGGCCAGACGCAAATGCCCAGAGGTTTTGCTTTTGCTTTTGGAGATGAAACCAATGCCATCCCGGTCAGCAAACAATGGCTGTTCATTGATGGACGGCAATGTTTGGTAGAATCGGTTCCTTTCAACCAGCTCGCTCCGTTGTTGAAAGAATTGCCAGGCGCCCAGGGGCAAGCTCGCTTGAAAAACTCTCCTGACTCTGTTCTGCATCGAGTAGCCGCTACACATCTGTTGCCCGAGCGCAAGTTCGTAAAACGCAATGACACCAGTTTGCAGCTCGCCGGCGTTAGTTTGCCGATTAAAGGTGTGGCTATTGACTACGCCACGGCCACCAGCCAGACCAATTACACGTTTCAGGCAGATACGACCTATTATGTTTCATCGAATGTAACACTATCCGGAACTACTACCTTTGAGGGCGGAGCCGTAATCAAATATACCAATCTATCCAGCGCCAAGCTTTCGCTAAGCAGTGGTACGTTGGTTTGCAAGTCCTCATCTTATCGGCCAGTAATCTTCACTTCGAAAGACGATAATACCGTGGGCGATACTCTTCCAGGAAGCACAGGTTCGCCTACCAACACGGGCGCAACATATCTCAACGGCCCGGACGCATATCCCACATATCTATATATGCGCTTCTCTTACGCGGGCACTGCCATTCACTCCTACACCCCGCAGGAAGCCCGCCATTGCCAATTCGTGCGTTGCGGTACTGCCATTGCTGCCGATGACGACACCGCATTGGCAATTCGCAATGTGCTCTTTTCTTTCCAGCACATTGGGATCCTAAGCTTAGAATTC